>Ga0272441_10000017_pt1 | contig 359138 bp, 328 predicted proteins | sample SSMProp6N_FD_193582 | JGI IMG/M metagenome (GOLD analysis project Ga0272441, IMG submission 193582) | Marine sediment archaeal communities from Little Sippewissett salt marsh, Falmouth, MA, United States - SSM-Prop-6N | ecosystem: Environmental > Aquatic > Marine > Wetlands > Sediment ... | reverse complement strand
TGTCAAAAATATCTGGATTTTTCGATTTTCGACAGAAATTTGCCTCAAGAAGTGTTTGTTTTACTCCTTGTTGTTAATATATCATTACTAAACTTTTTTGGTTTGCTGTTTTTCAGCATGCCCTAAAATAGTTCTATATTTATTTTTATTAATATTTATATTATGTTGTATTTACCTATTAATAAAAAAAGAACATAAAGATATTTTGCTATATTTATCAACTTTTATTCTTTCGCTAAATATACTAAATTTATTTTTATTCGTAGAGTTAATAAAAATAATTACTATTATGATAGAAGAAAGTTTTAAAAGTGATGAAGAATAATAAAAACGAAATATATTGTATAAAACAAGGTGAAAATTGAAAAACTTATTTTTTAAAAAGGAAATGCTAAATGATAATATTTAACCGCGAAAAAGAATTAAAAAAATTTATGGAAGCTGCTGAGAAAAATCTTGAGTTTATAAAAAAAGATGCAGAGAATAAAAATATTAAAGCAGTATTCAATCCTAAAGTTGTAGCAAAAAAATCAGCATTAGTGATTTGTGGTGCTTCGGGTGCTTCAGCAGCAACTTCGAACGATTCAAACTCTGGTATAATAATATTGATTATAATTATTTTGGCAATTTTATCAATCATATATATAATTTACAAAGAACAAAAAGAATAAAACTGTCTATTTTTATCAAGAAATTTTCTGAAAAATATTGATTCAAAATATACTTTATTGTTCTATATAGCAGAAATTAATCTGGTAATTTTTGGAAATTGCCCCATCTGAAAATTATTTAGGCAATTTGTATTTGAGAAAAAGATACCGATTATCTATATATAAAACTACCTATGCTATGGATTTTCGCTTATATAGTCATACTTTGATTTTCAGAAATCTTTTTTGTTTGTTTCAAAGAATGACCTGGGAATGAAATTGTATGATTTAAAATATCTTAAATAAATACAAGGAAGGTGTACAATGAAGAAATTTATTATTATCGCCATTGTATCAACAGTTTTATTCTCAGTGCTCTTTTCTCAATCGGTAGCAGAAACAATTGTTGACCTTCAGAAAAGGATAGATGATCAGGGGGTGATGATAAAAGAACAGACGTTACTGATACAGGAGCAAGGGAAGTTGATCAAAGAACAAGGACAATTAATAATGGAATTAAACTCAAAAATCGATGAAATAATAGATATAGTTGATGGAACGGCAGATGAAAAACGAATTCAAGTTCTATTCAATGATATAGTGAAAGAAGAATCCGAACAGAAAAAGATAAAGATATACAATAAAATTTTTAAAATAGATAGTGAAAATATTGAGGCATTTATCGGGCGTGGAAATGTATATTTTAATATGAAAGAATATGAAAAAGCATTAAATGATTATGATAAAGCTATTGAGTTGGACAAAAATAATGCTGAAGCATATATAGGTCGCGGAAATGTCAATTATGTTATTGGTGATGTTTATGAAACAGAATCTGATTATAAAAAGGCAATAGAAATTGATGGCAATAATGCGGAATACTGGAATATTTTAGGCGATTATTATTTCAAAAGATATAGTAAAACTGAAGCAATAGAAAGTTACAGTAAAGCCATAGAACTTGATAAAAATAATGGAGAATATTATAACAATCGGGGTGAAGTATATTTTGATATTTGGGAATGCTCATATGCCGATGAAAAAACTCTTGCATTTAAAAATACTCTCGAAAACTATAATAAAGCTATCACATTAGATGGAAATAACGCCGAGTATTTTTTTAATCGTGGATACTTATATTATTATGTTTGGATAAATGAAAAAATGAGAAAAGATTATTATTTAAAGGCAGTAGAAGATTTTGATAAAGCAATTTTATTTGATAATAATAATGCTGTATATTTTTTTCATAGAGGAGATATTTATCGTCAAATAAATGAAAATGATAAAGCGATATTAGATTTCACTAGAGTAATAGAACTGGATGAAAAATATGAAGATGCTTATTATTATAGAGCCGCAATATGGGAAAGTCTACACGAATATGAAAAGGCTATAGAAGATCATAAAAAATATCTGGAATTGAGTGAATGGGATCGTATAAAAGAAAAAATAATGGATCTTGAACAGAAACTTGAAGAAGAACAAAAATCTGAAAAAGAAATTCAAAATGAAGAGAGTGATAATAAAAAATACGAGTAATAAAGCAAGAACCATGAATTATCCTGTGAATATGCTCTATAAAATCAGAATTGCTTTAAAAGTTGTTTTGTCAGAAATTCCATATTATTTTGAATAATTATTGGAGGGAGTATATGAGAAAAACGATTTTTATATTAATTTTTATTATGCTTTTTTCATCATTTTTATTTGCTGAAGAGAATTTTGATTTCAGAAGGATTAAATGGGGAATGACAAAACAGGAAGTCATGTTGTCAGAGGGAATAGATACATATGAAATTTAAAAAGACAAGGTTAAGTATTTAGTTGAAATTCTGGGAGTTATTTCTTTGCTGGTATATTCTTTTGATAACGATATTTGCTTTAGGGCGGAATATTTCTTTCATAACGTATATTCAGATCCTAATGAAAATATTAAAGATTATGAGAAATTTAATCGGGCATTAAATTCAAAATATGGTTCGACATACCGTGAAGATTTGATATGGACGAATGAAAATTTTAAATTAGATAATCCCGATGAATATGCAGAAGCCGTAGAGGTTGGCCTTTTGGGTATGTATTGCGAGTGGAGAACTGACAGGACAAAATTGAGCAATTTGCTTTTTGGTGAAAATTATAAATGTTATATGATTATTCGTTATGAAAGCCTTAATCCAATTGAAGTTGAAAGTACACCTGAGGAGGATAAACAGGATTTAGGTAACGGCTTGTAAAGAATGTACAATCAAAAGTATCAGCGGGGCAGTTGCAAAAAAGCGATTGCCTCGCTTTTATTTTGTCAAGTTTTATTTGTTATAATTTGTCTTGCGAGAAAAAGGGGAGATTTTATTGAGAAGTCCTGTGCCTAAATCTTTCCTTGCTTTTCTGAGCAGAGATTTCATTTGTTTCAAAGATCATTTGAATATTACGGAGTAAATTTACCAGTGAGTCCGGTAAAATTGACCAGTCGAACTGGAATTAATAGAGCGGTGAAACTGGAAACTATTGAGCAGATAAAAAGAAGAAAGAGAGTGGTTATATTAACCTCATACGTATAAAGATGCGTAAATACATACTTGGAGGTTATTTCTTTTTTATCTTTCTACAGGAATGCTCTGAATAACAAAATTTGAGTTTTTCAGCAGCCCCTATACTATGGATTTTTGCTTATATGGTCATATTTTGATTTTCGGATATCAATTTGTTAGGATTATGTCAGAAATTTTGTAGTTCATCTTCCATCATTGGGAGAAACATCTAAATACTTCATTAGAGCATTTTAAAGAATTTTTGAAAAATTAACACCAGCTTCATCAGCTTTACAAACATTATTTACTATAATGGTCAAAGTTCCTTTATATACATATCTTTTATATTTGCTCTTACTTCTGGCATAAACACTTCAACAAGAAATGGTACATCATTCTTCCCCAGTTGTATATCTTTCAGCGCTGTTGGTTTTGGGATTTCTCCACCGTCATCTTCGAGTACTGTCATATAAAGTCCCATAGCGTCCTTTGCCTTGCGAATTGCTTCTTCATCCATATCTGCACACGACAAACAACCAGGAAGATCCGGGAAAGAAATATTAATCCCATTGTCTTCATGATTAAAAATAGCTATGTATGAATACCATTTTTTCTTTTTCATACCTAAAACCTCCATTTCCCGAGAGATAACCATTTTTATGTATAGCACAATGTATTCAGAAAATATCTTTAACCCTCAAAAGTGCTTTGCAACCAGATGTACATTGCGAAAAGATGATTTTCAAATTTGTAAGCGCCTCTTCCTCCTTCAGGATCCGGAAAGATAACTCCAAGTTCTTTCATCTTTGGAAGGAAATTCCTTAAAACTCTTCGCTCTGGTTCATCTAATTTTTTATTTAATTCATTTGTTGTAAACTTCAGAGTGAAGGATTCTCCAATTACTTTTAAAATATTTCTGTATTTTTCACTTCTTAAAGTATCAAATACTTTTGGATTCAAGTATTTTTTACCAATATTTTTTGCCGCTTCAAACACACCTTCAAATGCTATATCAAATGTTATCATATCCTTTGGAGCAATGAAGAAAACTGCATCGCCAATCTCCTGCATAACTATCGGTAACCCATTTGAATAATTTACCATTGCATTTAAAGCATTTACTTCAATATTCATTCCTACTGATGAAAAAGCATTTGAAAAAAATTCCGACACGTCGGTATTTTCGAGGTTTTTAACTTCAATTACATCAAAGATTCTCATCAGTGATTCTTGATGATCGTATAATGTATTCCTTACTTCGGGTATTCCTATCGGCATTATAAATAACGGTAATTCTAAATTGTTAGTGGCAATATAGTCAACGAAGCTTTTATACCAATTCGCAAATTCTGGAGTTTTAGACAGTCCATTTATATCATCAAGTGCAATGAAAATACCATCTTTTTCTTCTTTAATTTCATCATAAATCTTTTGAAGAAATCCGGGGAAATTTTTTACTATATATTCCGCATCTGATTGAGAACCATTAAACTCTACTTTTACTCCGAACATGTCTACTTCTTTTATAAATTTGTTTAGCAGCTTTTTTATTTTATTTGCAATCTTTTCTTTTGAAGCTTGTTTATATATTTCTTCAGAAATGAGACTTACAACATCCACTAAATTATGAGAGTTCAGAAGGTTAACATGAATACCTAGAAAATTCTTTTTCTCAGCTAATGTTCTGATATACGAAGCGAGGGAACTCTTCCCAATACCTCTTTCACCTACGAGAAAGACATTTTCTAATCTCCCCGAAACACTTTTTTTTAAAGTATATTCAATTTTCTCTATAAGCTTTCTTCTTCCGACAAACTGATCTACCGGAACAGTTTTACCGGGAGAAAAAGGACTTGGTTGTAACCCCATTTTTTCACCTCCTGCATTACACAATTCAAGTATATCAAAAAAAGGAAAAATACGGATATTGTTTGATTGCAGATATAAAAAGGCCTTTTATGTTTTTTCATGATAGAATTATTATAATTTAAAAAAAGGATAATAATTATATGAATAAAAATGAAATAAGGAAAAAACTGATAAATTTAGGGACAGAATATTTGGCAGACACTTTATTAGAGCTTTCTACTTATTCAGAAGAAGCTGATAACCTTTTAACACGTATTATTTCCACTCCTGAAGAAAATCTCAAAAATTTCAAAAGTAAATTATCGAAATTAAAACGTTCAAAAAGGTTTATTTACAGATCCGAATCAGCAGGCTTGGCGAATGAACTGAATAGTTTGCTTAATGATTTGAGTGCAGCGATTACTGATCCTGTTATTGGCATTAAATTCCTGGTTTCTTTTTATGAATCAGACAAACATATTTTCAACAATTGTGATGATTCATATGGTCATGTAGGAGAGGTATTCGTTATTTATGCAAAGGATTTATTCATTCAATACGCTTCAAAATGTGCGGATAAAGATAAAATAGCCAATATAATATTGAAATTAAATAAAATAGATGATTATGGTGTTAGATTCGCTGTTATCGATAGTGTTTCTGAATTTCTACCTGAAAAGAATATAAGGTCTATGATTGAGAATTTAAAAAAGAAAATAGATATTGAGGAAAACGATGATGATAAAAATCATTATTTATCTCTAATAAAATCATTGGCAAAGCAGCTAAAGGATACCGAACTGTTTGAAGAAACAGTAATGGCTTCTTACAGAAAATTATCCACCCCTTCTTTGATAGATATTTCAAAGCTTTATTTTGAAAAACAAGATTTTAATACTGCCCTTTCTTATCTCAGTAAAACACCAGAAAATGATAGTTTTATGCGAGATAAACAAGATGAATTGCTGATAAATATTTATAGAAAATTGAATGATAATCAAAACCTTTCGAAAATACTTTATAGAAAATTAAGTAATAATCGCACAAAAGAAAATCTCAATGAGCTTTTAGAAGTAATAGGTATGAACAAATACGATGAATTTATAAAAGATGAATTGGAAAAAATATTTAACTTTAAATTTTTTAATAGAGCAGATGTTGAATTTTTAATTTCAATAGGAAAAATCGATGACGCGGAAAGATACATCTTCGAAAAAGAAACTCAGATTAATGGAGATTTTTACGATAGTTTGCTTCCCTTGGCAAAATCCTTTGAATCCGAAAAATGTTATCTTGCAACTACAGTTATATATAGAAAACTAATCATATCCATTCTCGAACGTGGTTATACAAAAGCATATACATACTGTGCCGGTTATTTAAAAAAATTGGATAAACTTTCTGATTCGATTATCGACTGGGATAAATTCGATAACCATGATGAGTTTAAACACTTTTTACATCAAACACATGGCCTCAAGAAAAGTTTTTGGGCTAAATATGAGTCAGATAAATAGCTTATCTATATAAGAATTCAATAAAAATTGCCACTACATGTTGCTGTTTTTTTGTTAGATATTTTAATTCATTTTATATAGTTCAATAAATAAGATAATTAGGGCTTAATGAAAAACTCTGCAACTATCATAAATAATGATATGTAGAGACTATTTTCTTTCGAAAGTGCAAGGTTTTTGTAGGATTTATTGAAAAAAGCTTGCACTTAAATGCAGTTCAAAACGTATGCACAAAGAAATAAAACAAGTGAAATCAAAGACAGGTTAATTTCTCAGCACCCGTTAAATAAAGGAACCTAAACCCGAGATTCTTCGCTACGAATTTGAAAAAGCACAAATTCGTAGCTCTGAATGACAGTGTTTTTAGTTGTTCAGCAGACCCTAATTAATCCCAAGATATCGTACCATTTTATCATGATATTTCCTTTGTTAAGTATCATATAAGTATAAGTCAGATATTTTTACCACGGGTACAGTCCCTGACGGTACAATCCTCTCATTCACTCATCTCAAGTGAGATTATATTGATATTTTTTATCTCCAAAACATTTTTGCTATAATCTGCATAGTTCGAGTAAAAAGGAGAAATGTTTTGAATATTTTCTGGGGAATATTGTTGGCAGCGATCGGGTTATTCATGTTCATAAGTGGTTTGACTAAAAGTAATTTCATCATATACAAAATCCTTATCATGTGTTCTGAGAAGATGTGGGGAAAGAATGTTCATAAGTTTCATGTCGTTATCGAAATTTTAGTAATGATAGTCGGCGTCCTTGTGGCATTAGGGGTTTCCTGAATTTATGAATAAGACAATAGGTATATTGGCACATGTGGATGCGGGAAAAACAACTTTTTCAGAGCAATTGCTTTATCACACCAATAGTATCAGGCAACGGGGAAGGGTTGATCACAAGAATTCATTCCTTGACAGTCATGAGATAGAGAAGAAAAGGGGAATAACAGTTTTTTCAGACCAGGCTGTCATGTATTATAAAGATTCTGTTTATTATCTTATTGATACCCCCGGACATGTGGATTTTTCTTCGGAAATGGAACGTTCCATAAAGGTTATGGATTATGCAATAATAATAGTCAGCGGAGTTGAAGGGGTGGAAGGGCACACCGAAACAGTGTGGAATCTTCTTCGCAAACACAATATCCCGACTTTTTTCTTTATAAATAAAGTAGATAGAGATATAGCGGATACGGAAAAAGTCCTGGATGATATCAGGAAAAATCTGTCACTTGACGCTTTTGATATAACTGATTCTTTTAACAATTATGAGATGAATGAGGAATTAAGAGAATTTCTGGCCGAAAGAGATGAGCAGCTTTTTGAAAAATATATAGAAGGTTCTTATGATAAAGATTTCTGGTTAAAAGCCATGATTAGTCTGATACGAAAAAACAGATTTTTCCCGTGCTGCCGTGGTTCTGCATTACAGGATACCGGAATAATCGAATTTCTGGATAAATTCGATAAATTAACAATTACTGATTATATTGATGAAGAATCATTTTCTGGCCGAGCCTATAAGATCACGCATGACGAAAATGGCATGAGGCTTACTTTCATAAAGGCTTTGAAAGGCAATTTAAAAGTCCGTGATGAATTGACTTACAATAACTCTGAAAATAAAATCAATGAAAAAATCACTCAGATAAGAATTTACAACGGAAATAAATTCACTACAGCAGATAAAATTTCTGCCGGGCAGCTTTTTGCAGTTACCGGACTTTCAAAAGTTTCAGCAGGAGATGGTGTTGGTGATCTGGAGGATAAAGCGGTATATGAAATGGTACCCGCTTTGAGGTCTAAAGTGGTTTTCAGCCCTGAAAAAGATGTGAGGGAAGTTCTGAGGATTTTTAAAATCCTCGAAGCCGAAGATCCTGCTTTGAACGTTATCTGGGAAGAAAAGCTTCAGGAGATAAATATTCATGTAATGGGAATTGTACAGCTGGAAATACTTCAACAGATAGTTAAGGACAGGTTCGCTGTCGACATCGAATTTGAAAACCCGCAGATACTTTACAAGGAAACAATAAACAATTCTGTAACCGGACATGGGCATTTTGAACCGCTGCGTCATTACGCGGAAGTTCATCTCAAACTCGAACCGGGAAACAGAAATGAAGGAATTACCTTTGAAAATACCTGTCATACCGATGATCTTTCGAAAGGAAATCAGAACCTTATAGCACAGCATATTTTTGAAAAGGAACATCATGGATTGTTAACCGGTTCACCTTTAACCGATGTTAAAGTCACCCTTCTGACGGGAAGGTCACACATTAAACACACAAGTGGCGGTGATTTCAGGGAGGCAACTTTCAGGGCATTGCGTCAGGGTCTTGAAAAGGCTGAAAATATTCTGCTTGAGCCATGGTATAAGTTCAGGATAAAGGTAAATCTCAATCATATGGGAAGGGTATTGTCAGATATTCAAAAAGCGTACGGAGAATTCGAGTCACCATTGACGGAAGGGGATAAAGCGTTGATAACAGGCAAGGCACCTGTTGCAACTTTTATGAATTACAGTTCGCAACTCGCTTCATTCTCACAGGGAAATGGATCTATCAGTATGGTTTTTAATGGATATTATCCCTGTCATAATTCAGAAGAGATAATAGAAAAAATCGGATACGATAAAAATGCAGATCCTGAATACTCTTCTTCTTCGGTTTTCTGCTCAAAGGGGCAGGGTTTTACCGTTCCCTGGGATGAAGTCGAAGGAAAGATGCACTGTTTATAAATTTTTCGTTGTATATGGGACGCCCTATGTCGTAAGACTTGCAGGAGAATTTTATTCCATTGATTCTTCAACAAAGAAACTTTCTGATATGAACCGCCAATATAGAATGTCTGATATTTACTCATATATTTTTAAAATAAATACTTTAATAATAACATAGGACGGTCCCAAAAAATCTGGTACAGTCCCAAGTTAATATTTTTAGAGCTTATCTATCAAATAATCCCATGTCAGTTCGAGAACTGCTGTCATGTTTATCTGTTCGTTGGACAAATATGTCACTACGGTATTTTTATCGGGAAGCATTGCGGCATACTGGCCGTACATTCCATCCATACGGTATGAACCCGGATACGAATTCATCCACATATAGTACCCATATCCCCGTTGATGGTCTTTAGTTACATAAACAGGGGCAAACTCATCAGTTTTTATCTGTATGGAGGTTGCCTTTTCTATGTAGTCTGCCGGAATTAACTGTTTGCCCTGCCATACACCTTTTTCGAGTATCAAACTGCCAAATTGTGATACCTGGTCGGCATCGAGATGCAATCCGGCAAATCCCTGCGGATATCCAAAAAGACATGGTTCCCAAAATGGTTTTTCTATATCCATATGCTTAAACACTTTTTGATACATGAATTCGTTCAGGTCAATTCCGGTTGTAATGCCTATTATTCTTGAAATCATGTATGGAGCTGAGTTATCGTATACGAAATGTGTCCCGGGTTCATATACAAACGGTTCATCGAAAAACAGCCTGCATATGTCTATTTTTTCACGGCTTTCCCAATCCGCTTTAACCACCGGGCATTCGGCATGGCCTGTACCCATGCATAACAGGTCGTGTATTGTTAATTTTTTAAGGTGTTCATCAACATCTATCTTATAATCATCTATAAAAAAGTCGATAACTTTATCGTTTAATTTAAAATACCCTTCTCCCATGGCTATACCCGCAGCCATAGATGTAAAGGTTTTACTAACAGACCAGAGCTGTTTTTGTTTAAGCTCTTTAAAATCATGCCTTGCTATAATTTGATTATCCTTCCTGACTACAACGTTATATACCTTCAAATTCTGTTTTTCTACCGCTTCTACAAGTTCTTTCAACAATTCATTTTTCATATTATCATCTCACAGTTTATTTATTGAGTACTGTATTCTATAAAGCGCTATTATATTATCATAAAAGCGAATTGAATTTGTTCTTTTCAAACTCTATTTTATACTTAAGAATATTACTAATTGCACTATTATTATTTTTTTTAAGTGCTATAATTTTCTAAATAAACATTTTAAATTCTTCACCTATATAAAGAAAAATAAACGGGAGCTTTCCCCGAGCAGAAGGTGTCGCATGAAGATTTTATTTTTATTTGGTATTTTATTGCTTGTTTTTTTCTCAGTATCTTTTTCTCAACTTCCAGTGGATATGGTCGCAGAACTTCAGTTTAAAGTTGAACAACAGGAAGAAATTATCAGAAAACTTAATGAAAGGATTGACTCCCTCACTTCAGCATCCCATGAAAAAAAGGTATCTGAAAATGCTGCTGAGGAATTTGTATTTGATTCATCGAAAATTATAGCTATAAATGTGATTATTATAGCTCTGGGTTTAATCGTCTTATTCACTTTGCCAAAATATTTAAAAAAGAATTTGAAGGGAATAAAATCAGAATATAACTCAGATGAGAATGATGAATTAAAACATGAAAATACCCTTGAGGAAATTAAAACTTCGTATGGAAATCCTTATGCAACCGATTTATTCGACAAGGCTTTAAAGGAAAAATCTCTTGTGAAAAAGATTGAACTTCTCGATAATATTTTAAAAATAGAAGATTCAAAAGAAAATTTTAAAAGAATAGCAGAAAAAAACGCACCCGAAGAAATCGGGTATTTTTCTTCGTTAAATGAATATGCTTCACATAAGGATAAACCTCTTTATGACCACTTTGTCGATTCATGTAATTATTTATGGAAGAAAATGTTCTGATAATACAGCTGATTTATATATTAAAAGAGATATTTTAATAAAAGGTTTCATGATAAAACACCTGACTTAATGTAAATTTTCTGGTTTATTCCGGGAACAAAATGATAAAATAAAGTGTATTCCATTAATAATATACCTCTTAATATTTAATATAAAATAAAGCCAATCAATTCATTCTATATTGGAGGGAATATGAAAAATATTCTGATCAGGCTAAAAGAAGAGTGGCTTTCATTACCGAAGAAAAATAAAATACTATTTTCCATAGTTTTAATTTCTTCAGCTGCAGCGTTATTGATCATATTGAAATGCAGATGTGATTTTATTTGTAGTTGTGAAAAAATAATAGGATAAATATTCCATTCTGACTTACCATTAATAATCTCTCCCCCTTATTGATAGACTTTTTAATTTCACTACAGATCATCTTAAAATAATTAGTAGTTCATAAAAGGGTTGGCATTATTACCCCTAAACTGTACACATAAAATAAAAAGTCTGAACCTCGGGTAATAATACCCATTTATACACATATACTATTTACAAAAAAACTCACATAATAACCGGGTACGGTCCCAAACAAGCTGGTACAGTCCCTGGTTATTATTTATTTGAAGATCCAAATTTGCTTAATTCTTTCCTGTTTTTTAGTGTTTTAATATTGGTATGATGAATTGATTTCTTTTTTAAATTGACATCAGCTGTATTATATGTTATAGTACAGTTGATTTTGAAATTGAGGTGATAAATTATGTTTAAAAACAGGACTTTCAATTTGCTGTCTCTGGCCTGTGTCATAATTAACTCGTTTATTATTTTGCTTAACTGGAATTCACTTCCTGCAGAAATACCATCCCATTTTTCCACATCGGGTGCTCCGGATACATTTGCTTCAAAATGGCTTATGTTATTATTCCCGTTGCTTTCAATAGGAATCTATTTTTTTACAGGTCTTATGATTAAAAATCCTTCCATGGTAAGAAATTATCCTTATCACATTACAACTGAGACCAGAAATGCCCATTATGAGGTCATAAGGGAAATGGGGTCATGGATAAGGTTTGGAATTATCTGGATTTTCACTTATATAGAAATTCTACTGATAGACTACATTACAGGATCCAATAAAATAAATGGTTTATCGCTAATTTTCCCCATTGTATTAGTGATATTTGTAACCGTACTTATAATGAGAAAAGGAAACAAAATTAATTCTAATGAGTCGAAAATATCTCGGCAATGATATACAGAAAAATCAAAAAACCCAAAACAGTTGAAATATATAGAAAAACTGACCTGTCTTTTTTCTGAAATATGGCTACGATTCCGAATAAAAATGAAAGTGTTCCGGATAATCCGGCAATGGTTATGGGGATGGCAAGTTTCATGTTGCTGAAAAATGTCTCGCCACCCCTTTCTCCCAAATACACAAAAATATAGAAGATTGTGAGGAATATCCCGAACAGCAAAATTGCAATTAACGATAACAATCCGAAATTACTTTTAGGTATAAACACTATTTTTTTCATCACCATCACTTACTTTCTTTGCTGATTTCTCCTTAAATTATTCAATCATGGCTTAAATTCATATATAGCAGAATAATATCCTGTAGTACTGCTATCCCCTGTTGATTTTACTGTTATGCTGATTCTCATTTGATATTTTGCGGGATTTGACAAAGTCAGGGCATCAGGCTGCGGTACTTCCCATACAAAATTCTTTGATTTTGATTTTTCCCAGGTACCATAATTTTTATTCAGAGATCCGCCAGCTACAACAGACTCACTTATTCCATTCATATCAAATATGGTATGACCTTCCAGAGCAATGGCATTTTTACCAGAACTTCCGTTGTCAGTCACGGATATTGTCTGAGTAATTTTCTGCCCGGGAATCAAGGAAGCCGGCAGGGCAGTCCATGAATGGCTGAAACTTGCTGTTTGCCCTTTATTTGCCCAGTTAGAACAATTCCATTCCTTTGCCGTGATTATATTTGAAGTTTTAGCGGAAGTGTTCCCCATATTAAGCTCATATCTGTAACATTCATCTTCATAATTTACCGAAGAACCGTTACCGGAAACACTCTGCATAAATCCCACTCCGAAATTATATGAGTATTCATCATTAACTTTTATCCATTTACCTTTTCCCAGTTTAATCGGAATCCAGGCTATTTTAGAAATCAATGGGTTTCCATTGTCATCTTTGGCATATTTATCCACGCATGCGATGCCAATTTTTGTATAAGATGTCAACATATAAGAATCTATTTCCTGTTTTGAAAAATCAGGGGAAAGAGTGTTTAAAAGTCTTATATTTTTTTCATTATCATCCCCAAGATATATATTGTATCCCGACAGGCAATGCAATGCACTCAAACCATAACCGAAATCAGGAGATTCCCAGCTGAAAATTATTTTGTTGTCATTCTGACCTGTTTTAAGGTTCACAGGTTTTTTCAGAAAATATGCGTATATAGGATTTTCGCCATAACCGAAGTATTCCGACCAGTTTTCCTCTACTGCCGAATTGATTATTGCAATAGGAAATTCAACCGATTTATCACCTGATTTGAACCAGTTTCTGTTTATTCTTAATATGCCGTCACCAGATTCCGTATCGGCCAAATCCTGTCTACCTGCGGCATCTCCAGTTTTATACGGATTCAACGCCAGAAATTCCTCTCTGGAATCGGGTGTGTTTCTCCTTATTATCAAAGGCGACTGGTCCAACGGCAGGGCAGATTTGAAATTCATCACGTTTAATGATAAAGGTATCGGTTTATGGAATATTCCCGATGAAATATTTGCACCTGAATTTCCCGGAACTATAATAGCCTTTCCTATTATAGTCTTTAAATTTAAAGCACCCCAACCGGTAACAGTTTCGTAGGTAACAGGTTTACCCTCAAAAATCAAATTCTCTTCGATATAATCACCGATTTCGAAATCTTTAATCAGCAAACTCTTACAAAACTGTTCAAAATATGATGAAAGCATTTTCGAATCCATTTCTCCATTAAGCTGAGCATTAATTTCTCCATACCCCTGAGTTGATAAAATGAATTTTCCCCAGGGCCATAAACGATAACCCCTTTTTATCCTGTCTGCATCTATTCCATTTTCACCTTCGAATACGAAACCACTTCTCATGCTTTCGGCAAACATACCCGCATGGTACATTTTATAAAAATGCTCACTACCGGGCAGTATTTTGTTAGTGAACCAGTATTTTGCCTTTAAAAGTGCCTGACTTTCAAACGTAGTTGCGAGACATTCATCCAGCCATTTGAAATCGGGTGAAAAACCGTTATGCTGATAAATACTATGCCAGTATTCATGAGCAAGTACGACCATTCTACTTGCATTTACAGATTCATCCATACTGTTAAAATATTCAACATTCAATTCAAGCTTCGTGCCATTCCAGTTGCCTGAAGCGCTCATTTTGAATATCCATATGTCAGTTGCCGGAGGTAGCTCATATCCTTTTTCTTTATAAAAGTTTTTTATCCATTTCAATTCGGCTGCAAGTTCAATTATAACTTTCGGAACACTCATCAGTTCATATTTTGAGAATGGAAAAAGTGCAGTCATAGCAGCTGCACGATTTTCAGGGTCAAGTTTCGGATCATCCATAAAAAGCAGTATTTTTCTAGTACTTTTATCAACACATATGAGGTATTTTTCCCCCGGCACATTCGATTGACTGTTGGGATCATCTACCCATGACACGTATATTCCGTCATCGATTGCAATAGTTCTGTTCAATCCGTGATAAAGCTCATAAGATTTATCCAGTAATGGATTTGCAGCTTCCGTCGCACCAAAAAGAAGAGTCCCTGCCACAACAGCTCCGGTAACCGGCAAGGTAATTGCAGTAGAACCAGTAATAAATATTATGGTACCGCAACTTACAAATGCCCCGACAGCCCCACTGAATATCTTCCTTATCTGGCTCGGGCTTATTTCACTTATAATTCCTTTTTTTGAAAAATGTGCAGTCTCAATTTTCACTGAATGATTTTTCGCGTCGTATTCATGCGGTATGACAACCCAGGTGTTTTCACCTATTTCATCTACTGCAATTATTTCATCCTGTTTGGCATTTTTGTCGAGAGGAATTGTAATTGTTACCATTTTTGAAAAAAGAGACGGAGTATTTTCCCATTCGAATTCAAAGATTTTACCATCAAAAACCCCTATAGAGGATTCGAATATTTTCAGTTCTCCACCGCTGTTTTCATCAACCGTGTCAGCAGGTATTTCTAGTTTCACCTTTCCAGGTGATTCGATTACTCCGCCTGTAGAATCAATTCTTCTTGAAATAAGAAGTACATCGCTGACTGTATCTTGTATGTTTGCCGTTTGAGAAACCTCTTCACCGAAAAATCTGCCGGCATTTTTTACGGATATCCAGCATGGAGTCATACCATCAAAAAGAGTACTGAGTTCTTTACCTGTAGTTTTACTTACAAGTATTTCCCCGTCTTTTTCATATGTTGCCCAGCTGTCATCTTCTGATAGATCGGGGTACATTCCCCATAGATTTGCCTGATACCGTTCTCCGCTATCAACATTTATGTAGTCAACTCCCCATTCACCTGTCCTGTCCGTCATGAACATCAGATATTCCCCATCATGCGTGAATGAGGGATAATATTCGGTCCAGTTTGCAGTATTTGTCACACGCGATATATTAAAGTTTTCGTTATCCATTTCGTATAAATCCATCAATCCCGAACTGTCCATTGCCGCAAAGACTATCTCAGCACCATCGGGCGAATACCTTGCAGAATTCACAGTATATCCTTCGGTAATTCTTTTCACTTCTCTTTTTTCGATATCAACGGTGTAAAGTGATGGTGATGAGGATGCACTTGATACAAGAAGGAAATTCCCATCCGGTGAAATATCTTCCAGTATCGCTTTATCTACAATTTTTATCGGTTTATCATTATCAGGATAAATTATAAATACAGATGCTTCCATGCTTTCAGAATGATTTGTGAAAGCTATCATTCCATTTTCTTCACAAACCACGGGAAATGATATCCTGTAGAAATCATCACTCTCAGGATCGGTTATATCCGAAAATTCTCCATTTATCGGATTGTAAATCCGTAAACAGGTTCCCGAACCAGATATATTTTCGGTTACGAATAAAATCGATTCATCAAATGAAAAAACGGAGCCATACAGGACTGATAAAAACAAAAAAATTAAAAAGAATGATTTCACACAGGATACTTTCATATGCGCCTCCTATTATTTTTATAATAATTTATTCCATATACTCGTATATGACCGTATAACATCCCTTAACCAATGCATTCGTAAGTGTTGCCACATATATTTCGACTTTAAATCTGTAGCGATTGTTTTTAAATTCCACTGTCCTGTCCCAATATACGGGAACAACCCATTCAAAAGTTTTTGTTTCATTTTTATTTTTCCATTTTACATTTCCATTGGAAAATTCCCCATCCATTGTTACGGATTCATATGCCACATCGTATATATTAAATTGTGTATATCCTCCAAACATTATATCTACACCGAAGGATCCACAATCATTTATAAGAATATTCTGCATTATTTTCTGCCCAGGATACAAAAATGGAGGCAATTCAGTCCATGAATGATGGAAACATATTTTTTCCCAGGCATTTTTACTTGATGTAAATGCGAAATCATATGTCATCTGTATTTCGTATTCATTTTCCCCTTCTGTGAGCGTAAAATCCCTTTTCTCATCAACGTAATTTCCATTTACGGTTTGAACTATATTTTTATATGTATCCTCTATCCTTACCCATCTGGCATTCTTATCGTCAAGATCAAGTGAAAATACCATAACCGATGTGACAGCAGACAATATACAGAATATCAAAATAATTCTTTTCAAATTCATCTGGATCAGCACCTCCGATTTAAAATTAATATAAAACCAGAAAATTACCTTTCGAGATTTTATCGCAACTCAAAAAGGCAAACGTCATTTATTATTTAATTATACTCTGTATAAGTTTAGTTTTATTACTTTTAATATTTTATTTCAGAAAGTTTCTCAATGAAAGAATTTTAGTACCGCTGTACCCGATAATATCTTCCGAATTCATCATAGAATTCAATACCGCTTCTTCAGTTGCTTCTGCGATTGCCCGGAAAGGCATATCAAGTTTATCTTCAGGTGTGATTTTAACTGAAAATATATCAGAACACTTTGAATTAATTACATTTGCAGTGGAAAAACCCATAACTATCTCTCCGCTGCCATGGCCAATATATGACCCAAGCCTTGCCAAACCAACAGATGCACGCTTTGCAACCCTCTTAAGCTGCCTGGAAGTCAAAGGTAGATCAGTGGCAAAGATTATTATAACAGACCCCTTATCCGATGTCTTTTCGGCATTAATCTTTTTAGATATTTTTTCACCTATGTTCTCTCCATTCACAATCAGGTCTTCCAGCTTGCCATGATTTGTCAGTACCAAAACACCAAGTGTGAATTCCTTTTCAGCTATACAAAATATCCTGGAAGAAGAACCTATACCGCCTTTCAGTCCATGGCATATCATGCCTTTGCCCGCACCTGTATCGCCAAGTTCAAAATCCATTTTCACATTTTCTATTGCTTCAAAAACATTTTCCCTGTTTAAAATCCTGTGTGTTATGTTGTTCAATCTGCTGTCATTACATTCGGCGATTATTGGATTGAAAGATTTCAGTTCAGTATTTTCTTTTTTACATTCATCTATCATGTATTCTGTTATGGAATCGTGGACGATCCCAACATTGAGTGTGTTCGTAAGGACTATCGGGCTTTCAAGCTGCCCAAGTTCGTCTATCTGTACAAGGCCTGCAGTTTTGCCAAATCCATTTATAACATGACTTGCAGCAAAATACCTGTTGAGAAAAATATTGTTTTCACCGGGGATTATGATGGTGACACCGGTATTATTTTCAGCGGTGTCGATTGTACTGTGACCAACCTTAATTCCCTTAATATCACTTATTCTGTTCAGTTTTCCTTTTTTTAATTTTCCGATCTTTATTTTAAAATCTGAAATATCTTTTCTACCGGAAATATCCGCACCTCATTCTGGTGAAATTCAAAATAAAATTACAATATCAGGATATTCTATCACTTGTTGAGCCATGAAAACAATTTTTCAATCATCTTGAACCGGAATGCAGTGATAATATCGAAGAAAACACATAAAACAAGCACTACGAGGAAAATAAGAAAAAAAGGAACTCCCACCAGCCATTTGAAAAACCAGAAATCTCCGTTTGATTTCCTGGAAAAAAATTTATTAAACTTGCTTATGACTTATACCCCCAATACCTATATGTTTTACATTGTAAAATAAAGTACAATTCAACAATCATAATTTTATCATATATATCTCACTTGTATCAGACGTATAAAATCAAAAAAAGATTTTGAAAAACAAATTTAATTTCAGCCTTTAAAATTGTATAGAGGTTTTAAAATATCGTTTATATCCACAGTTTCGGAAATACTCTCAATAATCCTTTCCGGATTTTTATACACCTGTGGGGCTTCGTCGATGGTTCCCCTTGAGACTGTGGAGGTCCATACACCTTTCATGGTTTGCCTGAAATCTTCAAGCTTCAGTTTTTTCTTAGCCTGTGATCGTGACATAACACGTCCTGCCCCATGTGGTGCAGAAAAATTCCAGTCAGCTACACTCCTGCCGTAACCTATAACACTGCCGAATTTCATATTCATGGGAATAACGAGGGGAATACCACTATACGCTGCTATCGCACCTTTTCTTAAAATCCTGTCGCTGAAATCTATGTAATTATGTACTGATTCTATTCTATCCGTTATTTTCAGAGAAAATGCCTTTATAATTCTGTCAATCATTATTTCCCTGTTTAAAGCCGCGTACTCTTGTGCAATTTTCATGTCTTCAAGATATTCTTCTCTGGCATCTCCCTCCAGATATGCAAGTGAAGCCTGTATTTCTATTTTTTTACCCTGACAGTGTTTTTTTGCTTTTTTCTGATGATAATTAGCCGTTTGAAGCCCGAAATTTCTGGATCCCGAATGAATTAAAATCCATTTATGACCCTGTGAATCCTGTGAAACTTCTATGAAATGATTTCCTCCACCCAATGAACCGATTCCACTTAACTGTTCAAAAGTATCCAGATTCATTTTTTTACAGTTTTTCTCTATTCTTTCAGATAATTTCCTGTCTATTCCCTTATCTACTTTCTTGTTGTGGTTGAAACCATGGGGTATATTGTTCCTGATAAATTTATCCAGCTGTGAAAAATCTATTTCAGTATTTCCGATACAGTATGCCTTTATACCGCATCCTATGTCCACACCTACCAGATTCGGAACCACTTTGTCTCCGAGTTCTGCAGTGAATCCTATAACACATCCGGCACCTGCATGACAATCCGGCATTATCCTGATTTTCAGACCTGAAAACGCTTCGTTGTTCAGCAGATTCTTTATCTGATCCAGAGTCTTACTTTCAACATCATCGGTAAACACTTTGGCTGTATTGTAATTTCCTTTTATTATTCTTATAGAAGTCACCTTCCTACTTCTTATTTCTCACCTTTTAAAAGGTTGTCTTATTATCGTGCGGTATTTTTCCGGTGCCACTTTTCTTGCATCACTTAAATATATTTCATGATGTTTTCCACATAGTTCCCAACCGTTATTTTTGATCATATCATGCATATTTTTTATGGTTTCAGTTTCTTCATCGAAAGAGCCAACATAAATCGTCTGTACGCATTCTCCTTCTTCAAACAATTCAAAACGTGCTTTGCTTAGCAACTCAGAAGTAAGTTTTCCTTTCCTGACTGCATTATCCGAAGCTTCCTTTATATGTTCTGCCCTTACAAATTCAGGCTGCATCATCATGATAGTCCATAACCACTTATCCTTTTCACCACTCAGAAAATCATCCATATTCTCTGCCCACCACAGGCCTTCAGGTGGCATTACGACATAATCTTTTTCAAACTTCTGTTTCATAAGAAATTTCACACCATAGGACACAGTAAAAAGGATATTCATTGCATCTTTGAAATCCCTTGATGTGTTTGGATTACCTTTTCCGTCTATCATTAGAAATTTCATTTTTGGAACACTTACGGTGACTATTTTTCCTTTTCTGGGCTTGTATAAATCTGAATACTCTTTTTTAAAATCCACTTTTTCCATTTCCTTCACCTCTTTAATGGTTTATGGATAAATTCTACACTTCAAACCTGACAGAAAAAGTCATATTTTCATTCCCGGTTTCAGATTTTCTTCAAGTCTTTTTATTACTTTTTCAAGCCTGTTCTGCTGTGTTTCAATTTTTTTCGCATCGAGAACATAACCAAGGTATATCTTTTTATAAGAAGGGGCAAGTGTTTTAAAAAAAGAATAAGCTTTTTCATTACATTCGATTTTTTCCATAACCCATCCGGATATTTCGTTATCGTGAGGAGTATTCCTGTCTTTTATCTGCGCGCTGTTAAACAGCTCCATGCCTTTTTCAGTCATATTCCCCTGTTCAATCATCTTTTCAGCTCTTTTTATGTTTAAAGAAGACCATTTGCTTCCCCGCCTTCTGGGTGTAAACCTCCTGAGATATTTTTCATTGTCCAGCTTCTTTATCATCCCGTCAATCCATCCAAAACACAGAGCCTGTTCGACAGCTGAATCGTATTCGATATTCTCAACACCGGTTTCTTTTTTATAAAATAACATCCATATTCCCTCTTCACGATCGTGGTTTTTTTCAAGCCATTTTCTGAATTCTTTTTCATCCTTGAAATGTATTTGTTCAATCTTTTTCATATATTCCCCCTTCAGGAACTACATTGCCTATTCAATTATAAACCCATTCCAGAAAAGTTTTTATACTTATCGGGTATAATAATCCGGATTAAGCAAATAACGGAGGATTTGATATGAAAAAATGGGAATATAAAACCTTAAAATTCATACCAGAAGGTGTCTGGGGCGGAGTTGTTGATACACAGAATGTTGAGATAACATTGAATTCTCTGGGCAAAGACGGCTGGGAACTGGTTACTAATATTTCTACTGCTTTAGGTCAAGGCAGAACCAGAGAAGTAATTATGGTTTTAAAAAGAGAAATCGTATAAACAATAAAAAATCCCGCTTATGCGGGATTTTCTTCTATTTGAGGAATTTTCTGAGTTCGTAATAACTGTCTTTCGGAATTCTTTTCTGTTCATTTTCATAATCGATATAGATGAGTCCAAATCTCTTTTCATATCCGAAAGCCCATTCGAAATTGTCCATGAGTGACCAGACAAAATAACCTCTCATGTCCACACCTTTATCCATGGCATTTTTCGTAGCCTGAAAATGATCCATAAGGTATTTTGTCCTTCTTGGATCATGTACCTGATCGTTTTCCACGAAATCCTTTTCAGCCATTCCGTTTTCGGTTATGTAAATCGGCTTTTTACCGTAATTGTTATAAGCCATCACGAGGAAATTCTCCAGTCCCTCAGGATATATTTCCCAACCCATATCGGTCTTTTCAAGTTCACCCTGAATATTTTCGAGTCCCATGAATGACTGTGGATTCGCCCTGACAATGTTTCTTGTGTAATAATTAACACCGTAAAAATCGAATGGAGTGCTTATGAGTTCCATATCACCGTCTTTTATCTCAGGGGCAAGATTGTTTTCAGCTAAATATGAAAATGCCTCTTTCGGGTATTCTCCCCATACAGGAGTTCCGTAGAACCAGTCATTCGTGAACTGATTGGCTAAAAAGGAAGCCATTTTATCCTGTTGATTTTCACTTGCAGCCTCCATCCATGTGGAAACATTGGTGAGTCCTATCTGGCCATTAATATTTTCCTGTCTGAATGCCTGAACACTTGCACCATGAGCCATAAGCTGATTATGTGCAACGTTAAAGCTTCTTTTAACATCGGACATTCCCGGTGCATGTTCCCCGAACAAATAAGAAAGGTGAGAAGAACAGAAAGGTTCATTCAATGTAATCCAATTCTGTACCCTGTCACCAAGCCTTCTGAACATCAGTGAGGAATAATCACTGAAATAGTCCACTATTTCCCTGGATTCCCAACCGGCAAATCTGTCCTGTAACACCTGAGGCAAATCCCAATGGTAAAGGGTAACAAATGGTGTTATCGAGTTTGACAGTAATTCGTCCACAAGCCTGTCATAGAAATCAAGACCTTTTTCATTTGGTTTTCCGTTTCCATCCGGCAACACTCTTGACCAGGAAATTGAAAATCTGTACGCATCAGTTCCGAGATTCTTTATGAGTTTTACATCTTCTATATATCTGTGATAATGATCACATGCCACGTCACCATTCGAGCCGTCTCTTACTCTTCCTGGAGTATGGCTGAACGTTGTCCATATTGATGGTTTTTTTCCATCTTCGGCATCGGCACCTTCTATCTGAAAGGAGGCAGTTGCCGTACCCCATATAAATTTATCTGGAAAATCGCTTTTTAAGATCATAGTACACCTCCGTGTTATACATCAATTAACTAATAGTATACAATAAAAGACATATTAATTTTAAACTTTCTCTCTGCCAATTTCTCTTTTATCCGAAAAAAATATCAGAACGACAATTGCAAAGAGCAAAAGGAAGAAGAAGAATATTGAGAAGAATCCATTTTCTATACCGAAATTCTTGCTGATATTCCCAACAACCATACCGGATATCATTCCTCCGAGTCCCCCGAAAGCGGCAAAAATCGAAAGGGCATATCCGACACCTTTATGTATTCTGTCTATAAGAAGCGATTGCAGGGTGGGATAGACGGAGGAATGGATTAACCCTGCAACAAAAACCATAATTGCTATGAATATAAAATTGGGATAAGGTTTCTGAGAAAAAAACACGACTGGTATTCCCGCAAGAACAACTGTAAACAGCCATTTGGATTTTCCAACTTTATCGACAAATTTTGAAGATATAAACCTGCCCAAAAACAATCCGAACCAGAACAACGATGGCAGTAAACCTGACAGTGTTTCTTCGAAATTGAGTGAATCATGAGCAAACATAGGAGACCATGAGTTTATTCCGGATTCGGTCAATACGTAAATCATGACCGCCATGCATAAGAAAATGTACAAAGGCTTTTTTATAAAGGAAAAACTGTTTTCCTCCTTAATTTCGGCATGTGTAACGGCTTTTTTTGATTTTATACGAAACATTATTAAAAATGGCACAATAGAGCTTATGGCAGTCAGCATATAGAAATATCTCCACGATATTCCGTTACTTATAAAAACTCCAAGTATTAAAGGACTTGACACAGCTCCGAGTGCACACAGTGAATGAAACAGATTCAGCATTTTTCCGGTTTTGTCGGTGTATCTTTTGGCCATTGACGGCAATGCAATCTGAAGCATTGATGTCCCGAAACTGCATATGAAATTCGATACGGCAAGAAAAGCTGAATTACCGGATAAAATGATACCTACCATTCCAAGCGGAATAAGTATATATCCTATGAAAGAAGGCAGTTTACTTCCGGATTTTTCAAGCATTATGCCTGTAATCGCAGACCCGATCAAATATCCTAGCATACCCATGGAAAAAACCATTCCTGTTGATTCGTATGTCAATCCCAGTTTTTCCCTCAATAACGGCATAATAACCGCCAGTGATGTCAGCATGGTTCCCTGAATGAAATATATCATGTACCCCATAAGTTTATAACTTTTAAACTCTTTCATAAAATTACCCCCTGTTTATCGAAATATATTATATACCTTTATTTTTCAGAAAAAATCAGGAACAATAAATTGTTCCTGATTTCTCCATTTATATCTTCTATATTTTATTTTATGGATTTTTTGTCTTTAATAAATATAAGCGAAACCACTACGAACAGAATCAGAAAGAAATAGAAAATTGAAAAGTACCCGTTTTGTATGCCGAAATGTTTACTCACATTACCGATTATGAAGCCCGACAGAATACCTCCTGATCCTCCAAACGATGCAAAGATAGAAAGGGCATATCCCAGTCCTTTATGTATTCTGTCGACGAGTAATGATTGCAGTGTAGGATAAATTGAAGAATGAATAATCCCGGCCAGGAATATCATTATGGAGATAATCACAAAATTGGAAAACACTTTCTGGGAAAGGAATATAACGGGAATTCCTGCCAGGAGAACCAGAATAAGCCATTTTGATTTCCCGACTTTGTCAACATACCTTGAAGATATAAACCTTCCAAGGAATAATCCCAGCCAGAATAAAGAAGGTAAGATACCTGCAAGTGTATTTTTATATCCAAGAAAATCATGGGCAACCATTGGTGACCATGAATTTATACCAGATTCCGTTAAAATGTATAATGATACTGCTATACACATCAGCCAAAACAAAGGCATTTTTAAAAAGCTATAATTATTTCCGGGATTCTTTTCCTTATGTGTTGTATCTTCAATGATTTTCAACCTGATCATAATACTGAACGGAATTAAATTACTCATTGCCATTACTGTATAAAAATATTTCCAGGATATTCCATTGTTCATTAACAGCCCTAATATCAAAGGGGTTAACATGGCACCTAATGCAAATAATGAATAGAATAAATTAAGTATTTTTCCGGTTTTGCTGGTATATTTCTTTGCAATTGATGGTAATGAGATTTGAAGCAATGCCGTTCCCAAACTGCATATAAAATTAGATAAAGACAGAAACAAAGAATTACCTGATAAAATAATACCTATCATTCCGAGTGATATAAATATATAACCTATGATGGATGGTATTTTACAACCCGATTTTTCAAGAGTTAAACCGGTAATTACAGAACCGGCAAAATAACCAAGCATACCCATGGAAAATACCATACCCGTTGATTCGTATGTTAAACCAAGCTGCTCCTTAAGTATAGGCATTATAACAGCCAAAGATGTTACCCTGGTTCCCTGAATCAAATAAGTCAGATACCCTATAAAACTATAACTTTTAAGTCCCGTCATAATTCCTCCTGATAGCGTAATTATATTTACAGATATTTCTCATAAAACGAGGAGAAATATTCCCCTCGCTATATTAAAACATTTTAAATCAAAATTAAATATCTACGTATCTGATTTTCTTAGAAGAATTCTTTTTATTCGATTTGCCCGATTGCTTCTTTTTCCTGCAGTTTTTACTTTCTTTTTCTTTTTTTCTGTCTTCCATATAAGAGGCTTCGGCTTTCATGAAAATGTAATTCTCGTATCTTTCACGATCCAGTTTTCCGGATTCAATCGCTTCGGTTACTGCACAGCCTTCTTCTCCATTGTGACTGCAGTTACTGTATCTGCAGCTTGAAATGATCTCTTCTATATCTGCGAAAGTGTTTTTAACATCCTCTTCTTCTACGAAAAGTTTTAGAATCCTGAGCCCGGGATTGTCTATCAATATTCCACCTTCCGGTAAAATTACTGTTTCTCTCCAGGTAGTGGTATGTTTACCAAGATGATGCTTTTCATTTACTTCTCCGGTTTTCAGTTCCTCGTTATCCATAAGCACGTTTATTATAGATGATTTCCCGACACCGGAAGACCCCAGGAATGATACGGTGATGCCTTCGGATATATATTCCCTTAGTTTTTCCAACCCTTCCCTTTTCAAGGCACTCACTTCGATAACATCCATATTCCTGAAAGACTCCGTAATAATTCTTTTGGCTTTCTGAACATTTTCACATAAATCCGTCTTATTCAGAACCATCACAGGAGTTGCACCGCTTTTTTTAACCGGTATTAAAAACCTTTCCATCTTTCTGATGTTGAAATCCTGATCGAGGGCCATAACTATGAAAACTATGTCTATATTCGCACTTATTATCTGTTCCTGAGTTGCACCGCCGGCAGTTGTGGACTTGTTACCGATAGTCATCACCCTTCTGCCACCGGATATCTTTTCTTTTCTGCCGAAATAAGTTTTCCTCTTAAGCAGAAATTTTATTCTGACTTCATCGGCAGATGTTATATCTTCAACTACAACCCAGTCTCCGACAGCCGGAAAATCCTTTCTGCTTTCAGTCTGATATAGATACTTCCCGGTGAGTATTCCGACTTTACTGCCGATTTCCGATTCCAGATGATACTTGTTTTTTTCCACTCTGAAAACTCTTGCAGGATAATTCTTCTTTCCAAGTTTGAGTGATTTATATTGTCTTTCAAAAAATTCATTCCAGCCTATTTGTTTTAGATTCATATTTTCCTCCATAAATCAAAACGGGCCAAATATGGCCCGTATATATCGAATTATTAAATTATCTACAAGATTGATTTTTAATTCAACAGATGAGAATTGCAGAATCCGGAGATAATTCGCCATATTTATCAGATGGATATTCAGTTGATGTTATTTTCACATTTCCCATAAACCTCATAGGCAATCACCTCCACAAATAGTTTTTTTCGAAAAGAATTATAACATAATTTATTTAAAAAAGGAATTTTTCAAAATCCGGATAGAATTTTAAAATAAATTCAACTGCACTTTTTTCTATACTAACTCCATTTTTTATGGAATACTCGTATTCATTTTTTTCTTTTTCTCCGTGATACCATATTTTACTGATTTTTTCACTATTTTTTATGGTATTTATGATTTCATCAAAATAAGATGTCAACTCATCAGAATCCCCAAAGACGTTTAATCTTATTGCGGCAAAAAAATGACATATTCCGGCATTTTTTTCATATGTATTAACACTTGGACACCCGATAGATAAGCCAGATGTCAATAATTCCACAAGAAGTGAAAGACCATATCCTTTGTGACTACCAGATTTTTCATCTTTGCCTCCCAGAGGAAGCAACCCACCTCCGGATTTTTCATTGAGTAGTTCGATTACTTTTTCCGAATTGAGTACTTCTTCTCCATTTTTATCTATATACCAATTTTGAGGTATATCACTTCCTGTCCTGCTTTTAACCTCTATTTTCCCTCTTGAAGCAACACTGGTGGCCATGTCAAGAGAAAATCTATTTTCTTTGTTTGGAAAAGCGACGGAAATAGGATTTGTTCCTAAAACTGCCTCTTTCCCATTTGTTGGAACAACAAGTGGGGCGGTATTTGTTGCTGAAATACCTATCATATCGTATTTATTCGCCATTTCAGAATAATACCCCGCAATTCCATAATGGTTTGAATTTCTTACTACAGCCATACCTATCCCACTATTCAAAGCTTTTTCAATACATATATTCATTGCAAATAAACCGGTTATCTGCCCAGACGATTTTTTTGCATCAATTACAGTACTTATGGGTGTTTCAAATACTATCTCCGGATCAGAGTTTACATCTATCATCCCGTTATCAATATATCCTATATATCGTTTCAGTCTGGATATACCATGTGAATGAATTCCTTTTAAATCGGCATCAATAAGTATTCTACTTATATCCATCGCCTTATCATTTGAAAAGCCTTTATAAACCAGAATGGCATTAACATAATCGATTAAAGTATCATACATTACTTTTGGCATAATTTACCTCTTTCGTATTTTTTAAAGTCACAAAGAATATTGAAAGTACAAATGCTATACAGGTTAATACCAGCATCAAAATCCAGTAATTACTGTAGCCTTGTTTTTCTATAACAAAGCCAGATAATGCAACAGATATAGCCTGTCCAAGTATCATGAAAAAGCTGTTTATACCAAATGCCTTTCCCTGATCTTTTTTATTCGATAAAACAGAAATTATTGAACCTCCTAGTGAATAAAAAAAGCCTAAAAAAATGCTACTCGCCAAAAGAAAAAATATTCCGATGAAGATATTAGAATTTAGTATTAGTTCATAGCAACAATTAAAAATTATTATCAAAAATGTTAGTACGCTAATTGAAATCATAAAAAGTTTTTTCTGTCTAATATATTTACAAATTTTCCCACTGGAAAATGAACTTATCGAACTTATCAATGTGGATAGTCCTAACCAGAATGCGGCTTCACCTATACTCATACTTAAATTTGTTGAAAGGAAAGATGTTAAAAAAGGCATTATTCCACCTATTACGAACCACATTGAAAATTGAATTAGAAAAAAAATTATTAATGGCTTTTCGATATTCTTCACATAATGATAAAAGTTTCTCTTTTCTTTATCTTCGTATAAATGTTTATCATTGGACTTTTTGAAGTTTAGTTTTATTTTTAAAATCGGAATAACCATAAAAAGGACATATAATGAAAAAAACAAGTACATTACTTTGTTCTCATTAAAACTTCCTATAAAAAAAGAGGCTATAAATACTGTGAAATTAACCATCCCCATAATCATGCCAAAATTACGATCTTTTTCGGTATCTTTGCTGACAATTCCCGCTATTGCTGAAAATGGAGTAAGAATACTGAACGAAACAAAAACTATTAAAAAACCAAAAAAAGCAGCAATTTCACCTGAAAAAAAGTAAATACAAGTAAGTGATATTGCTCCAATACAAAACATGAGCTCTATTATCCTTTTAGATTGGTGATATTTATCACATATATAGCCAATCACAGGAGTTATTATCAAACTTGCAATCATTGCTGCTGACATAACTGAACTTGCTTTGTATGCTGAGTTCAATTCCACACTCAGATTAGGTATGAGAAGCATATTCATAACTGAATACAATACGCCAATTGCAGAAGACGAAAATATAAGTTTATTCATTTTTCACCATTAATTTAAGCTAATTTAAGAGAAATTTCTTTGATTATTTTTAGGTTATTGTTTTTTATAACATAATCCATTATTTCTGATGGAATATTATTATTTCCATAATATGATGCGGATAAACCTCCAGCCAAAGCAGCAACAGTATCCGTATCCCCACCGATTGATGCACCGATTCTAATAGCTTTCCAAACATCTTTTTTCGCAAACATGAATATACCCATTGCAGCTGTAACAATATCAACAGCTTCCATTGTTGTACCAAATACATAGTAAATAAAATTCATAAATTCCTCATCGTTACAAAAAGAATTTATATGATCTTTTATGATCTTTATTCTTTGAACAACAGATGGCCCAACAAATATATTCGGTGAAATTCTTCGTCCTATTTCTCCACCTTCAATAAAGGCATTTGTTATTTCACTCATATTTGCCCCTTTTAAGGCTGAGTAAAAAGCAAAGCCGATAGCCATTGAACTTTCCATTGCAAGATTGTTATTGTGTGTAGGAATACCACAATTTTTAACAGAAGAAATAAGTATATCCTTCTCCGATTTGTATGAAAAAAGCACCGGAGCTAATACTCTCATGGCTGAGCCACAAGTAGTTCCACTTTTCCCTGCTTCATAAATACTTCCACCATTCTTAACAGAATTAAGCGCTTTTAGAGAATTTGGGCCAATATAACCCTTTTTTATTGCATCTGTCTCTTTTATCCATTTTAAAAGTGCTTCCAGTGTATTTTCCGGTGTCACACAATTATCTTCCAGATATCTTCCCAGCAAATAAATGTTTTGTTCAGTATCATCTGTTACCTGTCCTTTTTTCAGATCGGAATGTATAAAAGAATCTTTAGGAGAAAGTAATTCAGACACGATTCCATACCTTTCCGAAATTGTTTTTCTGTCCATAAACTCGGTTACCATTCCCATGGCATCTCCGACTGCAAAACTATATAGAATATTACTTATATATATTTGTTTATTATTCATCAGCATCACCATTAAAAGGCATCTTTTTCAAGATGCCTTTATTTTAGATTAAGTTGTCGAAAAATGTCTTTAAATTTGCCAATTTATCGCAAACATCATCTGTCATATATCTGTATGATGGTTCGATAACATAACATCCGTTATAATTAAATTTCTTCAAACTTTCAACTATATCTTCCCAATCGAATTCTCCAAATCCAGGTAAAATATGTTTACTTTCTCCTTTGTAATCACTCAAATGCATATGCTTAGGATCTACTTTATTTATAAACTCAACAGGATCTACTCCAGCTTCGTATGATTCGGTAGTATCCACCATAGGATATACATTAGCATGATTTATTGTTTTTATTTCTTTCAATAAACCTTCAGGTGACTTTGCCTTACTATCAGGATTATTTTCAAGAGCCACTTTTATTCCCTGGTCAGCACACACTTCAGCAAGATATCTTATATTATTTATTACAGTTTCCCTTAACACTTTATCTTCATATTTCCCATTATACGGCGGATGAATTACAATAAATTCAGTTCCAAGCATATTTCCTGATTGCGCAAGTTCTTTACACATTTCTTTGCTTTCTTCAACCATTCCAAAGTATTGATTATAGAAAGTAGAAAATAATACCAAAGGAAAGTGATATGATGAAACATGTATCCCTTCATTAGAAACCTTTTTTGCAAATTCTTTAGTAATTTCATATTTACACTGAGGCATGATTTCCACTTCATAATACCCCATATTTTTAAGAAGTTTTATCGATTCAAGCGTATCACGTGGATAAAGCCCCGCTGTTGAAAAAGAAATTCTTTTATTCAATTTTACATTTCCTCCTTAAGCCTTTTTGCAATATCGTTCATAGCTTCTTCCGGAGTAAAAACATTTCTCTCAATATTTTCGATTGCTTCCCAGAATAGACTATCCATATTACCCATTTGGTCAAAATGCCAGTAAGAGAAGGCATTATCAAGTTGTTTGAATGGTATTTCGTACAACGGATTATTTTTAAATAATTCCTTTATCTCATCTTCTTTCAAAGTGGATTTTCTTATCGGGATGTATCCAGTTTTAGCGGAGAATTCTGCTATTTTATCAGGTGAAACTAAATATTTAATAAATTCATAAGTTGCATCTTCTATTTCTTTATTTTTCGGGAAAATAACTGCCACAGCTCCACCAATAGGAACTCCATATCTTTTTCCTTTGGGAATAAAAGCGACTCCCAAATCAAATTGAGTATTTCCATGCCATTTACCAATCCTTGATGAAGTACCAATATAAAAACCGAGATTTCCCGATAAAAACATTTTTTCCGCTAAAGCATGCATTCCAACAGGCATTGCATTTTCCTCTATTAATTTTTTCCAGTATTTTGCTGCTTCAATGCCATTTTCGTTGTTAAATAAGGGATCACATTTTTCAGAATCTATTATTTCACAATTATTTTGATATAAAAAGGCTTTAAATATCCAAACTACATCTGCTATGTTTAATCCCCAAACATCCATTATTCCATCACCATTTTTATCTTTACTTATTTTTTTTGAAAATTCTATTAACTCATCCCAATTTCTTGGCGGATTTTCAGGATCAAGTCCAGAACCTTTCATTAAATCTTTATTGTAATAAAGTATTGGAGTACTTATATTATATGGAATTGCACATATTTTGCCATTATATTTCGAATAATCCCACATTGCATCATAAAAATCTGTCATGATAAAATCTGTATCATTTTCTATGTATTCCAAAATTAAATAATTATCTCGTGCCCCTGTAAATATTGGTCCAGCAGGAATAATACCTCCATCCGGTAAAGTGTCCGATGCAAGAGATGCAGTAACTTTTTGAGCTGTATCAGCATATTTTCCAGAATAAATAGCATTAACATAAATTTCTTCATTTGTTGAGTTAAATTCATCGACAATACCTTTGAAAACACTTCCCGAATTACCACTTAAGGCATACCAAAAATTAATAGTTGTTTTGGAAAAAGATAATGAAATAGTAAATAACAAAAAGACAATTAATAACCATACAATTTTTTTCATGTTTTTAATTCCCTCCAATTTTATTTCAAACCAGTCATTGCAACTGATTTAATGAATTGCCTTTCACAAAACATGTAAACTATCAGTACAGGGATTATAGCCATTAATGATGCTGCCATCATTATTTGATATTCACCGCCACCTTCACTTACAAGATACCTCAGACCAATTGGCAGAGTTCTCATTTCAGTTGTATTTGTGGCAATCAAAGGCCATAAATAACTTCTCCACTGTCCTAAAAAGGTAAACATAGAAATAGTTGAAATAGCAGGTCTTGCATTTGGTAAAATTATCGAAAATAAAATCCTGAAATAGCCACACCCATCTATTTTTGCAGCATCTTGAAGATCATTTGGAATTGTTTTAAAAAAATTTGTCAGAAAGAAAATAGAAAATCCACTGAATAGGAAAGGTACAATTAGTCCCTGGTACGTATCTATCCATTTTAAATTACTGATAATCAAAAAAGTAGGAATCATTGTAATAACAAAAGGCATAAGCATGGTAATCAAAAAGAATGACGTTAATAATTTCTTAAATGGAAAGTTTAATCTTGATAGGGCAAAAGCGGCTAATATAGATATGAATACTTGCCCAAATGTCACAAAAAAAGTAACTATTATATTGTTCATGTAGTATATTCCGAACGGAACCATATCAAATACTTTTAAAAAATTGTCAAAATTCCATTTTTCCGGAAACCATCTCGGAGGATATGAATAAACATCCGCATCTGATTTAAATGCTGATAGAATCATCCAAAAAAAGGGAAATAAAACGATTATAATACCCGCAATAAGAAAAATATAAACAAATAAATTTTTTCTATTCTTTGTCATATTACCACCACTTTTTATTGTTTTAATCGTAATATACGTGTTTCGAACCAACTTTTTTCTGAACAGCAGTAATTGATAAAATCAATAAAAACAGAATTACTGATGCGGCACATGCCCTACCTATCTTGTAATTTTCAAAAGCTTGCTGAAATATATAGAAAACAATTACGCCTGTGCTGTATAAAGGCCCCCCTTTTGGAGTCATAACTGAAATTTGTGTAAATATTTTGAAAGAATTTATAATCCCCATCAAAACAACAAAATAAATAACCGGAGATAATAAGGGTACTGTAATTTTGAAAAATATCTTCCTGGAATTTGCTCCATCAATTTTTGCCGCCTCGGCAAAATTATTGGGAATTGATTGAAGTCCAGCCAAAAATATTACTATGTTATATCCTAACCCTTTCCAAACTGAAAACAGTATTACCGATGGCATCGCAGTATTTGGATCGTTAAGCCACTGTACCGGTTTAATGCCAAACGACCCCAATATTTGATTCAAGGGTCCGATCATCGGATCATAAATCCATATCCATATAAGCGTTGAGGCAACCATTGGTACTATTACAGGTGCAAAATATGAGGCACGGAAAAAACGTAAGCATCTTATTTTTTTATCAAGAAGAACCGCAATAAATAATGAAAGAACAAGATCGAGAGGTATTTTTATACCTGCAAAATAAAAAGTGTTGATTATTGATTTTACAAATTTTTGATCTTTGAATATGTATCTGTAATTATCAAAACCTATAAAATTCTTAGATGTTTTAAGTAAATCCCAGTTGGTAAAACTAAGGTAGAAAACGTTAAAAAGTGGAATAAGAATAAAGGTCATCGCAAGAAATACCGCTGGAGCCATACATATAAAAGCTGCATATACTTCCTTTTTTCTGTACCCTCTCCCTGTTATCATATTCATAAGTTCAAATCCTTATTACAACTTTCATTGATTTTCCACTTTTAAAAATATCAAAAGCTTGCTTTCCCTCTTCAATTTTATAGGTATCAGTGATGGTATTTCTGAAGCATTCCTTATTTTTGTTAATAAAATTCAGCCCGGAAACAAAGTGTTTTTTTGCAAACCCGAAACTTCCTTTTATAATTATCTCTCTGTAATGCACATCATAAGCGGATATTTCTAATAATGTCCCGGCAGGATAACCAGCAAACAGCAGCATTATTCCACCGTCCTTTATATTTTCTTTGTACTGATTTACAAGTTCAGGTTTGTTTACAGCCAATATCACATTATCGTATTTTTCACCAGTATCCTTTTCATCCGGACTGATTGTTTTAATGTCTTTTTCTTTTAAAAATTCTCTTCTCCATTCTGTAGATTCTACTATTAGGGCTTCTTTGCCTAATATTTTAAACATCAAATAAAAAAGCATCCCCATAGGTCCACCACCAACTATTAGGTTTTTACTGTATTTTCCGTTTAGCTTCTCTATTCCGTTAATTACACATGCAAGTGGTTCAGTAAGGGTATATACATCATCAAGTTCATCTATTTTGATAAGTGCCCTAGATGCATGGAAATTATCCATTGATATAAATTCGCAAAAACATCCTGTACTTAAATAGCTCTTTCTTTCACACAGTTCCGGATTTCCATTAAGACATTTATCACATACTCCACATTCTATATAAGGAGCTACAACTACTTTATCGCCTTTTTTAAATTTAGAATTTTTTTCGTCTATTTTTACTATTTCTGCAATACATTCATGCCCTAAAACAGTCGGTGGGGTAAACATAGGATGTCCTTTCAAATAAGTTTTCAAATCGGTACCGCATAGTCCAGATGAAATTACTTTCAATACAACCTCATTATCAGGTCCCTCTATATCTTTATAAGATATTTTTCCAATTCCTTCATATACCAGCGCTTTCATATAACCCTCCTTCGATAAGTGATAGTATATTTCCCCCTGTTTCGTAATTTGTGATTAATATATTAAAATACTTGCTTTTTGCAGCTGATATTATTCCATGTGTTTTTTCATCACCTTCTGCTATACAGACAACATTTTCTATTTTTTGCAGACATTCAAGTGGTATTCCTAGAATATTCCAATCATCTTCTTTTGTTATAACCTGCCCTTTTGAATTAATAAATCTACCTAAAATATCGCCTACAGGATTTTCTTTGATAAGTTTTAACAGAGTTGCCGGGGCTATTTCAGATCGTAGCACTTCAGAATATTGTATTGGTGATCCTAATCCAACAATTGCAAGATCCAGTTTTTCCCATAGATCCAAGACTGTAGAAATACCATTGTTTTTCAAAGTTTCATAATAGAAAGATTCTTTCTGAAAAAAAGCAGGAGCATTTAAAAAAATACGGTTACCACCAAATTTCTCAGCTAGTCTGTCCACAATTGTATTTACCTGGTAATGAGGCTCAGTCTGACCTACTCCTCCTATTAGGGGAAGAAATGAAATATCAGATTTGTTTTTGATATATTCCATACTCAATATTATGTTGTATATAGTTCTACCCCATCCTATACCTACAAATTTTGAATTTTCTATTAAATTTGAAATATATTTAATTGAGTTAAAACTAAGCTTTTTTATTCTATCTATATCATTTGATACTCCGGGAGCTTTCTGGGTTATATAAACCTCTTTTAAACCCAGTATATTTTTTAGTTTATCGGCAATAATATCAGTATTGCTTTCTTCTGGAAGATTTAATTTTATTTCAACTATCCCTATTTCTTTCGCTTTTTTTAAATACCTCGATACCTGCGGTCTTGATATCCCCATTTTTCTTGCAATTTCAGCCTGGTTTCTATTTTCTATATAATATAGTTTCGATACTTCATAAAGAATTTCATTTTCGGTTTTTTTCACAACATCTCCTTTATTTTACGAAATTTTGTGCGTAACTAATGTGCATTATATCAGAATAATATCAGACCTGTCAAGTAGATATTAATAATTTTATAAGTAGTAATTTATTACAGTATAGAATTATTTCAAACAACAATATATATTCATATTTATTTAAACCAATTTTAATATACCAAGTGTATCATACACACATATGTGTTGAACATTATTTCTTTTTGGAGGTTCTTATGTTAGGTAAACAAATAAGATTGAAAAAGATATTCAAAGAAGATAACAAATCAGTAGTAGTAGCAATAGACCACGGTCAGTTTCAAGGTCCTATAAAGGGTATAATAAATATCAGAAAGATTCTAAAAGACATAATTTCCGGTAATCCTGATGCAATTATTATAAATCCCGGAGTATTGGAAAAAAACGTTGATTTAATAGCTGGAAAAACTTCTGTAATTTTAAGAATAACAGGCGCATCAACTAATTACAGCACATGTTTTGATTACCACAGAATCATTTGTTCTGTGGAAAGAGCAGTCGCTTTAGGCGCAGATGCTGTAATGGTTATGGGATTTATAGGTGGAAATGGAGAGAATCCATCCTTAGAAATAATAAGCAATATTGCTGAAAAATGTCACAAATACGGTATACCGCTTTTCGTCGAAATGTTACCACAGCAGATGGATCACTTCACTGACCCAGAATATATAGCTTTAGGTGCCAGAGCAGCATTTGAACTTGGTGCGGATTGTCTGAAAGTTTATTTCACCTCAGAAAGTACTTTTAAATCAGTTACAGAAAGTGTACCAGTTCCCGTATTGATCGCTGGAGGGCCAAAAGGAAGCGATGCATTCAAAGTAGCCGAAGAAGCAATTTCATGTGGAGCTAAGGGAGTTGCGTTTGGGAGAAATGTATTTCAGTCAGATAACCCCACCACATATGTTGAAAAACTTGTAAATATAATACATGGAGAAAAATAAAAGTGAAAGTAGGAATTGTACTTAACCAGAATGCCGGCAAAAAAATTATCGATAATTCACTTATAAACAATTTCTTAGAGTTCTTTCGTGGAAGTTCTTTTTTCTGCTTAGATAGATCTTTAGTTCACATCAGGAAAATAATTCCTGATGTGTTTTCTGTCGAAACTGATATCCAACACTTTCCTTATAACGATTCTGTATTATCAGGTTTCTGTATTAATTCAGTAGACATTTTCATAGTATTTGGTGGAGATGGAACTATTTCTGATGTAATATTTGGTCAAAATTTAAATAATAAAAAAATCCCCATATTTGGTATAGGAACTGGTTCTGCAAATACTGGCCCATTTATAAATATAAAAAAGGAAAATGATTTCAAATTTTATAATCCAAATAAACTTTTATTCGAAAACGTTAATTCCCTGGATGTACTTGACGAAAAAGAAAAGCTAATTCGCTCTGCCTTTATAGATGTTGTTTTCAGTGATTGTAATATTTCAACTTTAAATGGAAAAATTGTTCTGGTAAGTTCTGACCATTACTTAAAAAACGAATATATAGAAAAAAATCCCGAATCAATCTGGACAAAAGAATCGAATATTAAAATAAACAAAAAAGATATAAAATTCCCATTCTCTCCTATGCAAATTATAGCCTCAACAATAAGAAACAAAGAATTTTTTAACGAAAAGGCTGTTTTCGGAATAAGTAGTTGGCTGCCTTATTCAGAAAAAAAAGCTCTCCTGACAGTTTCGGATAAAATTATAATAAAAATGACCAAACCTGAAGATTTGGAATCTGCTTCCGGAATTATCACAAAACAGTTCTTATTCGGTGAAGGAGACTCAATTGAAATAGCCACTAATAAAGGGTACGTTATTATCGATGGAAACCCGTTAAAAAAAATGAATACCGTTTATTCCAAAGTTTTATTAAAATATAATGATACTTCTGCTGTAAGAATAAAAAGAAATTATTAATCCTATTTCTTTTTATTTTTGATTTTTTTTAATATAAATCAGGGAAATCATGGCAAATGTTATCAGGAAGAAATAGAAAGCTGAAGAATAACCGGCTTTAATACCGAAAGCCGAACTGATCTGCCCGATAAAGATACCGCCAAACACTCCTCCAAGCGATCCGAAAGCCGAAAAAACAGATATCGCAAATCCCAGGCCACTTTTCACATTATCCATAATAATTGACTGAAGAGTCGGATAGAATGAAGCGTGTATTGTTCCCGAGAGAAAAACAAATATCATAAGGAAATAATAATTCATAACAGGATTCTGTGCAAAAAACACTATGGGAATACCGATTGCAGAGACAATAAGCAGCCATTTAACTTCACCTATTCTGTCTACCAGTTTGGAAGCAACAAATCTACCGATAAACAAACCGCCCCAGAAAACAGATGGTAACAGACTGGCTTTTTCCGGTGCATAATTCATCGAATCTGTAGCATACGTAGGTGCCCAGGAATTTACACCAAGTTCTGAAAACACGTAGCATAAGGTTGTAATGCACACTATCCAGAAAAGAGGCATCCTGAAAAACTGCGTAGATTCCCTTATCTTTTTTGCTCCGCTTTTTGTATTAATATGATAACCGGAATTCATGAATATCAATGCGGGCAGCGCGAGTGAAATTCCTATAATTATATAAAATACCTGCCATGAAGTGTTAGTTGATATAAGAATCGATACTATTATAGGACTTGCCATAGCCCCGAGTGCGAATAGTGAATGCATAAGGTTCATAACACCGGCTGATTTTTTAACGAAAATCTTTGCCACTGAAGGTATTCCGATTTCTAAAAGTGCGGTACCAAAACTGTACACAAAATTCGATATACATAGCATAATGGCATTTACCGAAAATACCATTCCGAACACACCTATCATAGCCAGTAAAATACCCAGTAAATTATTTTTTCTGACACCTAAAGATTCGGTGGTAATTCCAGCCACAAGTGAGCCGATAAAAAAACCTATGGATCCCGCTGAGAATATAATCCCCAGCGAATCATAGGATAATTTCAATTCTTCTTTGATAACTGGCATCAAAGCGGGGAGAGCAGTAAGCAATGTCCCAAGTATAAAAAAGCTGCAAAATCCCGATAGTTTATATTTCGAAAACTCTTTCATATAACCCCTCCCGATTTATCCGAACTATTATACTCTCAAAGATAAAAATAAGGAGATTATATTTTGAGTTTATAAAAAACACAAAATGGTCTAAACCTCTTTATTAGATAACAAAGTATAATTAATAAATATGACTTTATACTTATAATGCGCGCGTATGTAACGCGTACATTAAAGCATAAGAAGGGTTATAAATAGATATATACACGCTCCAGATCAAGATATGAAACGTCAATTGTAATCAAATTCGGTGAAATTTACAAACCGGGCACTTCACGAGTTTCGAACTCGCTACGCTCAAACAGCGAAACTCAACCGTTACGTTCCCTTGTTTGTAATTTCATAGCCAAACTTGAATTAAGATTTCCTTATTCATATCATGTTCCTTGTACTCTGGATGACAGTATTCAAGGTATAAATAATTCGGTTTACAAGAATGTGATGTTGGCGCACATCATGAGCATTCCTGTAGGGAGTTATTATAATTTCTTAACTTTTTCAGCAAAATCTATATAGAATAATAACCTGGGACGGCCCCAAAATAAACTGGTACAGTCCCAGGTCATTCCTATAAAAAACAGGGTAACATATTAACGATTAATAATCATTACGAATACGACAATTCGGCAAGTTCATCATAATTTCCAGATCTCATTAATTCCCCATTTTTCATCACAAGTATTTCATCATAATTCCTCAGGTTTTCTTCGGAGACATCATGTGTAACACTTAAGAAAATCTGTGCATCTGCGTTGAAGATAAATTCCTTGGCATCTTCCCTGTTAACAAGATCTATTGATGTGAAAACTTCGTCAAGCAATATTATCTGTTTTTTCGATGTATAATTTCTCATGAGCAGCAGAATCTGTTTTTCACCTCCGCTTAGTTCCCTGCAATCCTGCCGGTTTTTAATTCTTTTTATCAATCCCGGTTTAAACTGCCTTTCTATTTTTTCATAATCAGGTTTATAAGTATCGAAAAGTGAACAGTTGTCGTGATAATCTGCATAGAAAACGTGATCCTGCTGATATATGCCAGATATAATTTTCTTTATGGAATCCTCTTCAACGGTTTTTTCATTCAGCAGCAATTCCCCGTTTTCAGGCAAGATTTCTCCTCTTATGAGAGAAAGTATGGTGGATTTTCCCGAACCGGAAGGGCCGGTTAAGACGTATTTTTTTCCCGCTTCAAAGATGTAGCTGAAATTTTTCAGTCTGAAATCACCACGCTGAACGTTTACATTCTTAAATTCTAATTTCATAGGCTTATCATATTCGGTTGTTTCCCTGGTGTTTTGGTCGTTTTCGTTTATTATGGAACTTATGGATTTGTCCACTTCTTTGGCCGCGTTTATGGCATTTATATCGTTCAATATGTACTTAATGGGATATATGAAACTCTCGATGTAACTGAAAGTGGCAACACCCGTACCTACTGTTATCTCACCTTTTATCAGCAAATATCCCACCATGACAAATGAACTCAGGCTGATTATATCCATTACAAATCCATTTGTAATATTGGCAAAAGTCTTGAAGAAACCAAATTCGAGTTTTGAATTCTCCATTTTTAAAAGGTTTTTGTAGTTTTCCTGGCAGATCTTTTCTTTCGAATCCAGATCAAGAGAAGAATGCCCTTTGAAAAAATCATCGGTGTAATTTATGTATTCACCGAGATATTTGAGATATTTCTTCTTTTTATCGGCAAGTTTTTTCGCAATCAGTTTGGGTACGAAAGCACTTATAAGTGATGAGGTAATTATGACAAGTGCTATCCTTAAATCGATGAAATAAACGAGAGCCACAGTGTAGATTATGAGCATGTTTACCGATTTTATTATATCTATGATTCCCTCTAATTTTAGCTGTTCTAATTCGTTAATATCATTATCCAGAATGGATATGTATTCACCAACGTTTTTTCCCCTGAAACGAGGGGTTTTGTAGAACATGAATGAATTGAATACTATTTGCTTTACAGCTATAAAAAAATCAACAGCAGTTTTCCATTCATGAGTCTGTGATATGTACTGTAGTATGGCACTGGCAAATATCGCTATTACATAATAAACAACCAGATTTATGAGATTATCGTATTCGCCATTACCAACCGTATCGAAAAGCAGTTTATGCAGATAGGGTATTACTGCTATGGCAATTGTGTAGAAAAAAGAAAATACTATCTGAATTATCAGAGGATTTTTTATGTATTTAAAATATTGCATAATTTCACTCCTTGATTTCAATTATTTTCGAAAAAACCAAGTAAATCGTAGGGGCAATTCATGAATTGACCCTACAGTTGCTCGAATTGCCTTTAAAGCTTCTCAAATTACCCTTACAACTTCTCGAAATGACCTAACAAAATCACTTATCTGTTATTTTTGGTTCTCTTTCATTTACAGTGGGTAAAATATATTAGATAAATGAAAGGTTAAGTATAAAACAAAAAACTAAAACCCGGGATTCTTCATTTCACCATGAGATAAAAAAATCCCAGGGTTCATTCTGAATGACAATAGACGGTACAAAGCACAAAAATTTTCACAACTGGTCATCCAGAGGTAGCACTGTTTTTAGTGCGTTATGCGTTTGTATTTTAACGCACCGAAGGCAATCTCGCACTTGATTTTTGCGTAGCTAACACTCTTTACCCACTATATCTGTAGGAGAACCTTATTTTTCATCAACGCATAAATCTTCCTTTCAAAATGAAATAAAAAAACCACATATTTACAGAAATATAAAATTATTCTGTTCAATTAAACGATATTTTTTCATTTCACCGGTCATTATGATATTCAAATAATACATACACAATTTATTCTTAACTATTTTAACATCTGACAAATCATTAGTCAATTTATCTGTACTTTATGTAATTTTATGTTTTATTTTCCATTAACATCCACAATCACTTTGATAACCACAAATTTATATTTAATTTGACAATCATCGAATTATATGATAATATTATTTCGATATATATCGAAATAATATTATTTTGATCATCGTTGTTTTGATATTCAACGGTGATTTCTGAAAGTTACAGGAGGATTTATAATGAAAGATTTAAAAAAATCGGTTGAAATATTCAACGAATATCTCAGTGAAAAGAGCGCTAATTATTTACAGTCAGCCAATGACAAGAAAGCCAAAGGTGAACAATACGAACACGTACTCGACAAAATAAGATTCAACGTTGTAAGTATTTTCACCCAGTTGTTCAACACAGCTATAAAGCAGATAGAAAAGAAAGACGGTCCTGTTCTCAGAATTTATTCAGAAAACGAGAATAATCCCAATAAACAGATAGAAAATGTTTTCATGGGTTTACTTAAAAAAATAAGCGGTCAATGGGCGTTGAGTCTCGAAGAAGCAAAAAAGCATAACGATACGGATACAATTACCAAAGAAAACGCAAAAATAGAAGTTGCAAATCAGCTTCTCGCTAAATTTGACGGGATTTTCGGATAGGGGGCCAGTTTATGGATTCTGTAAAATTGTTTAAATGTCTGTCAGACAGGTCAAGGCTGAAAATCATCCTGGAATTGAAAGAAAAAGCATCTTATGTAGAATTATTAGCAGAAAAGCTAAAACTATCCCCGTCAACTGTCTCATTTCATCTGAAAAAACTTCAGGAACTGTCTCTGGTTTCGGCCAAAAAAGACCAGTATTACACGGTTTATTCCCTGAATTCGGAATTGCTTGAAAAACCGGTAATTAATTTTATCTGTTCATCCGAACTGAAAGATTCAAAAGAGGATGAAAAATCAGAGTTTGAATACAGAAATAAAGTAATCAAATCCTTTTTTCATTACGATAAATTGAAAAGAATTCCGGTACAGATGAAAAAGCGAAATATAGTACTGGCATACATCATAAGGCTATTTGATTATGATAAGGATTACTCAGAAAAAGAGGTAAATGAAAAACTCAAGGAAATATATTACGATCACTGTGCCCTGAGAAGAGAACTGGTAGATGCTGGATTTATGTATCGTATAAACAATACGTACAAAAAACTCAAGGAGAGTTAAAACAGGAAATCACCAGTGGTGATTTCCTGTTTCTTCAAGATGAGTGTTTTGCGGAAAAAACCTATCTGATTGAGCCATCGATACCTACTATAACTTCAGAATAAGGTACTATATTGCCTGATTTTAAAATGGCATTTTTCACCGCTCTTATTATCCCGCCACAACATGGAACTTCCATCCTGACAACTTTTATACTTTTTATATCGTGCAGCGAAAACATCTGTGTCAGTTTTTCTTCGTAATAATCTATATCATCAAGTTTCGGACAGCCTATGAGTGTTACTCTGCCTTTTATGAATTCATTATGAAAGTTTCCATATGCGTAAGCACAGCAATCTGCGGCAATAAGTATATCGGCATTTTCCAGGTAGTCCGCCATGGGGTTGACAAGCGAAATCTGTACAGGCCATTGAGAAAGTTCTGATTTCATATTAAAAGGAGTTCCGGTAACTTTGTTTTCAGTGATTATATCAATGCTTTCATTTTTATCTATCTTTACCGCCTTACTTCCAGGACAGGAACAACCACCACTGTTTAACTCCACTGACTCTTCTTTTCTTCCACTGGCAATTTCAGCCATCCTTACTTTTACCAATTCTTCGTTATACTCTTCCGCTTCTCTTTCCTCTATACTTATGGCATCGACCGGACATGCAGGCAGACAATCTCCAAGACCATCACAATACTGATCGGATATGAGTTTTGCCTTTCCACCTTCCATAATTATTGCCCCTTCATGGCAGGCCTGAACACATAAACCGCATCCGTTACATTTATCTCTGTCTATATTGACTATTTTTCTTTTCATTTTTTCAGCTCCTTTTTATTTTTCATTTGAATATATTCTAATAAAAAGGCAGCTATAAGTCGGTAACTTATGTTACCTTAATGATTTTATTTTTCTGTGTTTAAATCGGGAAAATAATCCACTACTCCAACTTTAACTTTTCCCCCGAAGTGGTTGTATAATTCATCTGCATAATCCCGGTTAAAACCTCCGCATAATTCAATAAGTTCAACACCGTTTTCAACTGATTTTTCAGCTATCGCCAAAGCTGTTTCGAAAGAATCCACGCCAAAAACCATTGTCTTGAAGCTTTCCGATTCAAACTCGATATGATGTTTTTCCGGATTATGGCCTTTTGCCTTGTAGATAAAAGTATATTTCATCTGTTTCATATTATCCCCCAGTTTTAAATAAGATAATTTATATATTTATTTTCTCATATTCCATAAAAAAAGGCGGGAAATCCCGCTTTTATATTCTATTTATCGTGTTATTTATAGAACTTAAAATTTGTAAGCATCAACGCTATACCTTGTGAACACATGCATTCCAGAATATTTTATGAAACTCCGATACAACTATCTTTTATTGGCTACCTGTTTATAAATTACATCGCCAATTGATTTCATATTCTCTTTTGCTATTTTCTTGGCGTATTCATCTATGAGCATTTCCTTAAACCATTTGTCTCCAAACCCTTCGGAAGAAAACTCTGATTTTGGTATTGAATTGTACATATCCTTGAACAATTTGGAAACCAGTACGGATACAAAATCATCCACCGATTCTCTCAATTCATCCTTTTCTGTATTCTTCAATTTATCCGATAAACTTTTATCTTTACTTATTCCGTTCAGATAATCATAAGAATTCAATGCGTCTATTTTCATAATCTCACCTACATCATTATGAGTTGTGCATGTAAAACACCGGATTCTTTCAAAGTTGAAAGAACGGCGATTATATCCTGAGGTTTTGCACCAACAGCTTTAAGTGCATTAATAAGATTTTCTATTGAACTGTCTGGACCTGGATTCTCTCCGGATCCTGTTACCTTTCCATTCCTTATGGTTATGGAATATCCGCCATATGAAACGGTAAAATCGTCCACTTTAACATCTCCGCCCATTACAACAGTCCCTGTCCTTTCATTTATAACAACTTTTGCCACAACATCAGGAACTACTTCTACTTCCTCAACTATTGACAGGAATGTTATCAAGTCCTCTTTAAAAACATCAGGAACCATTATCTTTATAGTGGAAGCATCCAGGGCCTTTGAAATAATTTCCCCGAACTTGCTGTTTATAGCCTGTGATGATCTCGCTGCAGTTGTAAAATCCGGATTAAGAAGTAACAAACTGACAGTACCGGAATCAATTATTTCCGTTGGAATTTCTTTTTCCACTATTGCACCTGATGGTACAGTTGCAATAAGCGTATATCTGTCCTGTAGATTTATAGATGATTTAACACCACTTCCACCGATACTCAATTCTCCCTGTGCAACGGCATAAACCGCACCATCAGCACCATACATCGGAGTCTGCAACAACATACCATTTTCAAGACTTTTAGCATCTCCTATGGAAGAAACCTGAACATCAAGCCTCATACCTTCTTTATAAAAAGGCGGAATATCGGCAGTAAGCATAACAACCGCAGAATTCTTCGATTTAAGGTCACTTTCAGAAATCGTCATACCAAAATTCTTCAGCATGTTGGTCAGTAAAGAAGACGGGACACTTCCGGAATCTCCCGTTCCGTTCAATCCGACAATAAGCCCCACACCAAACAACTGGTTATCACGGGCACCACGGAAACGCGCTATATCTTTAAGCCTTACAAGTGCGGAAAACGATACTGTTACTACCAGAAAACCTATTAAAGCGATTAAGATCATTTTTTTCATTAAAAGAGCACCCCCGAAAGTCCTGACAAAATAAACCCTATCCAGCTGTCTTCAGACGGATCCTGCTGGAAAACCACATCTCCGTTATACCACAATTTGGCATTCGCTATTTTATAGGAATCTATAGTGTTATCCGAGGTCACGTCAGATGGCCTTACTATACCCTGTATTATCAGTTCCCTTCTGTCCTGACCCATCTTAACTTCTCTTTTTCCCTCCACGATAAGGTTCCCGTTTAAATCGAGTCCTGTTATAACTGCAGCAACCTTTGCAGTTATATTTGATTTTGCGGTATTCGCAGTTTTATTCTGCGGAACTGAAGAATCACTTCCGGTTCCCAGTGGGATGAATTTACTCAGGTCTATATTACTTATATTCTTTACAAGAGAAACCGTTGATGAAAGCAACCCCGATTTCTTATCCGCAGTGGAATCATCCTGAGTCAGACTCACGCTTTCATAAATCAGTATGGTGAGTATATCACCGGTTTTATAGGCTTTATTATCACTGTAAAGACTCTTAAATTTTTCGTTGGAAGATTTGTTCCACAACGATGTGGCATTTATAGAAACGAAACAAAGACAAATTATAGTCAGAAACATAAGAATTTTCTTCATACAACCACCCTTTAATAATTTATGTTCAGAACCGGGCCTTCTTCAATTATTCCGGAAACGATTACCCCGGATTCGATATTCATAGCACGAACTATATCTCCAATCGAACCATCTGATAAAACCTTAACCTGCACACTGACGGATACGGTTCCAATTCTTACCATCCCCTGAATTATCTGTCCCCTTATAACATATGGAGCTGATTTCAATGAATTGGATTTGATAACATTTCCTTCGCGGATGAAATATTTCGTCATCTGTCCGTACTCAAAATCCTCGTCAGAAAAAGAGTCCGGATACAGAAAATAATCCATTTTTTCAAAAACCACGGAATCGGTTTCAATTATTTCCCCGTAATTGATATTTCTCCCAGCAACTGCTAAATTCCTTAACCATTCAGCTTCAAATATAACACGGCGATTTTCAACGAGTTTTTTTTCAAGATATATGGATATATTCGCAAGATATTCATTTTTACCGTATTTATTTATGACTATACTTAACTTATCACCGAAAAATTCAAAATCCATTTTTTCTTCAAATTTAAAAACTGCTTTCTCAGTCGCTTTTTCCATATTTTCATCATCTAATTTTATAAAATCTATCAGAAATTTATTTTTAATCTCTTCTTTTATCTGAGTATCAGTAAATTCCCTTTTCCGAGTTACTACCTCACCGGTATCGTTTAAAGATGTTTCCTCCGGAACCGAATCGGTTTTTATAACCAATATGAATTCAGATTCAGGTTTTTCATAATTGATATCCGGCAGATAATATTCTATTTTACTGCATATATAATCGGCAGTGTATTTTATAGATTTACCCATAAGCGGTGCATAACCGAACACATATTTAGAAAGTATTGTTTTTTCATTATTATCAAGCTGGTCGGGATAGAAAAAATCTATCAAATAGATTTTATTCTGCTCCGGGTTAATAAACACTTTCTCACGTATTTTTCTTACCGCTGTGATCTCTTCCTGCCCAAAATACAAAAAAGCTACTGTTATAAAGAACAGTAGCGTTAATAATTTTTTATTCATCTTCATTTCTAAAGCTGCATTCTCATTATTTCTCTGTATGACTCCACAATGGAATTTCTGACTTCCATGGTCAACTTAAGTGACATCGATGCTTTTTCCGCATTTACGATAACATCATGAATATTACTGATTTTACCAGCGGCAAAATCATTCATCATTTTTTCAGACTGCACTTGCTGTGAATTAACTTCACTTATTGCCTGTTTTAAAACACTTGCAAAATCCGGCTCAGAAGCACTTTTCACTTTATTTGACGCTTCAGAAACTACCTTCTCTATCTTGTTTAAAGAATTGAGAGATGAAATCCCATTGATAGGGTTGATTCCATTAGCCATTCAAATCATCCCCTTCCTATCCTTATAGCCGCATCTGCAAATGATTTCGTTATATTCATAGCCGAAACATTTGCTTCATAGGCCCTCTGAGCTTCTATTAAATCCACCATTTCACGTAATACGTATACATTGGGATATTCCACATATCCTTCTTCATTGGCATCGGGGTGTGATGGATCATATTCCATTCGGAATGGTCTCTGATCCTCTTCAATTGAATCTATCTGTACCCCGCCAAGATTCTCAAAACTGGCGTTTCCCGGATTCATCACATCGTTGAGAATCTCACTGAAAACAACAGTTTTTCTTCTATAGGGACCGCCATCAACCGAACGTGTAGATTCCGCATTGGCTATATTGGATGCAATAACATCAATCCTTGCCCTCTGAGCAGTCAGCCCGGAAGCACTGATATTCATAGATTTAAAAAAATCTAAATTTAAACTCATCTAAATCCCCTCAATACAGTATTGTAATTACCGATATTTATTTCCATCAGCCGGGTCAGAGCTAAATATCTGATGCCATTCTCAGACATAATTGCATTTTCTCTGTCAACATCTACGTTATTACCGTCAATGGTGATGCCAGTATCATCAATTCTGATAACTCCCGGTTTAACCTCAGAAAATTCTGTCGGTACGTTCGAAATATGTTTTTCGTCAGTGGTTTTCAACGGCAATTTATCAGAATCTCCCATAGCACTTGCAAGATAATCCTCAAAAGACACTTCTCTTCTTTTGTATCCGGGAGTATCAACATTCGCCATATTCTGAGAAATCACTTTATGCCTCAACATGGTACTGTCCATTGCCATACTGAGCGTATCAAAATTAGAATTGAAAAGTCCTGCCATAAAACACCTCCGATTCAATTAATTCTTCTATGAGATTGGGTCTTTCTCCTAAAGAATTAAATTTTAAAATATTTCACACCCGACTCGAATATTTTCTGATCATTTTCTCCGGGGATATTTTTCATAACATTTTCACCAATTCTCTCGGAATGCCCCATTTTACCCAGTATTCTGCCATCAGGGCTCGTAATACCTTCTACTGCCATAAACGAGCCATTTGGATTGTAAGGATATTCCATCGTGGGTTTACCATTCAAATCAACATATTGAGTGGCAATCTGGCCTTTTTTCTGCAACTCATCAAAGAGATCCTGATTACATACGAATCTTCCTTCTCCATGTGAAACTGGTATGGAATACACTTCATCCATATCGGCATCACGAAGCCATGGTGAAAGAGAAGAAACGACTTTGGTATAGGAAACTCCGGAAAAATGCCTGCCAATTTCATTATATGTAAGTGTAGGATCGTTTTCAGACGAATTCCTGATTTGTCCATAAGGTACCAAACCGAGTTTTATCAATGCCTGAAAACCATTACATATACCGAGTATAAGTCCATCCCTTTCGTTCAGAAGTCTCATTACAGCATCAAATACCTTCTGATTCCTGAACACATTTGCAATGAATTTGCCGGAACCGTCAGGTTCGTCTCCAGCACTGAAACCGCCTGGTATCATAATAATCTGCGAATCGTTAATCAGATTTACCATTCTGTCGATTGATTCTGCGATATGTGTTTCATTCAAATTGCGGAAAAGGAAACTGTTGACTTTTGCACCAGCTTTTATAAATGCCCTTTCACTGTCGTATTCGCAATTCGTTCCCGGGAAAGCCGGTATGAAAACACGCGGTTTCGCTATTGGTTCACGAATTTTTATTTCCGATAGAATATGGTAATTATCAATTTTACAATTTATTTTTTCACAATTTGTTGAATCTTTAAAAACTTTTTCCAGAGGCTTTTTCCATATTTCTGTTAATTCGTTTAAATCAACGGAATACCCTTTAAAAACTATTTCGTTTTTATCATTCGTATTCGCCACAATTTCATATTCCATATCACTGAATAATTCTTCAAGATTTTCATCATTGGCTATTTCCAGTATATAACTTCCATAATCCGGAGAAAGAATACCATTAAATGTATCTTTTATCCCGAAACCTATGGAGTTTCCAACAGCCATTTTGAAAAGTGAAATCAGTAAGCCACCTTCTTTAACAGTTGAGGCGGATAACACTTTACCGGAATTTATGAGTTCACTGACTTTTTTAGAATTCACTTTAAACTGATCAAAATCGGGTAATTCATTTTCATCCCTGCTCTGTTTCAAAAGAATTATTGAGCTGTTTTCACATTTAAATTCCGATGAAACTATTTTTTCCGCTTCGCCAATACCCACCGCAAATGATATCAATGTCGGTGGTACGCTTATGTCCTTAAATGTACCTGACATGCTGTCTTTTCCACCAATGGCAGCTACTTCTAGTTTTTCCTGAGTATAAAAAGCCCCAAGCAAAGCAGATAATGGTTTACCCCATTTCTCACCGTCTTCGTCAAGCCTTTCAAAATACTCCTGCAATGAAAGGTGTACTGTACTGAAGTCGCCACCATTCACGATTATTTTTGCCACCGATTCGAGTATTGAATACACCGCACCATGGAAAGGACTCCATTTGGATATTTCCGGATTGAAACCATAGGACATCAGAGTTGCGGTTTCACAGTTCCCCTCTATCAATGGAATTTTCGAAACCATAGATTCATTCGGAGTCAGCTGATTACTGCCTCCAAACGGGGAAAGAACCGTAGATGCTCCTATCGAACCATCAAATCTGTCTCCAAGTCCTTTCTGAGAACAGTATTTAATATTTTTCAACATTTTCTTAAAGTATTCGGTATTTATTTTTTCGTCATCTTTTTTATGTTTATCAAAATATCCATCCTGCTGAGGTTCGACGATTTTAACCTCTATTTCCCGAGTCACTCCATTGGTATTTAAAAAGTCTCTGGAAATATCAACGATTGATTTTCCATTCCAGTTCATAACCAATCTGTTATTGTCGGTTACTTCCGCAACGGTAGTTGCCAGTAAATTTTCCCGATCTGCAATTTTTTTAAACAAATCTTCATTTTCTCTGGTAATGACAACTGCCATTCTTTCCTGTGATTCGGATATTGCGAGTTCGGTTCCATCGAGGCCTTCATATTTTCTCGGAACCATATTCAGGTCGATTTGAATTCCATCTGTAAGTTCTCCGATTGCAACACTTACGCCACCAGCGCCGAAATCGTTGCATCTTTTTATCATCCTGCTGATTTCAGGATTTCTGAACAGTCTCTGTAATTTTCTCTCTTCCGGTGGATTACCTTTCTGTACTTCAGCACCAGAAGTTTCCAGTGAACTGTCATCGTGTTTTTTAGAAGAACCCGTTGCGCCTCCACAACCATCTCTGCCGGTCTTTCCTCCGACAAGTATGACGAGATCACCTTTTTCAGGAACTTCTCTCACTACATTCATTTCCGGTACAGCTGCGATTACGGCGCCAACTTCCATTCTTTTTGCCACATATCCTTCATCGTATATTTCACTGACCTGTCCCGTGGCTATACCAATCTGATTTCCGTATGAACTGTAACCGTGAGCTGCTTCGGTGGTAATTTTTTTCTGAGGTAATTTACCCATGAGTGTATCTTCTACTTTTCCGGTAGGATCTGCACTTCCCGTAACTCTCATAGCCTGATAAACATATGCCCTTCCTGAGAGAGGGTCTCTTATTGCACCTCCAAGACATGTTGCCGCACCACCAAATGGCTCAATTTCAGTTGGATGATTATGAGTCTCGTTTTTAAACATGATCAGGTATTTTTCTTTTTTACCGTCAATAATCACATCGGTTTTAATACTGCAGGCGTTTATCTCTTCGGATTCATCGAGCATTTTAAGTATCCCGTCTTTTTTCATCTGCTTAACACAAATAGTGGCAAGATCCATAAGGCATATGTCTTTTTCTCTGTCCTTATAAACCCGTTTTCGGGTTTCAAGATATTCATTCCATACCTCTTTTATCTTTAAACCGTATTTTCCGTTTTCGGGAAACTCGACCTCGTTTATCCTGGTTGAGAAAGTGGTATGTCTGCAATGATCAGACCAGTAAGTATCTATTACTTTTATTTCAGTTATTGTGGGATTTCTGTTTTCAGTGTTTTTAAAATAGTTTCGGCAGAATTTTAAATCTGCCAGATTCATGGCGAGTGAATAATCCCCTATAAAATCTGCCAGATCTTTTTCATCACATTCTATAAATCCTTCAACGGTTTTAACGCTTTCGGGTATGGAAATTTTTCTCTGCAGAGTTTCCGGTTTATTTACGGGTATTTCATGCGAATCCACGGGATTAATCGCATAATTTTTTATTCTGTCATATTCATCATCATTAATATTTCCATTCAGCAGAATGAATTTTGAAGAATTAACAAGGGGATTTTCACTGGGGGAAAGTAATTTAATGCATTGCTCTGCCGAATCAGCCCTCTGATCGTACTGCCCAGGTAAATAAGCGATTCCGAATATTTTTTCATTTTCAGCAGTCTCTATTTTCCCGAAAAACACGTTGTCTCCCGTAGGATCGGAAAAAACCCTTTTCACCGCTTCATTAAAAGTGTTATCTTCTATTCCGGTAACATCGTAACAGTTAACAATTCTAACTTTTTCCAACCCTGAAATATTCAGGTTGAATTTTAAATCCGTAAAAAGGTTTTTACTCTCAATATCAAAACCTTCCTTCTTTTCAACAAAAACCCTTCTTATTGAACTTTTCATCAGTTACACCTTATAATCCGAATCTTGCATAAATTTCATCGACGTTTCTTATGTAGTATGCCGGATCGAATAATTCATCTATTTCCGCTTCATTTAAAACCGTCTTTATATCTTCATTTTCCTTTAAAAGTGATTTGAAATCTATCTTTTCATTCCAGGCTTTCATAGCAAGCTCCTGAACTTTCTTATAACTGTTTTCTCTGCTCATGCCTGCGTCTATAAGTTTAAGTAAAACTCTCTGAGAATACACGAGATTGAAGGATGCGTTGAAGTTTTCCAGCATTTTTTCCTCATAGACAACAAGGCCATCTACCAGCCCGATAGTTTTACTGAGCATGTAATATGCTGTTAAGGTTGCATCTGGAAGAAACACCCTTTCTACTGAAGAATGTGAGATATCCCTTTCATGCCACAAAGCTATATTTTCGAATCCGGATACGGTATAGCTTCTGAGCATTCTTGCCATTCCACACAGTCTTTCGCAGAGAATGGGATTCTTTTTATGAGGCATAGCCGAAGAACCGCGTTGGCCTTTTTTAAACGGTTCCTGTGCTTCCATAGTTTCAGGTTTCTGTAGATGTCTTATTTCCAGTGCAATTCTTTCAATACCGGCTCCTACCAGGGCAAGAATGTTGAGAAAATTCGCATGTATATCCCTTGGCACTATCTGAGTCGATACTTCACATGCTTTCAGACCAAGCTGTTCAAGTGCTACATTCTCTATTTCAGGGGAGATATTTGCATAATTCCCGACTGCTCCGCTTATCTTTGCATAAGAGACTTCTTTTATAGATTCTTTCATCCTCTTTATGTTTCTCTGCATTTCTGCAAGATAGGAAAGAATTTTCAACCCAAAAGATGTAGGTTCCGCATGCACACCATGTGTTCTTCCGATTGTCGGAGCGTATTTGTATTGAATTGCCTTTTCCTTCAAGACACCTTCCAGTTCAAGCATTTTCATCATAATGATATCGCCGGCTCTCTTCAAAGCAAGAGATAAAGCAGTATCTACTATATCCGATGATGTAAGTCCCTTATGGAAATATCTGGCTTCATCACCCATGTTTTCAGTAGCACATTTAATAAAAGCTATGACATCATGATCCACCACAGATTCAATTTCCAGAATTCTTTTAACATTTACCACAGCGTTCTTTTTTATCAGTTCTGCAGTTCCCTTGGGAGCTTCTCCGAAATCTTCCATTGCTTTTACAGCTGCAATTTCCACTTCCAGCCATCTTTCGTATTTGCTTTCCTCTCCCCATATTTCTTTTACGGGGGAAAGTGAATACCTTTCGATCATTAAAAAACACCTCCAAGATTTCCGATTATCGGTTTTAATATTTATTTTAACTTTTTTTATAACTCCAGAAATAAAATGTCTTTTTTTTCATGTAAAATTTCCGTGTGATAATACCACATTTTTGAGGTGAGAAAGTTGCTGAAATGTATATTAGTAGAATCAAAAAGAATAAAGGACTATTGTACAGTAACATTGGAAACCGAAGAAGTTCTTTCAATTAATCCGGGACAGTTTGTAATGTTGAAAAACAGAACAGAACCTGTTCTTGCAAAACCATTTTCAGTTGTTTCACAGGAAGGAAACAGAATAAAACTGCTGATAAGGATTATAGGCAGATTTACAAAATATATTTCCGAAGCAGAGATCGGGGAAGTATTTTATGTACGCGGACCAAATGGTATTGAGTACAGGGAAAAAATCTGTTGTGACAGAAAATATATTCTGATAGGTGGCGGTTGTGGTTCAGCACCTCTTATGCATTTTGAATCGACATTCCCCAATCTGGTTGAAAAGGCATTTTATGGTTTTAAAGACAAAGAAATTCTGAAATTACTGCCCGAAGATGGTGTGGTTATTGAAGAAGTATGCGGTAAAACCTCAGTCGAAGCGGCGTACCATCATTTCCACACTTTAAAAGAACAGAATACAGGCATAATTTCATGCGGTACTATTCCGATGCATAAAGCTGTAATTTCCACATTTAAAGCACATGAAAATGTAAAAGTTTTCGTTTCACTTGATGAGAGAATGGGATGTGGAATAGGAATGTGTAAAGGTTGTCCCATAAAAACAGTGGATGGAATTAAAATGATATGCAAAGATGGTCCGATTTTTGACAGTGATGAGATATATTTAAATTGGGATATTTAAGTAATTTACAAAAATACAGGTTTTTCGAGTTTTAAAAAACCACGGTTTGCGTTTTTCACTCCGTAAATAAGCACAAGCTGTGCGTTATCCGATTTTCCATATACGGGTTTCAACCTTTTTATTATAAGCCTTTTTGTTTCAAAGGCATTAGTCCATTCCGTAAGGTTGTGAGCCGATATGACAAAATAAAATTGCCCTCTGTTTTTGAGAAGATAGTTAACTGCAGCAGCGTATTTTTCATAAATATCGCTTCCGCCGGCTCTTGCAGTCTTCCTGCTATCCTGACCGTATTTCCTCCCTCTGTCCTGTTCATAATGAGGTGGATTGAATACCACCATATCTTCTTTTGCATGTTCAAAATGCTTTTCAAGTTCAGAAATATCACAATTAACGAAATTAACGTATTCTTCGACACCGTTGATACATGCTCCTTCAGCAAATGGTGCTTCCATTACCTGTTTGATGTCCACACCGGTACCACTTATTGAGTAGAATTTTGAAATGCCAAACGTTATATACCCGGTTGCACAACCCAATTCAACAAAATGTCTGATTTTTTTTGATGGCCTGGCATACCATAAAAGCAAAACAGTGGCATGATTTACCCTTGAGGAATCATCATAATCCACTGTTATTATTTTATTTTCATTTGTAAGTTTTTTTTGAAACTCGAAGAAATCAGAATCAGTTTTCAGTTAAATCTTCCTCATTTCTTTCAAAAACAACGTTTTCCTTTTCCATATTACAATTTTTACCAACCACAATTCCCTGCCTGTTATCTGTAATACTTACGTCTGAAAAGAATATCTCACTTTCATCGTAAAGAATAACTCCCTGATCACAATTTGAAATACTGCCTTCCATAACAGATACATAACTGTTTTTACCTATTTTCAACCCATAATTATTGGAAAGCAAATCGGTTTTTCTCATATTTAAGGTTGCAGCACCTCGAGCAAATACACCGATTTCATCTGTTTCAAGAGTCGACTCGTATATTTCAACCGATGAGAACTTGTTTACATCCAACCCGTTTTTTGCAACTATATTTGAATCAATTACCTTTAAATTTGTAAGATCACTGATTCTTATCGCAGTTTCGGTACTCATTATATCAACTTTACAAATGTTTATATCTCTTCCCTGTTTAATATCAAGTCCTTCAAAACAACTTAAAGTTGATGATTCAATTTTCAGCCTGTTTAAACCGTTGCCATAAATGAGGTATTCTCCGTTCAATCTGGATTCCGATATTGTAATCGATTCGGCTTTATCGGCAAATATAAAATTACCCAAACCTTTATATTTCATCTTTCGTATATTTAAAATGGAATCATCATTAACTGAAATCATACTTTCTACATAATCTCTGTCAGAAGTTATTTCCAGATTTTCAATCCATACCTCTCCATTTTCAATTTCTATAAGATTATCATTATTGTTTTCCCCAAAACAGGTTATAAATGAATTCTTATCAGATTCTGAAGGCATCATTATGAATTGTCCGTTTACCTTTATCTTTCCATCATTTTCAAATACCAGCTCAACTCCGTTTTCCATTGCAAGAGTTATGCCATCGGGAATGGTGACGGTATCGGATATGAAATAAGGAGAATATACCCTGGTTAAAATACTGTTCTCTTCGACTTTGTATATCTTACTTTCAGTCAAAGGTTTATAATTTTCATCATAAGTCCTTCCCGGAAAAGAACGAACACTTTCATTCATCGCCTTGTCGAGTGAACTTACCGAATACTGCAGATACCTTTGAGGTATTACATAATTTTCCATTTTTGTTTCACCGAGAAATACCCAGTCATTTCCATCATTGCTTCCATACACTTTATAACTGTCGGCTTCGTCTACTTTCAGCCAGCTCAGGTTCCACAAACTGTCTATTTTCTCCAAATTAGGTTTATCAGGACTCACAGGTGGGGTAATATCAACATTCAGATATTCGTTATACACCCTTTTTTTCTTATCTTTATCTGTAAGACATATTTCGAACAGAACTTCACCTTCAGGCAGAAGCTCAGCGTCAAAAGGCGCAAAACAGTTTTCAAAAATTATTTTGCTGCCTGCCAATGTTGCATCTACAGTGATCTCCGAATCTTCATCCCAGTCATCAAAATATTCGATATTAATACCTTTGTCCTTAATTCCAATAAACTTAGGAAATCCATATTCTACTGAAAGAAAAGGAGCAACATTTCCAGAAGCATCCACTTTATATGATGAGGGTATCGATTCATTGTAAACATCGTCAACCGCTTTAACTTCGATGGAAAATTTCTCACCTTTTTTTACATCATGCTCGAATTCATTAATTACGGTTTCAAAATCCCTGTTGTCTTTTCCGGGATATATCATCGCAATTTTATAACCTGATACATCATGCTGCTTTTCATCAGACAATATGTTTAAATTGAGTTTTCCCGCCTCTATCCTTACATCACATACAGGAGGAAGCGGAGGCGTGTAATCCATTATAAAATCGGCTTCAGCAGGAGTCTCATCGAATAAACCAAATTCATTTACAGCTGAAACCCTGATTCTGTATTTGCCTTCTTTTTTAAACTTCGACTGGTCAATTTTTATCTCATTAGTAGTTGAACTGGCTTCAAAAAGAGGTTTTTTTAAGTTGTTTATGCTGTAAGTGAAGAAATTATAACGCAGCTTATCTGTTGGTGTCCTTTCATCCGTACCGGATACTTTAATGTAAAAACCTTTTTTACCGTATTTCTCCGATACATTTTCTATTTTTGTTTCCGGGGGGGTTATCTTTTTTTCCATAGGAGAACAGGAAGCCATCAGCAATATCAGAACAACCAACGACATTCCGGCAACACCTTTTATCAATCTACCATTACAGGAAAACAAAATAATACCCCCCTATATATTCCCTTTATAAATTATTATACAACAAACCCACTTTTATTATCAATTAATTACTGTATTCCTACGTACTGAATATTGACTCCTTCATTTCCGGATTCGGTAAACGAAGATGGTATTGATTTCATCAATGCCCCGCCACCTCTGATATTTTTACCACTGCCCGTGTACATTCTTGGAGATACCAAATCGAACGATGTTTCCCCACCAAAACCATACAATCCGGTTGCATCTTTTCTGTGTAAAGCAATTCTGTACGCCGTCATGAATTCACCAAACGTCATTCCTGGATCTATGTATTTCTTCACGGCATTTTCAACCGCTCCGTAATCGTTATTCTGATCCAGAATTATCTCCTTGTAAATCGCATTCCCCTGATTCATCTGAATCCTTATATACTGGCCAAAAAGATACGAAAGAGCATAATTCGAAAGCGTATCACCACTGTCATCCCAGTAAAGAAGTGAATGGCCATCCCTGATGCTGTTTGAATTATTGTAGTAATTTACCCTGCCTTCCATTTCCTGGGCTCCATAAATAAGATGTTCCGCCGCCATCGAAAATGCTTCATCAAGCCAGGTAACTATATCAGTACTTCCCTCGACAAGTCTGTTTCTGTTGAAGCTCACCATATGCTGGAACTCATGAGCTAAAGTGCTGTACTGCTTAGAAACATCTATGGGATTGTAAGAAGGATAATGCATCGACGGATAGGTATCTATGTAGAATATCTCCATCTGATTCGATCCAGGGCTGCCGAAAAGGTCTCCTCCCCAGAAATATCCGCCTATATATCCGCCACTTCCGGTGAATCCGTCTTTTATATCGAAGCAAAGTATCGCAACCTTGCCATCTGAATTGACGTCAGATGGCGTATAAAAATTCTGTGTAACTTCAGGGTATATGGTGTTGTCAAATTCATTAGCCATCAATTGTGCTTTCTGCTGAGTTATTTCACCTGTATCTTTAACCCATACCTCTGTATACGTTCCCTGAGCCTGAAGTGTTGCAGTTATTAATTCGTCCTGCCCTGTATCAAAATTGTATGTCCAGAACTGTCTGGTATCTCCAACCGTATACGTTACCGCCTCTGGACCTGATACTTTCTCTAAGTCCAGCGTTTGGGCATCATCTGGAATCGGTCTTTTTGGGTCAATACGATAAGCACTCATATCAAGCCCTCGTGGAATTGAATATTCCTCGGAATTTGTATTCCCCATCGACAAAGTACCGGTGTTCTCAGAAACGTTTCCATTAATTGATTCATTGCTTACAAGTAATGTATTTCCAGAATAAACAGGTCCTGTGAAATCAAGTCCTGAAGGATCAGATGCTGCCGCTGTTGTGAAATTCCAGATACTTCCGGTAGTGTTCCCTCCGCTGTTCTTCGCCACTATTTTCCAGTAGTATTTAGTTCCGTCATTCAAACTAACCGGCGTATAGCTGCTGCTTGTATGGTTTGATTTTACCAATGGAGGATTGCTGCTCGTGCCAAGATATATGTCATAACTGGTTGCACCTGTGGATGTCCAGCTAAGAGATGTACTCTTGCTTATTTCAGTACTGTTATTTGCCGGATTTGGGTTTGCAGGTGCCGCTGGCGGGTTTACCTGATTTGCTGTAGTGAAATTCCAGATACTTCCGGTAGTGTTCCCTCCACTGTTCTTCGCAACTATTTTCCAGTAGTATTTAGTTCCATCATTCAAACTAACCGGCGTATAGCTGCTGCTTGTATGGTTTGATTTTACCAATGGAGGATTGCTGCTCGTGCCAAGATATATGTCATAACTGGTTGCACCTGTGGATGTCCAGCTAAGAGATGTACTCTTGCTTATTTCAGTACTGTTATTTGCCGGATTTGGGTTTGCAGGTGCCGCTGGCGGATTTACCTGTCCTCCCTGATAAGTTCCGAGTACGAAACTGGAGTTATTCGGATAAACCTGAATGGTCTGATCCGAACTGTAGATTTTTATTTTCGAATCTACATAATTATACTGTTCACCAAAAAATTACACCATCAGTATTGGAATCGGCATTGTACGTATAGTCAAAAGGATCAAGAGGAGTATTTATCCCCACATCCCCGATTCCATCCACGAAGAAAAATGTGAAATAACCATTTTCTATACTGCTGCTTTCATAGCTGTATTCATTTATGGCAGCCCCTGTCATTACATAGTATTCGTATTCCGAAGTGTGCTGTCCTCTTGAACTTGAATATGTATTATCAGAAAATACACTTATAATATCTTCATTGAATTTCCTTGCACTTTCTCTTAAAGCTTCTATATATCCCAGCTGTCCTGGAGAAAGATTTATGAAATCACCTGATTCACATGAATCGATTATTACTATTTTAGTACCTGGAATGGCATCCAGTTTCTGTCTCAAATCACCTGACATGACTTCACCCTGAGACATATCCAAACCTGATTGCTGAGAATTGTTATCGTAAAAACCATGACCGGCATAATGGAATAAAAACACATCATCCGGATTTATCGGCATCTGCGCATATTCATCCAATCTGTTCAGAAGCCAGTTTCTGGTGACATAACCTATTTTCTTCTCAACTGCAAAATTTTCATTCAAATTGTTCAATGCAGTTTCAATATCGTTTGAATCATCATCGGTATAATCAAGATCACCATATCCGTAATCGGTAACTCCTACAGTCAACGCCCTGTAATTTTTTGTAACTACAGGCTGACTTTCGGTTGTAAAATTCCATACCGTACCAGTGGTATTACCTGATATATTTTTGGCAACTATTTTCCAGTAATACTTAGTTTCATAGCTGAGTTCTCCGGTATTGTAACTGTTAGTCGTATGATTTGACTTAATCAGTGGAGGGTTAGTCGAAGTACCAAAATATATATCATATGAGGTTGCTCCGGTTGATACCCAACTAAGAGTTGGAGTTTTACTTATTCCCGTACTGTTATTGGCAGGATTGGGATTCGACGGTGCCACAGGCGGTACGGATAATTCCTCCGTCGTAAAGCTCCATGGACCACCCTGAGAAGTATATCCTGACTGATTTGATGCCTCTACTTTCCAGTAATATGTACTTCCATAATCAAGGCCGTAATAATCTACCTGATTTGTACTAATATTATCGGCAATCAATGTAGATGGATTTGAATTCTTATCAAGATAAACATCATATGTAACAGTTTCGGAATTCGGATCTGTACTCGCAGTCCATGATAAAGTGGTATTCGTCGGAACATCAGTTGCTGCATTAGCAGGAGTTGGGTTTGATGGTGCTGTTGGAGGTTCGGGAGTAGTTCCCGGCTTCACCTGTCCATAATTGATGGCAAATATCAGAAAATCATAAAGGTCTACATCCCCGTCAGGCTGAGCATAATCGTATATATCAGCCCAATCGCCACCAAACCTGTTCTCTGCAGGATAAATATCGTAATTCGCGTCATACCCCTGAGAAGGGCTGGACTGACCGTAATGATTCGCAAAGAGTATGAAATCTTCCAGGCCAACTACGTCATCCTGATTGAAATCTCCAAGCAAAACCGGAAGATCACCTACGCTCAAAGTACCACCATAAAAATTTGTGTTTATAACATTTGTATTCTGATCTAATAGTTTCGATTCAGCGGTAAATGTTATCTGGGAATTCCCCGTGGAATTTCCCGCTGCGAAATATATTTTTATCATCTCTTCTTCGGAAATGTTGGTAACACTGTCAAGTACCACGCTGACGCTTAGATTTCCCGCAGATTCCTTAATTATATTTAGGGATCCAGCACTGCTTCCCAACAATTGAACAAAGCCGGCACCTTTTGACGTGTCTGTTGAAATTAAAGAATCATTATAATTTATATCAAATTCATAGCCTTTGACATTACTTATGTTCTTGCCTTTAATCAGCAATTCTCCTGCAGAATTGGCAGAAATATTCCCGTCAATCACCGACACACCGTTCTGCAGGGGTTCTGTAACCCTTACGGAATCTGGAATAGAAATTTTAGAAAAACCAAGATAATCAATTCCATTTAATTTTTCAGATTCCGAATCTACTTTAAAAAGTAAATCGCCTTTTTTTATAGAGGCCGATTTACCAGCAACTGACACTCTTGTTCTACCATTTTCTGTGGAATTTATAAAGAATATTGAATCAGATTTTATTATTTCTGAATCCGATATTTCCATATTCAAATAAAATTCAGAGGCATCCGCATCAAAATTTGAAATGAAATAAATACCCTCCGAATTTTTTCTTATTATTATATCCGGCTGTTTTTCAACTATCAAACCACTTTCAAAACAACCCGTTATACCAAAAATCAAAATTATCGAAATGATCAAAAAATAAAAAGTTTTTTTCATAATATTGGCCTCCTAATCGTGGAGAAAAATTATTCCCTTGTCATTTATCTGAAATGCAATTTCATTGAAATTCGCATCAACAATCTTAGAACCATTTACTACCGATATTTCAGAAACACCTGCAACTCCATTACCGTTGAAATTAACTTTGAGTATCTCTGAAGAATCTATATTAACCGGATTTGCAAGGCTGACAGATATGTTTATCCTTCCCGGTTGTGGCTGTGTAATAATTTTAAGGGCTCCGGCAAGATTCCCGAGTAATTCCACAGAATCCTGTAAGTTCTGGGGTAAACTTATATAATTCTCATCAAAATCCAGAATTATCTCAATTCCCCTTATCTGGGTCATGGAATATCCTTTAATTTTTTGCTGCACAACTGAAGACTTCTGAGCAGAAACATCTTCAAGTTCCACTCCCGATTCACCCTGGCTTGGTGGTTCATATTGCGTAGTGAATTTATACATCGGGCTTGACGTTTCTCCACCCAATCCTTTGGCAACTATTTTCCAATAATAAATCTGCCCAGCTATCAAATTAGCAGGGGAAAAATTGTTTATAGCTATGTTTTGCTGGACTAATTGCGGGTTTTGATCAGTTCCAAAGTACAGGTCAAAAAGTAATGCATTGGCTGAATTCCACTGAAGTGTTACCGGAGTTTGCACAGAAACACTTTCATTTGCGGGATTCAAAGCTGCTGGAATTGTAGGAGGCAGAATACCTCCTGGTTCTTCACCCGTACAAGCTGTGATAAAGAAGAGTAAAATAACCACGACAACTGATAAATACATACTGATTTTACGGAACATGGCTGCACCTCCTGATTTGCTTTTATCATATACTATATTGACGCAGAAAAAAAACTTTTTATAATATTATATCGTGAATATATTGTTAAAACATTAATCGGTGTTTTAAATAGCAAATAAAAAAGGAGTACCTCACGGTACTCCCGAAAACAGTTCAATCTGTGGGTTTATGCTAACTGATCTTTAGCTATGTTCATACCTTTTTTTATAGCTTCAAGATTTAAGTCTATTAATTTTGCCTTATTGCCTGTCAATTTTTTCTCGAGCGCCTTTTTTACATTATCAAATGATACTGCGTTGCTGGCCTGGATATACGCTCCTAAAATAACCATATTGGCCGTTTTAAGGTTACCAAGTTCATCCGCAATTTTGTTTGCATCCACTTTAACAACCTTAAGGTCTTTCCTTTCAGGCTCTCGGTCTATAACCGATGTGTTTAGTATTAAAACACCATTTTCTACTATATCTTTTTCAAATTTAAGTAAGGAGGGAATATTCATGGCAATTACTTCGGTTGGCTTGTCGACAACTGGAGATCCTATGGGATTATCATCGATAACAACTGAACAATTCGCCGTACCACCTCTCATTTCCGGTCCGTAAGATGGCATCCATGTGACATTCTTATCTTCTATCATTCCCGAATAACTGAGAATCTGCCCGATAAGCATAACTCCCTGTCCACCGAAACCCGATACTATTGTGCCGTGATAACTCATTTCGTATCACCAACCTTATCTACAAACACTCCGAGAGGAAATTCATTTATCATCTTTTCTTTTGCCCATTTTAAAGATTCAACCGGAGACAATCCCCAATTAGTAGGGCATGTTGAAATCATTTCAACCAGAGAGTATCCAAGCCCTTTCTCCTGAGCTGTAAACGCTTTTTTTAATGCTTTTTTCGCATTCATTATGCCTCTTGGATCCAGCAAGCTTACTCTCTCAAGATATGCCACACCTTTTAAATTCTGAAGCATTTCACATACGTGTATCGGGTATCCCATATCACTTACATCTCTTCCGTATGGGGATGTAGTTGTTTTCATTCCTTCAAGGGTTGTAGGAGCCATCTGGCCTCCCGTCATCCCGTATATAGCATTGTTAATGAATATTGTAGTGACTTTTTCTCCTCTGTTAGCCGTATGTACTGTTTCTGCAGTACCTATAGCCGCAAGGTCACCGTCTCCCTGATATGTAAACACCGTTTTATCTGGTCCCAGCGCGCGTTTTATACCTGTTGCAACTGCCGTTGCCCTTCCATGAGGTGCCACGGTTCCGTCAACGTTGAAGAACTCGTATGCGAATACGGAACATCCAACCGGAGCAACCATAACTGTCTTTTCTCTGAGTCCCATTTCATCGAGTACTTCCGCTACTAATCTGTGGGCCACTCCATGCAAACAACCCGGACAATATGTGAATTCTTTATCTGTAAGTGCTTTTGGCCTGCTTAATGTAAGTTTTGCCTGCATTATTTCACCTCCAGTTGTTTCTTGAATGCTTCATAAACTTCCACAGGTGTTGGAACTACGCCACCGGTTCTACCGTAAAATGGAGTGGGAACTTTCCCGTTCACACCAAGCCTCACATCTTCCCACATCTGGCCGACACTCATTTCAACACTCATGACAAATTTACTTTTATCAGCCGCTCTTGATATTGCATCATATGGGAACGGCCAAACTGTTATAGGTCTTACGAGTCCGAGTTTTATGCCTTCATCTCTCGCCATTTTAACAACGGTTTTCATAATCCTTCCCATAGTTCCATATGCAACAACAGTGTATTCGGCATCTTCCATCATATACTCTTCACATCTTACTTCATTTTCTTCAATTTTTCTGTATGTATTCTGATATCTTATATTCATCTGTTCAAGTTCATCTGCATTAATATCAAATGATGTGACAATGTGCTTTTCCCTGCCATTTTTGCCTTTTAAAGCCCAATCTTCATGTTTTGGAAGATCGGATAAATCTTTAAATTCAGGTAATTCCACAGGTTCCATCATCTGACCAAGCATTCCATCCGCAAGTATAAGAGAAGGTGTTCTGTATTTGTCTGCAAGGTTAAATGCGAGTTCTATGTGTTCAACAGCTTCCTGAAGAGTTGCAGGGCTTAACACTATAAGATGATAATCTCCATGTCCGCCACCTTTGGTTGCCTGAAAATAATCGGACTGCGCTGGCTGTATATCGCCTAATCCCGGTCCTCCTCTAACAACATTTATAAATACTGCCGGAAGCTCTGCACCAGCCATATAGGAAACACCTTCCATCATCAGGGAAAATCCTGGTGAAGAAGTCGAAGTAAATACTCTGGTACCAGTACATGCAGCACCGTAAATCATATTTACCGCTGCAACTTCACTTTCTGCCTGCAAAAATGTTCCTTCAACCTGAGGCAGTCTTCTTGACATGTATTCTGGCAACTCACTCTGTGGTGTTATCGGATAACCGAAATAAAGCCTCGCACCACATCTGATTGCCGCTTCTCCCATCGCTTCGGTACCTTTCATCATTATTTTTTCAGCCATCAAATCCCACCTCTCATTCCTGTTCTTTAACCATTCTGTACACTTTAATACATGTATCCGGACAATTGTTATAACAGAATCCACAACCGGGGCATTTGTCTTCCGGATCATTTGGCATAGCAGGATGATATCCCTTAGCGTTGAATTCAACTGAAAATTCTATGATCTTTTGTGGACATGCCTGAATACAGAGCCCACATCCTTTACAGCGTTCAGAATCTATTTCAATATAAGCTTTTTTTGCCATTCTCTTCCCTCCCGAATACTTCGTTTATATTTCCCATACATTTTTCAGATGTTTTTTCAAAACAAATTTAGGGTATTTTGTCCTGTACTCATTTAAAAATTCAGGAACCACGGTGCATAGTACAGGTATATCAGTTTCCTTGTACAATTCATCAGCCAGAATCTCTCCTTCTTCGATAATTCTCTCATCTGTAGAATAGGAAAGATTGGTATTATTTACTATATAGTGAATTTTAGTTCTACTCAGACCAGACAGCACTTCTATATTCCTAATGATATCTTTCACATCAGAAGAAAAAGGCCTTCTCTCGTTTACGACGAACAAACCTGCATATTCCTGCTGAGATATGAAATTGTTAAGCGATCCCAGTACGGTTGCACCATCTTCGTTACCGCCAACATCCAAAACCACTTTATACTCGGGATTCTGAATGAATCCTCCCACCTGTGGTACTATAATAGGTAAATCTGCATGCATGAGCTTAGGAGGTGGTGTTATTACCTTTATCCCTTTCTCTTCAAGATATTTCTTTTCATCTCTTGATCTGTAATAAGGACTTATTGTATCTATATCGGCAAGAGCTGTTTTGTGCTGTTTAGCCAGATTAAGGGCAATATTTATGGATAATTCTGTTTTCCCGCAGCCAAACATACCAAACAGCACTAGAACTTTGAATTTCAACAATTCATCTAAAACCTGCAAAATGTTCCTCCGTAAAGATTATTCTGAAATTAACGAATAGTTTTTTGCCTCTTCTGATCCTGAGAGAACCCTTCTCGCAGTATCAGCAAGAGCTTTTTCTTCATCTCCGCCAGGATAAACCTTAATCTCAGCTATAAATGAAACCATATCAGAAATCCATTTAACTGTTCTGTTGGTATCGTAAGCGAGTCCTCCGGATAATACTATGCAATCCACCTTCCCCTTTAATACTGCGGCAGATCTTCCTATATCCTTTGAAACCTGGTAAGATAAAGCCTTGTATACATTCTGAGCATACTCATTTCCCTCTGCGACCATTTTCTGAACTTCCATTGCGTCATTTGTGTTCAGATAGGATACCAGTCCACCTTTGCCTTTTAATTTTTTCTTCATTTCGTTGAAATTATACTCGCCACTGTAGCAAAGGTCTATTAACTGTGTTAACGGAAGTGTTCCAGCTCTTTCAGGAGTGAAAGGGCCTTCTCCATCCAATGCATTATTCACATCTACTATTTTTCCGTGATCATGTGCACCAATGGATATTCCGCCACCCATATGAACCACAATCATATTACATTCTTCATATTTCTTACCGAGTTCTTCAGCAGCTAATCTGGCAACCGCCTTCTGATTAAGCGCATGAAAAATAGATCTTCTTTTTATAAGCGGATGTCCTGAATATCTCGCCAATTCGCTCAATTCGTCAACTACAACCGGATCGGCAATAAAAGAAGGTATATTATTTTCTCCGACAAGTTCTGAAGCCAGTATTGCACCTAAATTGGATGCATGTTCTCCATATACTCCGGACCTCAGGTCAGAAAGCATCTTTTCATCTACTTTGTATATTCCCCCTGGTATAGGTTTCACAAGTCCGCCTCTACCGATAATCGCATCAAAATCCTGTACAGAGTACCCGGATTCTTTGAGGAATTCGAGAATTATCCCCTTCCTGAAAACATTCTGATCAGTAATTTTGTTAAAAGATTCAAGTTCTTCCGGTTTATGTCTTAAAGTCTTCGACAATTCCTCTTTTCCATCTTTGAAAATTGCAAGCTTCGTTGAAGTGGAACCGGGATTGATTACGAGAATGAGATCGTTCATTTCATCACCTCCGAAAGAACTACGTTTAACGCTATTGATTTAAGTTTGGTTTCTTCGCTGTCAGCTCTGGAAGTTAATATTATCGGAACCGAGCCACCCATAATCGAAGTGGCAACATCGGCCTTAGCCAGGAAAACCAGCGCCTTGTATAAAATATTCCCGGCTTCAATATTTGGAACAAGAATTATATCCGCCTTACCCGCAACAGGGCTGACAATCCCTTTATGTTCAGCAGCTTCCAGAGATACGACATTATCCAATGCAAACGGGCCATCGACTATAGCGCCTTTTATCTGTCCCCGTTCAGCCATTTTGGATATAATTGCGGCATCTAAAGTTGTCTGCATTTTAGGATTCACAACTTCCACAGCACCAATTATGCCAACTTTGGGAATTTCTATACCCAGAGAATTTGCTACGGGTATGCAGTTGTTTATTATTTCAACTTTCTGTTTTAAATCCGGATTTAAAACCATTCCAGGATCACTGACTATGAGAAACCTGTCATAACCCGGTATCTCAAAGGCGGCAACAAGACTCATAGTCTTCCCCGTTTTAAAAGAGTAGTCGTCCTTGAGAAGTATTTTCAAAAGAGACCCCGTTTTGATTTTACCTTTCATAACGGTATCAGCTTTTTTCTCTGTTACAAGTTCTGCTGCTTTATTTGCAGCTTCATATTCGTTTTTACAGTTGATTATTTCATAGTCTTCTTCTTTTCCATCAACCTGTTTCAGAATACCGATTATTTTTCCCTCATCACCACAGAGAATGAAATCCGCTATTCCCATCTCCTTAGCTTTAACTACAGCAGAAAGCACGGACTCATCTTCTGCGACGGCAACTGCTATAACTTTACTGTTTCCTTTAGCTTTTATAATTAATTCATCGAGGGATTTAAGCATTTTTTTCTCCTCCCTCAAAAGAAAAGGTCCTGAAAATCTCTTTCCCGTTCAGGACCCTTAAAGTCCCCGTAGCAAGGGCTTCCAGCTCATTTTCCCCTGGAACAACGGCTACCAAGCCGAAGCTTGATACGTAACCCTTGATCATCTCAACGAATCTTATGTTATTCGACATTCCACCTGTTAAAATAATTCCATCAATCTCACCTTTCAATACAACACACATCGCTCCGATTTCCTTGCCAATCTGATACGCCATTGCCTCGATTACTTCCATAGCTTTCGGATCATTTTCGCCTCTGGAAAACGCCTCAAGCAGGTCATTTGTATTCAGATAAGCCGTCAATCCGGCTTTTCTTGTGAAAAGTGTTTTCAGCTCTTTTTTTGTATATTCTCCCGAAAAAGCCATTTTGACTACATCTCCCGCAGGAAGGCCTCCACTTCTTTCAGGACTGAATGGTCCTTCATCGTTGGCATTGTTAACGTCTATCATCTTTCCCGCTTTCTGGGCACCTATTGAAATCCCACCACCGAGATGTGCTATAACAAAATTACATTCGGAATATTCCTTACCTATTTCATCTGCTACCTTTCTCGCAACTGATTTCATATTTAATGCATGAAAAAGACTCTTTCTGTCTATTTCCTTAATCCCGGAAAATCTTGCCATATCCTCAAATTCATCAACTGAAACCGGATCGGTTATATATGCTTTTTTCCCCGAATCAGCAGCAAAACCATAGGCTATGACTGCAGCAAGATTTGAAGCATGTTCGACTTTTGTTAGTTCAGTCAGGTATTTAACCATATGTTCGTTAATTTCATAAGTACCACTTTCCAGAGCAGGAAGTATTCCGCCCCTTGCCGCAAAAGCGTCGAACATTTCTATTGTATATCCATTTTTATCAAGAAATTCAATTATATCAGCCTTTCTTTTTTCCTTCTGATCGACTATTCTGTCAAATTGCTCGAGCTCTTCAACCGAATGTACTATTTTCTCTGCGATAAGAAGGTTCTCATCCTCGAATATTCCTATCTTAGTACTCGTCGACCCCGGGTTAATCGAAAGTATTCTTTTCAAAACAGTTCACCCTCTTTTTTTATCTCTGTATTCCTTTATAGTTTTAACCAATCTCTTCGTGCCTTCTTCAATTTCCTCACAGGAAGGCAGGCAGAAAGAAACTCGCATGCATCTGGAAGTTTTCTTTGCAGTTTCTTCGTTTACAGAGAATGCAACTCCAGGAATATAAACTATTTTATTTTCTTTTGCCAATTCAAGCATATCCATAGTATCGATTTCCTCAGGAAGTGTTACCCAGGAGAAAAGTCCACCATGTGGGAATGTCCATGTAACTCCATCTATTTCTTTCATATATTTATCGAAAGATTCCATCATGGCATTCCTTTTCTGAGAATATAATTCAAGAGTTGGCTTGATCTGTACCATTGGATCATTTCTTTCAAGGTATCTCGCAGTCAATCTCTGTGTAAGTGGAGAGGTACAAAGATCTGCAGCCTGTTTACCCATTACCAATCTCCTTATTATCGTTTTATCACCGATAACAACTCCCATCCTGAGTCCCGGAGACAATATCTTACTGAAAGTGTTCAGAAGGATTACCGGGTTCAATTCGTATTTTTCTCTGTTTTCGGCAAGCTGATAAATAGTTGGAATTATCTCCCCTTCATATCTAAGCGCGCCATACGGGTCATCCTCGATAATTATAAGATCATTGTTGTATGCCAAATCGAGAATTCGCTGTCTTTTCTCAAGAGAAAGTGTCAAACCTGTGGGATTATCGAAGTTGCTTACTATGTATATGAACTTGAATCTGCTCTTTTCTTCCTCAGTCATATTTTCGAGTGCTTCTTCAAGTATATCTATATTTGGACCGTCTGCTTGCATATCCATGGTGATGAATTTAGGTGCCCTTACTTTAAATGCACTTGCCGCACCGAGATATACAGGAGTTCCTATTGCACATATGCTTTCTTCATCCAGGAAAACTCTTCCAACCAAATCAAGTGCCTGCTGTGAACCTGATGTTATCAGTACATTATCGAGATCCAGATTTTTTATATCGTAGTATTTTTCCAGAAATTTTATATATTCCCCTCTTAAAATCGGATCGCCTTCCGTTGTCGAATACTGAAGTGTAAATTTATACTCTTTCTCTACTATTTCTTTTGCAATATCAGCCATGATTTCTTTCGGGAATGTTTCCGGATCCGGAACACCTCCGCCAAAAGATATCATACCGGGTATTGAAGTTGATTTTAACAATTCTCTGATTATATTTGCCGTAGTTCTTTTTGCAATAGGTGATAATTTTGAAAAAACATATTCTTCTCTCATCATAATATATAAACCCTCCTATTTTCCGAATTTCACAATTCCATTGTATCAGACAAATCAACTATTCCATTCATTTTCAGTATATTTTGCCCTCTTACATAAAAAAATATATAATCAACTACAGATGTTGTACATATATAAATTGCAATTATTTGCATGATGAATGTTTTTGCACGCAAATAACTGCATGTGCGAAATAAACATTTTTTTCATATTACATTTCACTTAATTTTAAAAAAAGAGAGTAGAATCCTAATGTAATGTGAATTGACTATCACATTAAAGAAAATCGATAAAATTAGGGAGGAATTATATGGATGTAGTTTTCAAAACAGCGGTAATAGGTTTATTAGTTTGGGTTTACTACAACCTGATAACAGGCAAGATGAACAAGGCCGCTTCTTCATTTGCCGCTGGAGCCATAGTATTGTCTTTAAACAGTATTTTCAAAGTTATACCCGGCCTGGATCTGGAAAATCTCAGCAAATTCATCGACTTCAAAACCATCTCACTACTTCTCGGAATGATGATCATCATGCCTTTCATAGAAAAATCCGGCTTCTTTCAGTATCTTGCAATCCGTGTCGTAAGGGCAAGCAAAGGGAACCTTTTACTTCTTTACATAATAACCAGCATTACCGTCGCAATCAGTTCAGCATTTCTGAATAATGTGAGTACAGTAATGGTATTCGTACCGGTAATACTTGCGATTATGGAAACAATAGGAAAAAATCCATTTCCTTTCTTAATGATGATAATACTTTCAGCTAATCTGGGAGGAACTGCCACTTTAATAGGCGACCCTCCAAATATGATAATCGGATTTGCGGCAAACAAATCGTTTATGGATTTTCTTATAAACGTTTCACCAGCTGTTTTGATAAACATTGTCGTAGTTCTTTTGATCATGATAAGAAAAGAAAAGAATATGTTCAAACTGAATGACAAAGAAAAGGATTTGTTAGACCAATTCAGAAAAACCGATCCAAAAACTCAAATAAGGGATAAAAAACTACTTATTAAATCCCTGGTAGTATTTTCAGGCGCCATAGTCGGTTTTACCCTACCACCAAACCTGGGAGTTGACCCCGCTATAATCTCTCTTTTAGCTGGTTCTGTAATGCTTATAGTACTTAAGACAAACAATGAAACCATGGAAGAAATATTCAAAAAAATCGAATGGGGTACCATATTCTTTTTCATTGGGATGTTCACTATTGTATTCGCCCTTCAGAAAATAGGAATTATAGACTTAATCGGAACCGGGCTTTTAAGCGTAACAGAAATACCCGGAATTTCCCCTGTAGTAGTAAATGTAATATTTATGATGATAGTGATATGGCTGCCATTACTTGCAACGGGCATAATGAGTGCAGTTCCCATGGCCATGATAATGGTTCCGATAGTACAGACACTTATACTGAAAAGTGCAGCGGTTAATATAACTTTAGATCCGGATATATGGTGGGCATTGGTTCTCGGAACATGTTTCGGTGGTAACCTCACTGTAGTAGGTGCAGCAGCCAATATAGTTGTAGCCGGTATGAGTGAAAAACTCAAAATCGGTAAAATAACCTTTTCAAATTATATTAAATACGCCACTCCACTAGTAATAACTTCCGGAATAGTAGCTTCCGGTTACATTCTCTTCAGATACCTTGTTATCTAACGGGGTTATCTTGAAAAAAGAACACCTTTCGGTGTTCTTTTTATGGTAATACTTAAGATTAAAAATCCAATTCCTTCGTTTCGTGATTTTCATAATCTATTATTTCGCCTTCCCATGTCCTGAATTTTATATATCCTTTTCCCCTGGAAATGAGATATTGAGGTAATATCGGAGTCTTACCCTTCCCTCCCGGCGCATTTATAATATAAGTGGGTATTGCCAGTCCTGAAGTATAACCACGCAAATATTCCATTATCTCTATACCATCATCCACAGAAGTGTTGAAATGGCTTGTGCCCTTTACATGTTTAGCGTGGAAAATATAATACGGTCTTACCCTTATTTTAAGCAGTTCCTGATTGAGTAATCTCATAACATATTTATTGTTGTTTATCCCGTTAAGAAGAACTGCCTGATTTCCAAGCGGGATACCCGCATTAGAAAGTCTCTCACAGGCTCTCTTTGATTCTTCAGTAATTTCCTTAGGTGAATTAAAATGCGTATTCACATACAAAGGATGATATTTCTTCAACATATTGACGAGTTTATCATCAATTCTCTGCGGCATAGTAACAGGGGTACGAGAACCAACCCTTATCACTTCAACATGTTCAACAGACCTTAATTCCGATATAATCCATTCCAGATAATCGGTGGGAAGTGTAAAGGGATCTCCACCAGTTATAAGCACATCCCTTATTTCTTCATTATCCCTTATGTAGTCGATAGATTCCTGAACGAGTTTTTTATCAGAGGGCGTATCACATTCGCCTATGTTCCTCCTCCTCTGACAATGCCTGCAATACATCGCACATTCGTTTGTCACATTTATGATAAGGCGGTCTGGATATCTACGTGTTATAGCTCCCGCAGGATTTGTATATTCCTCTCCCATGGGATCCAAATTGTCGTAATGGGCCATATTCTCATATTTACTTGGAATCCCCTGCATCCTTACGGAACATCTGCTGTCATCAGGATCCATCAAACTCAGATAATAAGGAGAAATTGCCCATCTGTATTTTTTCTCCACTTCTGATACCGCTTCTTTTTCTTTTTCTGAAAGGTTTATAAATTTACAAAGACTATCCAAGTCCTGTATACGATTTTTTAATTGCCAGGAAAAATTATTCCAGTCCTCTTCATTCCCATTAAAAAATTCTAAAATCTTTTTTTTACGAGACAATATTTCCTCTTTCTGTTTTAAACCTGTAGGAATTTCCTTTTTAGCAGTTAGAAAATCGGATATTCTCATTTTTAACTCTTCTGCTCTTTTTAAAGAAATTTCTCTTTTATCATCTCCTCTATTTTTTTGCACACCGCGCAAAACAGATCACCTCCGGTAATTCTTATTTTTAAAAATACTATAAATTTATTAATTATGCAGCTTCATATAAAGAAAGGACCCCGAATAAAAGAAAGCCTCAACATCATTATAGACGAAAAAGCAAACAATGTCAAACGCCTGAAAACACTTTCATTCGCCTGACACAGATTTTATTATTTTATTTGTTCCAACAGTTGGAATCGGAAAGTTGGGTTAATTATTATTTATATTCAAAGTATCTTCCAGTTCAAGTACCAGATTCCTGCATACTTTCCTTCTGTATTCTGCTGAAGATCTTATATCATCAATCGGAGAAACTTCTTCAAATACTATATTCGACAGATATCTGACAGTATTTAAGTCCAAATTCCTGCCAAAAGCTTCTTTTTCAGCTTTATACAATCTCAGGACTTTTGGAGCCACTGAACCGAAAGCTATTCTGAGATCAGAAATTTTATCCCCTCTTGTTTCTATGAGAAGTCCCATGCTTGCAATTGAAATCGCCATTGCCTTTCTCTGGCCAATTTTTCTGAACATCTGATGATATTCCCTGTTTAAAAATGGTATTTTCACACTGCGTACATATTCATTACTCTGTAGCATCGTTTTCCCGGGACCAGTGATAAAATCCTCCACTTTTATATTCTTAACATCCCCTTCGGAATTTACAATTTCTAAAATGGCATCAAGAAGAAATAAGGCAAGTATACCATCGCCAGCAGGAGAGGCATTCACAACATTACCCACAAGGGATCCACGGTTTCTTATCTGAGTTGATCCTATTTCGCTGACCGCATCTATTAAAATTGGAAAATTATTTTTTATAACGAGCGAATCAAGTATATCAGAATGTGTTGCCCGACAGAATATTCTTATCCCGTCTTTTTCTTCCGTAATAGAGTTCAAATCCTTTATTTTATCGAGTGAGATGAAGTCAGAAGACTCATCAATTTTCCCGATTCTTCTTCGAACCATAACATCGGTCCCACCACTTATTATTATATTTTTCTCTCCGATTATTCCACGGAGTTCTTTCTCATTATTTGGAAAATATATCATTTCTTTACCTCCATATTCTTTTGAGACTTAAATGATAAAACCTTGTATTTTTATATTGAGTTCAGAAGAAAATATAATTTCAAAAAACAATACTTAAAAATCATTAGAACTTATGAAATAACTAAAGACTAAAGACAGATATAATTTCAATTTCTCTTTTTCTAAAAAGGGGAATCGTTTTAAAAAGGAGACTAATACCTTCATTATATACCTTAACTTTTTTTATAAAACATCTCACTTAGCATATCGTTAATTTTTATCATAATGTCTTTTTCAAATTCCTCGGAATCGAATTTCTTCGTTTTCAGTTTGTTAATTTCCACCTCCAAACTGGAAACCCTTTCATTCAAAGAATTTATAGTTTGTTTTTGTTCGGCTATTATTTGTAAAAATTCATATAATTTATTTCCTTCATCATATGAATCTTTATTTTTAAACATACGATATTCATCACTTCTGAAAGTATCTTCAGATTTCAAAGTTTTTTCCTTAATGGTAGTTTCTAAAATTCCCCTTATTTCTATTGCCGATTTCCCAGCATCTGCCAGTGACATTATCTCCCTTAAAGTCTCAAGTGTATTCAGATCATGAACAAATTCACCATCCGAATTCATTTCATTTTTAAAAAAATGAGAAAATCCCCTGAGAATTTTATCTATTTTTTCCTCAGAATACCCAAGTTCAAGACTCAGTTCTTTCAGGCTAAAACTAGTTTTCATCAATACCACCTTCCATTTTATCAATTATATAATATAAAATAATATAATAAACGTTAATTTAATATATCGTTATATTACTTATTTATATATATTCATTAATTTACTAATTTTATAATTACGATATAACCGGTAATATGTTGCTATTATTTTGATTTTTGACCTAAAATAATATTAATATCACTATATAAGCCGTATTTTGTATTTTAATATTTTTTCTTTAAGCGCCAATAATAGCAATGAATCAATCACTTTAACATTTTTATATATAAAAATTTTATGGTTTTTTCTACGTCTAATGTTAAGAATATCGAAATGTTTTCAATACGAGCAGAAGAAACAAAAAAAAGGAGGGATCAGTATGAAACTTTTCAAATTCAGAACGATAAGAGGAAAAATATTATTTTTCTTCTTAACTACGAGCTCTATATTACTAGTACTTTTAGGAGTTATACTTTTTTTTCAGTTGCAGGGGACGATAGTTCCTCTTATTGAATCTTCAAATATGGAGATTATCAAAGGAAGATCCAGCGAAATAGGAATGTGGATTATTTCTGAAAAAGTTGGAATAGAGGTTTTAGCCACAAATCAAATAGTGAAGGAAATGGATTTCAGTAAAATAGCACCTTTATTACAAGAACATAAAAAAGCCCATCCAGAATTTGAAGATGTGTTTATAGCTGACAGAGAAGGAAAAACATGGATAACAAGCTTAGCTCAAGGAGTAAATATTACTGACAGAGAGTATTTTCAGGAAATTATAGGTGGAGAAAAAGTTTCAGTTAGTAATGGTCTTATTTCAAAATCTACGGGAAATACTATTATTGTTATAGCGGTGGCTATAATGAATAATGAAGGAAAAACCATTGGTGTACTCGGTGGAGTATTAAATTTAGAAACAATTACTAACATTGTAAAGAATATTAATATTGGAGAAGCAGGTTATGGAATAGTTGTAGATGGTGAAGGAAATATAATAGGCCATCCGAATGATGATTATATAATGAATCTGAATTTCCTAAACGGTAATACCATGGGCTTCGAAGGTTTGGAAGAAGTGGGAAACATGATGGTTAACGGGAAATCTGGTATTAAAGAGGTAACAAGTCCTTCAGGACAGCTTGAACTGATACTCTTTGATCCCATACCAAATACACCTAACTGGAGTTTCGGAATTGCAATATTCTTCGATAAAATGTTTGAATCTTCGAACAGCATGAGTTTGCTTGTATTTATACTTATAGCTGTAGTAACAGGAATATTTGTACTGGTTTCTTTTATTCTTGGAAACAGTATTTCCAAACCTGTAAAAGCTTTATCAAAAAAAGTTAAAGAATTTGGAAAAGGAGATTTATCTGTAGAATTCGATCATTCAGGTAGAGATGAAATAGGACAGATGGCAGATATTCTAAATGATATGGCTATTGAATTAAGAAGCTCTATAACAGGCATAAGGAGTGCTTCAGAAATGGTTGTACATTCATCTCAGCAATTAGCAACACTGGCAGAGGAGCAGAGTGCTTCAAATGAGGAAATTTCAGCTCAGACAACAAACATAGTAAGGAATGTACAAAACACTTCAGCTTCTATTGAAGAAGTAAATGCAGGAATAGAAGAAGTTGCCAGTTCAGCACAGAACGTATCCCAGGTATCTCAGAACCTTTCAAAAGATGCGGAAAATACATCTTTGAGTGCCAAAAAAGGTGGAGAAGAAATAGAAAAAGTTGTAACCGGTATAAGTAATGCAAATATTCAAACGAAAGAGACATCTGAAATAGTCAGAAAACTTGCAGAAAGGGCAAAAGATGTGGGAGAAATACTTGTAACTATTTCATCAATAGCAGAACAGACTAATCTCCTTGCATTAAATGCAGCAATCGAAGCCGCAAGGGCAGGTGAAGCCGGAAAAGGATTTGCGGTTGTTGCAGATGAGATCAGAAAACTGGCTGAAGAAAGCAAAAAATCAGCGTCAAGTATTTCAGAAATATTAAAGCATGTTCAGGAAGAAGCCAGAAACGCCAACATCGCGACGGAAAAAACAGCATCAACGGTTATGGAAGTGAACGAAGGAGCCGATATGGCTATGAAAAGTTTCAAAGAAATACTTTCAAAGGTTGAAAAAATGTTCTCTATGGTGGAAAATCTTGCCGCATCAGCTCAGGAGCAAAGTGCTTCGGCAGAAGAAATTGCGTCGGCAATGGATACTTCATCACATTCGATGAATGATGTATCGTCACAGATAGATGATATAGCAGGCGGAATCGATCAGCTTACCGAATCTGCCATACAGGTTAACAAAACGGCAGATGAACTGAATAATTTAGCAGATAAATTAACTGAAGAAATATCAAAATTCAAATTGACCTGATTATACTATGCTCGTAGTTGTAACTTTTTTGATCCCTTTGGGTGATGGGCTTCCCCCCATCACCCTTTTTTAAGATAATTTTATTCTTTTACAGAACCTTGAGTCAATCCTGCAACTATGTATTTCTGAGCAAACGAGAAAACTACTATAGTTGGAATCAAAGCTACAACTATTCCGGCAGCGAGTACATTCCACTGTATACCGGATTTGGAAACAAATGAATAGAGTGCAACCGGTACGGTCATTTTGCTGTCACTGTTGAGGAATAATGCTGCAGTGAATAACTCATTCCAGTTGTTCACGAAAGAAAAACTGAATACCGCAGCAACACCGGGCATCATAAGCGGTATTGTAATCCTGAATAAAGCCGACAGCCTGGTACAACCATCAATAAGGGCGGCCTCTTCCAGAGATTTTGGTATTCTGACGAAAAACCCCCTGGACATAATGGTACTGAAACTGGCCCCCAGGCCTATATACACGAGTATTATACCTGGCAGCTTGTCTATAAGTTTAAGCGATGCGAACATCGTATACTGAGGAATCATAAGTAAAAAAGCCGGTATCATCTGCACAAAAAACAGAACAAGTGTCAATGCATACTTGCCTTTAAAATTCATCCGGGCAAGCACATATCCACTCAGCAGGGCAACCAAAGTGGAAGCAGCCGAAGCGAATATGGAAACAATTATACTGTTCTTGAAATATTTAGCGAAATCGGCAAATCCGAATAGGTATTCATATGCCTCCCAAGTGGGATTTTTCGGTAAGTACTGAACCGGAAAAGCATATACTTCCTGCGGAGGTTTTATAGACGTCAGAAATATCCACACCAGCGGAAACACAGCTATAATCAGGTAAAAAATCAATGCGATTATCTTTAAAGATTTCAATGTAATTTTTTTTCCCGTCATAACTCTATCTCCTTACTCTTTGTTAAAGTCAAATAAAGTATCGTATAAGTGAATAGTAACGTTACTATGATAACGCCTATTGCAGAAGCTTCACTGTACTTCTGTCCATAATAAACCTTATTTATCATGTAAACTGAAAGTATTTCGGTGCTTTTGGCCGGTCCACCTCTTGTCATACCATATATGACATCGGGAAAATTCATAACCCATATAACTCTGAGAAGTATTGTGTTTATAAGCGTTGGCCTGATATAAGGTATGGTAATCCTGAATAATTTCGTGAATCCTCCTGCACCGTCTATTTCCGCCGCTTCATATACACTCTCGGGAATCGACTGAAGCGCAGCAAGTGACATTATGGCAAAAAATGGAATTCCATACCAGATGTTTACCATAACAACGGAAAACATAGCCGTGCTTTCAGTTGACAGAAAATCTATTCCATCTTTTATCAAACCAGCTTTCATGAGTAAATCGTTGATTACACCGTATTGGCCATTTAATAACCAGGACCAGAGCAGACCAATGGCAAATCCTGATAGAGCCCAGGGATAGAAAACCATACCGGCATATAATCCCCTGCCTTTAAACGGTTTTCTCATCAATAGAGCCAATCCCAAACCCAGGACAAGTTGAAAAAAAACTGACCCCACTATCCATACCAGGGTATTCCATAGAATTTTAAAGAAATCCGGGTCCTCAAAGACTTTTTCAAAATTCTTGAAACCTACATTTCTCACCCTTGCCGGGTTGGCTAAATTTCTTACGGTTATGTTCTGTACGGAAAATTCGAATCCTTTAATTGTAGGATATATCGTGAGAAAAGATATTATGGCAAAAGTAGGCAGCAGCATCAGAAAAATAAAAAGTGTACGTTTGTTATTTTTTAAAGCAATTCTTTTTTTCATAAATTTATCTCCGAATTTATTTATTAAGTGTTGATAATAGTCTTACATTAAAACAAAATATATGCCCGGTTTCCCGGGCATATATAAGTATGATAGTTTATTATAAGCCAGCTTCTTTCCAGAAATCTGCCCATTCTTCAAGAGCAGCTTCCGGAGTGATTTTTCCAAGCAGAAGTTCCTGCTGCATTTCTCCCTGCAACTGATACCAATCAAACCACATTTCATTTGCAAGAGGATAAGCGGTGAACTGATAATGTTCGGAATCGTTGAACATTTTCTGCCATCCATTGAATGTTTCACTGCTGAAATAAGGATCCAAATCGTATACTCTCTTATCTACAGGAAGTGTACCGTAGTTTTTAGAGAAATACGCACCATTTTCAGGATTGTTGAAGAATTCTATGAATTTCCATGCGAGTTCTTTGTTTTCCGAATAGTTGGGTATACCCCAGCCACCGAAACCCATTGTTGGGTAAGCCTTTCCACCAGGTCCGTAAGGAATAGGTGCAGTGGCATATTTGCCTTCACCAAGCATATTCTGTACTGCAGGAACTGTGTCGGGATCCTGGAAAAGAATAGGTGTTATACCCGAAACAAATGCGTTGATCTGATCGTTGAATCCCCAGTTAACAGAATCGGTAGGTGCAGTTTTGTAATAAAGATCCATATAGAATTTAAGACCTGCAAGTGCTCTTTCATCTTCAAATATTATTTTTCCATCGTTGGTCTTGTACATGCATTCTTCAGATATATCATCGAAGAATGAACACAATACCAAATCCATGAAGTTTACAGGGTCGATTCCTCTGAAATCAAAACCAAACTGATTGTTATCAGGATCTGTTATATACTGTGCATATGCCATCATTTCTCCCATTGTAGCTGGAGGATTCTGCAAATTAAAATCTTTAAACATGTCAGGCCTGTAATACAGAGCTTTTACATAGAGTGCGTTTGGCATGATGTAAGCAGTATTTTCGTATATTCTTGCAGAAGTTAAAACTCCATCAAGAAGATACTTCGCATTTTCTGATTTGGCAATGTATGGTTCCAGGGATTCAAGTTTACCCATAGAAGCCATGCCTGATAATGACCAGTCACCAACTTCAACAACATCGAGAGGCTGGTCCGTACTTACCATAAGGTATATTTTGTTATACGCTGTTTCGTAAGGAGGAGAGATTATCTCCACATTCACTCCTGGATTTTCCTTTTCAAATTTTCCAGCAATAGTTTCTAGAATCTTAGTTCTTTCAGGGCTTGTAAATACCTGAATGACTCTTAAAGTAACATCTTCGGAAAAAGCAACAACAAACGTAAGCAAAACTAACAGGATCAGTAAAACAACTCTTTTCATATTTTTTCCCTCCTTAAGATATTTATTCTTTAAAAGGCGTTAACAACGCTTGATTATAGCATAAGCCAACTTGATAAAACTAAACGAATGTAAAAAAAGAGTTATTTTTAATCATTAATATTGTAGTAATTTCTGAAATAGTTTTTTTCTTTTTCACTGTAAGTCCAAAGTTTCTTATTATGCTATAATATCCTTTGATATTTACCTGAAAAGCATATAAAGAAGGGGGAAATTTTGTGAATACACATATCAAAGAAACCAAAGAAAAAATGAAGAAAACAGTGGACTCAATACAAGATGAACTGAACCATATCAGAACCGGAAGGCCAAGCCCGGCGATACTTGATGAAATTTCAATTGAATATTATGGTACCGACACTCCACTTTCACAGTGTGCTTCAATTGAAGTGTCAGAAAGATCACTTGTTATCAAGCCATGGGACAGAAGTGTTATCAAATTGATCGAAAAGGCAATTTTAGCCTCGTCTTTAGGTTTAACACCTTTAAATGACGGGATGTCAATAAGGCTTAATTTCCCACCTCCCACTGGCGATCAGAAAAGAGAACTTGCGAAAGTTGCGAAGGATATAGCAGAACACGGAAAAATAGCCATAAGAAATCTCAGAAGGGATGTTCTTAAAAAAATAAAAGAAGAACAGAAAAATGGTGATATTCCAGAAGATGATGCGAAGAAACTTGAAGAAGAAGTGCAGAAATTAACTGACGAATTTGTAAAGAATATGGACTTGCTTTACAAAGAAAAAGAAGAGGAAATTCTAGAGGTTTAGTAAATCTGATGAGTTCAAACAATATCTTGAAAAAAATTCCTTCCCATATTGCTTTCATTATGGATGGAAATGGTAGATGGGCTTCAAGCAAAGCTCTGGATAGAACAGAGGGGCATGCAAAAGGAGCTGAGGTTGCAGAATCAACCGTAAGGTTATGCAACGATTTTGGAATTAAATACGTTACTCTTTTCGCTTTTTCTACAGAAAACTGGAAAAGGCCTTCTGATGAAGTAAAATTCCTTTTTAAAACTCTGGTTTATTACCTGGAAAGCCGTTCGGAAGAAATGATTTCCAGAGGTGTGAGAATAAGATTTATCGGCGATTTATCGCATTTAAACGATGAAACTATCTCCCTGGCATCGAAAATCGAAAAAAAATCATTGCATTGCGATAAGCTGCATATGATTCTAGCCGTAAACTACGGTGGACGTCAGGAAATATGGAATGCAGCTTTAAAATTAGCCGATCTCGCTGTTAAAGAACCGGAAAAATATACGTTGTTAAAAGAGATGGATGAAAATAAATTCGGTGATTTTTTAAGTCTGCCGGATGTCCCGGATCCTGATTTAATAGTCAGGACTTCCGGAGAAGAAAGGATGAGTAATTTTATGCTTTGGCAAATGGCTTATTCCGAATTATATTTCCCGAAAGTATTCTGGCCTGATTTCGATAAAAAGGAATTTGAAAAGGCTTTGGAAGTGTATGCTGGTAGAAAAAGAAGATTTGGTGGAGTGGATTTAAATGGCCAGGGATAATTTTAACTTAAAAAACAGATGGAAATATGGAATTATTTTTGGAGTCGGAACAGTAGCCCTGTTTTTGAATTATCAATTATTTGTGGTTCTTTCGATTTTAGCCACTCTTTTCAGCGGAATAGAGTATACGAATATGATTTTTATAGATGATAAAAAGAAGTATGCTAAATATTTCATGTATTTTCTGATGCCATTTATGTCTTTTTTAAGTGGTTTATTCATATATTTTGGCAGAATTGAATTGATGGCCCTTTCATATTGTCTGTTGATTCCGTTTTTAGGTACAATTGGCCTTATGCTCTATAAAGACCCTTCCGTAATCAAGGAAAAGATTATCGATGCTGTTTTCGGTATTTTCTACATATCCTTCTCATTGTCCTTATGTGTTTTTATATATCACAAATTCGGATGGGAATTTGCCGCTATAACAGTAACTTCACCATGGATATTTGACAGTTTCGCCTTTTTCGTGGGCATAAGGTTGGGTAAGACAAGACTCATGCCCTCAATAAGTCCTAAAAAATCTGTCGAAGGTTTAATAGGTGGTTCAGTTATATCTATATTTGGCCTGTGGTTACTGGAAAGAATACTGTCTTTAATAGGTGGCAGGGATTTACTGGAATTCTGGCAGGTAATAATTCTGGCTGTTACGGTTTCAGTTGCCGCCACTTTTGGCGATCTGTTCGAATCGGCATTGAAAAGGTATCATTCTCAGAAAGACAGCGGGCATTTAATCCCGGGACATGGTGGATTACTTGACAGAATTGATTCGTTACTTTTCATATCCCCATGTATTTTGTTTTTGCTTTTTATATTCAAGTAATAAGGTATGAAAATAAAAGTTATACTCATAATATGCGCGTATGTAGCGGTACGTTAAAGCGTCATAAGGGATATAAATAGATATATACACGCTCTAGAACAAGATATGAAACGTCCATTGTAATCAAATTCGATGAAATTTACAAACCGGGCACTTCACGAGTTTCGAACTCGCTACGCTCAAACAGCGAAACTCAACCGTTACGTTCCCTTGTTTGTAATTTCATAGCCAAACTTGAATTAAGATTTCCTTATTCATACCTTGTTCCTTGTACTCTGAATGACAGTATTCTAGGTGTAAATAATTTGGTTTACAAGAATGTAACGTTGGCACACATTATGAGTTATATTATTATTCCAGAGGTGTTTTAAATGAAGCCATTAAGTGGTCATGAAATAAGAAGCAGGTTCTTAGAATTCTACGAAAAAAAATTACATAAACAATTACCAAGCGCATCGTTAATTCCAAACGATCCGCAATTACTTTTCACCGTAGCGGGAATGGTTCCTTTCAAACCCATTTTCTGGGGTAAGGTCGAACCTACTTATCCGCGAGTTACAACCTGTCAGAAATGCGTAAGGACAAACGATATCGAACAGGTTGGAAAGACTCCGCGGCATCATACTTTTTTCGAAATGCTGGGGAATTTTTCATTCGGTGATTATTTCAAGGAAGAAGCCATAAAATGGGCCTGGGAGTTCATAACCGAAGTAATAGAAATGCCTCAGGAAAAAATTTGGGTTTCGGTTTACAAAGACGATGAAGAAGCGCTGAGAATATGGACAGATGAAATAGGTTTCCCACGTGAAAAGATAGTAAAACTGGGAAAAGAGGATAATTTCTGGGGTCCTGCCGGACCTACCGGTCCATGTGGACCTGATTCTGAAATATTTTTTGACAGAGGACCGCAGCCCGGTTGTCCCGATCCGGATAATTGTAATCCGGCATGTGAATGCGGAAGATTTCTTGAATTTTATAATCTGGTTTTCACCGAATTCAACCAGGATGAAAAGGGAAATCTGTCACCACTCGCAAGAAAAAACATCGATACCGGTCTTGGCCTTGAAAGACTGACCGCAATTATGCAGGGTGTTTCTTCCAACTATGAAACCGATCTTTTCATACCCATAATAGAACAGGTTGAAAAAATAACCGGAATGAAATACGGTGAATCTGAAAATGAAAATATAGCCCTCAGGGTAATTGCCGACCATGTTAGATCAGCGATATTCATGATAAACGATGGAGTCCTGCCTTCAAATGACGGCAGAGGGTACGTACTAAAAAGGCTTATAAGAAGGGCATTGAGATTCGGATGGCTACATCAGGTTAAAGAACCTTTCCTGTATAAAGTTATTCCCAGCGTTGTTAAAATCATGGGAGGCCATTACATCGAATTGAAAGATAAAGAAGCTTTCATAGAGAAAATTGTCAAGAATGAAGAAGTTAAATTCCTCATAACGATGGAACAGGGACTTGATTTACTCGATAAGATTATATCCGAAAAAAATCAGATTTCTGGTGAAGACGTATTCAAACTCTACGATACTTTTGGTTTTCCAGTAGAAGTGACACTGGAGATAGCTGAAGAAAAGGGGATTGAGGTCAACTTAGAAGAATATGAGAAACTCATGCTCGATCAGAAAAAGAAAGCCAGAGAGGCGAGGGGTGAAAGAGAATTTCTTAAAACCCAGGAAATTTATGAGAATATAGGTTCTTCACTTTCACCTACGGTATTCGAAGGATACGATAAACTCGAAACAACTTCTGAAATTCGGTACATTTTGAAAGAAGACACCATGATGGATAGGATAGAAAAAGATCAAACCGCCGAATTACTGGTATCCAACACTCCATTTTACGATGAAAAAGGCGGCCAGGTTTCCGATTCCGGACTTATTATTTCCGATACTGGTAAGGCACAAGTATTGAGCGTTTTCAATCCGTTTAACAAGATAATATCTCATGAAGTTAAAATAATTGATGGATATCTGTTGAAAAATCAGAAAGTCAAACTGGCAGTTGATCCTGATACTCGTATCGAAACAGCCAGAAATCATTCGGCAACTCATCTTTTGCATTCAGCATTAAAAAACGTACTCGGTGAACATGTAAAACAGGCAGGTTCGTATGTAACCCCTAAAAGACTGAGATTTGATTTCTCGCATTTCGAGCCAGTACAAAAGGAACAGCTTGAAGAAGTGGAAAAGATAGTTAATAAACAAATAATGAATTCTGTTCCCGTAATTACCGTGGTCAAATCGCTTGAAGAAGCGAGAAAAGATGGTGCTACCGCCTTATTCGAAGAGAAATATGCAGATGAGGTCAGGGTAGTCAGTATGGGAGAATTCAGTTCCGAATTATGTGGCGGAACACATGTTTCAAACACAGGACAAATCGGACCATTTAAAATAATATCTGAAAATGGTATTTCATCCGGGGTGAGAAGAATTGAAGCAATCACAGGCTGGAATACTTATGAGTATTATAAAACTGAAGAAAATTCAATAAACACCATATCCGGCATGTTGAATTCTGACTCTGCTCAGCTTGTGAAATCTGTCGAAAAAAATATCAACGAACTCAAGGAAATGGCGAAGAAAATAAAATCACTCGAAGAGAAGATGGCAAATTCCAAACTGGATAATATCGAAATAAAAACGATAAATGGTCATAAATACGGACTTATTTTAAACAAAGGACTTCAGAAAGAAGTACTGAGAAATCTATCGGATACCGCAATCGAAAAAGTCGGTTCTGGGGTTGTCATAATACTGAATGAAACAGAAAACAATGTCAGTATAGTGGTCAGGGTATCTAAAGACCTTGCAGGTAAAGAAATACATGCCGGTAATACCGCAAAGAAACTGGCACAGTATTTGGATGGTAACGGAGGTGGAAGACCTGACTTTGCTCAGGCAGGAGGTAAAAATCCATCTAAAATACCTCAGTTGATTGAAAATATTCAGAATATTCTGGAATGAACAATAAAGTAATTTTTATAACTGGTGACAGGGGTGTGGGAAAATCCACATCCCTTTTTACTGTTTGTGAAAAAATAAAAACGCAAACTGATCATGAGTTGTGTGGATTTGAAACACTTTTTCTTGAAAGGACTGATGGTAATTTTTCTGATTTGATTTTTCGTATGTTTGGAAGCAAAGAAGATTACACTTTTATCGCGGAAAGATATTTCAGTACGGAAAAAAAGAGTATAAAAACTTCAGAAAAGGGTTTTACTGAGGCTGCCAACCGTATTTTCAGTCTGAATACCAAAAATAAGTTCTTTATATTTGATGAAATAGGATTTCTGGAGACGAAATTCGAATCGTTCAGAAATGCTGTGGAAAATAAGATAAAGGAATCTTTTTTATCTGTTGCTGTGGTCAGAAAGGGAAATTACAACTTCATAAACAGTTTGATTGAAAAATACTCGCATAGAGTATTTGAAGTCACATTTGAAAACCGAACATATATATGGGAAAAAATATATAAAGAAATCATGATTTTATGCGATAATTTAAATGATAATTTACCAGGGGGAATTTAACATGCCGAAAAAGAAAGTGATAATTCTGACAACCGGTGGGACTATTGCTATGAGAAAGGAACTTGAAGGTGTAGTTACATCGGAAACAGGGAACAAAAAGATAGCAGATCTGGAAGGTCTTGATCAGATTGCGGATGTAGAAACCAGAGAATTTTTCAACATCCCAAGTCCTTATATGACTCCAATCAGAATGTGGAAACTTTCCAGAGAAGTTCAGCGAATCGTTAATGATCCGGATATTACGGGAATTGTAGTAACACATGGCACCGACACTCTGGAAGAAACAGCATATTTCCTGGATATCACCGTAAAAACAGAAAAACCCATAGTACTCACTGCCGCAATGAGAAATATCAACGAACTAGGTACCGATGGACCCAGAAATGTTTTTTCTTCCTTAAAGGTAGCGGTAAGTGAAAATGCTAAATCCTGTGGCGCAGTTGTATGCCTTAACGATGAAATACACGCCGCAAGGGAAGTAACAAAAACTTATACCAGTAACGTTGCAACGTTTGAATCTCCGGGCTTTGGCCCTCTTGGTATTGTGGATGAAGACGGGGTTTTCTTTTTCCGCAAATCCCTTATAAAAACTTATATTGAAACGGATAAAATAGAACCCAGAATTGCATTGATCAAAACTTTTACCGGAGATAATGGTGATATAATTGATTTTGTACGTGAAAATGGATATAAAGGAATAGTTCTTGAGGGTTTTGGCAGGGGAAACGTACCTCCCGAGATAGTGCCGGCAATAAAAAGATGTATAGATCAGAAAATACCCGTTATACTCGTTTCACGATGCTATAAAGGCAGGGTGTTGGATATTTATGCTTATAAAGGCGGCGGAGCGAATCTCAGAAATATGGGGATCATACTCGGGCATGAACAGACTTCTGCGAAATCGAGGATAAAGCTTATGGTTTTGATGGGAATGACAGAATCCTTCGAAAAAATAAGGGAATACTTTAAGATGAATTGATAATTATAAACATAATTGCGGTTTACGCGCAAATAAATATGGAGGTAATTTGATGAAAAAGAAGATTACTTTTTTATCGTTACTGTTCACATTTTTTATAGTATCTTGTTCTTCCAACCTGGAAGACATTCTCATGGCAGTTGAAGCAACAACCTATAATGAACTGGGCGTTCCAAACATAGTTTGGTTGAATCAGTTCGATGCGAGCGGTTCCGTAGGGTACGATGTGACGGGAAAAACCACAAATTTCCAGGGAACTATGGGTGTAAGAGTTTTCGACAACCTGAAAGTTTCGGCATCCGTTTCTGTCGATACCGATTTCGCATCAGATACGGATTATAAATTTGGTTTGGGAATGCAGTATAATTTCTCCTCGCAGAATACTGGTTCTCAAAGATTTATTGAAGCAAAAAAAACAAGCATGCTGAGAAAAATAGAAGTCGTAAAGCTTTATTTTGATTATTTTTCTCTCAAGGCTTCAATGGGAACCCTTACCCAGACAGAAAACGTTTCCTTAAAATTTAACAACAACCTTGATGAAGTTGAAATAGCCTATCTGCTCACACAAATGGAAGCTTATTCATCAATTCAGGATCTGGAACCTTATTTTGAGTTCGATTATGGATATATCCCGCAAAAATTGGATTCAGATCTCGTTGACCTTGCCATATTGAATTACTTTGAACTGAACTCGGAAAAAGAATACAGTGAAGATGGAATATACGCATTCTTAAAAACCGACAATGAAAAATTGAGAAATATGTTTTCCGGTGGTATAGGGGGCAGTTTCAGATTTGATACTCCTCCGACTGAAACTATGCCTGACAGAATAAAGGAAATAGATATAAGAAGAATGAAGTTACGCCATGATGTAATCTGTCAGAACATTCCCGTTCTGCTCGAAGAAATAGACAATTTGAAAAGAGAAAAAAACACATTAACCAAAGATTATGTTCAGGGAAAAGTGGATAAAGAACAAATAGAAAACCTGAATAACTACATTATCAAACTGGAAAACGAATATTTTGACTACGTTATCGAATCGTATCAGACTTTTTATCTTTTCAAGGTAATGAGAGGTGACTTTTAGTGAACAACCCGCTTCAATTCAGGGGAAATAAAAATCAGCTACTGATGAACTATATATTGATATACTCATCGGTAATTATTCTGTTGGCACTTTTTTGTCAGATGGTTTTTTCGGTTGTGATAGCCGTGCTGGCAATAGTAATAGTTCTTCAACCGTTGATTTCTCTGTTCGCTAAAATTATAAATTACAGAAAAATCGAAAAATATAACAGAACAAGTATACTTATAGCAAATGGATTGGCGACATTTATTTTCTTTGCTTCTATTCTTGTTCTGTTGATTTTTTTAATACCTTCACTAGTGAAAGAAGCTGGAGCATTTGTAACCTTCTTTGATAATTTCTTTACGAACAAGGAATGGCAGAAGATTACTTTTCTGAGTGAAAATCCCGATATTTCTGCAAACATATCGAGTATTCTGTCAAATATACAACCTAAAATTGTTGCGGTTCTTGAAAGTGTGATTACAGATCTTAGTAAATCAACACCACAAGTTCTATCTTTTATCTTTTACCTGTTTCTCGGAACACTTTATCTTGTTTACTATTTCCCGATGTTAAAAAATAAAGTCAACATGATTTTTCCTTCGGTAATAAGATCCGAATCAGTTTCATTCATGCGCGAGCTTTACCATCAGCTTAAGAGATACCTTTTCTCAATCTTCCTTGTTGCGTTGATAGTGGGACTTATGATGGGTGCCATATTGAGTTTCTTAGGTTCGAGTTATTCGGTTCTTCTCGGATTCTGGGCAGCTTTTACCAATCTTATTCCAATAGTTGGAGTTATTCTTGAATTCATTCCTCTTTTACTATTAAGTACATCACTGGGAGTATCGGGAAGTCTTGTATTACTCATAGCAATTCTGATAATTCATACCGTAGCTTTTATACTGTTTTTAAACTTAATGCGCGGGTATATCAGGATTAACCCGGTGGCAATTATTTTCCTGATTCTCTTTTTCAGTCAGGTTTTCGGTTTTACGGGTTCTTTGATAGCGGTACCGGTTGGCTTATTCATAAGAATTTTCTATGAATGGTTTATAAAACCTTTTTTTGAAAAAAAATATTCTGCAAATGTTCAAAACAATTCACAGGAGTAGTTATGCTGGCAGTATTATATGGAAACGATAGACTTTTCAAAGAAATAAGAGTATTGAGGGAATCAGAAAAAAATAACAGGAAAATTAAGTTTATAAACTCAGATAAAAAAAAAGAGATAGAAGAATTTCTTCCGACTCTGTTTCTGAACAACATGTTTGGTGAAAGTTATACCGTTTATTTCAGAAATTTTGAATCTCTTAAAAAATCCCAGTTTAAAACAGCTCTTGAAAAACTGAAATACTTTGATGAAAACGATGCCCACTCAATTTTTATAGATGTTGACTCAAAATTGAAAAAAGAAGCTTTGAAACAGGAAAAATTTGAGTTACCGAAACCCTGGAAAAAAGAGGAATGGGAATTAAAAGTAAGACAAATATCGAGCCTATACGATATCAGACTTAACAAGAGACAAATAGACAGATTACTTGAAATATCCGACAACAATCTGTTCTTCATAAGGAATGAAATAGAAAAACTGAGCGTCGTGGCAGAAAATTATGTTGTTAAGGATGATATTTTTGATTCGTTGATTTTCAGCCATTCGCAGGATAATATAGATGAATTTGTATTCGAGTTTCTGAAGGGAAATTACCCTGAGGCATTAAAAATATTCTCGTCGATTAATAAAAATATTACCACGTTGCAGATATTATACAGATTGTACAGAAATTCGATTACGCTTTACGAATTGCTTAAAAAAATACCCATACGTAATCGATATACGTTTGATGACATGAAAAATCATTCAAAAACTACCGGATATAATATCCCGACACTGTCCAAATTTACGGGCTTTGCCTTTAAACCTTCAGAAAAAGGAGAAAATATTCTTTTAAAATATTCGGTTCAACAGGCTGAATCTTTGATAATCAATTTATGGAATATTGATTATGGTATAAAAAACGGGATCGTTAATTCTGAAAATGCTGTTATCTCTTTACTTAAAAACTGGAAGGTATAAAGTTGAAAAAAATAGATTATTTAAAAAAAAACAAATATGCTTCAGGAAAGACTTTTTCTTTAAAAGAATGGATATTTTCAATCCTTTATCCGGTTCTATTGATTATCGGACTGACCTGGGATAAATATTTCGATGATATAATAATGATTTCACCAGTTTTATCCATCATAGCAATTTACCATTTCAGGAGCAGAAAAACTTATGCAATTTCTTTTTCTTTCTTTACTGCCTTAATATTACCATTGATAAAAATTCAATCGGTTCTGATATCACCAGTACTTTTTCTGATTCTCTATTCAGTTTTCGTTTTTTTTGTCATATTCGATATGCATTTCATTCTGTTTCCGGCCTTCTGTTTTGCATTTCAGATTATTTCCCTTTCTTATTTTAAAGTGAATATCAGTATTTTAAGTATGTTGCCGCCGATTCTGATTTCTGCATTTTTTATATTTCATAAAATATATGTTTATCGCAACGGCAGTATTAAATAAAATACCTTTTTTAACATATATCTAAAAACAAAAATGTTAAAAGTCAAAAAACAATCTGACAGATTAATTATAATTAAAACCACAATTTATTTATAACTTCTAAATCATCACGAAATGCAAAGTACTTATCATGTTATTTTCTTAAAATACATTTAGTGGATTATTGTTTTTCCGATATTATTTTCCCTTCTCAATTGTTACACCTTTCCTCAATTCACCCGTTAGTAATGGTATTACATTACACACATTAACACTTTTTAACCATTTCCCCCATTATCCCTGCCTTTCAGGGATATTAAATAAACATAATAAACACACTCCGTATTAAAAATTTTATAAGTATGTAAAATAAAATGTGATAGTATTATAGACATATCATTTACAGAGGTAATAAAAAATAAAATTAAATATATTTTCCGGAGGTACGTATGAAAAAAAGATTCACGATTTTCCTTGTGTTTCTAGCAGCAGTAACCACCATATGTTTATTGTCGGCTTTTGAATTCAGAAAAATGTGGAACGATCCATTGATAAAACCAGGTACTGGTGTAACCGAGATTAAAATGCTCAGTGACTGGTTTTCAAAAATCAAAGATACAGCTTTCGATACACCTGTGTACGTATTGAAAGGCTCTGAGGAAGGTGGGAAATTTCTGCTTTTAGGTGGCACACATGCTAATGAGCCAACTGGAGCTGTTGCGGCAATAACTTTAATAGAAAATCTCAGTGTAGATTCAGGTACCTTATATATAATACCATGGGCAAATCACAGTGCTGTAACCCATACAGATCCAATGGAAGGTGCACCACAATTTTACAGTATAGATGTTGCGGATGGAACAAGACGCGTATTCAGATTCGGTTCAAGAAAGACTAATTCGATTCATCAGTGGCCGGATCCCACTATTTACAATCATCCTATGGGAGGACAACTTGGTGGTAGCGAAACTTTAAACTTAAACAGAAGCTATCCCGGAAGAATTGACGGGACTCCGACAGAACAACTTGCATATGCGATTTTACAGTTGATCAACAAGGAAAAAATAGATATAGCATGTGATATGCATGAATCATCTCCGGAATATCCTGTGAACGATGCGATAGTATTCCATCAAGATGCTGGTGAACTTGCGATAACGGCACAGATGATGATGGAAATGGAAGACATAATAATACGTCTTGAGGAATCCCCTATAAATCTGAGAGGATTAAGCCACAGAGAATGGGGAGATTCTTCTGATACTCTGGCAGTTTTACTGGAAGTGGCAAATCCTTCACAGGGAAGAATGAGGGGAAAAACTGATGAAGCATTAGTGGTTACAGGAAAAGACAAATTCTATGTAAGGGCAGCCGAAAGAGGACAGTTATTCGCACCTTATGACGAATCAGGGTATTCAATAGATTTGAGAGCCGCAAGGCATATTTCCACAGTAAGCGCACTTATTGAATCCTGGAATATGCTTTATGAAGATAAAATGATTTTACTTGAAGATATGCCAAGTTATGATGAAATACTCGAAAAAGGACTGGGTTTTTATCTTTAAATTTTCTTATAACTCATGATCCCGTATGGGGACGTATATTCAAATTACTTAAGGAGGTAAATTTATGAGAAAAGCGTTTTTAGTTACATTGTTATTTGTATTGATAACTTGCCTCAGTTTTGCGACAATAACTTCTCAGACAGTGGCTTCCAGTCTTGGAATGGTATCAGCCGCTAATCCTTATGCTGCCGAAGTAGGAGCAAAGATACTCGAAGAAGGCGGAAACGCTCTTGATGCAGCTATCGCAGTCAGTTACGCTCTCGGTGTAGTTGAACCATACGCTTCAGGTCTCGGTGGAGAAGGCTATGCAATCATATCCCTGGCTTCAGGAGAAAAATATGCCGTAGATTTCAAAGCCATGACTCCTGCTATCGCCACTTATGAAAAACTTGCAGAACTTGGAACAAAAATATCTAATGTAAGATACACACCAAAAGGCGCATTGGTTCCCGGTATTCCCGCAGGTACACAGAAAATATGGGAACTTGGTGCTACTATGCCTATGGCAGATCTTATAAATCCTTCCATAGAATTGGCAAGGAATGGAATCATAGTTAACGACACATTCGCAGGTGTAGTCAGTGATGGTTATGAAAAACTTCTTGAAAATGCTCCTGAATTTCTCAACGATGGTTTGGCATGGGAAAGTGGAGACTTATTTAAGAATGAAGCTTTAGCCGATACTCTCGAAATTCTTGCAGCTGAAGGAGTGGAGTCTTTTTACAAAGGTACGTTGGCAAAAAATATTGCTGAATTCATGAAAGAAAATGAAGGTTTCATAACTGCAGAAGATATGGCAGATTATGAAGCATATGTAAAAGAACCAATACATGGAACATACAGAGGCTATGACCTTTATGTGCCACATCCTCCAGTTTCCGGACCACAACTAATAGCTGTTATGAATCTTCTTGAAAACTTCAATTTGTCTGCTATGTCATGGGATGATCCTTTAGCAGTACATATAATTCAGCAGGCCTTGGTTCTTGAAGATGTTGACAGAAAATTTTATATCTCTGACCCTGAATTCCACACACTTCCAGTAGAAGGATTCATAAGCAAGGAATTCGCGAAAATGAGATTTATGAAAATTGATCTTACAAAGGCCATGGATCCTAATACATATTTTGATAATGTAGGTGATGCGTTCGTATTTGACAACGGTGAAAACTACGAATCAGTTCTTCTTGCTGAAGCTAACAAAGAAGCAAAGAGTCAGGAAGACATATACGAATCTCCTTCAACAACTCATTTCTCCGTAGTTGATAAATATGGAAACTCAGTTGCATGGACACAGACAATTTCCAGTTTCTGGGGAACAAGCAATTTCCTTGATGGTTACTTCTTCAATAACGAAATCGGAAACTTCGCCTCTTCTTTCAGACCTGGAGATATTATAAATCTCACACCTGGTATGAGAGTAAGAACTACAATATGCCCGACAATTATCGAAAAAGACGGACAGGTAAAATACGTAATCGGTACTCCTGGAGGCGGAAGAATCATTTCAACAGTAGTTCAGTTAATTGTTGATTTAATTGATTTCGATATGCCAATAGACCAGGCAGTAAAAACACCTAAGTTCGTAGGTTACAGCAGTTACAAGGATGTCAGGATAGAATCCGGTTATCCAGCTGAAACACTTGAAGTACTTGAAAAAGTTCTCGGTCATAAGATCAAGGAATATACATATCCTGACCTTTATTTCGGTGGTCCAAACATAATTTCCGTTGAAAACGATGGAATGATGATTGGAATGGGTTCAGTCAGACGAAATGGAGCTGCTTCAGCACCGGAAATGTAATAATAGAAAATTAGTTCATTAATTATCAATATTTTGAGGTGAAAAGCAATGAAAAAGATCTTAATTTTATTTTTAATGGTTTCTCTTATATTTACAGCTATTGCAGCTGAAAAAATAGCTTTTGAACAGCCAATACTTATAACTTCCGGTGGACAGTCACCAGGTGCGTTACAGATGAAAGTTCTCGCAAAAGCCTCCAAACTTGATTACGTTTTCGAAAAGACCATTTCTGCTGCCGATTTCGATTCCGGAAATTATAAAACTCTTATAGTGGTAATAGGTGCAAGTGGAAAAGGACTTGGCGCAGCAGGTATAGATATAGACGCAGAAGTTGCAAGAGTAGAATCCCTATGCCAGAAAGCAAAGGAAGACGGTGTAAAGGTAGCTCTTTTCCAGATCGAAGGAGGTTCCAGAAGAGGAACTTCAACAGATTTGATTATAGACACACTCGCACCTTACGCAGATGCTGTATTCTTTAAACTCGATGGAAATGAAGATGGAAAATTCACTCAACTGGAAGCTGACTACCCAATATACTTCGAATCATTTGAAAAAACATCCAATGTAAAAAGTATTTTGAAGGATAATTTTGCAAATTAATTAACTGACATCTTGGTCGTGTCTTTTGACACGACCTTTTTTCAAGGGAGAAACGGATATGAAGAAAACAATATTAATTACCGTAATGATATTAATAATATTCACAGTCGCTTTATCCGACGAATTTTATCCGGATATAAGACCAGGATATGGAGTCACAGATATTGGTTGGTTATCTGATTATTTCAGCCCTTTAAAAGGCACCAACATGGACACGCCTGTTTTCTATATGGAAAGTGGAGTCGAGGGGCCGACATTTCTACTTTTGGGTGGAACTCATCCCAGAGAAATTGCAGGCACAACAGCTGCCACCTTATTTCTGGAAAACGTTGTCGTTGAAAGCGGACGAGTTATCGTAATTCCGTTTGCAAATAAAAGTGCTGCCTCTGTTGCCGATTCAGCATACAGGCCGGAAATGCCACATTTCATACCTGTGGAAACCAAAAGCGGCATCAGATATCTGGTTTATGCTGATAGAAGAACAGATATAATCGATCAGGGAATCGAAGACCCGGAAACTTTTATACATTACCCTACAGGATTTAAACTTGAAGATGGTTCCGAAACCAGGAACTTGAACAGATGCTATCCCGGAAAAATTGACGGTACTCCGACTCAGCAGCTTGCATATGGAATTATGGAACTGATCAGAAATGAAAAGGTAAATTTCAACCTAGATATGCATGAAAGCGATACCCCGGAAGAATATACTACAGAAGACGGAAATACCTATCAGGGCGGAAGGCTTGCCTACATGCTGGTATGTCATCCAAAAGGCATCGAAATAGGCGCCATGGTTAATATGAGCCTCGAAGACGAAGGGTTCCCGATGAAACTTGAAGAATCAAGCTTTAAGTTCCGCGGGCTGAGTCACAGAGAAATAGGTGACAATTCTGATTGTATTTCTTTCCTGTCTGAATCACCAAATCCAGCTCAGGATAGATGGAGAAAAAATCCTGACGTTATTGATGATGAAAAATATCCTCTTAATCACAGAGTCGGTATGCATCTGGATTTGATAAGATATTTAATTGAATACTACAACATGTTCTCAGTAAACGGAGAAATCCTAATCGAAAATATACCGTATTCCTCTGATTTAACAGAAAATGGAATCGAGTATTACTTAAATTAAAAATAATAGGTATAGGGGGCGATTATTATATATTTGCCAGAAGTAATTTATTTTTTCCTTATGGTTGGTTCTTTCGTACTGTTCGCCATATTGAAATTTCCAATTTCAGTTTCCCTTATGCTTTCAGCTATAATCGGGGCCATAAGTTCTGGAAACTTTTTTCCGCTGAGGCACATCGTTGAAGGTGGATTTGGATATATTGATGCCATTCTCGTAATAGCAACCGCCATGATATTCATGGAAACCATTAAATTATCCGGTTTGCTGGAAGATCTGGCATACAGGTTATCAAAAGGGTTTAAAAACAGACCTGTTTTCCTGCTGATGATCATGACATTTTTCATAATGAGTGCGGGAATGATTACCGGTTCTTCTTCAGCTGCCGTACTTACAACGGGAGCCATCGCTTTTCCGGTACTCACACAACTTGGTTTATCTAAAAGAAAATCCGGAGCATTGATAGCCATGGCTGCAATTTTCGGTATGATTGCACCACCGGTAAATATCCCCGCAATGATTATCGGACAAGGTGTTGACATGCCATATATAGGTTTTGATAACCCGCTTTTACTTCTGACTTTTCCATTAGCTATAATAACCGCCCTTTTAATAGGGTTTAAAGATGTAAAACCTATAAAAGTTCAGGAAAAGAAATCACTTAACCGCGGAATGGGAAATATTGTTCTCCTTTATTCTCCTATGATAGTCTTAATATTACTCATGGGTATTGAAAACACAACTTTCTCTTTATCGCTGGGTTTACCTTTAATCTTTATGATTTCAGCACTGTTGTCCTGTTTCACTGGTAAAAAACCCAATTTCTTAAAAGCTTCCTTCAAAGCTTTAAAAGAATCGGTAAACATTCTGTCCATACTTATAGGTGTTGGAATGTTCATTCAGATAATGACACTTAATGGAACAAGGGGATTCATAGTTGATTTTCTGAACTCACTTCCTCCAAGTGTACTTATGGTAGGGATTGCTATCGGTGTACCGCTTTTTGGTGCAGTGTCGTCTTATGGTGCCGCTTCCGTTCTCGGCGTGCCATTTCTATTGGCTTTCCTAGGTAATAACGATATAGTCGTATGTGCTTCATTGTCATTACTTGCAGGTCTTGGAGACATGGTACCTCCAACGGCATTGGCTGGAATATTCGCCGCACATGTTGTGGGCGAAAAAAATTATTTCACCATATGGCTGAGGGCTTTACCGTCATTCTTCATTACCATGCTTTATGCATCATTAACCCTTTATTACTCGAAACAGATAGGTTATGTAGTTAATTCACCCATGTTCCTGCTTGTATTTTTCGGAATAATAGTCTTATTCGGTGTGACTTTGCTTCTGACCGACAGAGTGAGATTCAGGAGGGTAAAATTATGATGATAATCTATATTATTCTATGCATTTTCCTGGTAACAACTTTTATTTACATGGCTTTCAAAGAAACAAAAAAATGGAATCTCATAATGATAGCCATGATAATAATTCCGTTAATTCTCAGAATATTCTTAATAAAATAGATAAGGGCTTCTTTGGAAGCCCTTTATTCAAAGTATGCCATCGGCAAGGAGGGAATTATGCAAAAAATATCATTGATTTTATCTTTGATTCTTATCATAAGTCTTTCATCGTTCTCTGTAAATTCTTCCATTTGTCTTACTTCCAAAAACGGTATGGTTTCATCTGCGAGTATTTACGCATCCGAAATTGGGGCTCAAATTCTCGAAAACGGTGGAAACGCCATCGACGCTGCCGTAGCAGTCAGCCTTGCTTTGGGAGTCGCAGAGCCATATGCCTCGGGAATAGGTGGAGAAGGATATGCAATTATTTCTCTGGCAAATGGGAAGGATTATTTTCTGGATTTTAAAAGTGTTGCCCCGGAAATGGCCAATTACGATTATATTAAATCACTCGGAATAGATTCATTGTCCGAAATTAAATATACAGCTAAAGCCGCTATGGTGCCTGGGGTTCTGGCGGGAATAGAAAAGGCACTTGAAATTGGTGGCACATTACCCCTTTCAAAGCTTATAGAACCATCTATTTCACTTGCAAAAAATGGATTCATCGTGAATAAAACCTTCTCGAAAACCACTGGTGATAAATATGAATTGCTACTGGAAAATGCTGAGGATTTCTTAAACGATTATCTCGTATGGGAAGAAGGCGAAGTATTTACCAATCCCGCACTTGCAGAAACTTATGAAGAAATATCGAAAAACGGGATAAAATCATTTTATACCGGTAAAATAGCCGAATCTATAGAAAATATCATGAAAGAAACTGACGGATTTATAAGAAAAAAAGATCTTGGTAATTATAAAGCGATTTATGGTAATCCTTTGAGTGGAACTTACAGGGGATATGAAATAGTCGCCCCACAGCAGCCAGTTTCAGGTGCTGAAATAATAAGTATAATGAATATACTCGAAAATTTCAACATCTGTTCTTTCTCTGAGTACGATCCTCTTTTGATACATATCATCTATCAGTCAATAATGCTGGAGAGTATTGATAGCTATCATTTTCTCGGAGATCCATATTTTAACAATTTACCCACAAAAGGCTGGATAAGTAAGGAATACGCCAAATCAAGACTCAAATACATTAATTTTGATTCTTTTATTACCACGGAAGAATATAAAAAAATGACTGGAAATCCCGGCAGCTATGCTGAAAATGAAAGTTATACGGATGTTGCCCTCAACAAAGCAAATGGCTTCAGTGAAGAATACCTGGAAAATGAATCACATCATTCAACAACACATTTCAGTATTGTCGATAAATTCGGAAATGCCGTCTCATGGACTCAGACTCTTTCGAGCTTCTTCGGATGCGGTACATATGTCGATGGTTTTTTCCTCAACAACGAAATATGGAATTTCTCAATAGATAAAGACATTGAAAACACTTGGGTTATAGAACCCGGAAAAAGACCGGCAACTACAATAGCGCCAATAATAGTGAAAAAAGACTGTAAGGTAAAATACGTAATCGGTACTCCCGGAGGAGAAAGAATAGTGCCGACAGTTATACAGATACTTGTCGACTTAATTGATTTTGGAAAAACAGTGGAGCAGGCAGTAACTTCACCAAAATTCTCCTCATTCATCGGATATGACACAGTGAATTTTGAAAGCAGTTTCCCGGAAAAAACTGTTAAATACCTTGAGAAATGTTTAGGATATCCCGTAAATATCAAAGATTATCCCGATCTTTATTTTGGAGGTCCCAACATAATATCAATAGATAAAGATTTTAATATAACTGGAATGGGTTCAGTTAGACGGAATGGTTTTTCTGCAGCTCCGATATTTTAAAATTAAAGTGAGGAAAGTAAATTGAAAAATTCTATTATCATCATTATTTGCCTGTTTCTTTTAAGCACAATGATTTTTGGAAAATACTTTGAACCGGAGATAAATGCCGGAAAGGGAGTTACGACAGTAAAAAAATTGGCTGATTACAACGAATCACTTAAAAACACCGCCGGAAATACAAATGTTTATATTATGGAAGGTGAAGAACCCGGCCCCACTTTCCTGCTTCTTGGCGGAACTCATCCACGTGAACTTGCCGGTACAGTTGCAGCAACAATATTCGTGGAAAAAGTAGTAGTAAAATCGGGAAAAGTCATAGTAATACCTTTTTCAAATCTAAGTGCAGCTTCAATTAAAGATTTATCATCTGATACCCCTCATGAAATTCCCGTGGAATATGACGGTAAACAGAGAAACCTGATTTTTGGTGACAGGCGAACCGCTGTTGAAGATCAGGGAGAAAATGACCCAATAGTATTCGTTCATGAAAAATCCGGGAGAATTCAGAAAGACCCTTCTGAAGCCAGAAACCTCAATAGAAATTATCCCGGAAAGAAAAATGGAAATTTAACTCAGAAAATTGCTTTTGCCATTATGCAACTCATTAAATCAGAGAAAGTGGATTTTAATCTGGATATGCATGAAAGCAGAACTCCGGATTATTATACGGATAAAAGCGGGAATAAAAAAAGGGGCAGCACCCTGGCCTACACGCTTGTATGCCATCCCGAAGCACTTGAAATGGGTGCATACATAGTAATGATACTTGAAGATCTTGGAATACCTTTTTCTCTTGAAGAATCCCGTATCGAATACTCGGGGTTAAGCCACTGGGAAATCGGAAGTGAAACTGATTGTCTGGCTTTTTTATCCGAAACTCCTAACCCAGTACAGGATGTATGGAGAGAAAAAGCAGATACACTTTACGATGAAAAATACCCATTGAAACATCGCGTGGGAATTCAACTTCAAATTATAAACACCATTCTTGAAGTTTATGGTGATTTTTTTGACAGTTTTATAATAACTGAAAATCTGCCTTCATACATGGAATTAATGAATGATGGTTTTGAAAAATATTTATTCTGATTTCTGAAAACATTATAAACACGTAAGAGAAAGAAACATTCTTTTACGTGTTTTTTTTATCTGAAAATAGCTCATTGTATTTCTTCAAAGCTTCATCGAACTGAAATTTATCAACTTTATCTCTCATTTCTTCAAATAATTCGTTATTCCTGTATTTTTTATAAAGCTCTTCGATAATCTCTTTAGCTTCCATATCATAATCCAGAAGATATTTTTCCAGGTTTTCAATTTTTTCTTTGATTTGTTCATCGGTTAAATTCAAAGCTGATTCATCTTTGCTTGTTGATTCCTTCGAGGAGGTAACATTGATGAACATTTTGATATCTTCTTCCAATTCTCTAAGTTGTTTAAAAATAAGTTCTTTATTGCAGTTTCCCTTTTCTGTGTAATTTTTTTCCTCTTCTCTCATAGTTTCATAGAGTCTGGTAGCTCCGATATTTCCGACTACCCCTTTAAAAGTGTGTAAAGCCCTCTTTTGTTCCTCAGCATTCAAATTTTCCGAAAATATTTTCTCAGTATTTTTGCAATAATCTTCAAGAAATTTCTTCAGAATTTTTCTGTATGTATTTATATCTCCTGCAACTATGGATAACCCTTTTTTAAAATCTATGTTTTCAGATTCGCTGAACACGTAATTTTCCGAAGGTATTTCTGATTTATATTTGATTTTTAAATTCTTAAGCCATTTCGAAAGTGTTTCAAACATTTTCAAGGGATCTATTGGTTTTGAAATATAATCATTCATACCTATTTTAAAGCATTTATCCGAAACACCTATAATTGCGTCTGCTGTCATAGCAATTATTGGCACGGAATCATCCTTTTCTCTGATCTTTACAGTTGCTTCATATCCATCCATGACAGGCATCTGCAAATCCATGAGTATAAGGTCATAAGAACCATCCTGCAAATATTCATCAACCGCAAGTTTTCCATTTTCAAACGATTTCGCATTGAGCCCTTCGTCTATAAGAATTTCTTCCGTAATTTGTCTGTTGATTTCATTATCTTCAACTATCATTATTTTATACTTGCTGAACTCATAAAGAGAATTTTTAATTTTATCTTTTATCTTTTCTTCTTTTTCTCTAATTTCCCTTTTCTTCCCGAATATATCCAGTATCTTATCCAGCAGCGCTGAGGAATTGAATGGTTTATGTAAAATCCCATCAAATCCGCAGTGAGCTATACGATTTTTATCTATATCACTTGCATATGCTGTAATCATTATTATAAGCGGTATATTCTTGAGACTTATTTCTTTTCGTATAATGTTGGTAGTTTCGATGCCATCAATACCCGGCATTTTATAATCCACTAAGATCAGATCGTAGTATTCTTCCGAAAGACTTTTTTTCTTGATTTTATCTATTGCATCTCTGCCGTTTGAAACACAATCACATGTGAAATTCATCTCAGTTAAATACTCATCGAGCATCACCCGGGAAGCTTCATTATCTTCAATTACCAATACTTTCAAATTACTGATATCTTCGGTGAGTTTCCTGATATTTTCAACTTTATTCTGCAACTTAAATTCCGCAGTGAATGAAAAAACACTTCCTGTATTTACCTCACTGGTTACACTTATTTCGCCATTCATCATATTTACCAACTTTTTACTTATTGCCAGACCAAGACCCGTTCCCCCGTACTTTCTGGTATCAGATGCATCTGCCTGCGTAAACGGATTGAACAACTTCGCCATTTGATTCTTTGTTAATCCGATACCCGTATCTTTAATGTCAAATTTCAATTTTACATATGCGTCTCTTTCTGAAACAACTGTTACATTTATAATTATTTCACCTTTCTGGGTGAATTTAATGGCATTATTTACCAGATTCAACAAAACCTGTCCCAATCTCAATGGATCTCCAACAAGATAAATCGGAACTTTGTGAGATTTTCTCATTATCATTTCCAATCCCTTTTGATTTGCCTTATATGAAGTGACATTGATGAGATTATCAAGAACATTGTTAAGCGAAAAGTCAATATATTCAAAATCCAATTTACCTGCTTCAATTTTTGAAAAATCAAGAATATCGTTTATTATCCCCAGCAAATTATTAGCGGCGACTCTTATTTTATCCACATAATCCTTTTGTTTTTCGCTTAATCCGGTTTTCAAAAGCAGATGGCCCATTCCCATAATTGCATTCATAGGTGTTCTTATTTCATGACTCATATTTGCTAAAAATTCACCTTTTATAATATTCGCACTTTCAGCTTCTGCCTTAGCCGCTTTTAAGCTGTTTTCAATTTTTTTAATTTCGGAAATATCACTGATGGTACCGAGAATTTTAGTTAAAATACCATTTTCAAGAACCGCTTCGGTTTTAACCATTACCGTACCGATTTCTCCGTTTATTTTTTCTATAGTTAACTCAAATTCCTGTGCAAATGGTCTCAATTCCAGCTTTTTGATGTAACTCAACAATTTTTTTCTATCTTCATTTTTAAACAGGGAAAGGAAAGTATCAAAATCCATCTCACTGTTAACATTTAAATCGAATATTTTAAATGTTTCATCGGAAGCAAAAAAACTGTTAGATACGAAATTGTATTCCCAAGTACCAAGTTTCGCAATTTTCTGTGTTTCTCTGAGGCGTTTTTCACTGTAAAACAATTTCTCTTCACTTTCCTTCTTTTCCGATATATCCCTTTGTAATGAAATAATACCTTTTATTTCATTATTTTCATTTAAAAATGGACTTTTTACAAATTGAAATACTTTTTTAAACCCATTTTTAAATCTATACGTCCTCTCATAACTTATGTCAGTTTTTGTATCTATAACATGCATATCACTTATATATTCTTTTTTTTCTTCATCTTTTACGAAAGTATTATATTCTCCGGTACTCTCAAATTCTTTTTTTAGTTCTTTCATAAGTATTTCATAACTATTATTGAATTGAATCATTTCTCCATCTTTACTTTTTATATAAATAGCTTCGGGAATGGAATCTATTATATTTTTTAATATAATTTTTTCTTTCCTGGATATGATATCTTCATTGATGGAATTAATTTTTTCGATTTGTACATTGAATTTGTTTTTGATTTTATTTAAGTCGTTTTTTAATAATTTGATTTCATTTATATCATCGAAACTACAGTAAAAAAATTTTTTCTTGTACTCAAAATAAACCCTGCAGTTCATGCAAACCCATTTTTTATCATTCGTACCAGATTTAATACGGATTTCCATTGTCAAATCATCTTCTGTATCCAGATTATCCAATTCTTTCAGAAACCTCTCTTTATCTTCCTCACAAATGATATGATCAAGACCTGTTTTTGATTCAACCATTTCTTCTGTTGAAACTCCGATGAGATCATAGGTATTTCCCAAAGCATAAAGAGGTAAATAACTTTCATTAAACTCATATTTAATAAATACCATATTGCTGTTTGTAAGTACAGAGTTGATTTTGGCTTTTAAACTTTCCTCAAATTCATGTTCTTTTTTTACGTTAATTTTGCGCATTTTAGCCATATATCTGTTTCTCAAGAGAATGAATATAATAACCCCACCGCATATAATCGCAGCGAAAATTATTATGTAATTCGATTCCTGAAATATCTCTCTATCTGAATTCAAAATACCCATATCTTCATAAATTTTCTTTACAAAATAAGTGTTGAGTACGGAATTCGAATCGCTTTTAAACGCTTTAACCTTTTCATTCAGTATATCTATAAAGTGACCCGTATAACTTTTTGAGAAAGCATAACGCAGATCAGATGGTCTCTGAATTATATTTATCTCTTTCAGCCTGTAACCGTTTTGATTTATTATGCCGTAACTCCATGGAACAAGACCAACATCAGCTTTACCGCTGTAAACATTTTCCAGTACCTCTTCATAATCATCAGCTGGATTATAAGTTATGTTCAGTTCCAAACTGTCTGCAATACTGAAAAACTCTTCGAAATAAATATCCTTTCTCTGAAAGGACATTGTTTTCCCGTTTAAATCCAAAAATGTTGAAATTTCTGTTCCCTCCCTGGCATATAACTGTCCCCAATCTGTAAATACCGTCTCCTCATTGAATCTGTAATATCTCAGATTATCTTCAGTGTAATCAATTGCCGGTATTATATCCAGATTTCCTTTAATCAGTTCATCAATTAAAAAATCCAGGTCCGAAATCATATAATCAAGCTCATAACCATACTCATTGTTTTCAAAGGATTTTAAAATATCTATGAAAATACCTTCAGGAGTCCCGTTTTCACTGAAGAATACAAATGGTTCCTTATAATATACGCCAACTTTCAACGTATCTGTGAAAAAGAAATTTGTAAAAAGTGATACCAGCAAAAAAAAGAATAAAATGATTTTTTTCATCATTTGTCTCCGGAATCTTTATATTTTTGTGCAATCCTTCTGAATTCATTCTGTTCTTTAAAAAACACGTCCACTATCAACGGATCAAAATGTGTACCTTTTTCGCTCATTATTATTTCTACAGCTTTTTCATGTAAAAATGCCTCTTTATAAACACGTCTGCTTATGAGTGCATCATAAACATCCGCCACCGCCATAATTCTTCCGGAAAGAGGTATTGCTTCCCCTGCCAGATTTTGTGGATATCCTGAGCCATCCCATTTTTCATGATGCGTATAGGCAATTACACTTGCCATACTCAGAAAAGAATTCTCTCCAAGAGATGCTGCTGCTTTTTGTATTGCATCCCTTCCATAAATAGTATGCTTTTTCATCTCTTCAAATTCTTCATCAGTTAATTTCCCGGGTTTTAATAGTATATTGTCGGGCACTCCCACTTTACCTATATCATGTAAAGGTGTGGATTTATAGATATCGTTTAACATTTCTTTTGTCAGTACTCTTTTATATTTATCGAATTCTTTTAATTTTTCAGCAAGCATTCTCGTGTAATTCTGCGTTCTGATAAGATGCTGACCGGTTTCATTATCCCTGGTTTCAGCAAGTGATGCGAGGCTTCGTATTGTAACCTCCTGTGTAAGCTCAAGCTGATGCGTTCTCTCTTCAACAAGTGTTTCAAGACTATCCCTGTACTTTTTAAGTTCTAGATTATTCTTTACTCTTACTCTTACCAGTGCTGGATTGAAGGGTTTGGTTATATAATCAACCGCACCCAATTTCAAACCTTTTTCTTCACTGCTGTCCTGATTTAAAGCTGTGATAAAAATCACCGGAATCATAGAAGTAGTTTTATCTTTTTTTAAAATCGAACACACCTCATATCCATCCATTCCAGGCATTTTTATGTCCAGCAATATTAAATCAGGTTTTATGTTCCTAGCCAGCTCTATACCTTTTTCGCCATTTAAAGCAAAATACCTTCGATATTCCGAAAGAAGTTTTCCTAGAATTTCAATATTTTCCGAAGTATCATCTACAATAAGTATTTTAAAGTTCTCCATCAGGCCACCCGCTTTTTTTAAAACAGAAAAAGATAATTATCAATATTAGACTTGTTTTTTAATCACCAATATAAAAAACTAATCTTAATATCATTATAACATAACCCTATAATAAAAGAGACGGTAAAAACCGTCTCTTTTATTCTTTTTATTTACCTTTTTCGTGTAGAGATTAATATTAAAAATCTTCCATACAGAGCGGTTTCGCAATGTAAAACAGATTTTGCAAGGTATTTAATCCTTCTTCATTATCGATTTCAATTTTCCCCATTTCTACTGCCGATCTCATATCAAATGCACCCATGAGTATCGACGAGATAGTCTGAATATCAGTTTTTAAATGATAATCGTAATTTTCTCCTTCTGATGATACGAGTTTAGAATCGAAATCGATATAGAAAATCCCGTCATTCTTTTCGATAAAATCATCTTTCAATGTCATTTTTATAGTCAAATTCTTTTTATCAAAATACCCGATAGTTTCCTCAAAGAACTCTTTAAAATCTACCACTCTGTACATAACTCCAACACCAGTACATCCTATCTTATGGTATACGGAAGGAATTATATAATCGGACCCATCTCTAGGATCAATAAAAGCATGATAAAGCATATCATCCTGTGTATTGATAATTATTCTGTTTATCTGATCGGCAAGACTCCTGAAATACTCCATAACTCCATTGAAAGCATTTTTAGTGTTGTATACAAGCCGGATTATTTCAATATTATTTTTAATAAAGTTATTCTTTGAGGCGCTTACAAATTTATAAATGCAGTAAGCATCTATTTTCCCGTTATTTTTAAAACCTATTATATTAAAAGCCGGATTACCGAAATAACGTTCAAATTCCTGTGTATATTTTATGCATAACCCATTTTTCGATTTCATAAATTTGTTATACGAATCTATCATCAAATTTATTTCATCTTTTTTCAGAAATTCGATATTTTTCTTGTTGCCACCATTTGGAAATGCTGCCGGTGAAATCTCATATCTGTCTTTTCTGGTGCCGAAACCGTATCCCATCTTATAATAAAAATCTGTCCTGAAAGGGTATAGGAAACTCAGGTGAATACCCTTACCTGAAAAATACGTATGCGCATATTCGATAAGATGCCTGCATACTTTTTCTTTTCTGTATAAAGTATGAACGGCAACTGAACCTATACCTCCTGCATTGATCATGGAATATCTCACATTCATTCTGTATCTGTAGAGTATCATACAACCTTTCATTATTCCCTCATCAAACAAGGCGACAAATTCAGCTATCTCAGAAGCTTTTTTTCGAAATCCGTCATATGAAGCCACTGTTTTTTCTTTCTGTTCATTTGTGAGATTTTCTTTCGGATATGCGTTGAGTTGAATTTCCACAAACTCATTGATTTCGGAATCTTTTATTTTCCTGATTTCCATAAACTCACCTCATTAGAAATATTTTAAATTCTCATAATGTACATCAATACTACTATTTTTCAAATGCGTTGTTTGTCCCAAGAACACTTAAATTAAAATCATCTTTTTAAACTCTTTATACTGGTCTCAATACATTTTTAGATGCCTAACTTAACTGATACACAAATATAGTGAATAAGAATTTAGCAAATCCAAATGTATAGTCCAAAAATACTTCGTATTAAGTTTCATAATTTATAAAAACACATAATAAAAAAAGACAGGATTATTATCTGCACCTGTCTTCTTTTATTTTATGTTTTCCGCTCATCAAAAGCCACCACACTATCCTATGAAAATTCCCATGGAAGCTTCTGCTTTTATCTTGTCATATCTCCTTTCCAATTCGGAGAATTCCTTCATTTCACTTTTGTTTTTTCTGATTTTTAACATAATCTCACCTCCTTTTTTAATTCTTAATTAAACTCTTTTTCCAAAAACTTCAAAATAAATTTCTCCGCTTTCTCTTGTTCTGAATTCGCTTTCTTTTCTCTTTTTTCTATCTCTTTCGAATAACATATCTATCACCTCCTTTAACTTACACATGTATTTTAATACTTGGTGCCTACACATTGTCAATATGCAATATCACTTATTTTTTGTAAACATATAAATAAACTGGGGGTTGACCTCATAAATATTCCAGGTAATCTTATATTTTCATATAAACATCTAATAACAGGGGGTTTACCCCTTATCAAAACAGCATTATTAGAGTTGTTGAATATGTTTGCATTATGGTATTATCTATTAAATCAATTTCCGGAGGCGAATATGAAAAAATACACGATAGAAGAATTAATGAAAAACACAAGTTTTGATTCTGTGATAATTTCGGATGATGGAAAAGATATCATTTACTCCTCTGATAAAGATGGTTACCAAAATGCCTACACTCTGAATTTGTCTACTGGAGAGGAAAAACAGCTGACAAATCTGAAAGAGACCGTGATGGTGAATGCCATTCTTCCGGGGAAAGCTGACTCATTCCTCTTTTCAATGGATCAGGGTGGTAATGAATTGACACATATTTACATGAGAAATGATGATGGGAGCATTAAAGACCTGACTCCTCAGGAAAATTCCAAGATGAATTTTTACAGAATGGATGAAAATGGAGAAGGTTTTTTATATTATTCCAATCAGAGAAACAAACGATTTTTCGATATCAGACACTTCAATTTTAAAAATGATGAGGATATCCTCGTTTTTGAAAACAACGAATACGATAATGCTGTTGTTTCCCATGATTTAAGGTATACTGCTGTTTCCAAATCAAACAACGATAACGATAAGGATGTTTTCCTTATAGACAATCGTAATGGTGAAATAAAAAACCTCATAGATAAAAATGGTAAAGAAATCGCATCATTTATTTCCGGATTTTCAAAAGATTCAAAAAAAATCTATATACAATCGGATAAAGATGGAGAGTTTCTGGATTTAATGGAATACGATATTGAAAAGGATTCACTTAACAAAATATATTCAACCAATTGGGATGTAGGTTTTGTCTATTCAATACCAAGTGCATTTGAAACTGCTGACAGAAAACACTTGATTTTCTACGTAAATGAAAATGCAAGTATGATGTTAAAAGTTATGAATCTCACTGATAAAAAAATATTAAACTTTAATTCGAAACTACCATCTGTTAGTTATTATACAAACATATCCATTTCAAAAAACAGCGGTAAAATTGCATTTATAACCTCTGATTCCGCATCTCCGACAAATATATGCATTTTGGATATAGAAGAAGACAGATTTGAAATCGTGACTAATTCCCTTAATCCATCAATAGATAAGAAAGATCTTGTTTCATGTGAAAAAATAAGCTATACGGCAATTGATGGAAACAAAATACCGGCACTTTTATACAAACCTCACGAATGTGATGGTGAAAAAATACCGGCTTTGGTTTATGTTCACGGTGGGCCGGGAGGGCAAAGTGTGGATGAATATAATGCCCAATTCCAATATATTTTAAACAATAAAGTTGCAGTACTTGCGGTAAACAACAGAGGAAGCAGCGGTTACGGAAAATCCTTTTACAAGGGAGCCTATCACATGCATGGAGAAGCTGACCTTCAGGATTGTGTTGATGCCGTAGAATACCTGAAATCCCTGGATTATGTAAATCCTGAAAAAACAGGAATAATCGGTGCGAGTTATGGAGGATATATGGTACTTGCCGCATTGGCTTTCAAACCTGAAACTTTTAAATTCGGAATCGATGTTTTCGGTGTGTCAAACTGGCTGAGAACTTTAAGTGAAATACCACCATGGTGGGGTAACGCCAGAGAAGTTCTTTTCGATAAAATCGGAAATCCCGAAACTGAACCTGAATACCTCAGAAAAATATCTCCTTTATTCCACGCGGATAAAATAACAAAACCTTTGATGGTTTTACAGGGCAGCAACGATCCGAGAGTTTTAAAAATAGAATCAGATGAAATCGTTCAGAAAGTATCGGAAAAAGGCATTACAGTTGAATACGTAGTCTTTGAAGATGAAGGACACGGTTTCAGAAAAGTTAAAAATCAAATAGCTGCAAATAAAAAAATCGTAGAATTCATCAATAACCATCTATGATAAAAAAAAGGGCTGAAATAATTCAGCCCTTTTTTTTATTAATTTAAATTACCCATTCACCATTTCTGAGTATTTCTTCTTTATTTCCTTCAGATGTCACTCCACATATGTTCATCTTATTAGATCCGATCATGAAGTCCACATGTACAAGGCTGATATTACCACCTGCATTTGTGAATTCCTCTTCACTCATATTCTCTCCGCCTTTAAGATTGGTTTTATAAGCTCTTCCCAGAGCAAAATGGCAGGAGGCATTTTCATCAAACAATGTATTGTAAAAAAGAATTCCGGAATTTGATATGGGAGAATCATACGATACCAAGGCAACTTCCCCGAAATAATGAGAACCTTCGTCGGTATCAATTAATTGCTGCAACAAATCCTGGCCTTTTTCAGCTTCGACTTTGACTATTTTTCCATCTTCCAGATAAAGTTTAAAATCGGATATTTCGTTACCACTGTAAATCAAAGGCATAGTACTGGAAACATATCCGTTAACTTTACTTTTTTCTGGTAAGGTGAAAACTTCTTCAGTCGGCATATTTGGCATGTATTCGACACCATCTTTTGAAACGGTGCCACCGCCACACCAGACATGATCTTTTGGCAATCCAACTGTGAGTTCTGTTTTATCCGAAGAATACAGCAGATGATCGTATTGTTTTCCGTTTAAAAATTCAAGCCTTTCATTTATTTTTCTCTTGAATTCTTCCCAGGATTTAACCGCGCCGTCTTCATCATTTATCTTCATAATGTTCATTATAACTTCGAATAATTTTTCAACGGCAGTTTCTTCCGGTAAATCACTGAAAATCTTCTTTGCCCATTTTTTAGAGGGGAATGCCACAACACACCATTTATTTTCATTTTTTGACATTTTTTCAGAAACCTCTTTTGAAGCTTTCATTCTCGCAATATTCGACCTCGAAATCAAAGATGCATTTACACCTTTAAGAGCATCCGGATCATCGCCGGCTATTCTTATGAATGAGGCCCCTTCTTCCAGAAGTTTGAGCCTGGAATCGGCAACGGCTTTGGGATAATAATCAAGGTATTCTTCCCTTGAATTTTCAAGCCTTTTTCTTTCCACATTAGAATTTACAAAATCAACTAAAACATATTTTGCGCCCAATTTATATGCCTCTTCAACAAGCATGGAGGTAAATTCTCCGGCTTCAGGAAAGGAATTAACCACAACGATTTCCCCTTCCCTGATGTTTATACCCACTTCAAGAATGAGTTTGGCATATTCGTACATTTTTTCTGTATTCATTTTCTCACCCCGTATTTAGAATAAACTTATTATACTACATGATTCACATTCCGAAATAATTTTCTAAACACATTTTTAAACATGACATAATGCAGTCAGATTTGATATGTAAAATATGTTCAGGAGGTGGAAAAATGAATTATAAACTTATAGAAACGGAAGAAATGGTTATGATTGGAAAAAAAATTAAAACAAACACTTTGGACGGAAAAGCGGTTCAACTCTGGAGCGATTTCATTTCAGGTATACATGAAATCCCCAACAGAAAAGATTTAAATACAACCTATGGAATAAGTCTTTTCAACGAGAATTTTATTCCAGGTAAAGTCGATATCGATTATTTTGCAGCCTGCGAAGTTTTAAACGGTGATGACATTCCAGAAGGATATGAAATCCTGAAATTAGATAGCACTAAATATGCTGTATTCACCTATCGTGGCGAAATAGAAAAGTTGGGGGAATTTTATGGAAAAATCCACAGGAATCTGCTCCCCGAAAATAATTTAATCCCTTCCGGAAAACCCGAGTTAGAATTATACGATGAAAGATATGCTCCCGATAGCGTTAATTCCGAATTCGATATTTACATACCGATCAATTAAACAGAAATCAATCCTTAATTTCTATCCAAAGCTTTTCGATTTCCATATGATTTTCAACGAAAACCCTGTGCACTTCAGGGTTGAAATGGGACGGATGAGTTCTTTCCGTTCCATTTGCTATTATATCCATAGTCTCTTTATGTGTAAATGCCTTTTTATATGGCCTTTTTGATCTTAAAGCGTCATACACATCCACTAAAGATACAATTGCAGCTTCGATAGGAATGTCATTACCTTTTTTTCCAAATGGATACCCGGTTCCATCGTATTTTTCATGATGATAAAGGGCTATATTTAAGGCAGTTTTAAAGTTCTCATCGTCCGCAAGCAGTTTATAGGCATAAGATGTATGTTTTTTCATCTTTTTCCACTCTTCATCATCAAGCGGTCCTTCTTTAAGCAATATATTTTTCGAAATGAATATTTTGCCTATATCATGCAATGGAGCGAAATTCCTTATTTCATTGGCAAAGTTACCCTCCAATTGCAATTTTTCGGCTATATAACCTGACAATTCGCCTACCCTGTCTATATGGTTACCGGTATCTTCGTCATAAGCTTCGGCTATCATTGCCAATTTCTTGCTGAACTTAACATATGAATTAAACATTTCATCTTTGTGTTCATTAATCATTAGATAAAGATTGATTATACTCGAAAAAAACCAGGTAAGCCTTAAAGATTCTGGTGAAAAGTCCCTGTATTTATCTTTGAGATTCAGAATGTAAAAGCCATAATTCATATACCTTGTTTTTATTGGAATGACAAGTGTCCTGTTAACCCTTCCAATATATTCTTTGAACATGCTTTCTTCCTTTTCGGTTATGGAAAAATTGTTTTTATCGAAGAAATCATCTGAAATTATAACTTTGTCTATTCTTTTCATAAATTCATTTACCGGTTGGGATTTGAATTTCGAAATATCTATACCGAACGAATCTTTAAAATAAAGATTATCTTTCTTTTCCTCTATAAAAAGGCATGTTTTCGTTTCAGGAATCAATTCCTTCAAAGCCCTGAAAAAACCATTGAAAAGTTCTTCAGGCTGTTCGTAATTCGTAAGTGACAGCGAAGTTAATTTTTCAATCCTCAGCAACAACTTTTCATTTTCATCATACAGGACTTTTAATTCTTCATTCATTGCCTGTAGCTCTTCGTAACTGGCAGTAAGTTCTTCATTTTTGTTCTTAAGCTCGGTAATATCAACCGCTATACCGAGAATAGAATTTATTGATTCATCTCCGAAGGAAAATGGTATCCTCGTTGTCCTGAAATATTCAATATTTTCATCATAACCGAAGGACTCTTCCTTTATACTCTCCATACCCGAATCCAGAACTTTATTTTCCTCTTCTTCCATACAGAATGCTTCATATTCACTGACTCTGTTTAATTCAAAGCATTTTTTACCCTTTATACTCTCGGTGTCAGTTTTAAAAAAACTGGCAGTTACCTTATTGGCAAATAAAAATCTGCCGTTTTTGTCTTTCGCGAATATCCTTGCCGGAACATTGTCAATAATTTTCTGTATCTCTCTGTTCTTTTTTTCCACAAAGTCCAATTTCTTTATTTTTCTTTTTAGTTTTTTACTCGTGTACAGATAAAGTATAAGTATCACAGCTATTATCAAAGCACTGACCCATATGATATTAATCAGAATTTCATATGTATTGTCTTTTTTGTTTATATATACAATTGGTTTTTCCGTATCCTGTATTCTTAAACCGTATTTTTCGAGAACAGAATAATCAATTATGTATTCTTTTTCACTTTTATCTGTTATGTAGGCACCCTTTCCATTTAAATAATCCAAAAACATATTTGCCATATTTTTGCCCTGTGTTTTGCCATTTATTATCAATCCGCCAATAATATTGTCCTTGTCCAGAAAAAAGCTCCATGATATATAAACAGGCATTTTAGAATTTTCCGAGACAACATCCAGTATTTCATCCGTAAAATAATATTTTTCATCTCTGTCTAAAATGAACGTTCCTAAGTAGACAACAGCATTTTCATCTGTTTGGGCTACGGTGATGATTATTTCATCAATCGTATATTCTTTCAGATATATGAATTCAAGTTCCGGAAATTGAGCTTCACCCGCTTTAATAGCATTTAAAATGGCTTTTGAGGTGTAAACGTAATCATCATTAATTACATAAACCTTCTGTAAATTATTTTTAGTATTATTCATAAACGAAATCGTATCAATAAAATCTATATCCTCGATTATTCCATAATAATTATTCCTGTTTTCAAAGTCTTCCAATGTGAATGCATTAATTCCACAGAAAAAAACCGGAATATCTCCAAATACTTCTTCTCTGTATCTGAACAGGAAAGAAAGAGCCCTGTCATCCGAAAGCAAAATATATTCAATATTTCTGGATTTATATTTTGCTTTATAATATTCAGCCAATGAACCCTCAAATTCATCGCCACTGAACCTTTTCGCATCCATGTATTCAACATAAAAATTTATGTCTTTACCTTCAAATATTTCTTCGATTCCTTCCTGTACTGAATTTGTCCATTTATAATCGCTTTGATATGAATGAAGGATTAAAACATTTTTTTGAGAGAAAAATATAATTGTGCTAAACATCATCGTCAATAACACTAACATTTTTAGTTTCATATATCCTCCTCTGATAAAGAAATATATAATTATTATACCTCACCATGATAATTACTCAAAATATCTTTTTCATTTCTCAGCTACGATAAAAAAAGATATATTTTTTCAGGAAATAATTAAGTAATTGTATGAATTACATTCATACTCAGCAAAAAAGAAGTAAAGAATTCTAAACTCATTGAGATATTGGAAGAAATAGCAAGTAATAAAGAAGGGATTTACCATTGATGATATTCAGACACTTGACTGAATTATTATATAATATCGTCATGTTAACCGTAAAAAATAAATTAAGGAGAAAAGATTTTGATTATAAGCGCAAGCAGAAGAACTGATATACCATCGCATTATTCAGAATGGTTTTATAGGAGACTAAAAAAAGGGTTTGTCGAAATCACGAATCCTTATAACAGAAAAATCAGAAAAAATATAAGTTTAAAATTATCTGATGTGGATCTCATAGTGTTCTGGACTAAAAATGCCTCTCCACTCATAAAATATCTTAGTGAAATAGATGATATGGGCTATAAGTATTTTTTTCATTACACGATAAACAATTATCCCGCAAATATAGAGCCCAAAACACCTGAATTACATAAAACAATAGAAACTCTGGAATATTTGAATGAAAAAATCGGCAAATCAAGAATCATATGGAGATATGACCCCATATTCTTTTCGGCTGATACCAATATAGGTTTTCACCAGAAAAATTTTGAATATTTGCTGAAAAAAATCGGACCTAAGACAGATCATCTTATCTTCTCCTTTTTCGACCATTATCCTAAGGCCATGAAAAGGATTAAGGAGAAAGAAGTTTCATTTTTTAACGGAACAGAGAAAGAATTATTCGAATTAAAAAAGCAAATGGTTTTATTTATAGAAGACATAACGAAACAATTCGGAATGAAAGCATATACATGCTGTGAAGAAGTTTCAGATATCTCCAACAAAAACATCTCAAATCGTGGCTGCATAAATGAAGAATTTATAAAAAGAACTTTCAACTTCGAATTTAAGGGAATTAAAGATAAAGGTCAGAGAAAATTGTGCAATTGTATTAAAAGTATAGATATAGGGGCTTATAATACCTGTATAAACAATTGTATATACTGTTATGCCGTATCAAACTTCAATACAGCAGAAAAAAAATACATAAAAATGGATACCGGCAGTATTGGTATGATAGAAAATAAGTATGGTCAATTGAATTTGTTCGGGTAAGTAGAGAAAGCCGGGACGGGCACCCGGCTCGTGCAAATAATCAGGAAAGCAATCAAAATGAGTGGTAAATGTAAGAAAAGAAATAGTGATCAAAAACCTATATACATATTTTTCAATACTTCATTCTTTATTTTTTCAATCTTTAAATCATTCTCAATGTCTTCAAGTTTGGTTTTTTTGTATGCCCTTATTCGCCAATCTCTGAACTGCATAGTCTAATCACCTACTTCCTTGTTTCTGAAAGTAATACAATTCTATTCCATGGAGTCGAGAGACTGTCAATACTTAAATTATCTCCAAAATTGTTAACATTCATAAAATAGTGGGGCTAACAACTTATATAAATAATTCACGCGAACCATACTTTAAGATTTCTTTAAAACTGGTGTTCACCCCAGATAAAAAAAAGCACCCTTCGGGTGCCATATTTGGAGTTCTATTAGTAGTAAAGAGTTATATCCATATATTGTTGAACTAACTCTGAGTAAGCAATTTAAAAGGTACAACTTTATTCTTTAAAATCAATATCTGTTGAGTATATCCATGTAGAGGTTAACTTGATACAGATCAACAGTTTCAGGCTGTCTCATTTCTTTTTTCATCTTAATCTTCATAAGTAATTACCTCCCTTTTAATTCTCATAAAATATATCTTCATCTGTATTTTAATACAGGGTGTGAACTCATTGTCAATACCAAATTCAGGGTTTTTTGTGTAAAATAATTTAAAAACGAAGGGCATACTTCGCGTTAATAGTTTTATGCCTCGAAAAAAGACAGTAAGGCATATTACTTTGGACTTAACTCCCTGTTTTATTTCTTAATATTTTCCCAATCATAACTGGATTTTTTAAGGTTTTCAGGATAATGCTATAATCACTACCCGGGTATCATTTAAAATCATTATCAAACATTGAGCGGGAAGTGGATAAACATGCAGGTAAATTTTTATGATATTGACACCGTTACCGATTATAATTTCAAGTATGCGGTTATCGTGGCAAAATATAAAGAAAAATGGGTATTTGTAAGGCATAAAAACAGAAACACATGGGAAATACCAGGCGGACATAAAGAAGAATATGAAAACATAATCAATACTGCCTCGAGGGAATTATTCGAAGAAACCGGTGCTGTAAAGTTTTCATTGATACCTGTTTGTGTTTATTCAGTATCAAGAGAGAATATTGAAACTTTCGGAAAACTATTCTATTCGGATATTAATTCACTAGGTAATTTACCTGAATCGGAAATAGCTGAAGTAGATTTATTCGATGATCTTCCGGATAATTTGACGTATCCGTATATTCAGCCGTTTTTGTTTGAAAAGGTTGAGAACTTCTTAAAACAAAAAATGGGGACTTAAACTCCCCATTCTTATTTAAAATAAAATGAAATTAATAATTGATACGTTTTTTAGAATACATTAATAAGTATTGTATAAAGCAAAGCTGAAAAACCAGCTGCTACAGGAACGGTTAACAACCAGGAGTAAACAATACTTTTAAGAACCCCGACATTAACCATTTCAAGTCCCCTGGCCATACCTATACCAGTTACGGAACCAACTACTGTATGAGTTGTAGAAACCGGAAACCCCATAACTGAAGCTATCAAAACCGTTGTCGCGGCTCCAAAATCGATGGAAAAACCTCTGGTATTGTTGAGTTCTGTTATATCTTCACCTATTGTCTTCATAACTCTTTTACCTAACACGGCAACACCGATAGCTATGCCCACACCACCAAGCAACAAAACCCAGGTGGGAACAGTTACAGACTGTGATGCCATTCCGGTAGTGACAACGGCAATTATAAGAGCCACAGGACCAATCGCATTGGCAACATCATTGGCTCCATGAGAGAATGAAACATAGCAAGAAGTGACAACCTGCATTTTTCTGAAAACCCTTTCAACACCGTTGTAATCGTTGTCATCGAAACCTTTAAGCTTTTTGCCAATCCAAAGTGATGACAGCATTCCCACTCCGAAAGAACAGACTAAAGCTATTAAAAGTGAGAAACCGAGATTCCAGTTGAGAGTTTTCACAAAGAAAAGCGAAAGTATAATCATAATAGTTGCCCCGACGAAAACCGGACCATATTTCCGCGTCGCAGTAAGTGGTTTATCAGAATGAAGTATGGCTTTAGTTATAATTCTGAAAACTATATAAGAAATTAATCCTCCGAGAAATGGTGATATGACCCAAGTTGCAACTATCTTAAGCATTGAAATCCAGTTAACAGCACTCCATCCTGCAGCAACTACACCGAATCCCATCATTCCACCAACTACCGAATGAGTAGTTGAAATCGGCATAGACCAGATTGTCGCCACAAGAACCCACACCGTAGTAGCTATTAAAGTGGCAATCGCTCCATATAGTAAAATCTTAGGATCATTTACCGCTTCCCATTTAACAATTCCCTTCATTATGGTTGAAGTAACATGTGATCCAAAGAGCAACGCTCCAAGAAATTCAAGAACCGCAGCTATAAAGACTGCTTGTTTTGGTGTTATTGCCTTGGCACCAACAGCCGTGGCCATAGAATTTGCTACATCGTTTGCCCCGATGGCAAACGCCATGGCAAATCCCAATATTATTCCTATTAAAAGCATCAGAACCTCCTAATAAATGACAATAGTTAATTTGTTTAAGCTTTAATTATCAATCTTACTTTTTCAACGATTCTTTCTGATTTATCCGCGACTTTACCCAGTTTCAATGCTACTTTCTGAAGGAAAAACAAATCCACAGCATTCATATCGTATTTCAGCGAATAAAGTTTCTTCCCAAGAGCAACATTCATCATGTCTGATTTGCTTTCTTCTTTCTCCACTTCAAGAATTTCTTTTAATTCCTTGCTTATTTCGAATTCGGAAAAAGAAGATTCCGCGATTTTAAGGAGATTTTCTATTGTTATTGTCATGAGTTTTACCGATTCTTTCACTATTTTTGCCAATGCCATAAAATTCTCTATTACAGACTGATCAAGATCTACAACCATATTCATCATAAGCATTTTAAGTACATCATCTACGGCATCTATAATGTTATCCTGTTCATGGAGAATGAAAAGTGCATCCACTCTGTCAAAATAGAAGAACTTCAAGTTCGCATATGCTTTCCTGATTTCAACTTTTAAATCATCAGCTTCCTGTTCTAATTTATCAACTTTATCTGAAATTTCTGAAATGTTCTCACCTTTAAAATAACTTTCAAAAGCACCTTCAAGATAAGAAACACTTTTTAAAGCTATATCCGCATGCTTTTTCATCAATTTCAACGGAGATTCCTTTGGAAAAAGTCTTTCAATAAATTTCAAAACCATCACCCTCAATAAGTTTTATAAAGAAACATATAGTGGAAGTATAGCATAAATAAATCCTCCATTAATATGTTTTCTCTTTTTAATTTAATATAACAAATTCCCACACAGGAATAACCGTTCTGCTAATCGTATAATCGTTCTCATCAATAAACTTATCGAGATTTCCAACTTTTTTATTAGTGATTTATGATGTAAACTCTTGATTATATGTGCAATATGAACATTAAAAAAGAAATTCATAGACTTCAAAGGATGAGTCAGTGCAATCGTTCTCAAAATATGTAATATTGATTTATACATATTCGGACAACAGGAAATCCTGTTATTATAATTCACATCATACATATATATCATCAGCGCTCCATTATTATTTAATTTTCTTATTTTTCACTTAAAAATCTATACCCTAAGAACTATAAAAGTTATATTTTCTGACACATATTTCTATTTACAATAATTGTACTGTACGGATTGCTTCACATTATGTTATTAAATATAAAGATTCCGTATGCTGAATTATATTCGCCATCAAGAGAAACTCTCAGCAAAATATGATTAAGCACAACTCTCTTTATTCCTCTATTTATGCTGTAATACAAGGCTTCTGTTCTCCGAATGATGAAATACAACATTTATTAAAATATCAAATTTCTATATTTATTAGACAGGTAATAATAAATGGTATAATCGTATGTTTTCTGTTAATTCGTATCGAGAGGAAGGGACCAGACTTGGAGCAGATTGTTGTTCTTTCGATTTTCTTCGTAACGTATTTCTTCATCATTTCCGGGAAGATTAACCGTTCACTGATTGCTGTGGCCATGGGGTTACTAGTTATGTTTACGAAAGTAGCACATGGATTGACTATTTCCGAAATCGGAAATTACGTGGATTTCAACACGATAGGTATTCTTATAGGTATGATGATACTTGTGGGAATATTAAAGACAACAGGTCTTTTCCAGTATATAGCCGCACTTATAGTAAAAAATTCCAAAGGAAGAATGTTTGTCATATTCATCACTCTTCTCATAGCTGTGGCATTTTTTTCAAGCGTACTGGATAATGTGACGACTATACTGTTGTTCGCACCGATAGTATTTCTGATCACTGATACGGCTGGGATTAATCCCACCCCGATTATTTTCTCAATGATTTTTGCTGCAAACATCGGAGGTATGGCTACAATAGTCGGTGACCCTCCAAACATCCTTGTTGGTAGTGCTTCCGGTTCAAGTTTCATAGAATTTTCAAAAGTTATGGCATTACCTTCAGTTCTCATTCTTCTGGCATCCGTAGTATTTCTGAGATTTAAATATCCGGAAATCAAAAAAGTGCCTGCTTCGAAACTTGAAAGACTTATGGATATAGACCCGTCAAAAGCCATTGAAAACAAATCGCTTTTCATAAAAGGTATAGTGGTGTTCGCTTTTGTGATACTCGGATTTGTTCTGCATGCAACTTTGCATTACGAAGCTTCCTTGATAGCTTTCAGTGGAGCAGTAGTACTTATGCTTCTTTCAAAAACATCATTCGAACATATTTCACCTGAAATTGAATGGGATACGATTTTCTTCTTCATTGGACTTTTCATGCTTTCAAAAGCCCTTGAGGAAGTCGGTATAATTCATCAGGTGGCGGAATGGCTATACACTATGAATTCAAATCCTTTGGTACTCATAATAATGATTCTATGGATTTCCGCAGTATTGGGTGGCTTTATTGGTGCGGTGCCGGTAGTTACGGTATTCATACCCATAATACATAAACTCCTCCCGATGATTCCAAATGGCGGCGAAATGTGGTGGGCTTTGGCTTTGGGCGCATGTATAGGCGGTAATCTCACAATAAGTGGTGCTGCTGCAAATATGGTTGCCGTTGGGTTGGTTGAAAAAACAATTTTGAAAAAAATCAGCTTCATGGAATTTTTCAAAGTTGGAATAACTATTACCTTAATTGGTTTAGTAATAGCCACCTGCTTTTTAATAGCACGTTGGTATATGATATAATCATTAAAATCATAAATTAACGTAAACACTGAAAGGAGAATATGAAAGTCAATTTAAATGAGGCTGCAGAATTCATTCTTAATAACGATAATTATTTGATAACATGTCACATAGAACCTGATGGTGATTGTCTCAGTTCGGCAATTTCTTTAGGTACAGCTTTAAGAAGACTCGGAAAAAAGGTAAAAATGACGGTTGATAGCGTCATACCAGATATATATAAGAAAATTCCGATGATATGCGAAATCACTGAAAGGGTTGATTTCACCGAAGATGATTTTGACAACCTGATTGTAGTCGATTCTTCTTCCCCTGATCGTATGGGAAAATACGAGAAATTCCTTGGTAAAAAAACCAGTGTTGTAATAGATCATCATGCAACAAACACCGAATTCGGAGATTATAACTGGGTGGATTCGTCATATGCTGCCGCAGCACAGATGGTATATGAGCTGCTGGTATATTTCAAAATAGAATTTGATCCGGTACTTGCCACTTTGAACCTGTTGGGTATACAAACCGATACTGGTTTCTTTAAATACAGTAATACCGACGAAAGATTGTTGAGGACCGCTGCAGATCTCGTGGGTTTTGGTGCAAAGATCTATGATAATTCGAGTCTGATTCTCGAAAACAACAGTATACAGGAATATAAACTGATGGCTATGATGATAGACAACATTGAGTTTCGTCTTGATGGTGAGCTTGCATTTTCAAGGGTCACAGTTGATATGATTAAAAAATGCGGTTGCAGTGAAAACGACGGACATGGCCTTATAAGCAACTTAAGATCGATATCCGGCGTTGAGACGGCTATACTGCTTACGGAATCAGAAGATGATTTAATAAAAGTAAGTTTCCGCTCCAAGAAGTGGTTTGATGTGGCAAAAGTCGCGTTTAAATTCGGCGGCGGCGGTCATGTTAGAGCTTCGGGATGTGGAATTAAGGGTAATATTGATGAAATAACCGATAGAATTGTTAATTATACTGTAGAAGAGATGAAAAATTCGAAAGAATATCAGGAGGAGTAAATGAAAGTTACAGAAGAAACTATTATTGAAGCTTTAAGAGGAGTTATCGACATCGAAATTGGTTTAGATATAGTAAGTCTCGGATTGATATACGGAGTCAACGTCAACGATGAAAATGACGTTGTAGTTGATATGACATTGACGGTTCCGACATGTCCTATGGCCGGAATGATGACTGAGCAGGCAAGAGCTGCTGTTGCTGCTGTTGATGGAGTAAAGGAAGCAAAAATTAATCTGACTTTTGATCCACCCTGGACTCCTGACAGAATGAATGCAGATATTAAAAAGCTCTTTGGACATTAAATAAGGAGAAAATATGTCTTTAGTTTTCGTCGTTACTTCAGGTAAAGGTGGAGTCGGAAAAACCACCGTTACGGCAAATTTGGGTGCCGCATTTTCTAATATCGGAAAAAAAGTATGTCTGCTGGATGCTGATATAGGATTAAAGAATCTGGATGTGGTTCTCGGTCTGGAAAACCGTATTGTATATACGGTCATGGATGTTGTTTCCGGTAGAGTTGGAGCAGTAGATGCTTTAGTCAGACATAAGACAAGCCGTAATCTTTTTTTAATGCCCGCCTCCCAAATAGCAACGAAAGAAATGATGACCTCCGAAGACATGGTAAACGTTGTCGGTCAGTTAAAAAAGGAGTTCGATGTCATTTTAATAGATTCACCAGCAGGAATAGAAAGCGGGTTCAGGAATTCTATTGCAGCAGCGGATTCGGCCATAGTTATAACGAATCCCGAATACACTGCCGTAAGTGATGCCGACAGGGTTATGGGTTTACTCGAAAAAACTCACATAAAAATAGATAATATAAGTTTAATTCTGAACAAATACAGAGATAACATGTCCAACAAAAGAGGTATGCTCAGTATCGACGACGTGGTTAAAACGCTGGCCATTCCATTGAGTGGTATTGTACCCGACTCAGAGGATATAGTAGTTGGATCCAACAGAGGTGTGCCAGTTGCTTTTGAAGGTAAAACAGATATGAACAGGCTTTTTACAAACATAGCAAAACGCCTTATGGGACATAAAGTTCCGATAAACGAAGATTACAGGATGGCAAAACCCTCTTTCTGGAAACTGTTTAAGAGTATGTTCAGAGCTTGATTTTTGGAGATAAAAGAATGTTTAAAATTAAAATAAATACTATACAGAGAGAACAGTTTATAGATATTACGGATAAACTGAATTATTTAGTAGCCGACAGCGGTTTCGTAGATGGTATTGCCACTGTTTTTATTCCACATACTACTGCAGGAGTTACAATTAACGAAAATGCCGACCCAACAGTAAAATCCGATATTTTGAAAAAACTTTCCGCTCTTGTCCCTTATCAGGATGGTTATTCTCATCTGGAAGGAAACTCGGACTCACATATAAAAACTCTAATGACTGGCAGTTCTTGTATGATTCCGGTTGTTTCATCCAGACTTCAGCTTGGTACATGGCAGGGAGTGTATTTTTGCGAATACGACGGTCCTAGAACCAGAGAGATCTGGATTAAGTTGTTGGGAGAATTTGAAAATTAATGGATACGAAATGGTTAGTTGTTAACGATGAATTGAGTACTTTACAGATATCGGAGAAACTGTACCAATGTGCAGAGGATTTGAAAAACGGTAAGCTGGTTATTTTCCCTACGGAAACTGTTTATGGCCTTGGGGCCAATGCGTTGATGGAAAACTGTATAAACAAAATATATGAAGCAAAAGGACGTCCTTCAGACAATCCTCTGATAGTTCATATAGCTGATATAAATCAACTAGATTATGTAATTTCAGATAATGTACCCGATATTTTCTGGGAATTGATAGATGTATTCTGGCCTGGTCCTGTTACATTTGTCATTCCGAAATCAAAGCATATACCGGATATCGTAACCGGAGGAAAAAATACAGTCGGAATAAGATTTCCCAGTCACCCTGTTTCACAGGCACTTATAAAGCTAGCATCAGTTCCGGTTGCAGCACCAAGTGCTAATATATCGGGAAAACCAAGTCCCACACGACCGCTTCATTTAAAAGAAATGGAGGGCAGAGTGGATTGGATAATAGATTCGGGTACCATACCTCTGGGACTTGAATCTACTATAATTTCCCTTGCTTCGGATGTTCCCACATTGCTGAGGCCAGGACCTATTACCGTCGAAAAATTAAAGGAAATAATCCCAGATTTAATAATTAATTCAAATTTCAAAGAGGCAATGGCTCCGGGAATGAAATACAGACATTATGCTCCAGAAGCCGATTTGTACCTGGTAGAATGGAACGATGATTTAAACTCGGTTGCATCTGAAGTATCTGAAACGGCTGATAAACTTTTTGAAAAAAATATAAATTCACTAATTTTGTGTACCGATGAAACCAGATCATATTACTCGACGAAAGGACTTGAATTCCTATCTATGGGTAGCAGAACAAATTTATACGATGTTGCAAAAAACCTTTTCCATTCAATAAGGGCAATTGATGACATGGGATACACCCATGCCATAGTTGAAGGTTTTGAAGAAACCGGACTTGGTTTAACAATAATGAACAGAATCAGAAAAGCCGTTATGAAAAAGTGATGGGTAATGGCGAATGAAAACTGGAATTTACTGGGTTTAAAATTATACGACAGAAGAATAGAATTATCTTACACGAGAGAAAACATATTCGAGTTAACCCATATTTCGGTAGAAAATGTGAAGATGATAGAAGACGGGTTGCTGGAAAAAATCCCAGAGATTTATCTGATAGATTTTTTAAAAAGGTATTCAAGGATTCTTTCAATAAGCGAAAAAGAAATATTAAAACTCTATTCATCGGATTTAAACTACGATTATACAAATTCCAAAAATACCAGAAAAAGAAGAAAATTCAAATTCAAGCCGTTTACTACGGCAAATTTTGTTTTGCTTCCAGTTCTTTTCACCATTATGATTCTTCAATTTATAAGGATCAAGGAAATAATAAATATCGACACCCCTATCATAACAAATGAAGGACAATCCGAAGTTGAAATACATACTTCCGAAGAAATTTTTATTTTAGAACCCGGTAAACAACGGGTATTTTCCGAAGAAGACTTAATTAAAGTAATTAACCCTTCGGAAAGCAGAATTGTGGTAAAATATAACAATAAGTTTTGGGATGTATCGTTAAAAGAATTTGAGGTGCATATTTCAGATGGGCAGATCCGGTAAATCAGAACTCGTAAACCTCACCATGTTTGTTTTCGGAAGTTTTGTTGAATATAGATTTGAAGAGGTAAAGGAAAAATTAATAAAAGAATTTGGAGAAATAGATTACATTTCTCCCCTGTTGGATTTTGGTAAATACACCTTCTATTATAATAAAGAGATGGGTAATGGTCCTATACAAGGTTATCTTATCAGTTTTTTGGAACTTATACACCCTTCCGAATTGGCTAAAATAAAGATAATAACTAATAAAATCGAACAGATGAATTCCGTAGAAGGCAGCAGGGTCATAAATTTGGATCCCGGGTACATACATCATACTCAATTCGTACTGGCTTCTACAAAAGCAAGTGGTAACAGGATATATATAGGTAAAGGGATTTATGCGGAAATAACGTTGATGTTCATTGATGGTATTTTCCGTCCGTTGCTGTATACATACGCAAATTACAGGGCCGAAGAGTATATAGAACAATTGATGAAAATAAGAAAGATTTATTTAAAGAAAAGAAAAAAATTTAACGGGTGAATGGTAGGTAATATAAATGAAGTTTTATATAGATACATTAGGATGCCCCAAAAACGAGGCAGACAGTTCTGTTTTAGAGAACCTTCTTGTTCAGGGAGGTAACGAATTAGTTGAAGATGCAGAAAATGCAGACGCGATAATAGTAAATACCTGTGGTTTTATTTTAGATGCCAAACAGGAATCCATAGATGCTATTGTAGATTATGCAGTAAATACAAAGGGAAAGAATCCTTCGTTAAAAGTGTATGCCTGGGGTTGCCTTGTTCAGAGATATTTCGACGATCTTGTAAAGGAAATACCCGAAGTGGATGGATGGCTTGGTCTTGATACGGTTGAAAGTATACATGACAATATAGTTTCAAACGTTAACAGCGAGAGAAAACTCTTACTGAAAAAAGATATTCCTAACCCCATTTACGGAAAAATCTCGAGAAAATGCCCGAAGGAAAAGTATTTTGCCCATGTGAAAATAGGGGACGGATGTGACAGAAGTTGTGCTTTTTGTGCAATACCCGGATTCAAAGGGCGACATATCAGCAGAAAAAAGAATGACATTCTCGAAGAAATAGAATATCTTGTTAAAAGTGGCATACGTGAAATAATACTTGTTGATCAGGATACCACTCAGTACTCTTACAAAGACACGGATCTCAAAGAACTTCTCAAGTTGATAAATGATATTAATGGTGATTTTATAGTGCGTGTGATGTACCTTCATCCCGACCACATTGACACGGACACTATTGATACGATACTCGAATGTGAAAAAGTTGCCAATTATTTTGATATTCCCGTTCAGCATTACTCGAATAACGTACTGAAAAACATGAACAGGATAAGGACCGGAGAAGAAGTAGAAAAAATACTGAATTACATAAGGGAAAAGAATCCATATTCAGTTTTAAGAACCACAGTTATGGTTGGATTCCCGGGAGAAACACAGGAAGATTACGAGTCATTGTTGGATTTCATCAAAAGGATGCAATTTGACAGGCTCGGAGCTTTTGTATTCTCTCCCGAAGAAGGAACACCATCCGAAAAACTTATTTTGCCGTCGGTTCCTGCGGATGTTGCCGAAAAAAGGCATAGCCAAATAATGGAAACACAGGAAGAAATATGTGAGAATGGAATGCAGCGTTTTATAGATAAGGAAATAAAAGTAATAATTGAAGAGATGGAAAATGGTTGTTTTATAGCAAGAGGATATATAGATGCTCCTGATATTGACGGAGTTGTTTATCTCAATTATAAAGAAGGTGTTAATTTAGGTGATTTAGTTAAATGTAAAATCACCGATTCACTCGAATACGATCTGGAAGGTGAAATTCTTTGAAAATTACTACCGCAACAAAAATAACATTTATAAGAATTATTCTTATTCCATTCGTGATGTGGTTCACGAGCATGGGAACGGGAAATGATATTTATTCCATACTTGCTCTTGTTTTCTTTGTTATAGGTTCTCTGACAGATTGGGTTGATGGCTATGTGGCGAGAAAATTCAATCAGATAAGCACATTAGGCAAATTCATCGACCAGCTTGCTGATAAAGCCTTTATAACAGCCGTAATGATAGTATTCGTATGGAATCATCAGATGAGTTTCTGGTTGCTGGCTGTAATAATTTTCAGAGATACCGCTGTAAGTGGAATCAGGATGTTAGCTGCTTCAAAAGGAAAAGTAATACCGGCAAATTATTGGGGAAAGACAAAGACAGTTATTCAGATGGCATATGTTATAGTAATTTTAGCTAATAATGTTTTTGGTATATTCCAGCCAATGGTAATAGATATCCTTTCGTGGATTACCGGAATAATAACCGTAATTTCTGGTATGACCTATTTTAAAGGTTCAGGAGAATATTTGGAATGAGAACGTTCGTTGCTTTGGATTTTAACGATGATGTTGAGAAATACTCAATTAAAATCATAAACAGTTTTAAAAAAGCAGGGTTCGTGGCAAAATGGACTGATCCGGGAAATTTTCATATAACTTTGTTTTTTCTCGGTGAGCAGAATGAAGAAAATGTTTTAAAAACAACGGAAAAATTTTTCTCTGAAATTGAATTCTCAGAACTTTATTTGAAAATATCAAGATTAGGTTTCTTTTCAAAACAGGGCGTACCATCCGTATTGTGGCTCGGCTTTGAAAAAAGTGAAATTCTGAAAAAAATCTTTTTTACAGGAAAAAATATTTACGAAACCTGTAATTACAAGTCTGGAAACAGTTTCGTTCCCCATCTGACTCTTGGGAGACTGAAAAAAGTTCCGGATGATTATCGTGAGTTTATCGATAATTTTTCATTTGAAAGAATAGTTACAAAATTAACGGGTATAACTCTTTACAAATCCGTACTGACAAAAAACGGGCCTGTATATACCCCGTTGATCCGGAAAAATTTTTAATCGTATTATCGAGGAGGAAAAAAATGAGTGTTGCAAAAAATAAAAACAACGACTCTTCAAACAAAGAAAAAGCAATTGAAGCTGCAATAAAGCAGATTGAGAAAGATTTTGGAAAAGGAAGTATCATGGTCATGGGGGAAGATCATCTTCAGAACATAGATGTGATCCCGTCAGGTTCAATAGCCCTAGATGTTGCTTTAGGTGTTGGCGGATATCCCAGAGGAAGAATAGTTGAAATATACGGTCCGGAATCGAGTGGTAAAACCACTCTTACACTGCATGCTATCGCTGAAACTCAAAAAGCAGGCGGTATTGCAGCTTTCGTGGATGCAGAGCACGCTCTTGATCCTATTTACGCCAAAAATCTTGGAGTAAAACTGGAATCTCTTTTAATTTCACAACCCGACAGTGGTGAAGAGGCTTTGGAAATAGTAGAAACACTGGTAAGAAGTTCAGCCGTTGACCTTATAATAATTGACTCGGTAGCCGCTCTTGTTCCAAAGGCAGAAATAGATGGAAACATGGGAGATGCTCAGATGGGACTTCAGGCAAGGTTGATGTCTCAGGCACTCAGAAAACTCTCGGGTGTTGTAAACAAATCAAAAACATGTGTTATTTTCACCAATCAGCTTAGAATGAAGATAGGAGTAAGTTTTGGTAACCCGGAAACTACAACTGGTGGAATGGCTTTGAAGTTCTATTCAACAATAAGAATGGATGTAAGAAAAATAGGATCACTTAAAGATTCATCCGAATTCATCGGATCGGAAACAAGGGTAAAAATAGTTAAGAATAAAGTAGCTCCACCGTTCAAAGAAGCCAATTTCGATATAATGTACGGAAAAGGTGTAGTACGCGAAAATGAACTGGTTAATTTAGGTGTTATCGAAGAATACATACTCAAAAAAGGATCTTGGTTCAGCTATTTAAACACAAAAGATGAAGAGATGAGCATGGGCCAGGGAAAGAATTCCGCAGTTCAATTCCTGATGGATAATCCCGAAATCAAAGAAGACCTCGAAAAACGCATCAGGGAAAAACATGGAATAAAATCACCAGCTGACAAAGAATCCGAAAAAAACAACGGTAAAAAAGAGGAATAATTCTCTTATAAAATAGCTGGAGATTAATTGATATGCAAAATGACATCAAGTCACTAGAAAGATATATATCGATTCTGTTCAGAAACCGTCCCAGAACTGAGTTTGAAATCAGAGACAGATCGTCAAAAAAAGGATATTCTGAAGAGGATATTGAGATTGTTGTAGAAAAACTTAAAAACATTGATTTGATCGATGATAAAAGATTTGCCATCATGTATATTGAAGATGGGTTCCGCTTGAAGTTAAAAGGCAGGAAATTGCTGCAAATTGAATTAAAAAAACTTGGAGTTGAAAATTCAATTGTTGATGACGCTTTTACAGAAATCGATGAAGAAATTTGTATTGATGAATTACTGAAAAATGATTTTGAAAGAAATGGCACAAAAAACCCTCAGAAATGGGCGGCAAGAATGTCACGAAGAGGGTTCGAATATTATGAAATAAAAAATGTCCTGAAAGAATACGAAGCAGACCATTATTGAATTCTTGGTTAATATATATGGAGGTGTTTTATGGATATAGTTTTATGGATACTGGTATTGATATGCGCGGCAGCTTTGAGTTTTTTTGCCGGAATTACAATTTCAAAGAAAAGTTTATATAAAAAAATAAGAGACGAAGTGGAAAAGGAAGTTTCACTTGCCATCGGTAACTCCAAGGATATTATAGAACAGGCTAAGAGAGATGCAAAAGACATTACCAAAAACGCAAGACTCGATGCCAAGGAAAATTCCCATAGAATTAAAGAGGAAGCAGAAAGAGAAATAAAAAAACAGCGTGACGAATTAAAGAAATTTGAAACCAGATTGGAAAAGAGAGAAGAAAACCTTACCAAAAGAGAAGAACAGTTTTCAATTAGAGAAGATAAGGTAAGAGACAAAGAAACCGATCTCCTGATAAAAGAGGAAGAACTCGAACAACTCGTATCCGATCAGAAATCCAAACTGGCTGAAATATCCGGATATACACCAGAAGAAGCCAAGGAAATAGTTTTCTCCGAAGCAAAGAAACAGTACTCATATGATTTGTCACAGATGTTCAAAGAAATAAAAGATGATTATGAAGAAGATGCCGAAAAATATGCAAAAGATGTAATCTCAACAGCTGTTCAGAGATATGCTGCAGATTATGTAAATGAAGGAACGGTTAACACCGTAGCCCTTCCCAGCGATGACATGAAAGGAAGAATAATCGGAAGGGAAGGTAGAAACATAAGGGCATTCGAAAAAATTACCGGAGCCGATCTGATAATTGACGATACGCCTGAAGTTGTTGTCGTATCCTGTTTTAACCCTGTCAGAAGGGAAATTGCAAGATCAACACTTGAAAAACTGGTTGTTGACGGAAGAATACACCCGGCAAATATTGAAGAAATGTACAACAAATCAAAAACAGAAATAATAAAACTTATAAAAGAAGAAGGACAGAGAGCGACGTTTGAAACCGGAGTAAGAGGTTTGAACAACGAATTGGTAAAACTGCTCGGAAGACTTAGATTCAGAACCAGTTTTGGTCAGAATCAGCTGGAACATTCCATAGAAGTTGCCAAATTTGCCGGACTTCTAGCGCAGGAACTCGGCCTCAATGCTGACAGGGCAAGAAGAGGTGCATTACTTCATGATATCGGAAAAGCGGTCGACCATGAAGTTGACGGCTCTCACGCAATAATAGGCGCAGAACTCGCAAAAAGATACGGTGAAAAAGCGGATATCGTGAACATGATACATTATCATCACGGTGAAGTTGATCCGATAACACCTGAAGCATGCCTCGTAGGTGCTGCAGACGCCATTTCCGCAGCAAGGCCAGGAGCTAGAAGAGAAACCGTTGACCTTTATATGAAGAGACTCGAAAAACTCGAAGAAATAGCCACAAAATACGAGAATGTCGAAAAAGCCTATGCAATTCAGGCCGGTAGAGAACTCAGAATAATAGTTCTTCCTGAAAATGTCGACGATGTGCTTGCTGATAAAATGGCATATGAAATCGCAAGAGAAATTGAAGAAAGTGTCGAATATCCAGGCCAGCTTAAAGTAACGGTAATAAGAGAAAAAAGAGCGGTGGCATACGCTAAATAAAAATATATTTAAATAAAAAAAGGAGTAGAAATTCTACTCCTTTTTTTATAAGTATGTTTTAGAATTCATTTTAATAAAAGTATTTCATATTGTACAAAAAAAGATAAGCTTACAGTTATAATTGCTTGAACACTTTTGTTTATTATGGATATATCTGTTTAACATATTTGATATATTGATGTGCAACGCAAGTAAATTAGTTTATACATGTTTTTTATAATATCAGTTGAATTTTTGTCCGGGTAAAATACACATCTTGAGTAAGAAAAGTCATAAAAAATTATTGGAGGAGATGGAAAAATGAAGAAATACTGTTTTTTAATTTGTTTAATTCTTTTTTCTACGGTTTTACTTTCAAAAACGACTTTTTGGATATCCTGGGAGGGTGAAGACTGGTTTAAGGAAAAAGCCAGGGAATTTCAGAATATTACAGGCGAACAGGTGGAAATAGTTTATGTGGCATCTATGGATGAAAAACTCGGTGTAACGGTAAGAGGAACGGATAACCTTCCGGATGTATGTCTGGTAAAGAGTGATCAGTTGGTGCTGGTATCTGAAATCAGTAAAGAAACTCCTTCAAAATTACTTTTAAATAAATACGAGTTTGATGAAAAACTTAGGGATACTTTCATCATGAATGGAAAACAAGTATCGTTTCCTTTTTATGCCGATGTACAACTCATGTATGCAAACAGGAAACTCCTTGAGAAACTAAGTATAGATATAAATCCGGAAATGTGGAATTTATCATATTTTGTGGATAAGATGAAGGAAATCAGAGATAAAGGTGTTATACCGAGTGGCTGGGGATTGAATTCAGCATATATATTCATGGGTATGCAGGAAGGACTTGGTTCTGAAATAATAGATTCAAAAGGTGAAATTAAACTTGTTACTGAAGAAAATAAAGCCCTTCTTGAAATGATAAACAACTGGAAAAAAGATGGTTATATACACGATTATGTACAGAGGCCCGACATGATGAAGGCTTTCCTGAAAAACAGAGTGGCAATGGTTCCTCAGGGTAGTTTTCTGATACAGAAATTCAATTCCATGAATTTTCAGGTTCAGGTACTTCCAATACCAGCGCCATGGAAAACCGTAATAGACCCGAAAGCTTTTACATTTTTCAGTGACAATGAGGTAGCCGTCGAATTTGTTTCGTTCATACTGGATGATATTGAGGAATTCTGTTCAAAATATATTAAATACCCTTCAATAAAGGGAATTTATGAGACGATTCCATATTTTGATTCGCTGAAAAAGTCTTATGAAAATGGTTATATGCAACCGTCAGAAACCATATTTTCAACAGGATACTGGCCGGCAATAAGAACTGCACTCGATCTTTTCCTCAAAGGTGAATTAACGGCTGAAGAAGCACTTAAAAAGGCTCAGGATTTCATTTCACAAAAATGAGTTTATTACTTTTCATACCATTTTTCATTATAATCGCCGGGATATCCTTTTTTCCGGCGATATTCGGTTTTATAAGTTATCCCGATTCTTTTTCCATAATCAATTTTTTAAAGGTATTCAACGATAATTCAACGAGAATAAGTATAGATGTTTCCTTTATCTATGCGTCATTTTCAACGTTCATTACGCTTTTTGTGGGGATCAGAATCGCATATTTAATAAACGGTAAAAGTGATTTATTCAGAAAATCAATATACTTGTTACTGATATTGATATGGTCAATACCTAATTTCGTATCGATTCCTTTTTTCAGAATATGTTCAAACTGGATCTCGGGTGAATCTGTAAGTTCTTCATTTACCGCTTTTTCAACAATCGTACTGGCCAGGAGCTGGTCGGATATACCGATGATGGTATTGCTCTGCCTTGCCGCTTTCAAAGGAATACCGAAAAACCTTGCCGAAAGCATAATAATCGATGGTGGTACAAAAAGGGAACTGTTCAACGAAATATATTTACGAAAGGCTTTACCAACAGCTCTTACTTATGCGATAATATTATTCATAAACGCGATCAGGGATGTATCCATTCCACTTATGATAACTGAAGGCCGCCCATTTATATCCGAAGGGTTTACCTCAAATGGAATCGCCGGATATACAACTACTTTGGGATTTATGCTTAAAAATTCGATAACAGGTATAGAAAAAGAATCAACAATAATAATCAATTCGATAATCGTGACTCTGATAATCGTTTTCAGTTTTCTGCTGCTTAAAAATTCAGAAAAGAGAAAAAAAACTACTTCTTTTTTTATAGGTGTTTTCGAAATGCTGTGGTTTGGATTTCCATTCGGCCTGATACCTCTTTTCTTCTCTTTTTTAACATTCAAATTCAAAGATAAAAGGTTTTTATCACTCTATTTTATTTCATCACTTTTATTATGTGTATTTTTCAAAACTATCAGCCCGGTACTGGTAATTTTTACAGTTATCAAAATATTCAACAATTTGAAATCGTTCAATAAATATTCAAAACACTTTATTTTCGACAGAATACTCATGTACACCTGGATAATATGGAGTATGGTAATTTTACTATATCTATTTTACGTTGCCTTCGTTGATACTTTTTATCTGCCCGAAATAGATGATATAGTGTATTTGTCCTTAAACAATTTCAAAACTCTTTTCGGGGATAATTTCCTCCTGAATATCACAAACAGTGCCATCATAGGCGCAGGATCGGCATTAATAGTTTTTTTATTCGCCGCTCCGGCTTCTTATTCATCTTTTGAATCGAAAAAAATCAGGAACTTTTCGGATGGACTGGTGGGAATTGCCATACTACTTACGGGAATAAACACTATAATCCCACTGTTCCTTATGTTTGAAAATATGAAAATAATCGATTCATATACAAGTATAATCCTGACGGCAGCAAATAAGACTTTACCACTGGCATATCTTATAATATACGGGTCAATAAAAAATATTAATCCACATCTGAGTGAAGCTGCAAAAATAGACGGTGCAAATAAACTGATCATTTACCTGAAAGTTATACTGCCCCTGAGTTTTCCTGTGATTCTCGTCAGTGTTTTTCAGACTTTCATAAACGGTTGGTCGAGTTTTCTGGCTCCTTTGATATTTTTAACGGATTCGGGAAAATTCCCGGTATCATTGAGACTTTTCGACTATGCTGGCAGAAAATCCCTGGCATATACACAATGGGGTGTATTTGCTGCCGGAAGCATAATTTCATCATTGATAATAGTCATTTCACTTATACCATTACGTAAATGGATAATAAAAGAACATCTGAGGTAAAAATGATTTTAAACACAGCAGGAAAAAACATCAAAGTAAAAATAGAAAGAAGAAACAGAAAAACCATAAAAATATCCGTAGAATCATCGGAAATGTTAAAAGTTTCCGCCCCTTCATGGGTTGATAACGAGCAGATAGAAAAATTTCTTTACTCTAAAAAGAATTGGATATCGGATGCCCTGGAAAGAAAAAGCGAAACGGAGAAAGTCGAATCCGATAAATACAGTACTGGAAATAAAATATTCCTGATGGGAAATGCATATATAATAAATACGGTGGAAAGCAGTAATACCCCGAATGTAAGTGTAATGGAATCAGGCAATACGATCTATATACTCATAAACCCCCGTACACCTGGAAACATAAAAAAAGAATTGGTAAACGATTCCATGAAAAACTGGTATATTTCTCATGCAAAAAAACATTTTCCTTTAAGAATAAGGCATTTTTCAAACATTACGGGATTATACCCCGAAAAAATATTTTACAAATTTCAGAAAACCAGATGGGGAAGCTGTTCCGGGAGAAAAAACATAAACTTCAACGTAAACCTCATAATCGCACCGGAAAGCATCATCGACTATGTAATACTTCATGAATTATGTCACCTTAAACATCTTGACCACTCGAAAAATTTCTGGAACCTTATGGAAAAACATATGCCCGATTATAAAAACAGACGGAAATGGTTAAAGGAAAACGGGCATCTTATAAAGATATAAATCAAAAAAGAAGGGTTATTGATAACCCTTCTTCTTCTATATTTTCACTCTATATAAAACTTAGATATCAAAATAAAGCTGATATTCCATAGGATGAGTTATCGAACTTACTTTTTTATGTTCATCAAGCTTTTTGTTGACCCATTTTTCTATCAATTCCTGCGGGAATATATTCCAGCGCTTGAGATATTCATTGTCATTTTTAAGGCTCAATACGGCTTCCTCAAGATTTTTTGGCAATGGGTGAACTCCTGATTTACTGATATCACCTTCCATAGGTCCGTATCCTTCTTTTCTCGGATCCATATTGTTCATTATTCCATCTACTCCAGCCAGTATCATCGCGGCAAAAGCAGTATACGGGTTACAACTGGCATCTATTGTTCTGAATTCTATTCTCTTTTTTGATTCTTCTTTTACATAACCGGGTATTCTCACTGCAGAAGTTCTGTTTCCCATGGCAAAAACGGCATTTACAGGAGCCTCAAAGCCTGGCACCAATCTTCTGTAGGAATTCGTAGTGGGATTTGTGAATCCTAAGAGAGATGGAGAATGTTTCAGAATACCGCATGTATATTCAAGTGCAGTATTACTCAGTCCATACAGTTCATCTCCGGCGAAGACATTTTTTCCTTCTTTTGTCATAAACTGGTGTACATGCATACCGTTTCCAGCTTCATCGTACATCGGTTTTGGCATAAAAGATACCACAAAACCATAATCCAGTCCTACATTTCTTATGACGTATTTCGTAATTAAAGTGGCATCTGCTGCCTGCAGTGCATTCATAAATCTGGTTTCGATTTCAAGCTGTGCGGTTCCAACTTCATGATGATGGTATTTAACTGGAATACCGAGATTTTCGAGTATTTCTACAACCTCGTTTCTGAAATCAAACAGTTTGTCGAAAGGAGGTGTCCTGTGATACCCTCTTTTCTTTCCAACATAGTATTCTCCGGTTTCACCTGAATTCCAGAAACCTTCACAACTATCAAGGTTTAAGGAAATAGAATTACTGGTAATTTCATATGAAACATCATCAAATACATGAAATTCATATTCGGGTCCAAACATTATCTGATCTGCTATGCCTTCTTTTTCTACTGCTTCAACAACTCTGGACAATATTCCTCTCGCATCCTGGTTGAACCTTTCACCAGAATGAACATCGTAAACATCACAAATCATGGAGAGAGTAACGTATTCAGTGAACGGGTCTATAAAAGCGGTTGTAGGATCCGGTATCATCACCATATCACTCTTTTCAACTGTAGCATAGCCAAAATTGGAAGCATCAAAGCCTATTCCGTTTTTGAAAATGCTTTCATTGAAACTGGAAACCGGAAGTGTAACGTGTTTCCAAACCCCAACCAGATCTACAACTTTCAGATCTATAAATTCAACCTGTTCCTCTCTGATTTTTTCCATAATTTCATTAACTTTCATTAAGAACCTCCCCCTGTTTCAAATAATGGTTTTATTTATTATATTTCTATGGTTTCTCCATCTTCTGGTACGCTATATTCACCTTGATATCCGGAATCTATCACTTCTTTACTGAAAGCATCCATATCTTTTATCACCGTTTCGGTGACATGTACTATGTATAATTTCTTTACCCCGCTTTCCAAAGAACATATGGCACTGTCATCCACACTTGAATGACCGGGTAATTTCTTTTTATTCTTGAGTAAATAGGCTGCTTCATGTATAAGAACATCACAGCCGTAGGCAAAAGTATCAAGATCCTCACATCTTTCGGTGTCACTCGAATAACAAGCTTTTGCATCTTCCTCAACGAATTTAAGAGCGATATTGGGTACTGAATGTATTACAGGATTGGAAAACACTTTAAATTCTTCGGTTGAAAAAACCAACTGGTCTTTTTTCATGGGAATACTGTGCAATTTGATCGGGAAACACTCTTCCCTGTTTATTACCTTATGAAGTTTCAGCATTTCGAGTACAATATCGAATGCCCCACCAGAAATGTATATATCAAGTCTTTTCTGCCATTTTTTCAGTCTCATAATTTCCAGTAATGAAGGTAATCCGGTTATATGATCGACATGAGAATGAGTTATCACAATCTTATCTGGTAACGAATCTTCTCCAAGATATTCGATGATTTTTTCATATACACATGGTGGACAGTCAACCAGAATGTTTTCTTCAGATTGAATGAGAAAAGATGTGTTATTTTTCTCCAATGTTGGAATTGCACACCCTGTTCCCAAAAAAGTAATTTTCATGCCATCATTCCTTTCGTTAATGTTATCAATTATATCATTAATTCTTTATTATTTTTCGTCTTATTGTATATTAAACACCGGCTAAGCATAATATACGACATATAAAAATATGCTCTATCCGGTGTCGAATTATTTTAAATACTCTAATTGAAAATGAAAAAATGCATAATCAATATCGCCACTGAATATGCTTAAAAAAAGTTTTCAAAGTTTATTCTATGGTAAAATTGATTAGAATTATGAAAGGGGGAAAATCATGACGAATTCGAAAAGAATTAAGTTATTCGTACTGATATTTTTCGTTTTAGTCGGAATATCTCAGGGGGCTGTCGTAAAGTTAGAGGTGCTGTCTCATCCGGCTGGCAGCGACGTTTTTATAGATGATGTCTGGAGGGGAGAAAGTCCGCTATCGCTTTATGTGTCTCCCGGTAAGCATACCATTAAGCTTGAAAAAAACGGATATCTCTCTCAAAAACAGGAGTTGGATGCTGTTTTACCTTCTGTACTGGAATACAATTTGTTTCCGGTAAAAGCCATTTCAAAAGAATTTCCGATAGTCATGTATCTTGTAAACTATCAGGAATCCGGAGACAGACGAATTCTTTACAGGGAAAATGAAGACAAACTTATTTCCAATCTCGAGTCACGTTTTAAAAACATGGGATTTACCGTAAACATAGAAAAACCGAAAGATGAATTCGACCTTGTAATGGATTCGGAAAGTATTTTCTACTCTTTATCAGAAAAGTATCCTGAAACAAAACTGATTATGTTCATAGATGCTTTCTGGAGCTATTCTTCTTTTAATCAGAAAAAAACTACCAGACTGAATACAAATACCAAGATTTATGATCCCAAGACTTCCATAACCTTAAGTACTTTCCAGGATGCTTCGGAAAGTATGGGTGTAATGGGGGACAGTATTGCGGTTCTGGAAATTGTGGAAAAAATATCTCAGAATTTCCTGGATTACATCGGGAATTATATGATTCAGATGAGGGGTAAAAAAGTCGAAACACCTAAAATTATTGAATACTACGATGATCAGAAAACTATGCTGCTGAAAACTCCGGCAGAGATAAATTCTATTGATTCTGTTGACCAGGATGGAGTCAGAACAGCACTGGAAATAAACGACATAAGTAATTCTCCGGTAAATGTACTTTTCCTCATTGACAGAAGCGGGAGCAATGTAGACCTGCTTGACGGCATAAAAGATCAGATCGAAAAAATCATTCTGAACTTGCCGGATTATGTGGAATGGGGTCTCATGGGTTTTGATGACAAAATTGAACTCATTCAGAATTTCACAGATGAATTCGGAAAATGGGAATTTTCAAAATCCAGAATTTATGCAAGCGGAATGACCAGGCTTTATGATGGTATATACAATGCCGCTAATCTCCTTGGAAGAAAAAAAGGAATTAAGGTGGCAATTATACTTACCGATGGTATTGACGCGGATTATTATGATACCGGATATGGCAGTATAAAATCCAGAGAAGATGCGCTTAATTTCGCAAAAGAAAATGGTGTCATTCTGTACCCCGTGGGAATTTCCGGGAACAATTATGAAAATTTCATGGAATCCATAGCGTATCAGTTTGCCAGTAAATATTATGATTCATTCAAAGGCGACAGCGAAGTAATTGCGAAAGATATCGTTCAGAACATTGTGAAATCCACTTATTTAGCAAAAAGTGATATTTTACCAGAGATGCAACTCAAAATTGACGGCAAAGATTTCATTCTTTCCGATGATATGAGAGACTTCATACTTGAGGGAGACAACACACTCATAATTTCTTCGGATTATACCGAAGAAGAAAAAAAAACAGATGAATTAGTGGAGGTAACACCTCCTGTTGAAGAATATTCTGATGTCACAATGAATAGTCAGACAGAAGACATAGCAGAAAAAAGCAGCGTTTCGGAAGAAACGCTGCCTTCTGTTGACGAAGAGGAAAACATCGAAGAACCTGATTATGAAGTTAAAGATATTGAGGAGAAAAAACCAGAAGAGGAAAATAATGAAATAACCGATATCGAAACTGAAAGTACCGAAACCAGTCAGATTTCCGATGAAAATGATAAAACACAAGAAACAGATACAGAACCTGAACAGACTGTTACTCCGGAATCGACGGAAACGATTTCTTCGACAGAAATAACTTCTCCTGAAATTCCCCAAACTGTTGACGATAAACAAGAAGAAATTAAAGAACCTGAAATCGCTGCACCGGCAGAAGAAACTGCTGAAGTAGTTGAACCAAAAGAAGAAAATCAAAAACAGGATACAACTGTGAATGAAAATACCGATTCAGAAAAAACCGAAAACATACAACCTGAAAATACGGTAGAAGAGAAATCAACAGAAGAAACAGAAACGGTTACGGAAAAAGCTGAGCCTGAAAATACAGAAACTGAAATTGATAATCAGGAAAATGTCAGTTTATTCCCACAGGATATACAGCATCCTGAAAATTACAAAGAAATATACAGAATCGCCAATATAAACGATTTCGATGTTGACAAGAAGGGAAACTTCCTCTGGAATGAAAACGGATATGTTTATATTTGGGAAAAAGAAGAGGACAGGATAATCGGTTTCAACACCTCCAATAAAAGTACTTTGTCCAATACAATTCTGGAATTCCCATTCGTTATAAACTACACTCAGGAAGAACTGAAAATTTATGAAATTCTTGAAAATGAAGTTACGTTAAACTGGTCATACACTTCCGAACAGCCCATAGCTGAAGTTTCAATGCTCGAATACATGTTCGTAAGTGTGGCTTATGAAAATGGAAATGTCGACATAATCTCCTTCTCCGGAGAAAAATTGCTCGATTTTGAAGTGATGAACGGGAAGATAAACAAAATGTGCTTTGATGATCAGAACAGGCTTATATTCAGTACATCATCCAACACCGCTGGTTGGATTAACCTCAACGGAAAAGAAAAACCCACGGAAATAAAATACACAAAACCCATAATAAACATATTCCCATTCAACGTAGATAAAAGCAGGTTCCTTATAATTGATGCGAGTGGTATAGTACATTATCAGAGATTTTCAAATCTGAAACCCACTTCTAGAAATCTCAACAGGGGAATCGTGTTGCTCTCCGAAGTTGCAGAAGACAGCAATTTACTGTTCACCGTACATTGGGATAAGAAAATGAGGGCATACAGGTTATATGATCTTGAAGAAATGTTCAGTATCTCACCTGAATCTAACATAATAGATTTCGATGTATCGGGAAATGGAAGCGTAATAGTACTAAACACAGCGGATGGCAACACACATTTACTTGCCGAGGGTAAAGAATTCCCATCAACGATTGATTTTCTTGACATAAGAACTCCTGAAATTAAAGATGATGCTGAAACCTCTGAAAAGACTGAAACTGAAGAGCAAACAGATACAAATGAAGTAACAGCATCAACAGATGAAAATAAAAATGAAGAAAAAGATGAGGAAGAAATAAAAACAGAGGAAAAAGAAGATTTTGAAGTTGAAGGTGCTGAAACCATACAGTTTGTTTCTCCGGAACCTGAAGTGAAACAAGAAGAAGAAGAAAAAGATGAAGAAGTACTCATCGTCATGGGAGATCAGCAATTGCCGCCTTCAGATGAATCCAAAGACGTTACCGACATCATGCAGGAACTTTATACTCAGGAAGAAAAAACAGGTTTCATACCCGTTTATGGTGACTGGTCATTGGGCATTCCTTATAAAGATTTCGGATACATTCTTGCGGGTAATGAAAGAGTGGTAATGACGAATTCCCTTCTGGACAAGAGATTCGATTTCGACATCAGTTCCGGAAAAATCATAGATATGGATATTTCGAAATACGGATTACTGGTTATTCTGTGTGAAAGAGGAGTGGAGATATGGGACTTCGAACCCATGCTGCGTAATCCTCCTTCTCTCTGGAAAAAAGGAATCAAATATCCTATAACAAACGCACATATGGCAAGATTCTCAAGAAACGGTAAAAAAATTCTTCTGATACAGGGTGAAGGTCAGTATACTATTATTGACTCCGATTTATCCTACAGCCAAAATGATATTCATGAATTCGATATCACTGCGATCACAGCAGATCTGACTGAAGCGGAAAGATTCGCTTTTGGTGACTCAAAAGGTCAGATTGGTTTTATAGAAAATGGAAAAATCACAGTAACTGAAAAGGCATCTTCCACACCTATAACCAATATGTTCTGGTCCAAAGACCAGGTATACTGGACAGATTCCGAAGGAAACATAGGAAAAATGGGAGGAACGGCGGTTAAAATAACCGACAGGCCCATAACCGCCACTTACGCCGCTGACATAGAAAAAGAATGGATAATGCTCGGAACGGAAAGCGGAAGTATGATAATAGTAAACCCATCACTTAAGAAAATCGGAGAAGCATCAACCGGAAACAAGGCAGTAAAAGACTTACGGGGATATAAGGAAAACATGCTTTCCGTGGATAGTGAATCCAATATAAAAAGCTGGAATTTGAATGCCGGTGCAGTTATAGGTAAAAAACCGAAATTCGATTCGGATACCCATATATTCTCTGAAAAAGGTATTTTCTACGTACTTCAGAAAAATGGAGATTTCTACACATTCAGCAAAGACAGCGAAGGAGTTACGGCACAAAAAATATTCAGCAAAGACATGTCTATAATGGGCATCACGAAGAAACCGATAGTTTTCAACATTGACGGACTCAGATATTTCCCATTCTTAAACGGAAAACTCGTGGATAAGGCTTTAAAAATCTATGAGGAAGGAAACGTAAGTGTATCTGATAAATTCATGATGTTCTGGAAAGATGACATACTTCAGATATACGATATAAAAGATGAAAAGACTCTCAGAACTTTCAAATTCGGCGATGGAAACACCGTTAATTATTCCACTATGCAGAATGAAAGGCTGTTCTTCTTCTTCAATCAGTCCATGGCAATTGTAAATCCGTATAATCCCGGTGAAGCTGTAGTTGTAGATATTTCAGAACTCGATAACGGTAAAATACTGGAGGCATTCCTTTACAACAACAAATTGGGATTTGTAGATTCAAAAGGAAAGGTATATTATTACAATATAATTGAAAACAAACTCGGAATAACCATCGATCTTTCCGATTCACTTGAAAATGCCTATTACAACCCTGATGCATACAAGGTGATTGGATTTGTTGATAATTCAGTCGTGATTTATTCCGTTGTTGACAACAACATAGAAAACTTCAAAGTAGACTCTGACGTTGTCGACCTTGACTGGATCGGAACAAACCTTTATGTACTTTGCAGCGACGGTGTTATTTATGAAAAGGAAATTTGATGTATCTTAATTAAATAACGTGAGGTGATTTTATGAAAAAGAGTTCCAAATTGTTGATTCTTGCATTTATAGGAATCGCAGTATTGATTTCCAGCTGTTCGCTTTCGTTAGGTTTTCCATGGCTGGCAGGCGGCTGGGGAGTAGAAATTGGTACTGGATTTACCGGATGGGCTGCTTCTTCAAGAGCAGCAGGAGACCAATTCACAATGACACTTGATCAGGATGGCGGAGCGATTTCCGGTTTTATCACTTTAAACGGTAATGATTACGAATTAAAAGGTATGGTAGATAAAAGCGGAAATATCGTAATCAACACTGTTGTTGAAAATGAACAACTGGTTCTTGAAGGGAAATGCTCTAATGATGAGTTAAAAGGTAACGAAGAAGCATGGTCTGCTAAGAGATTGGCAAATTAATTACGGAGGTAAAATAAGATGAAAAAACCAAATTTATTCCCGATACTCATTCTGGCATTGATGATTATTTTCATGTCCACTGCATGTTATTTCTCCGTAAAGATATTCCCGAGAATAGGTGAAAGCACATGGGAATTCGCAGTTCTCAACGGCGCTAATGAAATAGCCACCGGAACATTTTCAATTGACAAGAGAACGGATTTCCATACCGTATCAGGCAGCGTAACATTTGCCACACCTGTAGCAACTACTGTAAAATATTCAGGTGTTGCCGATCAGGATAGAAATATTAATTTCAGTATCACATTGACAGGTGTACCGACTCCTACATATACATTCAGCGGGGTTATTAATGCAGCGGATAATAAAGTCGCCGGATACTGTGATTATAAAGATGGCACTATGCAGGCTACAGAATTACTTCATTACACATGGGGTGCAACAAGAGCTGCAAATTAAAGACAACAGAGTTTCAGAATCAGCTGAAGAATCTTTCTACAGGGAGGCGCATTTATGGGTTTTGAAAACAACGAAACTATAGAGATAGTATGTCCCATATGTTCGGAAAAAATTCAGATGGACCTCAGCTCGAATTTCTGTATATGCGACGTATGCCATACCAGAATAGAGTTAGATGCGAAAAGGCTTGAGCAACTCAGAAAGACCAGCAACGAAGATTCGAACGATAATTACTCAAAGAATATCAACGTTAATTTTTCGATTTAAATAAATAAAAGCAGGCTTTATTAGCCTGCTTTTATTTTTGTACATCACTCATCAGGGCCACCAACCTGACTCCAGTTTGTAACTATATCGCCTGATATGAATAACTGGTCTTTCTGCGAAATATGCGTATGTATGAATATCTCTTCCAGGGAATATTCCGTATACTTTGCTATAGCCTCTGCAATACTTACCATGATAACTTTTCTCTCATCTGAAGATATGAAAGCGGGAACATACAAATCCACAAAAACAGGCGATTTTATATTTGCCTCTTCACAGCCCGGGCAATAGATTTCGTCAAAAGACTGCCAGTAATAGGTAATGAAAGATTCTGAAAGGCCCGTTGCTGCCGAAACGTATGTACTAATAGATTTCATTGTATCTTTTAATTCGCCTGTAAATGGTAAAGTGGTTATTTTCACCATCGGATCAGCGGTACTCATATCTTTTGCCATAAAAAACATACACGATGATAAAATAAGAATAGAAAAAATCAAAATGAATTTGTTCACATTTTTCAGCATATTTACCTCCAATATTTCCGAGTTAAATCACATAAATATCCCAAAATCTTTTTGATTAATTTATACAATATATTTTATTACTACAACTGTGGGTAATTAATTAATGAAGAGAAGTATTTTCCACGAGGTACAAATGACAGGAAAATCAAAAAACGCACTTCGGATTCCAAAGCCTGAAATGCATTTAATATTATTTTAGTTTTATTATAACATTATACTTCTGAACTCATATCATATTTAAAACATCAGGAAGCAATGTCATCCTTTTATTGCGTAGAATACCATACCGAGATATTCGTGAAAAGCCTGTGATAAAGCTTTAAGAGCACCGATTGAAGGAATGAAATGATACCATAGTGTTTTGGTTGAACCATCTATGGTAAAGTCGCAGGGATAAGGAAGTATTTCTATATCCGAATTATTTCCCAATTGTTTTTTGAAAGTATCATAAGACCTCTTAAGATGTATGGCGGAAGTTACCAGGATTATCCTGTCGTATTTACCTTGCATATTTTCGATTATATATTTTGCATTTTCCGATGTGGTTTTCGCTTTGGATTCCTCGAATATACGTTCAGTGGAAATCCCCCAACTGACCAGTATATCCTTCATGACTTCTGCTTCACTTCTGCCGGTTCCTTCCTCAAGTATTCCACCGGTTATGGCAATGTCAAGGGAATTGCCACTCGCTATTTCATAACCTTTCAGCAGCCTTTTCAAAGTATGTACGGCTATTTCCTCGCCCTTTTCCCCTTCATTCACAGGAACATCGCGTGTCACTCCGCCTCCAAGAACAACTACAAGATCTTCGGGAGTATATTTAACTGTTGGAATCGGATAAGTATATTCCAGTGGATATACGAAAAGCCTTACAAAAAATTCACTGGAGGTAAAATAAATACCGCAAGTCAAAATGATTAGAAATATTTTCATAAATCTGCCCGTTTTTTTCCATCTCAACAACAGAACAGCCAATGTGATTAAAATAAATATTCCAGGAAATTCAAAGAAAGAAGCTATTATTTTCTGAAGTACCAGCATAAAATCACCTCAACATGTGGTATGTCTTACCGAACAAATACTCTGTGGAAAAATCGCATCTACATTTTCTATTAAAGTCAAAGCGATTTTTATATTTTGATCTTCGCCTACTTCAATTGATATTTCTGAGCCGGGATTTACAGTTTTTCCATTTCCAACTATAACCGGATTATTCCTCATATTTTTAACCTTGAGAATGCTGCCATTACGTTTTAACTTCACCATCAGATTTTCGGTATGAACATCATTCCCATTGAGTTTCAAATCCACAGTGATTTCTGTTTGAGTATCGTAAAAAAGCAGAAAATCTTTTGTATATTTAACAAGCACCCCTGTATATTCTTTCCATTCACCGTCTTTTTTCAGCTCGTATACAACCTTACTGCCAATATTCCTTTCAAGTAGTGGATCATAGGAAAAACCTATATAATCTATGACAGAGGTGTTGACATCGTTCAGGTATTTCTGATTTTTAGAAAAAACGGAAGTTTGAGGCACCATTTTTGCTGTGAACATCATCATGCTCTGAACTATGGCATCCCTCACAGAGGAAAAAAACATCCTGATTTTATCGAACAACAGCATTATTGGTTTCTTACCGATAACCATTATTTTCCGGTTTCTGTTTTTCTGTTTCTGATCACTCATATACTCTATAGGCCTGTAAAATCCCTGAACAGTGGGAAATTCAGTTTTATACAGAAAAAATCCGGTTTCCACATGTTTCTCATTTTTATAAGGCTTCTGATATTTAACATAAATACCGGTTGAGGCCAGTATTTGCATTCCCCATACGGCGGTTTTATCTATAAAGGATATTATTATAAAATCCTTTTTAAAATCCTTCAAACATCTGTCCTTGGAATTCCCTTTTAAAAAACTTATTATCAAAGCGGCTGCGAATATTATCAGAATGGTTACGCCAAAATCCATATAAACCACCTATCCGAATATCAAAGATATAATAAGCGGGACACACATTGAGAGAATTACTCCCTGGCCAAACGCAACAAGTGTACTGTCTTTATCGGTATTTTTGGAAATCAGGCCAAGTAACGTATCCATAGATGTCGCCCCCGCAGAGGATACGGCCCCAAGCTGAGATACCTTCGCAAAGAAGGGAATTAACAAAATCGAAATAACTTCCCTTATTATGTTGGAAGTGAATGATACTGCTCCGAGAAACGGTGAGTACATTTCCGAAATCATAACTCCGGATAATGAATACCAGCCCATTCCCGCCGATGCACCCATAGCCTCTTTAAAAGAAAAACCCGTAAAAATTGAAGTAGCTCCGGCAAACAGAAGTGTTCCCGCTATAACGAGTACCGATTGTATTATTATAATTGGAATGTTTACCTTCATTCTTTTCAAAATTCCCTCTTCACTGCCTATATCTATACCAACAACAAATACCAGCAACATGAGAAGAAAAGTTATTATATTATCAGATATCTGAAAGGAAACAAACCTGCCGCATACTATTCCCAGAACAACCGAAGAAATAAGTAATATCATACATATCACCGTTTATTTTAAGCTCATTGATTCTTTTTTTTCTCAAGATACTTATTCTTAAATTTATCAAATATGGAAGTAAAGACTACACTGCCTAAAATTCCCGCCAACGCAATCACCAAAGCAGAGAAGCCTATTTCCGGCAATTTTTCAAAAAGTTCATTATCGGAACCTATTTCGAATCCCATGACAAACAACAGTATCACAGTTATTATTGTGACCAGTTTGTATTTTTTTAAAAATTCAAATTTTCGTGTCAATCCCAGTAAAATACCCACAACGAATGAAATCAGAATCAGAATTAAAATACCCATCACCCGAAACAACGGGCACCTTTCAGTGCCCGTAAATTGTTATTCGATTATATATTAAATTAGTGCTTATTTCAAAATAGATTTGAAATATTCTTCATCAGGATATAATTCCATACCCTTTTTGGCGATATTTTTTGCCTCTTCGTTCTTTCCAACCTTCTGATAAGCCTGAATGAGTCCTATCATCGCTTCAGAATTTTCCGGCTGTATTTCCAGGACTTTTTCGAAAGATTTTACCGATTTATCAACACTTCCCATCGGGTTGTAAAGATTCATCCAGGCCACCCCAAGATTCGCGAGTGGGTTTTCCGGATCGAGTTTTACAGCTTTATCCAGCAAATTACTGGCTTTCATACCAATTGACATCTGCTGTAACGGAGGAGTTTTATCATCTATACTTCTCATAAGAGAATACCCTGCAACCGCATTCAGCATAGAATCGTCAGGATTACTCTGAAGCAAAGATTCAGCCTTTTTCGAGATTTCTGTAAGCTCTTCCTTCTTACTTGCTTTCATAAGTCTTTGTGCAAGTTCATCCGCAGGATTTTCAGTACTGATTTCCTCTACAGGTGCTTCAACTTTTTCTTCAATCAGTTCATCAGATTTTCCAACAACTTCCGTATCAACTGGTTCTTCAACTACTGTTACAGACTTACTGTCAACCATAAAATACTTCATAACAGTTTCCAGAAGAGTTGGCAATGCATTTACGATCTGCGTGAATATCGGTTTTTCCTTCATGACGGGAATCATTTTAACATCATCTGGGCTGACTATCATAACCGCATAAGGGGTTAAGTCAATTTTCCCCACAACTCCGGAACCTTTAACAGGTGTTCCGAATGTTCCGTTCAGGAAAAAGGATTTAACTTCAAAAAAAGTGATAATCGTCTTGTCTCCAACCTGAACAGTACTCGACATAGCTTTTTTGTTATCAAGAGCCTTGAAGGCTTCACTCATTACTTCGGTGGTAACATTTCCTGCAGTGTTCGGAACAACTTTGTCAGCGGCAAAAATTACCGAACTGAATAAAACACATATAATCGTGATTATTAAAATACTTTTCTTCATAAGAAACACCTCACTGACTGATCATGGGAATTACATATTCCATAACCATTGGCACGAGTTTAGGAAGTGCATTTATAAGTTCCTCAAAGAAAGAAACTCTGTTGGTAACCGGAATAACCTGCACTTCATCATCAGTTATGATGATTACAGAAAAAGGAAGTATGTCTACTCCGCCACCGGAACCTGCACCCATCATCATACCGGGGCCACCGCCGCCGCCGCCGAAACCGGCCTGAATTTCGAATAATGGTATTATTGTTTTATTACCAGCTACTATTGGTTCACCCATAGCTGAATTACCTGTCACCACATTTGAAAATTCTTCAATCATTGCCATCGAAAGCTGTCCGGCATTTACTATCGTAGTAGGTTGTTCTGTCTGAGCAAAACCTAAGGAAACTATACACGCAATAAGCGCTAAAGATAAAAATACTTTCTTCATTTTCTCCTCCTTTAATCCCTTCTGCTTTTTAATAAAAACCAGAAGCATTGTTATAGTTCATTATAACACAGATACTCATCGTTGTCAATTTAAATTACTGACAAGCTTATTATACTCTTATTAACATAAGTATAATTTCTTAAAAATTCCTTACAACTTATATTGCGTTCCAACATTTATTTTTTACAAAACAATTTGAATGTACTCTGTAAACACTCTTTTAAAACGAGTGCAAGATATCAAAAAATAAATATTCAGGAAAAATCTCACCTTTTCCGATGATAATTAATGTTTAAAATCTTGAGTTATAAAACAATATTCATTCCTATCAGAAACAGCATTTCGGTGAGCATTACCGTTGCTCCCAGCACATCGCCGTTAAATCCACCAAGTTTCTTATTCGAAGCGATTTTTAAAACTGTAAATGAAATCAGCATACTTATAAAACCAGCAATCAGAGTTTCCCAATAATAAATCAATGGCAGCAAAGTACACATTCCCAGGATAAACTGATAGACTTTAATTTTTCCAAATAACGCTCCCAATCCCTTGTCGGAACAGGGTTTTGAAAATTCCATCATAAGAAGAACGGAGGCCCTTCCATATATTGGAAAAAAGATCCAGCCATACTCAGCATGCATTACAGAAACTAATTCCAGTAGCAGGAACAGGAATCCAAACAGTAATGCAAATGCGCCTATTGTAGGTTCTTTCATTATTTTAATCGTCTTTTCCCTGTCCTTATGTGACGCCATAAACCCATCGATTACGTCAAGCAGCCCATCGAAATGAAAAAAACCAAAAATCAGATAATATACTCCAAACGAAAGGGCTTTTGAAAGTAAATCACTCATAAAATACGAAGATAAATAATAGATCAGGAATACCAATCCGGATGCTATATATCCAACAGCGGGAAAAAATATCACCGATTTTCCATAATCGATTCTCTTAATTCTCGGAGTTCTTATTCTGCTGAGCATGGACAAAGCCAGAAAAAAATCGTCAAACAAGTTTTTTCAGCCTCCTCGCAATTTCCTTCGTTTTATCCCATTCGAAAGTCTCTATACATATTGGAATATCTTCGCCCAAATCAAATCTTTCTACCATTGACTTGAAATCCGTATACACATTTTCTACCGGTTCTTTATGGTCTTTACCATTCTGAACACCGTGAAAGTGAATTTCTTTTATATTTCCCGAATATTCCCTGCAAAACAGATTTACATCTTTTTCCCTGTAAATGAGATGTCCATAATCCATGGTTATTTGAATGTTTTTATTTCTCTTTTTAACAATATCCATAAATTCGTAAAAGCTCTCATCTTCCAGATTTTCGAGGGTTACTTTTCCCCTTGCCATTTCATCAAGTTCGTTAAAATACCAGTTAAACAACTCTTCAAAAGGTTTTAAAGGGTGTAATGTCATATTCAGTATCGGATATTGTTTCATATAATCAACGGCACTTTTCACATTTTCGATTCTATCCGTGGGGAGATGAATCGATATGTCAGTTATATCAAGTATTGATTTTATTTCCGAATCGAGCAGAAGTTTTGTATCACTGTCCCATGTATAAACCAGTAATTCGACAAAATCAAGTTCAGGAGAAATTAGTTTTACATTCTCGAGATAAGTTCCCGGAATCTGCCATGAAGTTGCTCCTATTTTCATTTCAACCTCACACCCAGTCCGCATGCCATAAGATAAACCTCATCGCAAACAGAGGCAATTCTTTTATTGGTATGGCCCAGCAGCGAACAGTATTTCCGCCCCAGTTCATTCATGGGGATGATACCGCTCCCCACTTCATTAGTGACCATAACAAGAACGGAATCCGTCTTTGAAAATTCCTCACCAGAAATATAATCCAGAAAATTTTCCAGTTCATCTTTGTAACCCTTATCTTCTCTTTCAATCAGCAAATTGGATACCCACATGGTTATACAGTCGATAACTACTATATCTGGAGATTTTTCTATTATTCCCTTCAAGGCATCACATACACCCAACGGTTCTTCAACGGTTATATACCTGTTTCCCCTTTCTTCTATATGCCTGTTTATCTTTACTGAAGTTTCACCATCAATACGTCTGGCCGTGGCGATAAAATACTTTTTCTCACCGCATAAATCTGCTATTTCAATAGCGCGGGAAGATTTACCACTACTCTGTCCGCCCGTAAGCAATATCTTTTTCATCTAAGCCTCCCCAAGTTTATTTTCTTAAATAACCTATCAGCATTATATCCGGGAATAATTTATCTATACTTTCATCATCCGTGGTAAAAATCCCGCATGTTGACGGTCCGGCTGATTTGGTAAAATTCACTTTTCTATCCGTATAAACTTTTTCAAAGTTAAGTGAAGTTTCTCCACAAAGAACTTCCAATTCTTTATTGATTCCCTTCGACCCGCATGGGAGGAAATCCCCAACTCTGTGATATTTCATTATATCCTGTATTATTGATGGTTTTAAATTTCTGTATTCGTTTTTTATAACTTCTTCACCCACAAATGGCTCTCCGATCAAATACACCCCATAGTTTTCCTTAGAGCCTCTCCATACAGGGTTTTCCGTTTCCGATATCACCGTTATCCCGAAAGCCGTCATCTCAGTTTTAAAATTCTCCTCCGTACTGCCGTTAATCGCAGGAATATCACAGGAATAGAGATTTAATTCTTCTTTTATCCCTTCAAATACCTCTTTACCCGTATTATCCCATTCATTGCTCACAGTTGAGATTACGCATATTGGCTTTGCCCCAACAGAATACACCTCATTCAAACATACCCTTATCGTGTATTTACCCGAAATCCTTGGCGACATTTTCAAACTGTCATGTGATTTATTACCAATTCCACCCAGAGAATCACAAGCAATAAAACTGTACTCACTTCCCTTTTTAATTACCGTAAGATCTCTCGCAGTATTAATAAACAATTGCTTCCCTCCAACAAAATATTATTTGTTAAAAATTCATCTACTGAATTGTACAATAAAATTCGAAATTATTCATTATAAGAACAGTATGAAAAATAATATTGTGATATAATTTAATTGAGAAGTCCGTTTAACTAATACTTAGGAGGAGATAGTTTTGATTCGTAAGCCAGCAGTATCTGGTATTTTTTATCAGGATAATTCGTTGGGATTGAGGAATCAAATCGAGCAGATTTTCAGTCACAATCAGGGACCGGGAGTAATTCCAGCGGTACCGGAGCATAATTTAACAAAAAGCTACGGTCTTATACTGCCTCATGCCGGATATATTTACAGCGGCCCGGTAGCAGCGTGGGGAATGCAGGAAGCTGCAAAAAAAGGAATACCCGAAACGGTTATAATTATTGGCCCTTCACATACCGGAATGGGAATGCCGGTAAGCGTATGGGACAAAGGAAGTTGGGAAACACCATTTGGAGAAGTGCAGGTAGATGAAGAACTAGCCTTCGAATTTCTTAAAAATTATGACTACGCCAATTCAAACTATAACGCACATCTGGGCGAACACTCAATAGAAGTTCATCTGCCGCTGCTGCAGTTTACACTTGGCAATTCATTTAAGATTCTTCCCATTTCCATGATGGATCAGAGAAAACAAACAGCTGAAGAAATAGCCGGAGTATTTTCGAAAATCAAGGATATGAAAAAGTGTATTTTCATAGCTTCTACAGATTTGAATCATTACGAAACTGAGAACATAACACAGAAAAAGGATAAAGAAGTTATCGATGCAATTTTAAACACCAATATCGAAAGAATGTATTCTGTTATTACGGAAAAAAACATTTCAATGTGCGGTTTTGGGCCTGTTGCTTCGCTTCTGAAAGCAAAACTTGGCAACCCTTTACTGTTAAAACATTTAACAAGCGGCCAGGTGAGCGGCGACCTTTCACACGTTGTCGGATATTCAAGTTTTCTTATTGACTAAAACCGGAGGTGAGATATGAACAATATAAGTCTTGCAGGATTCTATCCCATGTTTTCAGTGCTTATTGAATACTGGTATATATCTCTTCCTGCCGCAATTGCGCTGCTCTTTGGCAGCAGATGGTTTCCCAAAATAGTAATTTCTGCCGTAGGTTTTTTTGCGGGTTTTTTCCTAATATTCCCACTTTTACTTCAGATAAAAGTAATAGGAGATTATATTACCGCGAATCCTTCATCTGAAATTTTCTTCAGCCTTTTAACAGGTGTGGTAGTTGCGGCAATAGTTTATTCCATATTCAGGTTCGTATTTTTCTTAGGCGGCCTTTTATTTGGCGCTTTTATAGGAATGTGGTTATGGAAAATACTATATCCGACACTTGATAGTTTTTTAACCACACAATTCCCTAATTATCAGTTACCCGATTGGGTTTATTACGTGTTTATAGGAGTTCTCGGATTGATAATAGGAATACTCGCCCTGGCTTCACAGGAGAAAACGCTTATTTTTATTTCAATTATCTCAGGCTCCATGATAGCCATGTTGCTTGCATTATACGGACTCATGCAGGTAACAGTGGATACTTTTGGTAAAATACAGACTTCCGCCACAGGTCAGATAAGCTCTTTCAACCTTTCCACAGCGGGAATTCTGGTATTTTTCATAGGAATTATAGTGCTTATGTTTATTGGTTTTAAAGTGAGTTATGCCACAAGAAGACAAACAGCCTGATAAAAAAATAAATTAAATAATTAAAGGGGCAGTTAAACTGTCCCTTTTTGTTTTTATTATGATCTATATTTTCATTCCTGGTTTTCTGAATAAATCCCTGCATGATTATGAAAACTTTTTGCCCAGAGAATCCGCAGTAACGATGGCGGCATAAACGTCTTCCGGGGTAACTGTAAAAGGCATGTTATAAATGGTTTCACCCGAGGCACAGGATACTTTTGCCACTTCCATTATATCTTCTTCATTGAACTGTACAATACCTAAATCTTCCAGTTTAAAAGGCAATCCGATTTCTTTACAAAAATTGACGACCTCGATTATTTCCTCTTTAGCTGCATTCTCGATAACGAGTTGTACGATTGTTCCAAAAGCAACTTTTTCACCATGATACATCCTCTTACATTCCTTCAAAACGGTTAATCCGTTGTGAATGGAATGTGCTGCAGCAAGACCACCGCTTTCGAAGCCAATACCACTTAAATAAGTGTTTGCTTCAATTATATTTTCTACAGCTGAAGTCAGTACTTTGTTCTTCACAGCAATTACAGCCTTGAGTCCATCCGCGAGAAGAGTATCATAACAGAGTTTAGCAATTGAAATTGCGGCAATCGATGGTTTTCCTCCAGCCATGTTTTCGGCACCAGATCTCATGCATGCCCTGGCTTCAAAATAAGTCGCAAGTGCATCTCCCATTCCTGAAATCAGCAGCCGCACAGGTGCTTTTGAAACAATAGCAGTATCAACAAGAACTAAAGCCGGATTCTGTTTCAGTTTCAGGCTTTCACTGAACACCCCTTCTGATGTGTATATTATCGAAAGAGCACTGCATGGTGCATCTGTCGATGCTACAGTGGGAACTATCACAACAGGGATGTCTTCATAATAGCTTACCGCTTTGGCGGTATCTATTATTTTTCCTCCTCCAATTCCAACAACCGTATCACAACTATTATTTTTAAGAACAAATCTGAGCCTTTCTATCTCTTCTCTCGTCGACTCACCGTTAAAAACTTCGAATACGATTTTTGCATTATTATCTTTAAAACTATCGAAAATAAGAGATTTAGTACGTTTAATTCCCGATTCACTGGCTATGAAGAAAAATGAATTGCCAATTTTCTCAAGATGATGACAGATATTTCTGAGTTCATCTTTTCCCTGAACATATTTTCCAGGTGCGATTATGCTTCTGGCCATTTTTTCACCATACCTTTATTTGAATTTGCTTATATCACTTTTTTATACACACTTATTTCTGCTCCGCCCTCAAGTAGCTTACCAATTTCAGGCACCAATTTTGTAAAATGAGATGTATTGAAATGTTTTTCAAGTGATTCTTTGTTCTCCCATTCTTCTATCATAGTCATTACGGAATCATTTTCACTATCCTGATAAAGCTCGTATTTAATGCAATTTTCTTCTTTTCTCGATTCTTTTACAAGTTCGCCAAACAGTTCAAGGGCTTTCTCAATCATATCTTCTTTCACTGCGTGTTTTGCAACTACTTTAATCATAACTTTTCTCCTTTTAAAATTATAAGATTTTTGTCCATAACATAATATTCTATCACTCAATCTATCTATAAAAAACATTTTAAATTTTCCTTTTTCCATAATCAACGAATATTTTATAAATATTAATGTGATTTTCACCGTTAAACCAATACTTATGCTCTAAATTCCTTCAACATCTGCTATTTGTAGCCAACACACATATTTGCTATAATCTGATAGGCAAATGCCGGATGATAATTCTATACATTTTTTCCCCGGGACAAAATTAAAAACAGTACTTCAACTTAATATTCAACACAGCATATTCCAGACAAAAATTTAATTTGGAGGGTATTTTAAATGAAAAAAATATTTTTTCTTCTGTTGTTTGTTGCAAGCTTTCAAACACTTCTTCTTGCTTTTTCTGAGGGAATTATAGTTTTTACCTCTGCAAGAGATGGTAACTGGGAAATATACACCATGAATGCGCATGGTTCAAATCAGACACGAATAACTGACAATCCGTCAAATGACTGGAATCCTGAATGGTCTCCCGATGGTTCAAAAATAATTTTTTCCTCGGATAGAAATGGAAATAACGACATTTTTATAATGAATGCGGATGGTTCAGATATTCAATGCCTGACAGAAAATACAATCTGTGATGAATTTTATCCAAGCTGGTCACCGGATGGTAAAAGAGTAACCTATACATCCTATAAAGACAATAAATTCTCTCTGTATACTATGAACTCGGATGGCGGCGAAGTAAGGTTACTATACGATTCTTCAGAATCAAATTACTCATCAAAATGGTCACCGGATGGAAAAACAATTGTATTCGTTTCAAGGATAAAAGGCGATGCAGAAATATGTACCATAAACCCTGATGGTTCAGGTTTTAAAAGATTGACGACAAGGTCAGGTCAGGATGCCTGCCCACAATGGTCTGCTGACGGAAATAAAATAGTTTTTTCGAGTTCAAACAGAGGCAGTGGTGAAGATATAGCCATAATGAACTCGGATGGCAGCGGTTATAAAGTTGTAGTAAGAAATTATAAAAGCAACGATTTTGCACCTTGCCTTTCTCCGGATGGAAATTATATAGCTTATCAAACCGGATTTCCAGGTACAAATGGGGAAAATGATGAAATTGTCATACTGGACATAAAAACCGGAAAAATCACAAGACTTACAGATTCTCCAGGATGGGATTCACAGCCAGACTGGAAAATTCCAACTATTTCAGAATAGGAGGCAGAAGATTATATGAAAAACAGTATTGTCCTTTTTTTATTTTTAATAATTGTTTTTACCCATTCATTCTGTTTAAGCGATTTAATAACAGTTAGTAGCGGAATCTTCAATATGGGAAATACACGAAATGATATTGAAGGCTTCAATAATGAAAAACCCGTGCATGAAGTCAGAATAACTTACGATTATTATATAAGTAAATTCGAAACAACAAATGAACAATATGCGGAATTTCTTAATTCTGTTTCTGTTGGAAAAGATGGCATATACGGGAATAAAATGCTTATAGATATCAAAGACACGGAATGTGAATTGGAAATCAGAAACGGAGTTTTTAATTTCCCACTTAATAAAGGACAGAACCCCATACTGGAAATAACATGGTGGGGTGCCATTGAATACTGCAACTGGCTGAGTGACTGCGAAGGATTACTCAGGGCATATGATGAGAATGGAAACCTTCTTGATAAAAATGGAAATAAAACAAATGATATCACCGAAGTTGAGGGATACAGACTTCCAACAGAGGCGGAATGGGAGTACATGGCAAGAGGCGGCCATAATATGCAGCAAGACTACAAATATTCCGGAAGTGATTCAATAAATGAAGTGGCAGTTTACTGGAATAATTCGGCCAATCAGACAAAGCCTGTAGGAAGCAAAAAAACTAATGATCTCGGAATATTCGACGTAACCGGCAACGTATGGGAATGGTGTCATGACCTGTATTCGAAATATGAAAATAGAATATACGATAATCCAATTGGAGCAGATAATGGAAACGAAAGAGTCATACGGGGTGGAAGTTGGGACAGCCTTGCTAAATTCTGCCGAATACCACGCAGGGTGAGCGGTAAACCTGGCAGCAGTGGAATGAATATCGGTTTCAGAATAGTAAAAACAGATACTGACGGTTCAGAATCGAAACTCAGTTTCAATATTGGAGATTATGTTCAGTTTGGAAAATACTTCGATGAACCTATTCTTTGGAAAGTTATCAACATCGATGAAAATGAAAATCCAATGTTATGGTCATACCATATTCTTACGGTTAAACCATTCGATTCCAGGGGAAATTATCATACCGATGAAGTAAGAAAAAAATATGGAAGCAATGAATGGGAATTTTCAAATATTCGACAATGGCTGAACAGTTATAACAAAAAAATTGAATGGTGGCAGAATTCTCCTTCAGCAGAAAATCTTTTACAGGGTTATAACCCATATGATAAAGAAGAAGGTTTTTTATCCGCTTTCAATTTTAAGGATTACGAGACTGACCTCATAAAACCTGTTATTCATAAAGTGTTATTACCATATCTGAATATTGATGAAAAAGATGGAGGGAATTTCTTTCATTTATGGGTTTATGAAATAGAAGGATTGGTTCAGAATTATGATAATGCATTTTACAAAATGATAGAAGATAAGGTGTTTTTATTATCGGCTAAAGAATTACACGATTATGTGTATAAGAACGGTATGGAGTATCGTGCAAAACCTACAAAAAAAGCCATTATGAACAGCACAGACAAAAATCCTGATTTTAAAACGGAAAATTTCTGGTATTCATGGCTACGTACCCCCGGGGCACAAAGTACCTCTAATCCGAAAATAAAAGTTAATAAATCAAACGGTGTACGTTACGTTTCACCCGGTGGTGGAATAAACAGTGCCTATGCCAGCGATTTCTGCATAGGTATACAACCGGCTTTATACTTAAAAAATGATTCTGTTTTTTCTTTGACAGGTAAAGGTACAGAAAAAGATCCGTATATAATTAATTATAAAGGAGAATAAAGATGAAAAAAATATTTTTAATTCTATTTATAATATTTTTTTATACAATAACATTTGCAAAATATACAATCCCTGCCGATATAAGCGAATTAACAGGTGACGGTGGCGGGGTAATTGTTTTTACTTCGGAAAGAAATGGAAATTGGGAAATCTATGCGATGAACGGCGATGGTTCTTCACAGACTCGTCTGACAAAAAACTCGGCAACTGATTGGAGCCCTGACTGGTCACCGGATGGCACTAAAATTGCTTTCACTTCAACAAGAAATGGAAATAGCGACATTTTTGTTATGAACGCAGATGGCTCGGATGTAAAATGCCTGACAGAAAATACTCCCTGCGAAGAACAATATCCCGACTGGTCACCAGACGGAGAAAAAATAATATATTCAGCTAAACACGATGAATTTTCAAAATTGTTTTTGATGAATTCGGATGGAAGCAATATCATACCCTTATTCGAATCAGAAAATGAATGTTTTTCACCACGATGGTCACCAAATGGAAGAAAAATAGTATTTGTAATGAGAATAGAGGGTGATACTGAAATATGTATCATAAATCCTGATGGAAGTGAATTTAAACGGGTTACCAAGAGAAAAGGACAGGATATATGCCCACGATGGTCACCGGATGGAAATAAAATAGTTTTTTCAAGTTCTGCTGATAGTAGAAGAAAAAATATAGCTATTATCAATTCAGATGGAAGTGAATATAAACTGATAGTGAAAAACTATTCGAGTAATTTTGCACCTAGTTTTTCACCAGATGGAAGTCTAATAGCTTTTCAAAGCGGAATATATTCCAATGATGAAATAGTTGTTTTTGATATGAATACCGGAGAACAAACCAGGTTGACAAATTCAAGTGGCTGGGATTCTCAGCCCTGCTGGAAAAAATAATTGATTTTCATTCAAATAACTATTGTGGAAGGAGAAAAAAATGGATAAACAGATCAATATAAAAATTGAGTCTAAAGATATATTCGATTCGGTGAAATCTGATAATCTTGATTTGTTAAAAAAAATAATAACAGAAAATCCTGAATTAATAAACACAAAAGATGAATTGGGAAGAACTCCCCTGATATGGGCATGCAGAAATTCATCGACAGAATTGATCGAATACCTTCTGAATATGGGAGCCGATGTCAACCTTGCCGATAACAACAATATCGCTCCGGTTCACATTCTGGCTTCCAAAGGGGATTCGAAAAATATGGAAATGCTCCTGACAAAGGATGCAGATGTTGATTTTAAAGCAGGCACCGGCCTTACAGCTCTTCATTACAATTCAATTCCGGAAGGTATTTTCCAGCAAAGGGTTTTAATTTACATACAGTTATTATCAAAAGGGGCGGATCATACGATGCGAAATAAAAATGGCGATACACCCCTGAATTTTGCAGTTGAAAATTCTGTGGATAGGGAAATGATAAAAACTCTTCTAAATTATAATGCCGATTACAATGCTGAGGGAAACAGGGCATCGCTGCTTATGCAAAAGGCAGCTCAATATGGATTCAGGGATTTCTTCATTGAACTGCTGAAAAAAGAAGGAAAAAGGGTTTTGGATGATAAAACCCAAAAAGACCTGATAGTGAAATCTGCAGCGATTGGGGGAGAAACAGATATTTTAAAGACTTTGACAGATATGGGTTTCAGTATAGATACTGGAAAAAATGTTTACGGTTTAACCTTAATACATTATGCTGCGAAATACGGCCATGAAGTGATGATCGAATACCTGACAAAACTGGGTGTGGATATAAATTCCAGAAACAATGTCGGAGAATCCGCATATAACATTGCCGAAAAAAACGGAAATAAGAAAATAATGGAATTGATATTAAAACTTGGCGGAAACGACGAAGCTGCAGAATTCACCGTTTTAAAGGGTAAATACCTGGGACAGACTGTGCCTGGAATGAAACCCGAGATTTTCGCTCCGGGTATCATTTCCACCGATGAATACGAAGGCTGCTCGGGATGGGGAAAAAACATGGAGTATTTCGTATTTCAGCGATGGACAGACAACGTTCAGAAACTCTGCATTATGAACCGTAACGAAGATGATTCATGGACTGAACCGGAAGAAATCCCATTTGGCGAGGAATATCAATGTGGTGATTTTACCATAGCACCTGATGGAAAAACACTGCTTTTCGCATCAAGAAAAGATACCCAGGAATACGGATTGAAAAGTGAAGGTACAAGTATCTGGAAAAGTATTAAAACTCAAGAAGGCTGGACTGAACCTGAATTGTTAAAATCACCTATAAATTCCGAATACAACGAAAGTTATCCATGCATGGCATCAAACGGAAATCTGTATTTTTTCAGCATGCGGCCAGGAGGATTCGGAAGAAGCGACCTTTACATGTCAGAACTCGTAGATGGCGAATACAAATGTGCTGTAAATATGGGACCGGATTTCAACAGCGAGAATTACGAATGGGATCCATTCATAGCCCCAGATGAAAGTTATATAATTTTCTGCTCTATGAATCCCGGCGGGCCATGTGATTATATGTACGTTTCTTTTAAAAACGAAGATGGCACATGGGGAAAACCGGTATACCTTGGAGACGACATAAATTCTGACAAATCCGACAACCGCCCCTATGTTACACCTGACGGAAAATACCTGTTTTTCTGCAGCAGGAGATCAGGTGAAGGTGACATATACTGGGTCGATGCTAAAATACTGGGTGAATTGAAGAAAAAACAGATTTAACTTATAATGTGCGCGTATGTAACGCGTACGTTAAAGCGTCAGAAGGGTTATAAATAGATATATATACGCTCCAGAACAAGATATGAAACGTCAATTGTAATCAAATTCGGTGAAATTTACAAACCGGGTACTTCACGAGTTTCGAACTCGCTACGCTCAAACAGCGAAATTCAACCGTTACATTCCCTTGTTTGTAATTTCATAGCCAAACTTGAATTAAGATTTCCTTATTCATATCTTGTTCCTTGTACTCTGGATGGCGGTATTCAAGGTGTAAATAATCCGGTTTACAAGAATGTGATGTTGGCGCACATTATGAGATTTAAAAGATAAACAATAATTTCAGATATTGCCGCTAATCATTTATAATATATAAAATCAAAAAAATATATTTCAATAAACAAAGGCAGGAGAAATTATTGTTCATAGAAAAATTCAGAGAGCTGATTGTCAACCCGTTTGATGTTAAGTTCAATTGTTTCAGTATAAATCAAATATTGGAATACCCGCATGCCGCAAACGATGTGATTCATTGCACGGATAGAAACGGCATGCATTTTATCGTTAAATTTTCCAGGCATGCGGAAGCGGATTTTGAAAATGAATTGATTTTTCTCAACATTCTGGCAGATTATGATATTAAAGTTCCGAAAGTCATCGAATCCGGGAATCACAACGGCGTGGATTTCATAGTTCTGGAATATATAGAAGGAAAAAGGATTTCACAGATAATTGACAGTTACGAAGAAAATAAAAAGAAATACTGCGAACTTTTCGGAAAGAATATAGCATTAATACATAGCTTTAAGATCGGAGAAAGAGAAGCTAAAATCAGAAGATTCCATAATCCAGTTGATAATAAAGACAAAGATGATTTCATTTCAGATATCAACAACTGGCTTGAAAAAAATAAGCCTTATGAAAGTGAAAAATGCTTTGTACATGGCGATCATCATTATGCGAATATTATCTGGAAAAACGATGAAATAAGCGGGGTAGTGGACTGGGAACTTGCAGGTATGGGAAACAGGGAATTTGACCTGGCATGGGCAATATTTTTAAGGCCATCACAGACTTTTTTCAACACGGAAGAGGAAGAATACGATATCTTAAACGCTTATTCTTCACTTAATAGTTTTGATTACAATTCCTATAATTTCTTCAAAGTTCAGATAATGTCACATTTTTATACCTTCAAACAAAAAGATTTGAACTATCTGAACTGGTTAAAAAAGAACATAAACAAAATAATTCAAAACTGAAAAGTCAAATAATACAGTCATTTTATGGTACATGTTATATTTATATAAATCAGATTTTTTATTACTGGCCACTCCACACAGTCACTTTAATTAGAGCTTGTTGAAAAACTCAAACTCTGTCATTCCGAGCGTCAGCATGGAATCACGGGTTTAAATCCCTGTGTTAAAAATCATACTTTTTCCATTTCACCCGGCTATTTAATAAAAAGTTTTCACTTAAGTCGTATAAAATCTTAATTAGTGGTACTATTTTATTATCAGGTACAATATATAAACATTCATTTCTTGTTTAGAAATATTGATAAAACAAAAATAATACTATATAATAAATCAATGTTATACTGAAGTAAATTCATCCTAATTTAACTTTGCACATATTCCCTAAAACGAACGCACTCCTATAAAAATACCCCGGAAAGAAAAATGATTCTTTTCAGACGGTCTATATTTTATTTGTATAGGAGGAATAAGATTATGTCAATAGCAGCTTTCTTAGCCGAAAACATAGTTAGCTATGCTCTCGGCACCAGCATGGAAATATTGATAAACAAAATCACCAAGAAAACTTTTACAAAAAAACTTAAGAAAACAATAATTAAAACTGAAAATGAATTCAAAAAAAATTACATCTACGCTGACGAAGACGGGAAATGTCATTTCTATGAATCGGAGATATTTTGCGCTGAATTACTGAAATACAGATTATTTAATAATGATGGTTATGAAATTAACAGCGATAGAATTCAGAATTTATTAAAAGAAAATCCGAATATCATAATTCCAAAAAAAGATATTATAGAAGATTTTCTGAAATTGTTTGATAAAAACATGTCAGAAGATGATGATTTAAAAGATCTTGCAATAGAAGAATGTTATAAATCGGAAATATTCAAAATATCCGAAAAAATTTCAGATATTTTTTCAGAATTTGAAGAATTAAAATCCAATTTAAAAAATATCACCATCAAAAAAACACCGCATGCCTTAACAAAAAATCCAGTAATCCTCGATTTTTTTATCGGGCGTGATGAAGAAATAACAGAACTGAGAAATAAATTAACTTCCGGTGAAAATTTAATATTACTCGTAAACGGGAACGGCGGAATGGGCAAAACAAGCCTGGCAGCCAAATATTACAATGAATACAGGGACGATTATAAGCATGTGGCATGGGTTGTAAGTGAAAAGAGTATTGTCAATGCATTGTTGGAGCTAAGCTATGAATTGGGTATTGATTTATCTGAAGAATTACAGCCTGAAAAGAAATTAGATTTGCTATTGTCTGAAATGGCAAACCTTGAAAAACCCTGCCTTCTGGTAATTGACAACGCAAATGAAATTGAAGATTTAGAAAAAAACTATCTGGCTTTGAAAAGATGCGGTAATTTTCATATACTGCTCTCAACGAGAATTTCCAATTTCAACAACATCCCTTCATTAAAAATAAATGGCTTGAAAAATCGTTATGCCGTCAAACTTTTCAGGGAATATTACCCCGAACACGATGAAAATGAAGATGATTTGTTAAATCAGATAATTGAAGATGTCGGAAATAACACTTTGATAATAGAGTTATTCGCAAGAAACCTGCATAATATAAATATATTCGAACCAAATTACACATTAACCAAATTGAGTGAAGATATAAAAAACAATATAGCAAAATTGACAAAATCCACCGAAGTAAGAACGTCATACCGGTCAATAGATCATAGCCTGCGAAATGAAAAGCCGGAATCCATAGTTATGGCAATGTATGATCTGAGCAATTTAACCGAGGAAGAAAAAGAACTGATATCTGTTTTCGCAGCTCTGCCGAATGAAGCAATTTCTTTCACTTTTTTAAAGAACTGTTTTTCTGAAAAAGATATTCAGAAACATTTAAAAAAACTATCAGATAAAGGATGGATAGATTTTGAATCAAAAGAAAAACGATTCAGAATAAATCAAATCGTAAAGGATGTAGTTTTACTGAAACAGGAAAAAAGACTGTACGATGATTGTAAGCCGTTAATAGATTATCTGAATAATTACTTATCCGACGAAGCTATTCTCCATAAAGATAAAATATACTTGACACAGGAATTCATAAGATATTCCGAATCGATTATAAATAACATCACTTCAGAGGAAAATAACGTAATTGCATTACACGATCTGATTGGAAATTATTATTATAATACCGGAGATTTATTAAATGTCCTGAAAATATATGGTAACTGGAATGAGTTTTTATATGAATTATCAAACAGTAAAAAGAATAATGTCGATTTCAAACGCGGGCTAGCCATTTCCTATGAAAAACTCGGCGAGACTCACTCCGCTCTCGGCAACCTTGATAATGCTTTATCCTTTTTCAAGGATGAAACTATTATTTTTGAACAGCTTCATAATGATTTTCCATCCAGTGTTGATTTCAAACATGGACTAGCCATTTCCTATGAAAAACTCGGGCAGACTCACTCTACTCTCGGCAACCTTGATAATGCTTTATCCTTTTTTCAGAAATATAATTCCTTTTCTGAACAGCTTCATAATGATTTTCCAGATAATGTTAGTTTTAAGAACGGGCTAGCCATTTCCTATGAAAAACTCGGCGAGACTCACTCCGCTCTCGGCAATCTTGATAATGCTTTATCCTTTTTCAAGGATGAAACTTCTATTTTTGAACAGCTTCATAATGATTTTCCAGACAATGTTAGTTTTAAGAACGGGTTAGCCATTTCCTATGAAAAACTCGGGCAGACTCACTCCGCTCTCGGCAATCTTGATAATGCTTTATCTTTTTTTCAGAAATATAATTCCTTTTCTGAACAGCTTCATAATGATTTTCCAGATAATGTTAGTTTTAAGAACGTACTAGCCATTTCCTATTCTAAACTTGGAGAAACTCACTCTAAACTCGGCAACCTTGATAATGCCCTATACTTTTTCGAAAAAGATACTTCCATTTCTGAACAGCTTCATAATGATTTTCCAGATAATGTTAGTTTTAAGAACGGGTTAGCCATTTCCTATTCTAAACTCGGCGAGACTCACTCCGCTCTCGGAAACCTTGATAATGCTTTATCCTTTTTTCAGAAATATAATTCCTTTTCCGAACAGCTTCATAATGATTTTCCAGATAATGTTAGTTTTAAGAACGGGCTAGCCATTTCCTATTCTAAACTCGGCGAGACTCACTCTACTCTCGGAAACCTTGATAATGCTTTATCCTTTTTCAAGGATGAAACTATTATTTTTGAACAGCTTCATGATGATTTTCCAGATAATGTTAGTTTTAAGAACGGGCTAGCCATTTCCTATTCTAAACTCGGCGAGACTCACTCCGCTCTCGGAAACCTTGATAATGCTTTATCCTTTTTCGAAAAAGATACTTTCATTTCTGAACAGCTTCATAATGATTTTCCATCCAGTGTTGATTTCAAACATGGACTAGCCATTTCCTATGAAAAACTCGGGCAGACTCACTCTACTCTCGGCAACCTTGATAATGCTTTATCCTTTTTTCAGAAATATAATTCCTTTTCTGAACAGCTTCATAATGATTTTCCAGATAATGTTAGTTTTAAGAACGGGCTAGCCATTTCCTATGAAAAACTCGGCGAGATTCACTCTACTCTCGGAAACCTTGATAATGCTTTATCCTTTTTCAAGGATGAAACTATTATTTTTGAACAGCTTCATAATGATTTTCCAGATAATTCTAGTTTTAAGAACGGGCTAGCCATTTCCTATATTCAATTGGCAGTATTTCAACGGGATAAGCTAAAAGACCTTAAAAAGTCCCTGCAGGAATTTCAAAAAGCTGAAAGATTATTAAGGGAATTAACTGAATTATCTCCCAAATACTATGCTTTTAAAAATAACTATGAAATTTTAAAAAAAGACATCGAAGAACTAAAAAAAGGAGTCCGTAGATAATTAAAATTTCAGGAATGTGCATAATTAGCCGAACAGTTGATTTATAGTACTATAAAAACAATCTCGTATTACTGTTTTATTGTTTTTCAATATTTAAATCTGAGATTCTTCATTTCACGCCATAAAACAGTGTTAATCCAGAGTGACAAAACTAAGTTTCCCTGAAGGGATTGTTTTTTGCATTGATTGAACGGACTATATCTGTAAAAATGACCAAAAATTTTCTCAATGTTTTAACCTTTTGTTAGAATAATCCCAAAGTTATTTTGCTGCCTCTGTGTTATAGTTAGAAACGATTTTCTTATATACCAACAGAGAGGATGTTTTAATTGAAAATTTTAATAGAATATATAAGCGATGTATTTAAAAAAACTTTTGAAGAAGCTGGATATGAGAAAGATTTCGGACAGGTGGTTTTATCGAACAGGCCTGATTTATGCCAGTACCAGTGTAATGGTGCCCTGCCTGCAGCCAAAATCTATAAAAAGCCACCCAGGGTTATCGCAGAAGAAATCATGAATAGAGTAAAGGATAATACATTACTCGAAAAAGTCGAAATAGCCGGCCCGGGATTTATCAACATAACTATCAGTGATGAATTCATGGTTGATTACATAAACAAAATGAATTCGGATGATGAAACCGGATTGAGAAAGACGGATACGCCAAAAACCATAATTATAGATTACGGCGGACCCAATGTGGCAAAACCTTTGCATGTGGGACATCTGCGTTCGGCAATAATAGGTGAAAGCCTTAAAAGGATAGGAAGGGCTTTGGGAAACAGGGTCATTGGCGATGTTCATCTCGGTGACTGGGGCCTTCAGATAGGGCTTGTAATATCCGGCCTTGAGAAAAGACACCCGGATTTAATATACTTCAACAAAGATTACGATGGAGAATATCCGGCAGATGCTCCGTTTACCATAAAGGAACTGGAAGAAATATATCCTCTGGAAAGTAAACTCGCAAAAGAAAATGAAGAGGCCATGAAAAAGGCAAAAACGATAACCGCAGAACTTCAGGATGGCAGAAAAGGGTATGTGGCTCTGTGGAAGCATATATTTAATGTTTCGGTTGAAGACCTAAAGAAAAACTATCACAATCTGAATGTTGATTTCGATTTGTGGAATGGCGAAAGTGATTGTGAAAAAGTCATACCGACTATGGTTCAATACCTGAAAGACAACGGCTATACCAGAATAAGCGACGGCGCCTTGATAGTTGACCTTGAAACTGAAGAAGATAAAAAGCCCATGCCTCCGATCATAATTCAGAAATCAGATGGCGCTTCACTTTACGGTACAACCGATCTGGCAACTATATGGGAGAGAATGGAAGAATACAATCCCGATGAAATAATATACGTAGTTGATAAGAGGCAGTCCCTTCATTTTGAGCAGGTATTCAGATGTGCCAAGAAAACAAAAATAGCAGATGAAAAGGTAAAATTACAGTTCATAGGTTTTGGTACTATGAACGGAAAAGACGGTAAGCCTTTCAAGACAAGAGATGGCGGAGTCATGAAATTATCAGATCTGATTACCCTTATAAATGAACAGGTTAAATCAAAACTGAAAGACAGCGAAGAAATAACTCCTGAAGAAAAAGAGAAAACAGCGATGACTATTTCGGTATCTGCCCTTAAATACGGTGACCTCAGTAATATAATCACGAAGGATTATGTTTTCGATATAGATAAGTTCACTTCTTTCGAGGGAAATACCGGCCTTTATATCTTGTATACAGTTGCAAGAATAAAATCCATTCTCAGGAAAACCGGCTTTAAATACGTCGAAAATAATGTAATAAATCCCGCAAGTGAAACAGAAAGAAGCCTGATGCTCAGCATATCTAAGTTCAACGGGAGTATTGAATCGAGTTTTGAACAGAAAGCACCTCATAAATTGTGTGAGTACATGTACGAAGTGGCAAATATTTTCAACAAATTCTATCATGAGAATAAAATCATAACCGAAGAAAATCCCGAAAGAAAGCATTCATGGCTCAATTTGATTTATCTCGTAACCAAGGTACTGGATTACGTTCTGGATTTACTCGGAATAGACACTTTAGAGAGAATGTAATAATTTATATTCATAACAAAAAAGCGAATTCATCCGAATTCGCTTTTTTTGTTTAATATATCATTCCACGGTTACGCTCTTGGCAAGGTTTCTGGGTTTGTCCACATCAAGTTCCCTCAAGTCCGCCATATGATATGCAAACAGCTGTATAAGTGGCGCACATATCAAAGGCTGCAGAAGTTTGTGGCATCCGGGCATTTTTATGGTATCGTTGGCGAGTCTGCCATGGCATTCCCCTTCTTTATCCGTGAGGCATATTGTTTTGGCATTTCTCGCTTTCACTTCGAGTATGTTGTTTTTCATCTTCCCGAATAATTCATCATCCGGTGTTACGGCAAACACGGGAAAATCGCTGTCCAGAAGGGCTATAGGCCCATGTTTGAGTTCCCCGCCCGCGTATGCGGTCGCGTTGATATACGAAATTTCTTTCAGTTTCAACGCACCTTCCATTGCCGTGGGATAGTTTATTCCCCTTCCTATGTACATGAAATTGGAATAGGTGTAGTATTTCCTCGCAACTTCCCTTATGTCGAAATTGGTTTCGAGTATTTCCTTATATGTCGCTTTCATATCCTGAAGTTCTTTTATTATATTCTGGTCTATTTCACTGCCTTTAGCCTGGGCAATGCATATCCCGAACAGGTAAAGTATTATCAGCTGCCCTATGTATGCCTTTGTTGAGGCAACACCGATTTCCGGCCCGGCGTTTATGAATATTGTCTTGTCCGCTTCCCTGGAAATAGTTGAACCGAGGACGTTGGATATTGCAAGTGATTTTGCCCCATTTGATTTTACCAGTTTGAGGCTTTCCAGAGTATCGTATGTTTCACCTGACTGGGATATGAAAACATACAGGTCTTTTTCTGAAAATCCCCAGTGTTTCTGATACCTGAATTCCGAAGATATTTCAACATCGACTTTCACAGGAAGTATTTCATTCATAAAATACTTGAACACATATCCGGCATGAGAACTGGTACCCGCTGCCACTACCGTTATTTTCTCGATTTTCTCAAGCAGTTCTTCCCAACCGTCGAGTTCCCTGAAAAAAACCTCTCCATTTTTTAACCTGCCTATCATGGATGATTCTATTACACGAGGTTCTTCGTATATTTCCTTTTCCATAAAGAATTTGAATCCCATTTTTTCCGCGGCTTCTTCTTCCCAGTCAACTGATTGGGGTTTTTTATGTTTTTCGTTACCATCCAGATCGTAAAAACATATCTTTTCCCTGTTTATTTCGACTATTTCTCCGTCATCTATAAAATACACATCTCTGGTATCCTTCAAAATAGGCATGACATCCGACGCTATTACCCCACCTTTTGAAGTTTTCCCAACTATCAGCGGACTTCCTTCCCTTGCCGCGATAATGGTACCGGGTTTATCGGAATGTATTACCCCGATAGCATAAGCTCCCCTCATCTGTTTGAGTGCATTTCTGACCGCCGATATGAGATCACCGCCATAATATTCCTCTATAAGATGTGCAACAACTTCGGTATCGGTTTCCGAAACGAATTTATGCCCGTTTTTTACAAGTCTGTATTTGATTTCATCGAAGTTTTCTATTATTCCGTTATGCACGACCGCTATTTTACCCGAACAATCACTATGAGGATGGGCGTTCATATCGTTGGGATTTCCATGAGTTGCCCATCTGGTATGTGAAATCCCCGATTCCACAAAAGCCGAAAGTCTGTCTTTGTAAGTGTTTTCCAGTACCGAAACCCTTCCGGTACTCTTGGCTATTTCAACCCTGCCATTTGTTATATAGGCTATTCCAGCAGAGTCATAGCCACGATATTCGAGTTTTTTCAAACCGTCGATCAAATCTCCGAGTTTCCTGTTTTCATCAACGAATCCGTAAATTCCACACATGATAACCCCCCGTGAATTTTTTTATTACCAAAATTCTATTTCAGTTTCAAGCATGACTCCGGTTTTTTCAAAAACTCTGTATTTTATAATTTGTATTAACTCTTTAAAATCTTTGCATGTCGCATTTGACCTGTTTATTATGAAGCCGGAATGTTTTGAAGATATTTCGGCATCCCCTACACGGTATCCTTTCATGCCCAGTTCTTCTATTACTTTTCCTACATGAAAATCCTTATCGGGCTTTTTAAAAACACTTCCCGCACTTTTTTTATCCACTGGCTGTTTTTCGGCTCTTTTTTCCGCATATTCGAGAATACTCGTTTTTATACGTTCACTATTATCAGTGTTCAAAATAAATGTGACATTTTCTATAAAAAGTTGCTCGGAATTACAGAAAACAGTTTTTCTGTATCCGGGTTCACATTCATTTTTATTCAGTTTATATCTTTTTTTCTTTTCCATATCGTAAACTGTTACCGTTTCCACCAGCTCGAAAATCTCATCTCCGTATGCTCCGGCATTCATCCTTATTGCCCCGCCAACACTGCCTGGTATGCCGCTGATCTTTTCAAGGCCGCAAAAGCCTCTGTTTGCAAGGTCAATCACGAATTTCCTGAGTGAATAGCCACTTTCCACCGTAACACGTTTCCCTTCATATTCTATACCGGTCATATTGGATGTATCCATAACCGTCAGATTCAGTGAATCATCACCAGCTAAAATATTGGAACCCCTGCCTATAATTTTTATATTCATTTCTTCTTTCGACAATTCGCAGAACAGTTTTTCAAAATCCACGCCAGAGTATGGTGATATGAAAAGACTCACCTCTCCGCCAATGCCGAGAGACGTATGTCTTGACAATCTTTCATTTGTCCTGATATCACAGCCCAATGAATATATTCTTTTTATCAACTCATCATCTATCTTTTCAAGTAACAAAATTTTCTCCCCTGATAAGTTTCCCTTTTCCTCATCGTATTTTCAACTTCGTTTATAATCTGTATTTTGGTGAATCCCCAGTTTCCGTATGCGCCTTCCTTGGGTGGCTCGCCAGCAAGCCTGTGAACTACGATTTCCGGATCCAGATGTTCCAGAAAACTAATCGTCCGATTCACAAATTCCTCTTTGCTTCCCAGTTGAATTTCTCCGCGCTTTATCATTTCATCTAGCTTTGTACCTTCAACGACGTAAAGGGAATGGCATTTAACGCCATCCACACCGAGGGCACTGAGAATTTTTGCCGTTTCTATCACATCATCTTCAATATCCCAAGGCAAATCCATAATACAATGTGCAACAACTTCAATACCACGCTTTTTTGTCCTGATCACGGCATCAATGAATTCTGCAAGCGAATGTCCCCTGTTAATAGCTTTCAGAGTTTTCAGATTTGCCGACTGAAGCCCGAATTCCACCATTACATCGACTCTGTCCCGATAGCTTTCAAGCAGATCCAGAACTCCCTCTTCGACGCAGTCCGGCCTTGTGGAAACGTCGAGTATCATCACACCCTCATAATTCACAGCCTGCGAGTAGAGTTCCTCAAGCTTTTCCAGTGATGCAAAAGTATTTGTATAAGACTGAAAATATGCCATAAATCTGGTGTCATCTCCGTATTTTCTTATGGCATTTTTTTTCATCTCGTCTATTTGATCCTTTACCGAAACCGAGTGATGCACAGCTGCAAAACCACTGCCCGAAGCATCGCAGAAAATACATCCTCCGGTTCCCAGTTCGGAATCTCTGTTCGGACATCCAAAACCGGCGCTTATGGGTATGCGCTGAACCCTGACTCCATATCTCTGCCGCATATTACTGTTAAGTCTGTTGTATAAATTCAAATCTCACTTACACTCCCGTTTATTATTATTTTTTTCTCGGTAAATTCTTTTATTCTATCATAGAAATAATTGACTTCATCTTCATTAAAGGCTTCTATCCTGAAAAACCAGTTATCTTTAAACCAGCATCTTATGAAATAATTGTCTTTTTTTTCATTATACGATGCATATAAAAGAGGAATTGCCGAGAAATATTGTTTTATACCTATTTCATCCGACTGTGCAAAACTGTTCCATAAATCGTATGCACCTGAATTTTCAGTTGATTTTGCGGCAACAAAAGACAAATCGGAATTTCCTCTGTATTCAGCAAGAATGGCATTCCCAAGGTTTTCTTCTTTTCCCAGTAATTCTCCTACACTGCTGAATTTATACGATTCCAGTTTATACCTGCTGGTTTTCATATCCAGGAAAGATGAAACTGAAAAATCTTCTTCCGGTTTAAAATTGCAGGAAGTGAAAACCAATGCAAGAATCAACACGATTAAAAGTAAAAACTTTTTTTTCATAACACACTCTCCTATATTACCAACCATCTCCACTGGTCTGATTTTATTATAACATTTTATCGTTTTTGTTCTGTTTAAAGAAATTACGAGATAATACCTTTTAATTAATGGAGCATTAATCATAATTTTACTCATAATGTGCGCCAACATTATATTCTTGTAAACCGAATTATTTACACCTTGAATACTGCCATCCAGAGTACAAGGAACATGATATGAATAAGGATATCTTAATTCAAGTTTGGCTATGAAATTACAAACCAGGGAATGTAACGGTTGAGTTTCGCTGTTTGAGCGTAGCGAGTTCGAAACTCGTGAAGTGCCCGCTTTGTAAATTTCACCGAATTTGATTACAATTGACGTTTCATATCTTGTTCTAGAGCGTGTATATATCTATTTATAACCCTTCTGACGCTTTAACGTACGCGTTACATACGCGCACATTATGAAAATTTTATTGTTTATTCTTCCTATTAGATTATACCTAATTACTGACGTTCAAAAAAACATTTAATTCCAATAAAAATGTCCCCCTTAGGAAGGGGGACAGATAACAATCCAGGACTTACATCTAACGAAACTATCACTTCGAAATTCCTGATTTCAAAATGATACCTTAATGATTATTTTATTGATTCTCTCCTGTTTAAAGTTGCCGAAAATATCATGTTCCTCGAAACTGCATTTTCATTCTTTTTATTCTCAACCCTTTCAACAAGCATTTTCATGGCATTTCTGCCGATTTCCTCTTTCGGAAAGCTGATCGACGATAGTGAAGGTAAAAGATATTCGGAAAAACTGCTGTTGCCCATTCCTATCACCGAAACATCATCCGGTACATTCAGTTCATTTTCTCTGAGTACTTTATACAAAGCCGCAGCAAGTAAATCGGTCTGACAGATTATTCCGTCGTATTTACCCAGGCAATTGTAGAATTTCTTTCTGCAAATAGAAACCAATTCCTCCGAAGACTTCCCTGACATCTTCAAAATTTCGATTTCGATACCCGGATTCTCATGATTCAAATTGTCGACAATATTTTTAGTATCTTCAATGCATATATACGATTTGTCAGAAGATATGACCAGTATTCTTTTATGCTCTGAAGCTATCAATTCGTTTACAGCCATGGAAATTATAATCTCAGAATCCACGCCAACAGAATCGAAATTAAAATCCGAGTTTCTGCCATTCAGCTTAAGTTTACCGTTGAAAATTTTAACAGTGGGTATATCCTCAAAATACTCTTCATTGCACAAATTTCTATCCATCCATCTGGTAACGGTTATAACCCCATGCGTCTTTTTCCTGAAAACTTCTTCGTACAATGACATACCTTTTTTTTCGTTTTCAGAAACTGGATAAAGAATGGCTTCATATCCGGAGCTTTCAGCAACTTCCCTGATCCCGCTGAACAACGGGCCGAATTCTTCAAAACTGTTTTCGGGGATAAAAACCCTGATTGCCTGAACGGACTGAGTACCAAAAATAACCGAAGGTTTATATCCAACATCCGCGATGGCCTTGAGAATTTTCGTTCTGGTTTCTTCCTTGACTTTTTCACTTTTATTCAGTACTCTCGAAACCGTAGCGATAGATACACCCGCTGATTTCGCCACGTCTTTAATAGTCGACGCCATCTGTTCACCTCTTTTTATAACTATTTTTTAATAGCTACAAAGTGCTCAGGCTCTATCTCTTCGAGCACGAAATCTCCTTCAGTCGTACCTGGTATAAAAATGTCTCCCCTTATTTCATGACTGTATTTATGTTCTAATTCGTCCCATTTACTGTCAAGTCTTGGAACGGCTTCCAGCAAGGATCTTGTATAGGAATGAACCGGATTATGGAACACTTTCTGAGTATTCCCCATTTCAACTATAACTCCCTTATACAATATTATTGACCTGTCACTTATATAATATCCAAGCGATAAATCATGGGTGACGAATAAAACCGAAAGGCCGTTTTCATCACGTAATTTTGCTATTAAGTTGAGTACGTCGATTCTGGTGGAAGCATCAAGCATACTTATGATTTCATCCGCCACAAGAAGTTTTACATCCAGTAGCAATGCCCTTGCTATCAGAAGTCTCTGAAGCTGTCCTCCGCTGAGCTGATGAGGAAATTTGTTCAGCACTTCAGCCGGATTCAATCCGACCGCTTTCAAAGAATTATTGAGTTTTTCATTCCAGTTATTTTCTGTTTCCTTAGGAAAAAACTCTTCCCTTACCATTTTGAAAACCCTGTCGGCTTTAAAAATCGGATTAAAACTGCAGAATGGATCCTGAAAAACTCCCTGAACATGTCTGTAATAGTTTTTCAAATCGCCGCCTTTAAAGCTCGACACATCGATTCCATCGTATTCAATACTTCCATCACTGGTTGAAAGCAGTCTGAGTATCAGTTTTCCTATGGTAGTCTTTCCACTTCCGCTTTCACCTATGAGTGATATTATCTCTCCCTGTTTTATTTCAAAAGAAGCGTTATCAACCGCATTAAATTTAACTTTACCAAACGCGCCTTTTCTGTATGTTTTAGTGAGGTTTTTTACACTGAACATTTCATTCAGCCTCCTTCCAGCAGGAGCACATATGCCAGTTCTTGTCCGTAATTACAGGTGGTTCTTCATTGCATTTGTCAAATGCAAAGGGACATCTTTCCCTGAATCTGCATCCCAGAGGAGGATTTAAAAGTGCAGGCGGCTGACCCGGAATACCTTTTAACGGAGTCTCAGTAAATTTAATACCAACTTCCGGCATCGCTCCGACCAGCAATTTGGTATACGGATGTTTCGGGTTATGGATAATCTCTTCAGTATTACCCATCTCAGCAAATTTCCCTGCATACATAATCATTATTTTATCCGCAATCTGATAAAGAACCGATACGTCGTGAGTTACGAAAATTACACTTTTAACGAATTCTCTGTCCCTGAATTCCACAAGCATTTTGGATACCGCTTTCTGGGTTGAAACATCCAATGCCGATGTTATTTCATCCGCAAGCAGCAGTGAAGGGTTCAGCAATGTGGCGATAACCATTACCATTCTCTGTTTCATACCTCCCGACAATTCTATCGGAAACATATTGAGTACGCTATGGTCAAGACCAACCAATGACATTCTTCTTTTAAGTTCTTTTTCATAATCGGAATATTTTATATCCTTTGCAGTCAGAATATCCGATATGTACCTGTTAATCCTAACCGTCGGATTCATGGCATTCATGGCATACTGTGGAATTATAGATATTCTCTTATAACGAAAATCGTTCATTTTTTTATAATTGTGTATTGGAAGTTCTTCGTTGTCAAGAGTTACTTTCCCGCTTATGTATTTCATTGGTGGTTTCAATAAAATCAGGGAATTACTCAAAGTGGATTTTCCGCATCCACTTTCCCCGGCAAGACCAAGAATTTCTCCATCCTTCAATTCGAAAGACACTCCATCCAATGCTTTTACTTTGCCTCTGAGGGTGTTATAGTAGACTTTTAGATCATCTAATTTCAACGACATAATTACATCTCCCTCAATTTGGGATTAAACACTTCATCCAATCCCGTATTCATAAAGTACAACGCACCAACAATCATCGTGATTGCCAGACCAGGAAGTATAGACCACCACCATATACCGAGCTGTATGGCATTCCAGTGAACGGCATTCTGCATCATAAGACCCAGGGAAATACCCTCTGTCGGCCCAAGCCCTATAAAGTCAAGTGCTACTGCTGCCAGTATGGATCCTCCGAACTGAAGAATAAATACCATAAATACGTATGACATCATGTTCGGTGCAATTTCCTGCATTATTATTTTAAGTGTTGAAAAACCACTGATTCTTGCAAGAGAAACGTACTCCCTCTGTTTAAGTGAAAAGGTCTGTGATCTGACTGCCCTGGCTGTCCATGGCCATGCCGTCATACCTATGATAACACTCTGTATTTCCACTCCCCTGTAGGGAAGATATGCTGCCAGTATTATAAGCAAGGCAACTGTTGGAATAACCATCATAACGTTTGTCAGCATCATGAGCATTTCATCCCAGAATCCGCCTTTATATCCGGCAAAAAAACCAACTAGCAAACCCACGAGCGTTGCTATTCCACCACCCATGAATCCAACTATAAAGGAAGCCCTTAAGCCGTATACGAATTGAGAGAAAACATCCTGGCCAAAAAAAGTAGTGCCGAATATATGTTCGAAATTGGGGGATTCAGATCCCATACCCGCATAATCGAGAGGCTCATATCTCGTGATAAAAGGCCCTATTATTGCCAGAACAAGGAAAAATACGAAAATGACAAAACCTATAACGAGCTTTTTATTTCTGAATGCAAAATAAAGAAATTCATTTTTCTTCTTCATGCACCATCACCACCTACGGAATGTCTTACTCTCGGGTCAATGAATACGTATATTATGTCTATCGCGAAATTTGCAAGTAATACCCCAATTATTATGAACAGGAAACAACCCTGAACCAGGAAATAGTCCTGTCTTAAAATAGCCTGGTTTAAGAGGTAACCGATACCCGGATAGGAGAATACTATTTCAGTTGTCAAAGCTCCAGTTACGAGCAGCCCAACCTGTATTGCAAGTCCGGTAACCTGAGGCAATATGGCATTTTTATACGCATATCTTCTTATAAGCTTCTGTGGCATACCCATGGTTTCCATATACCTGGAATAATCAGCTTCGAGCTCATAAATTATCATATTCCTCATTCCTATGGCCCATCCACCGAGTTGAACTATGAACAGCGAGAGGAAAGGCAGCACCCAGTGATGCAGGTAATCTATTATAAATTCCCATGAAAAAGATGGTTCTCTTGAAAAACTGTATGCCCCCGCGACCGGAAACAAGTCCATATTTACCCCGAGAGTCCAGGACAACAATATACCAAGCCATAGATAAGGCATGGCACTGATTATATACCATATTGGCAGTACCCAATTATCCATCCTCTTTTTTCTTGCAGCAAAGGCACCGAATTTGTTACCTATTACCCAACTTAAAAGCAATGCAGGTACCGTCAATAACAAGTCAAACGGCAAAGCATCCTTTATGATCTCTGTTACGGGTTTTGGGAAATAATTTATACTTACCCCCAGATCTCCCTTGAACATAGCACCCCAGAAGTTTATATACTGTTCAAAAATAGGTACGTCCATACCGAACGATTTCATGAGATGTGATCTGAGAATTTGTACCTGTTCCTGACTAGGCATTTTTGCAACTCTCGCTAAAATACTGTCTATAGGATTACCCGGCATCATTCTCGGAATAAACCAGTCGAGAGTTACTGCAACAAAAAAGGTTATGAGATAAATCAAAATTTTTCTACGTAAGTACTTTCCCACTTTGGGCCCCCTTTAATACTTGTTTATGATAATCCCCGCGTGAAAAAACGCGGGGATTTAAGAAAAATGTGTGTATTTCTTATTTTGCCTGAAGCTTCGTAAGCATCATGAGACCACCGAGTACCCATCCACCCTGGTAAGAGTTAGGATAATACTGATTGTCTCCGCCTTCTGCTGGCCAGTTTGTCCATACACCGTTGTTTCCGGCAAACCATAAACCGTTGTAGAAAAGGGGTACAACAGGCATATCTTCGAGGAATTTTCTCTGAAGCTGTCTCATATACTGCTGTGCTTCGTCGTCATCCTTGGTTTCGTTGAAAGCTCTGTAAAGTTCTCTCATTTCAGCACTATCGGCATATCTTTCAAAGTTTTCATTGTATGCCACACCACCGATTATTTCATCAAATAACCATCTGTAAAGTGTCCATGGAGTATTTGTAACTCCGGCACCGAAGTTGTTGAGAGCCATATCGTAATCGCCATGTGTGAGGTCTTCAAAATATTTGTTGTATTCCGGGAATTTAGCTTCTGCTTTAATTCCAACAGTTTTAAGACTCTTGGCAACTATTCTGATTGATTCCATCCAGTCAGTCCATCCGAAAGGTACGGTAATTTCGAAGTCGAGTTTTTCGCCATCTTTTGCTTCCAGATAACCGTCACCGTCAACATCTTTGTATCCTGCATTTTTGAGGATTTCTTTTGCCTTTTCAACGTTGTATTCATAACCAAATTCATTTACGATGTCTTCGTGGTAGAATTTCATCCAACCGTCAGAAGGCAGGAATCCAAGAGCATTAGCTGGAAGAACCATTTTTTCGAATACTCTGTCAACTATTTCCTGTTTGTTAACTGCAAATGCAATGGCTTTTCTGAATTCAGGATCATCAAATGGTTTTCTTTCATTGTTGAGGAAAAGCATTGTTGTTGCATCTGGTTTCATGTAAGGAGCGCCTTCATACCAGGTATGAATATCGTATGCTCTTTTTATAGTAGGAACACCAGGAAGGAAGTCGTTTGAAAGGTCAAGTTCTTCACCTTTCATCATCATTCCGAGAACTACGTTGTTGCTGAGTGCAACAACAACTACAACTCTTTTAGGTGCAACTTCGAGACCGAGTAAGTCTTTTGCCCACCAGTCATCATTTCTTACCCATACCATTCTATCCTGGCCGTAAGAATCGAGAAGGTATGCTCCTGTACCTATACAATGTTCTTCGTTTGAAGATGACAGTATTTCTTCGGAAGATCTGTCTGCCCAGATATGTTCAGGAAGCATAGGAATCTGATAAAGCTGATAGTTCCATTCTCTGTACATTCTCTGGTTGAATGTGATTCTTACTGTGTATTCGTCAACTGCTACAACATTACTCATTTTGTTGAACAGAGTTCTATAATAAATGCTTTCCACTCTTTCAGGAAGGTTGAAAGTGAAGGCTACGTCTTCTGCGTTGAACTCTTCTCCATCTGACCATTTTATTCCTTTTCTGAGTTTAATTTCAGTTGTGTATTCGTCTACCCATGATGAACTTTCAGCAAGCCACGGTGTGAGTTCATCGTGAACTGCATCATAAAGATAAAGAGGTTCATATACAAGACCGTTTGTTCCTGTTACTGCATCCCAAGGAAGGGCAGGGTTCCAGTTTGTTGGAGGACCCCAGAGACCACCAGTTACGTATAGGGTTTCGTTTCTTTCATACTGTTCAGAAAATGCCACTACTCCGAACAACATAGTGAAAAGTAAAAACACTATTAATGCTTTTTTCATTCATTACACCTCCGAAATAATTTGTTTGGCGTGACAATGAAAATATATAACGAAAAAGTTTTCACACAAAACCTGATTTTCGGCGATTATCACTGAAAACAAACTGTTATAATTCATTTTCTAATTAACCAATATAGCTTGATAGTATTTTTAAAAGAATTCTTTGTTTTTGTTTGTTCGTTCATATATTATATTCATCACCCCGCTACACCCCCTTTTAAAAGCGGGGTGTAGCATTAAGATATTTTAAGTGAAAGGTTTTGTATTTAAAACATAAAAAGGACAAAAAAACTTTTTCTGCCCTTTTTTCGTTATTTTTTATTTTAAATGAAAATCAATAAGTATCCCTCAGAATTTTAACCCATCAAAACACATGGGTTTTCTTCTCCCCATAATTCAGGTAACTCTTCCAGAGGCAGAAAACCTATGCTTTCATAAAATTTTCTGGTTTTCATATAATTAATATCGGGATGTCTTTTACTCAGGGTTTTTACAGTTATAAATTTCTTCCCCATACTAAGTAAATATTCCTCTGCTTTTTCAAACAGTTTCTTACCTATGCCCATACCATGATATTCAGGTATGATACCAAGAACGTAGGCTTCACTGCTGAATTGCGAATGATCTTCCAGGGAGATAAAGCCTATAAATTTGTCATAAAAAAACGCTGAAAAAAACTTCTTGTCTTTTACACCTTCGATATATTCCAGAATAGATTCTTCAATCCCGAACCACTCCGGAAGAGAACGCAGAATCTTTTCACAGATATGAATTTTTAAATTTTCATCGTTTATATTCTTTATTTCAATTTCTTCAAATCTATTCAAAAAACTTCAGTCAAAATCAGTTTTCAAGAAAAAACTGCATTTCAACTATAACTCCTTTTTCTGACTCGGAAACTATTACTATCTTGTCGGAATACCTGTGCATGTTCGGAATTCCCATACCTGCACCGAAACCCATTTCCCTTATCTGATCCGTAGCAGTTGAATATCCCTCTTTCATGGCTGCATCCACATCTATTATTCCCTTTCCGTGATCTTCAACTCTGACACGTATATAATCGGGATAGATAAAACAGTAAATGTTCCCCGAACTGCCGCTGTGAATAACCACATTTGTCTCGGCTTCATATGCCGAAATCGCTATTTTTCTCACCAGATCTTCATTGTATCCTTTTGTCAACAGGAACTCTTTCAATCTGGCAGCTCCCACCCCCGAAAGGCTTACTTCAACATAATCGATCGGAAATACGAAATCCGCTCCGGATTTGTTGATTTCTTCCCCAGTGATCAGCGAACGGTTGAGAACTTCTCCATTCAGGACATCGCTTCTTCTTTTATCTCTGACATACAACAACCTGAACTCTTCTAAAATACTTCTCAGAATATCTTCTTTCGTTATTATCCCGACAAGTCTGCCTTTATCGTTTACAACCGGAAATCTGCCAAAACCATGCCGTGTGAATTTATCAAATATTTTAGGTAAATTATCATCCGGTTTAATCGTCACCAGCTTAATACTCATATATGAGGCAACTCTTTCCTGTATTTCACCTTTTTCAAGAGCCTTGATTATATCTTCTATACTGACAAGCCCCACGAGTTTATCATTTTCAATCACTGGAAGTCCTGATATTCTTTTAAGTCTCATCAATTCTTTTGCCTGTTCAAGAGTTCTGTCGGAAGTTATTGAAACAACATTCGGAATCATAATATCTTTGGCAATAAGGTCTTTAAATAAGGACTGCATCTGGTCTATCAAATGATCTACTGTCGGCTTCATATAATCGCCCCTTTTACAATGATTTGATATCTTTTAAATCATGCTGAAATAACTTTCCACAAGCTGTATACATTGCAAGAGGAGAATGTAAAATGGGTATTCCGAACATTTTCGCTGCCTGAATCGTCTCCTGAGGTACCTGTTTCTTCCTCACGATTACAAGTGCGGATATACCGACTATACTCGCCGTCCTAACTACCTGTGAAGTATTCAGTCCAGTGATTAACAACATACCGGGTTTGGCAAATGCGAGTACATCACTCATCATATCCGCAGCCCCAACCCTCTCTATATCCAGATCATCCAATTTTTCTTCACATGAATAAAGTTGTGCATCCAGTATATTTGCAATTTCTCTCAGTTTCATGCCATCACTCTCCCAACTATAATTTTAACAGGTCACCTTTATAAGTGTGTTTTATAAAGGCTTCATAAGTCCAAGGACATGTTTTCTTAAATATTTCTCCCATGCATAATGCATACTCCTGTATCTCAAACTGGGCATGCGAATCAGCTCTGAGCGAAAGGAAATTCATCAGACTCCTGGCATTAACTGTCCAAAACCACATAGTATACATATTAGTGGGTAGTATAACTCTCGCCATTTCTCTCGCCACACCTGATTCAAGAAGCCTTTTGTATTCCTCATATGCCTTTCTGGATTGTTCTTCAACAGCATCTATGTATTCTTTTTTCAGTTTCTCGTCATCAGCTTTCACACTTCCCTGATGATTTACCTCATCCTTTATTCTAACATGGTTCGGAATATAAAATTCTTCTTTCACCACAGAGTATCTCTGGCTTACTTCGTTGATACTCGCAATTCTGTGCCTTAACCATTGCCTTGCGACGAATAACGGCGCTTTTACCCTGAAGGTAAAGACTATATGTTCAAAGGGCGACTCATGACCGTTATCCATCAAATAGTCAATGAGCTTCCTATCTCTTTCTTCAGAGGATAGTCCTTTCTGAAAGGACACTCGTGCAGATTCAACTGCCCTGAGATCATTACCCATAATATCGTACAATTCCACAAAGCCCTTATCCAGGACTTTGAAAAAAAACTCTTTTTCCATGATCCACTCCTTAATTTATTATGAAAGAAAATTCTTTTCATCAACAATACTAACATTAAACCGGTTAACAAATGAAGTATTGTTATATTTCATTATTTTTTAAATACTCTTTCATACTTTCAACTGCCCTCTGAGCTTTTTTTATTCTGCGGTCCTTCCTCTTTGCCTTTACCGGTGGCAGCAATCCGAAATTAGCATACATGGGTTTTAACTTTTCAGCTTCGTTTACATATTTAAACAAACCGCCCAGGATTGTTGCTTCCGGAAACTCCACAGGATTCAATCCCTGTATTTTCCTGTCTATGTTGATTGCCGCATACAAACCCGAAGCTATACATTCGACATATCCCTCAACACCTGTTATCTGCCCTGCAAAATAAACAGCGGGATTCTTTTCAAGACAAAACTGTTTGTCCAAAACCCTCGGTGAATCAATATATGTATTCTTATGCATTACACCGTAACGCAATATTTCCACATTTTCAAGTCCGGGAATTGAATGCACTATTTTCTTTTGTTCACCCCATTTAAGCCTTGTCTGAAAACCGACAAGATTGTACATACTTCTGTCATTGTTTTCCTGCCTCAGCTGAACAACAGCATACGGTTCTTCACCCGTATTCGGGTCTGTTAAACCAACAGGTTTCAACGGGCCAAATCTCATGGCATCAATTCCGCTTCTGGCAATCTCTTCTATTGGCTGACATCTTTCAAAAAGATATTTCTTTTCAAAATCTGCATTTTCTATTACATTGGCTTCAACCAGCATTCTGACAAGTTCTTTATATTGCCCTTCATTCATAGGACAATTTATATAATCACCATTTTCTTCCTCCGGTGAATGTCTGTCCGCATAGAAACATTTATCAAAATCAATTTCTTCGGAATCAATTATGGGCGAAACCGCATCAAAAAAATAGAGCTTATCCGAACCGGTAATTTCACCTATACTTTCCATAAACTTATCTGAAGTCATAGGACCTGTTGCCACCAGAAGGATTTCCTCATTCAAATCAAATTCCTGATACGAAACGACTTCACGTCTTATCAGATTGACTCCACTTTCTTTAACTATTTCCGTTATTTTCCTGGAAAAATTCTCCCTGTCCACTGCAAGTGCCATACCCGCTGGAACGCTGTTTTCATAGGCTATTTCCAACAATTTGCAGTTTAGAAGCTTTAGCTCTTCTTTCAGTACCCCTGAAGCATTTTTCATTCCTTCAGATTTTAAAGAATTTGAACACACAAGCTCGCCCAGCATTGCGGTGTTATGTACTTCTGTTTTAACATTTGGGCGCATCTCAAATAGATTAACCGTATATCCTTTTTCCGCAAGAAAAACGGCAGCCTGACTTCCAGCAAGACCGCCGCCTATTATGTTAATAACTTTACTCTTCATGTTTATTTCTCCAAATCGAATTTTTTATCCAAATAAAGCAGATTTCCATTTTCTGCTATTTCAACAAAATCCACGTTATCCATAATATTTTTAATCAGATAAACTCCAAGCCCATGATCTTTTAAATCTTCAAGCTCACGTGAAACCACATTGCTTATCTGTACTTTTTCGCCATAATCCCTTATCAGAAACTCACATCTGTTTTCCTCAAAATACCATTTCATTTTGAAATCTATCATTTCTTCATTCTCAAATTTATATGTATGCTCTATAACATTCGCCAATGCTTCATTTATGGCAAGCTCTGTGTCAAAAATATCCGATTCGTGAACCCTCCTCAACTTAAGAAACACCCTGAGGGCAGCTCTAACAATTCTGATATTGTTGACTTTTGAAGCAAATTTCATCTCGAACTCTTCATACATATTTATACCTCCGGCCTTGAAAGGTTTCGTGAATAATTAAAGAAATATTCCTGCGCATACCCGCAATAATCACCAAAAATTTTCCTCCCTTTTTCAAAGAGAGATTGTGGATTTCCGGTAATGTTGAAATTTGATTCCATAAACCTGGATATCCATACATCGACGGGAAATGCCGAAAAATCCGAATAGCCGAAAAGGATTATACAATTTGCCACCTTATAACCTATTCCTTTGAACCTTAAAAAGTAATCCAATTTTTCCTTAATTCCACAATTCTTCAATTCCTTAAGTTTTCTACAATCGACATTCATAAAAAATTCCTGTAACCATTCTGATCGATATCCGAGACCTGCTTCCCTGAATTTGGCAGCTGGTAATGATTTTAACTGTTCTAATGTGGGAAAACCAAAAAAGGTGTACCCTTTAAAGTTTATCCTGTTTTCTGAAAAAAGCGAACATATCCTCTCTATCTTAACCTTTATCATATTTATATTCATCTGTGTCGAGATAATATAATCCATACACATCTCGAAAGCATCCTGTCTCAACAGGCGTAACCCATAAGATGCCTGGTATATTTCATTCATCTTCGGTCTGAAATCGGAATATCCACTCGATATCAGTGAATTGTTTATTGATCCCCTTATAGTTTCCAGTGAATCTTTCAAACCCAGATAATCTTCTATCCCCTCTTTGAGAGGCATTCCACGAAATTCTTCTTTGTTGGAACTGATTTTTAAATATCCATTTTCTTTATTATACTCCAGAAACAACACATTGTCTTCTACAACACCCTGCCAAACTCCATTGATTTTTCTCCATCTGAAAGTCTGTCCGCAATCCAACGTGGCGTCAAGATCAAGAGCGCTCATAACTTTAAAAGAAGCTTCGTAATAATTCACAAATCTTTATCCTTTCCGAAGGTATCTTAAATTAACAATTGCCGATGGAATACTCACACCCACAATAACCCTGCCTGTAAAGTTCTAATAATCTGGTATAAAATATGCTGCTGAGATATCCGTTCTTCTTTCTGAATATTTCGTCTACATATTTTATTCCGGTAAGTTTTGAGGCTTCATTCCCTGACCTCGAAATCCATAAAACGTCCTTTTTGGGGCTTGTACTTAAACTCGAAGTAAAATTCTCTATGTCATTTTCCCTGGCTATCCAGGCTACACTTTTTAAATTCATGAAAATACATTTTCTGCATCTTGCCTGCTTTTCAGGTAAATCCTCCAGGCCTTTCATCTGGCTTTTCCATGAGCTGTAATCATATTCTGGAACGATAAGTTTTATTTTCCAGATATTGCATAACTTTTCCGCTGCCCTCAACCTTTTTTTATACTCTGAATAGGGAAATATATTAGAATTATCAAAACAACCAATTACTTCATATTTTAAACCAAGTCTTTTTATAGCGGTAGTGGCATCCGGAGCACAACATATATGTAATAAAACTTTTTCACGACTCATTAAAAATTCTTTTTGGAATCCAGTAAAATGGTAACCGGTCCATCGTTTACCAGGTCAACTTTCATATCTGCTCCAAAAATTCCGTAAGCTACTTTGATTCCCATTTTTTCGAGATACTTTCCACATTCTTCGTATTTCTTTTCTGCATAATCAGGAGCGGCAGCTCCGGTATAGGAAGGTCTTCTACCTTTTCTCGCATCTCCATAAAGTGTAAATTGAGATATCAGCAAAATCTCTCCGTTTACATCCTTAAGAGAATAATTCATCTTTTCATTTTCATCTTCAAATATCCTCAGATTTGCAACTTTCTCACTTATCCACTCATAATCTGCATTCTGATCGTCATGCGTTACTCCCAGAAACACAAGTATGCCTTTCTGAATTTCTCCGGTAATTTCACCATCGACTTTCACATTGGCATTCAACACTCTTTGTACAACTGCTCTCATCAATTTTCTCCTACTCTGTAAGTTCTCAATACACCGTTAATTTTACCCCAATTTTCTATAATTTCCAACAGCTGGCTTGAGCTTCTCACATATATTCTTATTCTGTAAGTTAAATTATCCCATCCATTAAATTTCGTGTTAACTTCATCTATTTTCACACTTTTATCTTTTGCCCTTTTGAGAATCTCTTTTAAAACACTACCCGAAGCATCGTTAGTTTCCAGTAATATGCTGACCGGATATGTCTCGCTGGTAGTATCTCCCCAATTCACTTCCACCATTTCACCCTGAACGATGTTTTTAACATTGGGACAATTCTGTATATGAACCGTTATTCCTTTCGGGCTAAGAACGCCGATTATTGGATCTCCCGGAACAGGGGAACAGCATTTAGCTATTTTCACAAATATACCCGACTGCCCGTTAACCATAACGGTATTCTTGGGCCTTTTGCTCTTTTTAACTGGGATATCCTCTATTTTTTCTTCCTCTTCTTCTTTAACGTCGAAAAGTGCCACAATATCTTCTGCCGAATATTCACCTTCTCCAAGTTTAAGCAGTATATCTTTCGGTTTCAAGATATTGTCCTTCGATATCAATGCAACAAATTCCGGTGAAGAGGAGATTTCCTCCATAGATATCTGAAGTTTTTTAGAAGCCTGTCTGAGTATTTCCTTGCCTTTTTCCTGGAGTTCGATATTGTACTTTTCCCTGAAAAATCTTTTGATTTTCGCCCTTGTACTAGAGGATTTTGCATATTTCAACCAGTCCCTGCTGGGGCCGTTACTGTTTTTATTAACTATTATTTCAACCATATCGCCATTTTTAAGTTCATAATCAAGCGATTCTATATTACCATTCACTTTTGCACCGGCAAAATGATGTCCGATTTCGGTATGTACTGAATAAGCGAAATCTATCGTGGTAGATCCCTTCGGCATATGTTTAACTTCACCTTTCGGGGTGAAAATATACACATCTTCAATTCCCAATTCTTTCTGGAATTCAACCAATCCCGATATACCCTGTTTGTAATCCATATGCCATTCTTTTAATCTTTCAAGCCAATCCTGCTGGTATTTGGATATCTTGCCTTCTTTATATATCCAGTGTGCCGCGAGACCGAATTCAGCTTCCTGATGCATCTCCTTACTTCTGATCTGTATTTCCAGAGCTTCACCCCTATGGGTTATTACAGAAGTATGCAACGACCTGTATCCATTCGATTTGGGAGTGGCAATGTAATCTTTTACCCTTCCCGGAATCGGTTTCCAGAGATTGTGAACCAAACCCATGACATAGTAGCATTCCTTTTCGGTACTCGTTATTACCCTCAATGCAATCATATCGTAAATTTCATCTATAGGCTTGAAGAAATTATCCATCTTTCTCCATATGCTGTAAAAATGCTTCTGTCTTCCGGATATCTCAAAATTTATACCATGCCTTGACAGCGTCAGCTGCAGCATGCTTTTATATTCTTCTGAGATGAATTCCCTGTCAATTCTCTTTCTATCAACTATTGCCGCTATTTTTTTGTATTCTTCCGGATAAAGGTATTTAAACGCCAAATCTTCCAATTGCCATTTTATCGCATGTATTCCCAATCTATGGGCAAGCGGTGCGTATATCTGAAGTGTTTCTTTAGCTTTTTCTTTCTGTTTATTCTCAGGCATAGAATCCATTGTTCTCAAATTGTGCAGCCGGTCTGCCAATTTTACCAATATAACCCTTATGTCTTCTGCCATCGCAAGGAACATTTTTCTGACTGTTTCCGCTTTTTTATCCAGAGAGGACTGAGCTATGTTTAATTTCTCGATTTTTGTAACACCATCAACTATTTTTGCAACATCTTTGCCAAAATAATCCTCTATATCCTGCAGAGAAGCCGTGGTATCTTCAGCAACATCATGCAATAATCCTGCCTGTATGCTTATGATATCAAGATTCAATTCCGCAAGTATTAAGGCAACATTTAAAGGATGAATTATGTAGGGTTCACCTGATTTCCTCTTCTGTGAACCATGATAGAGTTTTGCGTATTCATACGCATCTATAACCCTCATAAGTTCTTCTTCCGAATAGTTCTTATAAATCATATTTATGATTTTTCTCAATTCCCGCGGTAAAGCTGTTAATCTTATTTTAGACATATATAACCTCTCTGATATAGATCATGACATATTCTACCACACCTATGAAGCTACTCAGATGTTCACAAATTATTCTCAGATTCTACTTTCATTTAAAATATTTTTTTAATATAATATGCAATAACGTAGAAAAGGATTTGTTTCTGATAAATCCTTTTTAAGCAAGCATTAAATACTGCTTTGTTTTATGCTATTATGAATTTAATATCAATTTTTACATAACAGACTTGAAAAAATGCTCGATCGCTGATATAATCGGTTCTGGAATTTTATCGATAATTGATGAAAGGAGGGGGTTACCGTGGCATGGAAATGCGAAGTATGCGGAAAAGGTACAACCACTGGTAACAGTGTTAGCCACTCTAACAGAAAAACCAAAAGAACTTGGAAACCTAATCTTCAGACTGTAAAAGTTAAAGGAGAAAATGGTCTTAACAAGAGAATCAAAGTCTGTGCAAAATGCCTTAAGGCTGGAAAAGTACAGAAAATTGTATAAATAAAGCGCGGTGTTCCGCGCTTTATTTATAGGAGATATCATGTTTTTTACACGAATTAAGAAAACCAGTAAAAACCTATACTATGTAATATACACTTTCTCGGTTTTATACACCGTGTTTTTTTTGTTGCTTCCCGTAATGATATATATTAAGCTTTTTGTTTTAGCTACATCATTTATCATTTCACTGTTATTCTATTTGAAAATTAAATCGAATATAATCATAGACATATGTGAGGGTATGATTTTTATAGGTGACGCCTGTTATCCTCTCTCTAACGTTGGTATACACGAACGTTTCAAGTTTGGTTATGGTAACGGTTATATGATAAGATTGAGGGGTAGTTTCTTTAAAATAAGTGGCAAAGATTATTTTTTAACAGATACGATTAAATCCGAAATAGATAATTACTTTAAAATGTATTTTAGTGGAGGTGTTGTCTTTGACAGCTACAAAGAAGAAGTTCCAGGTAAAGATTAACCAGGAACTTTGTAAATCTTGTGGTATTTGCTATTGGGTTTGTCCTACAAAAGCTATCGTTGAAGGAAAACTTAGTGCTCCAAAATTCGAAAATCCTGATGCTTGCATCGGATGCAAACAATGCGAAAGACTTTGTCCTGACTTCGCGATAGATGTACTCGAAAGAGAAGGTGAAGAGAAGAATGGTTAAAGAAGGTGAATACGTTTTACTTCAAGGAGATGCTGCTGCGGCTTATGGTGCTTTAAAAGCAGGATGCAGGTTTTTCGGAGGGTATCCGATAACCCCTGCCACAGAAATCGCGGAAAAAATGGCTGAAGAACTCCCCAAACTTGGAGGAAGATTTATTCAGATGGAAGACGAAATAGCCGGAGCGTGTTCCATAATTGGCGCGTCACTGGCAGGTGTAAAAACTATGACCGCTACCAGCGGACCAGGTTTTTCTCTCATGCAGGAAGCAATAGGTTATGCTGCGATGACGGAAACACCATGTGTTTTTGTTAACGTTATGAGAGGTGGACCAAGTACAGGTATGCCTACCAGAATATCTCAGGGAGATATCATGCAGGCAAGATGGGGTACACACGGAGACCATCAGATAATAGCCCTGTATCCTAATTCCGTTAAGGAAACTTACACTTTGATGGTAAAAGCATTTTATCTGGCCGAGAGGTTCAGAACTCCAGTTATTTTCCTTATGGATGAAACACTGGGACATATGAGAGAAAGTTTTGAAATACCTAAAATACCAAATGAATTCATAATAAACAGGTTATCCGATGATATCGAAGATGAAGAAATTTATCATCCTTTCGAAAATGTCAACGATAACACAACCCCTCTCAGGGTAATGGGAAAGAGCAAGTTCCACGTATCAGGACTTGTTCACGACGAAAGCGGTTTCCCAATGGGAACATCGGATGCAGCTGATAAACTCATAAGACAACTCGATAAAAAAATAAGACTTCATCTGGACGAAATAATTAAATACGAAGAATATATGACGGATGATGCGGAAATTCTCATAGTTGCTTACGGGTCAACTTCAAGAGCGGTAAAGAGAGCTGTAAAACTTGCCAGACAGGATGGTATGAAAATAGGTATGTTCAGGCCGATTACTATTTGGCCATTCCCAAATGCAAAACTGTCGAAACTCATAAACAAAGTGGATGCAGTTCTGGTTGCAGAACTGAACATGGGACAGATATTCAGGGAAGTTTCAAGATTGAACAAGAAGGGAAAACTGATAAAATTACTCAGTAAGATTGATGGAGAACTGATATCTCCGGATCAGATACTCGAAACAATTTCCGATTTGAGGGTTGAATTAGACGAATATTGATATACTTTTGATAAAAATTTAACTTAGCGGGTGATTTTTTGCAGCACAAAAGAGTAGAGGTCAAGCTGGATTCGAATAAATTAAATGCTTTCTTAATTTTTCATCCCGTAGAAGGTTTCGAAGCACCTTTAACAACTGAGGAAACCAATGATGCCATTAAAATGGTTGGAATCAAGTACGGAATTGATGAATCAAAAATTGATTTTTTCATCAAACAGAGCCTTCCTAACGTTCCGGTACCCTTTGCAAAAGGGATACCTCCTATTGAAGGTGAAGATTCCAGATTGGTTTACAATTTTGATATGGATAAACTGAAACTTTACTCTTCGGGAAAAATCACCCGTATGGAAAGAAACATGTATAAAACTTTCCTTGTAAAAAAAGGGGAACTTCTGGTGAAAAAGATTCCTTTGAAAGAAGGAAAAAAGGGAGTCGATATTTTCGGCAACGATATTTCACCTAAAATCCCCAAAGATGCCAGCCTAATACCGCTATGCGGGGAAAACACGGTTATCGGTGACGATTCACTGAGATTGGTATCCGCATCGGACGGAATCGTGAAGTTCACCCAGGATAAGTTCGCCGTCGACAAAATTCTGGTTATAGCCGGGGATGTTGATCCCTCGGTAGGTAATATAGATTTTGAAGGAACCGTGATAATAGAGGGAACTGTAAAATCCGGATTTATAATAAAGGCAAAAGAGGACATTAAAGTCGAGGGTGTTGTGGAAGGTGCCACACTTATTTCAGGAAGGGATATAGAAATTCATTCCGGAGTTAAAGGCCGTGGGAAAACTTACTTTTCATCCGGGCGGGATATAAAGGTCAAATTCGTGGAAAATTCGGAAATCGATGCCGCCAGAGACCTTATAATTGACTCTTCTGCAGTTAATTCAAAATTAAAAGCCAGAAGAATGGTGAGAACTTCCGGGGAACCCGGTGAAGTAATTGGCGGTAGTATTTCCGCCGGACAAATGGTGGATGTCCAGACTATTGGTTCTTCCATGAACATTAAAACGACTATTGAAGTAGGTGTAGATCCGGCACTCAAGGAAAAACTCGCCCTGCTCAAATCACAGGTGGCGATTGACAGGGAAAATCTGGTTAAATTGACTAAAATCGTCAAAAAACTCAGGGATATGAAATTGGCAATGAAAGATCAGTTCCCGAAAGACAAACTGGTTTTCCTTGTAAAAAGTGTAAATTCAATAAACACTTTAAATTCTAAACTCCCCGTTATGGAAAAGGAAATCGGAGAAATAGAGGAAAGAATAGAAGTTGCAACCAAAGAAGCAAAGATAGTAGTAAGAAGGACTCTTCATGCAGGTTCGGAAGTATCTATACGAGATAGAAAATTTTATGTTACCCGACAGCTCGATAAAGTTATGCTCGTTTTAGAGAAAGACGAGATAAGGGTTGGCGGATTTGGCAATTAATGTGATATAATACGTTTTGATTTTTAAGCGGAGGCGTGTCCGAATTGGCTAAGGAGCCGGTCTCGAAAATCGGTGGGCATATATGCCTATGTGGGTTCGAGTCCCACCGCCTCCGCCATTTCTTTATTAAAAGAAATTTTCATTTATCTTAGCGAGGTGATTTTTTAATGGACGCGATTTTCAGAGCTTTTGTTGCACCTGATTCCAGTACAGCAGCTGCTCCTACGGGCGATGCAGCAGCAGCCGCACCAGCAAATAGCGGTTGGACCATGATAATAATGCTTGTTGTCATGTTCGCTCTCTTTTATTTCCTTTTGATCATGCCACAGAAAAAGAAAGAGAAACAGTTTAAATCAATGATGGAACAACTCAAACCCGGTGACAAAATTGTCACGATAGGCGGGATTATGGGTAAAGTTACCAAAGTTACCGATCAGACTGTTGAAATTCTCACTGGTGACAACAAAATGGAAATAACGAGAAGGGCGATATCGGCTATTCTTGGAAAAAATTCAAAAGACCCCAACGAAGCCACTGAGAGACAGTGATTCTTAGATAAAAAAATCATAGAAAGTGAGGGGAATATAATTGAAGGCGGATAGACTTAGACTCATATTCGTAATCGCTCTGGTCACACTTGCGCTGGTAGCGATTTTTTGGGTTGATGGCGGAGTAGAATACAATTCTTTCGCCGACAGGCTCCTTGGTAATATCAAGTTAGGTCTTGATATCAAGGGTGGTTCGAGGTTAGATTATGCGATTAAGGTAGAAGAGGGCGTAGAAAAGAGCATTGACGAAGTAGCAAATGAAGTTGTAACAGTTGTAAGACAACGTCTTGACAACGCAAATTACACTGAAGCGGTTGCTGTAAGAATCGGTAGCGGAGAAAACAGCAGACTCAGAGTTGAAATTCCTGGTATTGATGATCCGGCAGCAGCAGAAAGACTCGTTGGTAAAAAAGGTAAACTTTATTTCGGAGAAATACTCGATATGCAGTCATCTGACGTTCAGCCTGCTAAGAAGATAGGAATGAACTACATCGATGCAGTATGGCTTAAACAGAGAGACAGAGGTAATGGCGATACCAATATCTGGTACCTCGTAAGGCCTTACTCAAAAATCGGTGCTCAGAAATATTATCTTGACGGTTCAAGCGTAAAAGATGCGAAAGCAGTTGCCGATACACAGAGAGGCGGATTCAGCATTTCCCTTACATTTGACGGTACAGGCGCAGATACTTTTGCAAAAATAACTTCCAATTTCCTTGGAAAACAGGTACCAATAGTATTGGACGATATAGTTCTCGTTGCTCCGGTTGTTGAAGTTGCAATCAGAGACGGCAGAGCAAGTATAACCGGTAGATATACCGCTCAGGAAGCTATGGAAACCGCGGCTTTGATCAAAAGTGGTAATTTACCTGCAGAACTTATCAAACTCGAAGAAAGAACACTTGGTCCAACGCTCGGTAAAGACATAATTAATTCGAGTCTTTTCGCAGGTATGGTAGGGCTTATAATAGTTTTAATATACATGCTCGTTTATTACGGTGTGTTCGGAATAGTAGCGGATATTGCCCTTATATACAACTCCATAGTACTTTTCGGAGCTATGGCAGCGGGTAATTTCATACTCACTCTTCCTGGTATTGCAGGTATCATACTTACAATAGGTACGACTGTTGATGGAAACATCATAGTCTTTGAAAGAATCAAAGAAGAAATGAGACTTGGAAAGACAGCTCTTAACGCTATTGCAAGCGGTTATAAGAGATCTATTACAACCATCATGGACGCAAATATTACCACTATTCTTGCAGGTGTTGTTCTTTATTATCTGGGTACCGGAACTATCAGAGGATTTGCAACAACCCTCATAATAGGTATACTTGGTAGTATGTTCACAACACTCGTAGTTTCCAGAGTCTTTATCGACGCATTCTCCGGGGCTATTAAGGTTAAACCTCTTAAAATAGAAGGTGATGCGAAATGATAAAAAAATACATTGATTTTACCGGAAAAAGAAAATTATTCCTTGCGATTTCGGCAATACTGATAATCGTATCGATTATTTCGATACTTGCCAAAGGATTCAGTTTTGGTGTGGATTTTGCCGGAGGAACAGAAATAGCATTTCTTTCCAACAAAGATTTATCAGTCGCAGAACTCAGAGATGAGTTAAAAACAGTTGATCCTTCTTTTGAAACTGCTAAAATAGTCAAGTTGACAAATACAGTGGGGCAAAATGAGAATGAGTTCAGGTATTCGGTTACTACAACGGAATTCTATGCAGCTGCACAGAAAGAAGCTCTTATAGAAAATCTTCCCGATTTGAAAATAGAATCTTTCAGCACAGTAAGCGGTTTTGCAGCTTCTGAACTGCAGGGTAAATCCTGGTGGATAGCCATATTTGCAATAATAATAATTCTTGCTTATATAATACTGAGATTTAAATACGTTGGTTTTGGTCTCGGAGCCATTGCAGCCCTTGTTCATGACTGTATAATTACTTTAGGACTTTTCTCTCTGTTCGGAATCGCTTTCGACGTTTCCGTAGTAGCAGCTATATTGACACTTATCGGTTATTCACTTAACGATACTATAGTTGTATACGACAGAATAAGAGAAAATATGAAAAAGAATCACAGTCTGGCCATTGATAAGGTAATCAACAACAGTATCAATGAAGTGTTGACGAGAACAATAAATACCTCCTTGACAACTTTCATAGTTGTCGGAACCATGTTGTTCTTTGGCGGCGCAGGACTTAAACCTTTTGCATTCGCTTTGACGGTTGGAGTTATTGTAGGTACATATTCTTCAATCTACATAGCAAGTCCGATACTTATTGGATTCATCAAGAGAAGAAGGTAATTTCTTACAACATAAAGAAGGGGTGCATTTATGCGCCCCTTTTCTGTTTGTACTCAATTTTAACTTAACAACACGGGAGGAATTGTAATGAATGAAATTTTTAATATCATCGATTCAAAAATTGATTCTATGAAAGACCTCATGATTGAAAAGATCAGAGAAATAGTCAAATTTCCTTCTGTAGAGGGAGCTCAAGAAGGAAATGCGCCTTTTGGGAAAAATGTAGATGATTCACTTAACTTTTTTCTTGCTTTGGGTGAAGAATTTGGCTTTAAAACCAAAAACGTCGACCATTACGCTGGTCATATACAATTTGGAGACAAAGGAGATTTATACGGTGTTCTCGGTCATCTTGACGTAGTTCCTGAAGGTAGTGGCTGGAATACCGATCCATATACGGTAATTGAAAAAGACGGTTATCTTTATGGGAGAGGTACACAGGATGATAAAGGACCTACTGTTGCAAGTATAATAGCCCTCAAAGCTCTTAAGGATTCAGGGTTCACACCTAATAAACGCTTAAGGATAATAGCCGGTACCAATGAGGAAACCGGCTGGGCAGGAATAAACTATTATTTCCAGAAAGAAGAAACTCCCGTAGAAGCGCTTACACCCGACGCTGGTTTTCCAATGATTTTTGCGGAAAAGGGAATTATCAGTTTTGATTTTGAATATGAAATTGAGAATAAAGAGGATGAAGCGTTTACCTTAAAAATAATTAAAGGTGGAGAAGCAGCTAACAGTGTCGCCTCAAATACCACATTGGAAATAATGACTGACAAAATAGAGAACCTGAAAAATATCGCCGATGAATTTAAACCTAAAAATAATGCCTCAATGGAATATAAAATACATGAAAATACATTCATTATCTCTTTCCAGGGGAAATCGGCTCATGCTTCGACTCCCGATGATGGAATTAATTCCATAAGTGCCTCTTTGGATTTCCTTTCAAATGTTAATTTTAATGATGAGGTACAAAAAACATTGAAATTGCTGAACGAAAAAATCGGTTATGAAACTGATGGCAAAAGTCTGGGCATTAAAGGTAAAGATGAAGTAACAGGGGATTTAACCTGTAATCTCGGTTTACTGAATTTCGATGGAAAAAAATTCAAAGTTACGATAAATATAAGGTATCCCATTTTCTTTTCCAAAGAAATGATATCTTCTCAGATAAGAGAAGCCATATCCCCTATGTCAGTAAAGGAACACGGTTTTTTACACCCGCTTTATGTATCTCCAGACAGTGATTTCATTAAAATGCTCAGGAAGGTTTATGAAGAGGTAACCGGTTTAGATAGTACGCCTTTCTCCATGGGTGGAGGAACATATGCCAGAGCAGTACCAAAAGGAGTGGCATTTGGGGCTATGTTCCCTTATGAAGAACCGGTGGCACATCAACCGAATGAAAGAATGGCAATAGACTCACTCATGAAAATGGCAAAAATATACGCCAGAGTATATTATGAATGGTTGAAATGAGTTCGGCAATGCATCTTAAAAACCAGTTTATTCTTTTATTTGAGCGCATTTGCGTTGTATAAATATGATATAATAACCTGATAAAAAGGCGCTATTTTTGGAGGTAGACATGACCCAAAAAAAATTTTACGTAACAACACCAATTTATTATGCGAACTCCAATCCTCATATTGGTTCCGCGTACACAACCATTGTTGCAGACATCATCGCAAGGTATAAGAGGTTTTGCGATTATGATGTTTATTTTCTGACGGGAACGGATGAACATGGACAGAAAATCATGGAAACTGCCAAATCAATGGGTAAAACACCTATAGAATTATGTGATGAACTTGCAGGTAATTTTGAAAGTTTATGGAAAGATCTTGAAATTACGAATAACGATTTCATCAGGACAACTCAGGAAAGGCATGAAAAAGTAGTTCAGTCTTTTGTGGGTAAGATGATAGAAAATGGTGACATTTATAAAGGCAATTATGAAGGATGGTATTGTATTCCGGATGAAACCTTCTACCTTGAGGAAGACATAGAGGTAATAGACGGAAAAAAATGCTGCCCATCCTGTAAAAGGGAATTAAGATGGGTATCTGAAGAGAACTATTTCTTCAGGCTTTCTGCTTATCAAAATAAACTTCTGGAATTGTACAACGACAACCCAGAATTTATGGAGCCGGCTTTCAGAAGAAATGAAATGCTGAGAATTATTGAGGGTGGGCTTAAAGATTTAAGTATTTCCAGAACAACCTTCAATTGGGGAGTTCCCCTTCCCGGAGACGATAAGCATGTAATTTACGTTTGGGTGGATGCACTCATCAATTACATCTCGGCATTGGGATATTCAACTGATAACCATGATCTTTTCGACAAATACTGGCCAGCTGATTTACATCTTATAGGTAAGGAAATTAACAGATTCCATTCCATTATCTGGCCGGCAATGCTTATGTCTGTCGGATTGCCTCTTCCAAAAAAAGTTTTCGCACATGGTTGGCTTACTTTTAACGGTGAAAAAATCAGTAAATCAACAGGTAATGCCATTGATCCCAGAATTCTCATGGATGCCTATGGTAAGGATGCGGTTAAATATTATCTTCTGAGAGACATCAATTTCGGCAGAGACGGTGATTTTTCCGAAGATGGTCTTATAGGCAGAATCAATGCTGACCTTGCAAATGATCTGGGAAATCTCATACACAGAACTTCTGCTATGATCAATCAGAACTTCGAGGGACGCGTACCGAATCCGGGTACCGAAGAAACAGAAACCGATCTGACTTTGAAAAAACTTCTTGAAGATACTAAGGTTGAATATATTGGGAGAATGGAAAAATATCAGTTCACTCAGGCACTTGAAGCTGTTTGGAAACTCATAAGCTTCACAAATAAGTACATAGACCTGAATGAACCCTGGAAGCTCGCAAAAGATGAAAATCAGCGCGGGAGACTTGCCACTGTACTCTATAATCTCGGTGATTCCCTGAGAAATGTGGCACTTTTCCTGCTTCCAATAATGACCGATACATCCAAAGAATTATTTTTAAGACTTGGATATGATTATGAATCATGGAAAAACGATAAAATAGAAGATATTGAATGGAGAAAACTGGTTGTCGGAAACACTGTTAAATCAGAAACACCTCTTTTCCCACGAATAGATGTCAAGACTTTTGAAAAGGTGGTAAAAATGGAGGAAAATAAGAAGACTGAAGTAAAAGAAGAAGCTGTAGAAGCAAAAGCCGAAGTAAAAAAGGAAGCTAAGGAGGAAAAACCTGAAGGGGTGGAGTTAATTGGATTTGATACTTTCACCAAAGTACAGTTAAAAGTTGCAGAAGTTGTTGAAGCTGAAAAAGTTAAAAAATCAAAAAAACTCATCAAACTTCAGTTAAACATAGGAGAATCAGAGAACAGGCAAATAGTTGCCGGGGTATCTCAATTTTACGAACCTGAACAACTGATAGGCAAAAAAATAATAATAGTTGCCAACCTGAAACCTGCGAAACTTATGGGGATTGAGTCAAACGGCATGCTTCTTGCTGCAAAGGACGGGGGAAACCTCAGATTGCTCACTGTAGATGGCGAGATAATGCCGGGAGCAAAAATATCTTAAATGCTAAGAAAATCAAGTTTCGGAGGAAAATAAATGCCAAAAAACAAAGATAATAACGATACACCGGTGAACGATGAAGTACGTCTTATACAAAGACCTTTCACCGAAGAATTAAGTGAGTCATATATAAACTATTCCATGTCAGTAATACTTGGAAGGGCCTTACCCGATGTAAGAGACGGGATGAAGCCTGTTCACAGAAGAATACTGTTTGGCATGAGAGAGCTAAAGGTGTGGCATAACACTCCTTTTAAGAAAAGTGCCAGAATTGTCGGAGATGTTATGGGTAAATACCACCCGCATGGTGATGCGGCAATATACAATACCATGGTCAGGATGGCTCAGGATTTCAGCATGAGATATCCTCTCGTTGATCCGCAGGGTAATTTCGGTTCCATAGATAACGACCCTCCTGCAGCTCCCAGATATACGGAAGCAAGACTGAGTAAAATAGCGGAAGAGTTGTTGGCAGATCTCGATAAAAACACCGTAAACATGAGGCTGAATTTCGATGAAACCATGTATGAACCAGAAGTTCTGCCTTCAGCATTACCAAATTTACTGATGAATGGGGCATCCGGTATAGCGGTAGGTATGGCAACCAATATACCGCCACATAACCTGGACGAGCTTGTTGATGGCCTTGTTGCTTTAATAGATGATCCGGAGATTGATATTCCCGGACTTATGCAATACATTAAAGGCCCAGATTTCCCAACCGGCGGAAAAATACTCGGTAAAGAAATTCTGAGAGAAGTCTATGAAAATGGCTCTGGTTCTATTCAGGTTGAGGGAATTTACGAAATAGAAGAAGACAGGATAATAATCACTGAAATTCCATACGGAGTATGCAAAGCAACAATGATTCAGCAGATTGCGGAATACTTTAAAAAACTGGAAAAGAAAATGATAAAGGATATTCGTGATGAATCTGACAGAAGGGGAATGAGGGTTGTAATAGAAATAGCAAGAAATTCCAACCCCAGAGTTGTGCTGAACCACATTCTGAAACATTCTTCACTCAGAACCACATTCCCAGCGAATATGAGAGTTATTGACGCAAAGAAAAGACCGCGTATAATGAACCTGAAACAACTTCTCACCGCTTTTCTGGAACACAGGTATGAAGTTGTAAGAAGAAGATCTGAATATGAATTGGCTGCCGCAAGTAAAAGGGCTCATATAGTTGAAGGACTTATTCGTGCCGTAAGGTCTATAGATACAACAGTCGATATAATAAGGCATTCAAAAAATCAGCAGGATGCGACAAATAACCTTATGGAAGCCCTTGAAGTATCTGAAGAACAGGCAAAGGCAATTCTCGATCTGAGACTTGGAAGGCTTACCAATATAGAAATTGGTAACCTGAGAGATGAAATGAGTCAGCTAAACGCAACTATAAGCAGGTTAAAGACTCTTTTAAGTGAGAGTGATAATATTCATCAGGAAGAAAAGAAAAATCTGCTTGAACTGAAGGAAAAATATTCTTCACCAAGAAGAACCATTATACACAAAAGTAGAGCAGAAACAGTTGATATCGAAGACCTTGTCGTTGAAGAAGAAATTGTGATAACGATTACAAATAGGGGTTATATACTTCAGTCACCTCTGGATGCTTACAGAAACCAGAACAGAGGGGGCCGCGGTGCAAAAGGTATCAGAACACGTGAAGAAGATTTTGTAAAACATATCATGGTTACCAGTAAATTGTCAAATACATTCTTCGTTTCTTCAACAGGAAAGGCCTACACTCTCAAGAATTATGAAGTGGAACCTTCGACAAAAGGAACTAAGGGTAAACATATAATGACTTACCTTAAACTCAACGAAGGTGAAGTCATCAGAACCGTACTGAAAATCGGTAAAGATTTTTCTGAAGAGTTTGATGTGGTATTTATTACTGCGAAGGGAAAAATCAAACGTACCTCCCTTAAAGATTTCGCAAGATCGGGTACATCCGGTGTAATAGGTATCAAAGTTGAAGATGGTGACAGAGTTGTAGATGCCATACTCGTTGATTCGGCGGATGAAAACCTCAACATTTTCATAGGTACTTCCAGAGGTATGGCGATAAGGATCAAACTTGCCGATCTCAGACGAATGGGAAGAAATGCAATGGGAGTAAAGGCAATAAATCTGAAGAAAGATGACATAGTTGTTTCCCTGACCTCCATGAAAAGTGATGAGGCACAAACTGTACTTACCGTTACCGAAAGAGGGTTTGGAAAGAGAACTCCTATTGAGGAATATCGTTTACAGTCACGAGGAGGTACAGGTATAAAGAATTTCGCATGGAATTCTGAACTTGGCGAAGTTGTCGGAGTCCAATTAATTGAGGATACTGATGAGATAATCGCGGTTACCAAATTAGGGTTTACCATAAGATTCTCAGCATCCGATATCAGAAAAATGGGAAGGGTTACTCGTGGAGTAAAAGCTATTGATCTAACAAGCGATGATCAGGTGGCATCAATAGAAAGAATCCCTTATACTGAAGAAAATAATCAGCAATAATCGAGGTGATAAAGTGCTTAACTGGACAGAAGATTCGGGATGGGTAATAGTAAATTTAAGCGGTGAACTTGATATGGGAAATTCTTCCTCTTTCAAGAACGAAGTCGTAAACGAACTTATATCAAAAGGCAAAGTGGACATTGCCCTTGATTTTACAAATCTTGATTATATCGATAGTTCCGGATTAGGTGTGATAGTAAGTCTTCACAAAAGAAGTAAAATAAATGGAGGAAGGCTTGCAATATGCAATTTGAATGAGACTTTAACAAGACTGTTTAAACTAACATCTCTTGACAGGGCACTGAATATTTACCCGGACTTCAAATCGGTATTGCAGAATGGATGAATAATATGAAAATATCAATAGGATCAGACCATGCCTCTTATACACTCAAAGAACATGTAAAAGCCTACCTTGAAAACAAGGGATTTGATATTCTGGATATGGGTACTTTCTCTTCGGAGGTAAGTGTTGATTATCCCGATTATGCCCTTGCGGTATGTGAAAAAGTCGTTTCAAATGAAGCAAAGTTTGGTATTCTGTTATGTGGAACAGGCCTTGGTATGTCAATTGCGGCAAACAAAGTCAACGGCATACGTGCTGCTTTATGTCCTATGCCTGATTATGCAAGGCTTGCCAGAGAACACAACGATGCAAATATTCTGGTCCTTGGCGGACGTATTATGGGTATCGAGCTGGCCGAGTGGACTGTGGATAAATTCCTGACGACGGATTTCCAGGGTGGTAGGCATTCCAGAAGATTGAACAAGATCAGTGAGATAGAAAAATTATAAGCTTTAGAGGAAATAATAATGAAAATTGTCTATGATTCACGTCACAAAGTATATTCACCCACAAAAAATGACTTATTGAATCTGAGAAATTACATTATAACAGATGAAAAGGGACTTGAGGATTTACACAAGTCCCTTCCTCTGTTGAATGATGTCGAATTTATTCATTGCAGGGAGTTCCCAAAATCTTTTTTATACAGTGTGCATAATACTGATTATGTCAGATGGCTTGAATCCTATTGTAAAGGACTGGATAACGGAAAGGATTATTTTCCCACCCTTTTTGGGAGAGAAAGAGTATACGATAATTTCTCCCCTATAACCAAAGAAACATTCGATGTCGCATGGCTTTCAGCGCAGATTGCCCTCACAGGAGCAAGAGAAATGATAACGACCGATTCGGATATAGTTGCACTTACACGACCTGGCGGAATACATGCCATGTCTGATAAATGCGGAGGCAAGAATTTTTTCTGCAATCCTTCAATCGCTGCTGAATACATAGTAATGGAAGAGATGCGAAATGTTGCTATTTTAAACATAGGTGGTTATCATGCAAATGCAACTCAGGATTTTTTCTACGATGATCCTGATGCACTGACCTTATCCGTACACTGTTCTCCTGAGGAATGTTTCCCGTGGATAAGCGGACACGAATGGGAAACCGGAAAAGACATTGGAAAGGGCTTTAATCATAATATACCACTTCCTAAAGGAAGCGATTTCAAAGAATTATTATGGGCTTTGGAACTAGTTATTTCTCAAATCATCGATTACGAACCTGAATATCTTATAATCACTCTTTCTATGAACATTCATGAAAGCCATCCTGAAAAAATATTTAAGCTGAAAAATGATGATTTTCAAGAAATCGGCAAAGCAATCAAGTCGATAAAAGTACCAAAATTGATATTATTAGAAGGTGGAATGGAATTTGAAAATTCAGATGTTCCATTTTCATTGTTCATAAAAGGAGTGGAAGACGATTGAAAAAAGTTTTAATCGTGTTACTTTTTTTTGCCGTAACCTTATGTCTGAGCAGTTGTTTTGTCCTGGAAACTTTTTTCCCTCCAATAGGAGAAAATCAGGCTAAAGTTTCGGTATACTTAAACTACTATTCTATTGACATCGAAAACAGAAATATAAAAAGTGTTGAAATACCCGTAAAAAACATCTCATTTAACGGAAACACCGTGGAAAACATAGGTAATGTAACTCTTAATCTGCGTTGTGATCAGCAGTTTAAAGATTTTGCGAGTTTTTTTGGTTATTTCTCTTCCCTTGCAAAATTCACATTTCCTGCCGATACGACGATTATCAACCCCAGTTTAACGTTGTCGATAGATTCACCGATAACAGTTACCTATCTTGAAGATGAACTGGGCAGTACACATGCCACTACCGTAAATTTCGAAGTTCCGGCAAACAAAAGAAATATAGAAATGAAAGTTAAAACACTTACCAGCAGCCTGGGTGACGTTAGAGAACTTGATTTACCTGAAGGACAAAGCGAAATGATAGTGCTGCTTAATCTGGATGGTATTATTCCTTTGAATGAAATGGTTGAGAATCCCTCTCTGCCAAACGGTTTTGATAAGTCTTTTTCCATGCTGACAGATGATCTGTGCATAATAAACGGTAAACTCGTTGATACGAATACGGAACCTGTAATTCATGTAGGAGAAGGGTTCACACTGAATTTAAAAAGTAATTTCTATCTGGGTGATACGGAATTCAACTATCTGAGTTATCCTATATTTTCCGATTCTGAAAATCGTTATTATTATATGCTTATACCACAGCAGACCAATTCGGGTTATAATTCAACTATAAAGGTGAATATACCCGACAAACCTTTAAAAGATGTTTCGAAATCGATTACGGTACCGTATGACAAACAAAGTCTTGAAGTAAACTTTGAATTTACATCGGGTGATTGATTTGATATATCCTAAGCAAAAAAGTTCGGTAAACGAGCAATTGAACTTGGGTTCAAAGAAAAAAACTGATAAGAATATTAAAAAAAAGGGTAAGAAAATAAAGGCTTACTGGATAATAGTCCTGCTTTTAACTGCATGGATGATTTATCTTAATATAAACGTGCTTTTTGAATACGGTGAAATAAGAGAGCAGTATACCGATATTCAGAAAGAATATGAGAAAAAGAAGGAAGAACTCGAATTAAAAATGCAGGAATATGAAAAACTTAAAAGAAGGGTAGAAAATACCAATGAATATTAAACCAGAAAAAATTGAAGTTTTTAACCATGAAAAATTTGTAGTAACTACGGCAAACAAACCGGATAAGGAACTGGTAATAAAAGCCAGAAAACTTGCAAAAGAACTTGGAACCAGATACGTATCGAGGAGAAAACTCGCGGAATATAAAAAACAGTTTCCAATCGACTTCTTTTACTCCGTAGAAAAAGAGAGACTCGTAATAAGATGGGGTGAATCGGGTACTTTCTTCTTTCATCCCGCCAGTTCAAAGATGAGAATGCGAAACATACGTCATAATCAAAGAGATTATCTGATAGAGACTCTCGCTCTGAAAGGAGACGAACAAATACTCGATCTGACTCTTGGACTCGGTAGTGAGGCTATACTTATGGGAGCATATATAGATACCGGAAAAATAGTCGGTGTAGAAGCTTCCAAACATATTTATACCATCGTGAAATATGGTATGAAGCAGTATGTAGATGTTTCCCCCTGGGTTAATAAAAGCATGACAAAAATAGACCTGGTAAACAGAGATTTTAAAGAGTATATACGTGAATTACCGGATAACAGTTTCGATATAGTCTATTGTGACCCGATGTTTGAGAATCCGGTAATGACTTCTTCAAGCCTGAATGCAATCAGACCATTTGCAGCTTATGAACAGCTTGAACTTGAAGATGTCGAAGAGATGAAACGTGTGGCAAAAAAAATGGTTCTTTTAAAAGCACTCGAAAAAGATTCACTTTTCGAGAGAATCAAAACTGATACCATAGTTGGAAGTAAAAGCAGCGGTGTACTTTATGGAGTAATAGAAAAATGATACCAATAGTTTTTGCCCCAACTGGTACGGGTAAATCAGACCTCATTATCTCAATCGCTGAATCATTGCCAATAGAGATAATTTCAATGGATTCGATGCAGATATACAGAAAAATGAATATTGGCACTGCCAAACCTTCACCTTCTGAAATGAAAGCAGCCGTTCATCATATGATAGATATCGTGAACCCTGACGAAGAATACGATGTATACAGATATTTGAAAGAATCTTCGGAAATAGAGAACGATATAATTCTTCGGGGAAAAATACCTGTTTATGTCGGTGGAACAGGTTTATATATGGAAACACTCATTTATGGAATTTTTGACGGAATAGGAAAAGATGACTCCATAAGAGATGGCCTTCTAAAAAAAGAAGAAAATGAACCCGGATTTCTGTTAAAAAAGCTTTCTGAAGTAGATCCATTGAGTTATGAAAGGCTGCATCCGAATGATACAAAGAGAATTGTAAGAGCATTGGAAGTTTATGAACTTTCTGGGAATACCATTGGTGAAATTGGAAAACATAGGGAAAAAAATGAAAAATATTCTATAGTTTTTCTTGAAAGAAACAGAGAAGAATTGTACAAAAGGATTAATTCACGTGTTGATTCGATGCTTGAAAAAGGCCTTGTAGAAGAAACCAGGGAACTTCTCAATATGGGCTATGATGAAGGGTTACAATCTATGAAGGCTATTGGTTACCGTGAAACAATTTCTTTCCTGAAAAACAGATTTGAAAATTTTGAAAAATACAGTGATACTTTGAAGAAAAACACAAGGCATTATGCAAAAAGACAGATTATATGGGGAAGAAGATACAAAGAAAATGAGTTGAATATAAACAGAATTAACCTTTCTGAATTGAGTAAAGAAGAACAGTTTATGCGATTGAAAGATATGATTATTGACATAAATAAAAAGTCAGCATTTCTATAAAGTGCTGACTTTTTTAATAAACTATATATTTATGAATTCATAAATTCCATAACTTCTGATTTATCCGGTACAGAACTCTGAGCTCCTTTCCTTGTGGCACTGATCGCTGCAGAAGCAGAAGCGAATTTCATGGCATCCTTTAATTCACATCCACTAACCAGTCTGGCTGTTAAACCTCCGGAAAAAACATCTCCGGCAGCAGTGGTATCAACGGCTTTGACTTTATAAGATTCGACTTCAATTATCTCTTCATTGAGTAAAGCCATAACACCTTTTTTCCCCATGGTTACCATCGGCAGTGAAAAACCCATCTCTTTGAGTTTGTTTAATGCTTTTACGGCATCAGATCTGTCATTGACAGATATTCCGGTAATTATCTCGGCTTCAGTTTCATTTGGTTTTACTATATCCACACAGTTAATAACTTCGGCAGGTATCGCCTGTTTTGGTGCGGGAGCAGGATCCAGAATGACGAACATTCCATTTTTTTTCGCCAGCTTTATAGTTTCGTATACGGTATCTATGGGAATTTCCATGTTAATCAGCAATGTCCTGCCTGCTGAAAATATGCTCTCGTTTTTCCTTATATCCTCTGGTGAAAAATTTTCATTACATCCGGGAAATATCGATATCGAATTCTGACCATTTTTGTCAACCGTAATCATTGCTATTCCTGAGGTATTTCCATTTTCCTCGATTATATAATCTGTGTTAACACCATTGGAATTTAGTGAATCGTTAAGTTTTTGACTGAAATCATCATCACCGAGACGGCTCAGCATAATAACCTGACCTCCGAGTTTTGAAGCGGCTACTGCCTGATTTCCGCCTTTTCCTCCCGGGAAAGTGTCAAATGATCTGGCAAGCAAAGTTTCTCCCGGTTTACTGAATCTCTCAACATTCATAACAAGATCCATGTTTATACTCCCGACACATATTATCTCGCCGTTAAATTCGAAATTCTTCATATCATCACCTAAACCTTTATATTTTTCCGCATAATATCAGAATTAAATCGTTGACATTTGTTCCGGTTGGGCCAGTTTTGAATATATCTCCGCTTTTTGACAATGCATGGTACGAATCGTTGTTATCCAGAAATTCAGAAGCATTCAGTCCCTTTTTCCTCAAACGCTCCGCAGTCTTTCCGGAAACTATGCCTCCTGCTGCATCTGTTGGACCATCGGTACCATCTGTACCGATTGATGCAACAATCACATTGTCAAGTCCATCCAAGGCAATAGCAGCTGATAGTGCAAGTTCCTGGTTTCGTCCGCCTTTTCCATTACCTTTTATTTTAACTACTGTTTCGCCACCACATATGAAAGCACATGGGAGTTTAAAACTGTTCTTTCCTTCAACTGTTGATTTTGCGATTGAAGCAAGCATATTTCCAGCTTCACGAGCTTCGCACTCAAGCGAAGTTGTTAGAATATACGTATTGTATCCGAGTTCGTTACATTTCTCTTCAGCAGCCTTACAGACCTTATCCAAACTTCCAATTATCAGATAATCGGATTTAATACACTTTTCCGCTTTTTTTCCTTCATTGAGGGCATTTTCTATATTTTCTCCAACTTCTATCTCATATTTTTCCAGAATGGACATCGCATACTCAGATCCAATTTCGTCCTTTACAGTAGGTCCTGAGGCAATTACTTTCGGATCGTCACCAAGCACATCGGAAAGGGACAGTGTTATAACCTCAGCAGGGGCAAGCCATTTTAAAAAGCCTCCACCTTTTACTCTGGATAATTTTTTCCTTATCGTATTTATTTCCCGGATTGAAGCGCCGGATTTAAGCAATTCATTCGTAATTATTCTCATATCTTCAAGATTTATTCCCGGAACAAGGCTCTCAAACAGAGCCGATCCTCCTCCAGATACCAGAAACAATACGATATCATCTTTACTCAGCTCAGAAGTCGCCATTAGCACTTCATCAGTTGCCTTTATGGTATTCTCATCCGGAACCGGATGACCTGCCTCATATATTTCAAATCCAGGAATAATTCCCATTGAATGACCATATTTGGTTATCACATAACCACTTAAAGCACCATTATAGTACTCACTACATGCAGCTGCCATTCGCCATGCAGCTTTACCCACAGCTATTACCAGAGGATTTTTCTTTAAATTTAATTTCGATAATTCCGATTTAACGCTTTTTTCCGGTAATACCTCGCTTATGGAATGATTTATTATTTTTTCCGCATCTATACGCAAATTATTTTCCTCCATAAAACAATTTTTACTATATACTTTTCCCGTCGAGGAATTTTATAAGACCTTCCAGAGGGTCAATTTCTGATATTTTCAAATACTCAATATACGCCAGAATAAATTCCCTTTCAGCATTTAATGCCTGTCTGTCGTATTCATAACTCTCAAGTATTCCCCTGTAATATTCAATTGAAGTTATATATCCGTTTTCTTTCGCCTGCTGCAATTTATTCAGGCTATCCAGTTTAATCTCTTTTTTTCTCGATTCATATTGATATTTTGAGAATGTAAGAAGCATTTTTTCATACAGGTTGGAAAGTTTAAAGAATAATTCCTGTTCCAGTGATTTTGCCTTTAATTCGTATACTTTCGCCATGTTCCTCGAATATTCTGCCAAATACGATGTTGTAACACCTGAGGATGCCATTTTGTATTTTGTGTTTTCCAATTCCTGTTGAATGGTAACCTTTTTCAATGAATTAATGGTATTTTTAATTTCTTTCATATTTTCTGCTGAAAGTGCTGGAACTTCATCTATTGACACATAAATTTCGGGAATTGTTGAAACAAACAACGATTCAAGCAGATACTTTCTTGTTTGTGCATATATGGATTTATAATAATTCAGTTCGTTAAAACTGTAATCCATTTCTATTTCAGCTAAATCAACCTGTTCTTGTGACACCCCTCCGAAATTCAGGGCCTTCTTCTTATTGGTGAGATCTTCACTGTACATTTTATATCTGACATCGGATATTTCTTTTTCAAGTATGGTTTTCTTGAGGTCTAAAAGCATAGTGATGAGATTTTCTGTCATTTCCCATTTTTTATCAAAATAATCTTCATACCCTTCAAATCTTTTTATATCAGCTTCGATTATGTTCATTTTCGATTCTGCATTAAGTAAATCAGCATTATAACTGTCACGGCAGTTCTGCCATTCTAGCTCAACGGCAACTGCTCCGGGATTGTTTTCAAAAAATGTTTTCAAAAAGACATCCAAATTGTTCGAAAACATCATTGATGAAAATAGTATTAAAAGAATAAAACTGAATATGAGTTTTGAATTATTTGTTTTCATCAGTCACATTCACCACCAGTTCAGTATTTTTTTATTAACCCTTTTTCATAATACTTTCCAATTATTGGTAGAAAAAAGCCTTTATGTGAGAAAAAAGAATCGAATTCCTTTTTAGACAAACAAATTCCATAACCCCTCTCGAGATATGGAAGAATTTCGTTGATTTTTGACATAATCTGAACCAGATCACCAAAAGCAGGATGAAACGGGCCGGCAACAACATCATTTATATTTTCACTGGGTACAAACAAACCCACACGATTAACCAGGATATTTTCTTTTTCAAGCATAATTCTGTATTCAGCACAATTTTTTACTGCTGCCTCAAGAGTTTCGGGTATGTATTTTCCACAATTATATGATTCTTCCAGTCGAGTATTCCTGAGAACTATAGTAGGATGTATTCTTGCCGTATCAGGCTGCAACTCAATCAGCTTTTTCATACTGTTCCTGTCTTTTTCATAATTTGATCCTGGCAATCCGGTCATCATATGCGCCCCAACTTCAAACCCATTATTCTTAAGCATTAAAATCGCTTCAATTGACTGTGTAGAAGAATGTCTGCGGTTAATCTTATCAAGTACATCATCATAGAATGATTGCACACCTATCTCTATTGTCTTTACACCGTATTTTTTATACTTTTTCAGAAGATTTTCAGAAATAAAATCCGGACGAGTCGAGATTCTTATAGAATCCACTTTGCCGGTCTCAATCCACTTAGCTCCCCATTCGAGAAATTCAAGCTGTAAACCACTTTCGACATTTGAAAAAGTCCCTCCATAGAATCCCAGCTGTATTCTTCTGTAATTTGCAGAACCTTTCAGGTAATCATTGATTATCTCATCACATTTCCCGGGATTAAATGCCTTTTCCAATCCTGTAGTTACTTTTTCATTGCAATAAATGCATCTGGATATGCAGCCCTGCCATGGAATAAATATCGGAATAACCATATCTTTCTTCATTTTACCCATGCTATTGAATTTTCTCCTTCGAATTGCTTTTCTCAATATCCGAGAGTAATTTTTTCATGCCTTTGCATGCGGCTTCCTGTTCGGCTTCTTTTTTGGTTTTTCCTTTTCCTATTCCATATGTACGGTTCATAATCATCACTTCCATTATGAATAATGGATTATGAGGAGGCCCAGATACTTCAAGCAAATGATATTCAGGTAAGAGTTTATATTCCGACTGTGTAATTTCCTGCAGCTTTGTTTTATAATCTATCCATAATTTTTCATCCATAACCTCTTTTATATATGGAGAAATTACTTCAAGTAAGAAATCTCTTACGTAATCGAGTCCCCTGTCTAAAAATAAAGCTCCACATAAAGCCTCTACAGCATCAGCCAAAATGGAATCCCTGTTTCTTCCTCCCGAATGCAATTCGCCTCTCCCGAGAAACAGATACCTTCCAAGATCTATTTTTTTTGCCACTCTGGAAAGAACCGTTTCACTTGCGAGTACGGCTTTAGCCTTAGAAAGATCTCCTTCTGCGGTATCAGGATATCTTTTAAACAATTCTTCCACAATTATCAATCCTACTATGGCATCACCGAGAAATTCCAGTCTTTCATTGGATTTGATATTTTCTGAAACCTGATTTTTTTCATGTACATATGATGTATGGCACAATGCGCGATACAGCAACGATAAATTCTCAAAATCAAATCCCATTACTTTCTGTATTTTCTTCAATCTGTTTAATTCGGATTTAGTTAGATTCAATTGCCTATCCCCCCGACAGAAGTTCCCATTATTATATCATCCTTTTTAATTTTTTTAGATTGTGATATAATTTTCCAGTTGTAAGTACTAGGAGAATAATTTGGAAATAATTTATTTTGGTTCGCTGAAAACCGATTACATAAAGAAGGGTATTGAAAGATTCGAGAAATGGCTTAAACCATATACCAAACTGAAATTTAAAAACTTGCCTTCCGGTGGAGATATCCACAGAAACAGCAGAGAAAAAATACTTTTAAAAGAGGCAAAAACACTTTTCAGTCATATTGATGAGGATTCGTATCTTGTTGTAATGAGTGAGCATGCAAAAGGAATGAATTCCGAGAAATTTTCTAAATTAATCGAAGAAAGCGAAGTATACAGCAGAAAATTATGTTTTATAATTGGCGGGTATCTTGGTTTTGACGATTCCGTGTACAAAAGGGCAAACATGAAATTGTCATTATCAGATATGACATTTACACATGAAATGGCTATTTTATTACTTACAGAACAAATTTACCGTGGTTACAAGATAATGCGTGGTGAAAAATATCATTATTAAATTTGAAAGGATGGTGGGGTTTTAAGTGGAACCGGAACCTTTAAGTAGCAGCGGAAATTTAGGTGTGGATTTGATCTGGCAGATTTTGCTGCTTGTTGTTTTACTCTTTCTCTCAGGATTCTTTTCTGGATCCGAAACGGCTTTAACTTCAATGAGCAAACTGAAAATAAGAAAGATGCTCGAAAAAACGAAAAAAAGAGAAAAGAAAAGAATTCTTCATGAAGCTCTTCATAGGCCCAACAGGCTTCTCACTACCATATTGATTATGAATAATTTCATAAACATTCTGGCTTCGTCTCTCACGACACTGTTGGTGTTGTCGATGTTCCCCGAAGGTGACTCAGCAGGAATAGCAGCCGCTATATCCACAGGTGTCATGACAATTTTGATTCTTATTTTCGGTGAAATAACTCCGAAAGTTCAGGCATCACAAAGCGTGCATAAAATTTTCAACAGAACTATTTCAATAGTGACTTTTTTGAGTTATGCTCTTTCTCCGATAATTTGGCTTCTCATAAAAATCAGTAATTTTTTCATATGGCTGACCGGAGGAAAAAGGGTAATAGATCCGCCGTTCATAACTGAAGATGAAATAGTATATGCCATGCAGGTTGGAGAAAAAGAAGGTGTTATTGAACTCGAAGAGAGAAAAATGCTTACTAGGGCATTGGGTTTGAAAGATACCAATGTGAAAGAGATAATGATCCCGCGTGTAGATATGGTGGCAATTGATGAAGATGATGATCTGAATTCTATCATCTCACTTGTAACAGAAGAAGGTTATTCAAGGTATCCTGTTTACAGGGAAAGTATAGACAATGTAATAGGACTACTCTATGCAAAGGATATACTTAAAACCATTGACGAAAAAGGACCGGATTTTCTCACGAGAGTTACCGCCAGGGAAATAGTCAGACAGCCATTCTTTGTTCCTGAAACAAAAAAAATCGATGACTTGCTTCAGGAATTCAAGGATAATCTCATACACATGGCAATAGTCGTGGATGAATACGGAGGTACAGAAGGGCTTGTAACTATAGAGGACATAATCGAAGAAGTCATGGGTGAAATAATGGACGAATTCGATGAAGATGAAGAAACAGGTATTGAAAAAATAGGCGAAAATTCTTATATAATAGATGCAAAAGTTCCCATTAACGATATTGAAAGGGAAATTGACATAGAATTTCCGGAAACAGAATTCGAATCAGTCGGTGGATACCTTTTTGAAGTATTTGAAAAGGTTCCCGAAGTTGGCGAGGAAATAGATGTCAACGGTTTTCATTTCAAGATACTTGCGGCAAGCAAAAGTAAAATTGAAAAAATAAAGCTGACTATAAAAAAGAAAAGTGCTGAAAATATTATTTTTGAGGAGGAAGCTAAAGATGATAGACGAAAAGATGAAAACTGATTTGATAAAGCTTGCCCTGAATTCCAAAGAAAAAGCATACGCTCCTTTTTCCAATTTTAAAGTAGGTGCTGCCCTTCTGACGAAATGCGGAAAGATTTTCACAGGTGTCAATGTAGAAAATTCTTCTTATGGCCTCACGATTTGTGCAGAAAGGACTGCGGCAGTAAAAGCTGTAAGTGAAGGGTGTAAAAAATTTGAAATCATAGCTATCGCCACGGATTCGGATATTCCTGCTTCTCCATGTGGAGCCTGTAGACAGTTTTTGTGGGAATTCGGAAATCCGCTGGTTATTCTGGTAAATCCACAGGGGGTAATCAAAGAGTTTATGTTGAGTGAATTGTTACCCGAAGGGTTCAGATTGAACAATATATAATCTAAGTTTTAAAGAGGATCTTATCTAAGGTCCTCTTTTTATTTTCAATGGCAATTAAGATATGTTGTTTATTATGAATTAATTCGACTTAATTCATTTGGTTTATTAAGCATTCCGTTTATTTATTAATGTAATCTCACATTAAATAAAATGGATTTAAGAATTTTTATTACTTGCCCATTCACAAAGTAATTCTAATTTTTTTTTGATATACTATAGAACTGTAATAAAGACTAAAATTAAAAAGAAGGTGGGTTTCATTGATTGAAGATTTGGTGATAGTGGGAAATGTCGCTGACAACGCTTTTGTGGACGACATTTCCCATCATATGAGGCAGATAGAAAATTACTCTGATCTGATATCTTTAAAAAGTTTTCTCAACCGCGAATTCTGTCCGAGATTTATAATCGACGAAGAAAACTGGCAGAATATAGGGCGAAAACTCGAAAACAAAACTGTGTTGATAGTCAGCACATCGTCTTTAGAGTATTCAAGAGAAGAATTGGCAATGCGGAATTTTCTGATTGCCAGAGCCGCAAAAGATAACGGATCAAAAAGGGTAATTCTGCTGGAACCCGATCTTTACTACAGCGCGCAGGACCGAGGTCCCAGAAAAAAACACAGTTTCGGAAACACAGAAAGAAATCCGGAAGACTTCAAAAAATTCGACGGACAACCTTTTTCTTCACTTATGTATTCACAACTGCTTCAGCTTTCTGGAGTCGATGAGGTATTAACGATACACAATCATTCAGAATCTGTTAAAAACCTGTTCAGAGAAACATTCGGACAACGCTTTCACAATCTTCAGCCAAGTGATATCTATGCCGATTATCTGGAGAATGGAGATGTAGTTAACCCGGATAATATGGTATTATGCGCTCCCGATAAAGGTGCGAGGAATTTCGCAAAAGAAGTTCACGGCCTTTTAAAGAGACAGGATACAGGAATTCTTACCATGGATAAAATCAGAACCGGTGAAAGAGAAGTGGAAATAAGTGTCGAAAAATCTTCGCAACTCGATCTTTCTGATATAAAAGGAAAAGATGTGGTGGTAGTTGATGATATGGTAAGAACCGGAAAGACTATCATTGAGTGTTGCAGAGTTCTAAGGGATGCCCAGCCAAATAAAATAATCTTCCTTGTCACACACTTTTACTCTTCAAGGGAAGGCAGAAGTAATCTTAACGACTGCAGTATAGATGAAATAGTCACTTCAACCACTATTCCGAATATTTTAAACCGAGATATACAGGGACGGCTCAGAAGAAAAATGGTGGTGTTGAGAATTTCCAGATGGATCTCAAATTATCTGGTCAGTATACTCGACGAAGATTCTAAACCGTTGGAATTGCCTTTGTATCATGAAGACATGTCTTCAAAAAACCCCAGATGGTTGAAAAAATTCGGCAGAGATTATCATATATAATTTTTAATCCGCAATATCTTTTTGATATTGCGGATTTTTTCTTGACCTGTCTATAACTTCACAGTTTATTCTCTCAATATAATATTTTGGAGGGAATAAAATGATAAAAGAACTATTTCTAAACAAAAACTTCTTTTTATTACTCACAGGACAGTTTGTATCACAGCTTGGCGATAAATTTTATTTAATCGCATTAGCCTGGTGGGTACTTGAGAAAACCGGTTCTCCATCCATAATGGGGATAATTATATTCTGTTCTATATTCCCTGAAATAATCACATCATTTATTTCGGGATATTTTGTGGATAATTATGGAAAAAAAAGGATAATCGTGTTTTGTGATTTGATAAGAGGGTTTCTTATGCTTCTGGGATCAGCACTTTTTTTTGGCAATTCTCTGGAAATATCTCATATAATATTAATCTCAACAGCCATTTCCATAAGTTCTTCTTTTTTTAACCCCGCAGTACAATCCATATACCCGCTTATATTGAATAATTCAAAAATAAAAGCCGGTCAGTCTTTAAGTCAACTGGCATATGGAGTCACTTCGGTATTTGGTCCGGTATTCGGATCAATTCTACTTGGATTCACCGGTGTTGGATTCATTTTTCTGATAAACGGGATTTCCTATATAATTTCCGGTTTATCGGAATGGTTTATTTATTTCGAAGAAAAAGCAGAAAAATCAAAACAGGATTTTAAATCCTCATTCAAAGACGGTCTGTTTTTCATACTCAAAAACAGAGAAATACTTATTACGGTAATGCTCATAGGCATAGTACATTTTTTTATAGGAAGTTTTCAGTTGATATTACCGATTATATCCAGATTATTTTCACAGGAAAATCCAATTTTTCTGGGAATAACGGAATCATCCATGGGCTTTGGATTTATAATCGGGTCTATTCTCTCTCGATTTATAAAGAAAGAATATTTCAGAACGCTTATAAACATAAGTATGATACTTGGAATAGTATTTTTTGTTTCCGGATTGATAATAACTTTAAAATTAATGGTCATCATACTACTTCCAATTTTTGTAATTCTTACCGGAGCTTCAGTATCAAACGCATCAATTTTCTGGAACTCCTTCCTGCATAAAAAAACCCCTTTAAATTTGTCCGGAAGGGTTTTCTCGATATCAAATATGACAGGAAACTTTTCTCTGCCAGTTTCAATTGCTGTAACCGGCATTCTGATCGAAACCACAGGCAGTGGAATGTATTTAATACTAATGGGAATCGTTTTATCTTTAATCACAATAATTATAAAATTTTTTATCTTAAAAAAAGGAAAATCAAATTTAAACGGAGAAATTGCCTGAATCTGTTTTAAATTTTTTTATTTCTTCATCCTTGAATCCCAGAAAGCTCAGAAACAATTCATGTATACCCGGCATTTTCATTTCGAATAGTCTATGAAACTGCTTCATATCATTTTCATCCATACCTGAGCTTTTCAATATCTGTACAAACTCATCCTTAACAGATGTAATGGCTTCTTGATTTTCACCATTTATATTTTTAATTTTTTTATTTCTATTCAGTATTTCACCATACTCCGAAATAAACTCGGATATTTTACTCCTTATCATGTCTTCATCGGGAATAAAACCGGGGTTTCTCTTAATTCTTTTTATTTCTTCAAGAGTAAACCCCGTTTCTTTAAGTTTTATAACATTGTTTAATTCAAACAGTTTTTCTTCCGAATACACCCTGTAACCGTTAGGTTTAAAATACGATGGTTTGAACAAATCTATGGAATCATAATACAGCAAAGTACTTCGTGATATTTTGAACAAGGATGATATTTTACCAATTGTGTATTCCAGTGTATTCACTTCCTTTTGTAATAATACACGCCATCTTCAAGAGTAACTTCTCCGTTACTGACTAATCCTTCAAACTCTTCAGAAGCTATTTCTTTCTTATCGCCTGCAACATACCTGTAGAAATCTTCAAGTTCGTTCTCTGCTATTTCACATACTTTCATAACCCTTTTAACAGATGAAAGGATTATGGATTTTAAAAGTTCTTCACGAGAACAATCGATACGGATAAACGTATTATAAGATACATAATCGCTTTCATTCGGTCCAATAAGTCTGCCTGAAAACTTTATCAGTCTTCCAAGTGAATTTACCACTTTCGTTTCAAATTCCGCTGTGTTTTTTATATACTCCAAAATCTCCTTAAGTGTCTTGCCACCTTTTTTCAACAGAGGAAATACCTTTTCTATGAATCGATCAATCATTTCCGGAAAAGGAAGCTCCCTTTTTAACAACAAATCCCATCTTTTCGGGACGGGAATATATAATAACGAGTCCTTCTGTTCAATATCACCTTTACTCACCAGAGAATTTATATATTTATCAAGTGTCATCGTTTTAGTCAGTGTCCATCTTTGCCTTTCTTCGGCATAAGATATAAGTTCCTTTTTGTCGAAACCTTTACCCGCTCTGACAGCAATTAATTTCTTTAAGAATTTTTCATATGATTCCAGATATACTTTATCTTTATATATATTGTATATCGCTTCAGCAAGAGTATGTATGCTTGAATATCTATACCTGGAAGGAATAACACGCATTGAAATCAGTACTTTTTTAATATTAGTAACATTTATACCGGCATCCCGTTCAAAAAGGACTTCCACGATTTCTTTACTTAATTCCGCAATATTTTTATCCAGATGCTCTTCAATGGAATCCCTTTCCTTAACTATTTCGTTATACGGAATGAATCTGTCGCTTATTCTCATTATCAACGGTGAAGTGGATTTCTCACGCGCAACTGTAACCACGAATTTCCCATATTCTTTCAACTTACTTATCAGCGGATGGTAATCAAGATCACCTGCAATGATTATAAAAACATCTATATTTTCATGTGTGAAAAGCAGCTCCATGGAATCAACCATCAGCTTGACATCGTTCCTTTTATTATTGCCAAATCCTTCTTCGGGAATTTCCATCAATTCAGTTCCCATTTTGGAATAATTCAGAATACTGGAAGCCTGTCCTACCCAGTGACCATATGCTTTGCTCCCAACTATTCTGTATTCTTCAGAAAGAACGTTGTAAACCAGTTCAAAATCAACAGGCTGGTTCTGAAAATCGACAAATAAGTACGCCTGTTTTTTTTCCATATTCATTCTTTCACATCAGATTTGTAACTGTTGTTTCCTTTTATTTCAGCTTCGTCACAGTATTTTTCAACCCTACCAAGAATTGCCTCGGTTTCGTCTCCATCGCGATATTCTGTCACACCCATAACCACCGATATATGAAGTTTATTTGCGAGATTAATATATCTGGATGCTATTGAAAGCAATTTACTTTCACTCGAATTCACTATAACTATCATAAAACTGTCTTCAGAATACCTTGCCACAATATCAAATTTTCTTGTACTGGTTATGAGAGTACCCGCCACAGTTTCAAGTATTTTATCGATATTTTTTTCACCGTACTTTTCCTTTAATTTTCCAAATTCGGCAAGGCGTAGCATAATTAAGCCGAATTCACTGCCATACCGCCTGTATTCTTCTATTTTAGAATCAACAAAAGCTTGCAGATATTTTTTATTATGTGCACCTGTTTTCTCATCTGTAAGTAATATTTCTCTGAGTTTCTGATTTTCTTTTTCCAGATGATAAGTGTTATTTTCCGAGAATATTATCACCACCAGTTCAACATTGTTTTCCTCATCATCCATCAGAGCAAATACCTGAAAATCACAAGTAATAACTTTATCCTGAAGGTTTATAAATCCGGTAAAGTTTCTTTCATTCCCATCTGCAAAAACATCATCCACTGGATTGCTGTCTTCGCAGAGCAATTCTCCATCCGGAGAACAGAAAAGGCAGAATTCTCTGTTAAAAATTTTACCTTTAATATCCTGATCTTTCAGGGAAAACAATTTTTTAATATACTCGTTGCAAAATACGATTTCATTTTTATTGTTAATGATCAAAAGCGATTCGTTAACGGTATCGAATATTTTCAATGATTTATCGGAGAAATATTCACGTAATACAGTCTTTTCACTCATATTAATCATCTCCATTATATTAAGTTGATCAATTAATTATACCTTAAATAATAAAAAACGTTAATAATCGCTAAAAAAAGGCGTATAGCGAAATTAGGAGGAGCTTTTGTGTTATAATAAATGAAATCAGTATGAAAGGATGAATTTCTTGTCTATTCAGAGCATGACAGGTTACAGTAGATATATTTATGCCACAGAAATGGCAGAGTACCAGGTTGAGATTAAGTCCGTCAACCATAAATTTCTTTCGTTGAATGTGAAAGTACCCAGGGTGTTTTCTTTTCTGGAACCCGTGGTTCATTCGACGGTTCAAAAAAATATCAAGAGAGGCAAAGTCGATGTTTCGGTCAGGATAAAGATTATAAATCCTGAAAAAAACTTTACCAATCTCAATATGAGCATTGCCATGAATTACTACGATTCATTGAAAGAATTTAAAAATGCAGCCGGTATACTGGAAGACGTATCTATATCACATATTCTTTCGCTGCCGGAAGTTTTTACTTTTGACATAGACGAAGAAAGTATGGATATATTAAAAAAAGAAATCGGTTCTGCGGTTGAAAACGCGCTCATAAAACTCAAAGAGACATGTGCGGCTGAAGGCGAAAAACTTTCCGGAGTATTGCTCGATTACAATAACCAGATACTGCAAAAAGTCAACGAAATAGAAAAACATTCTGCAGGCATGAAAGAATATTATAAAAACAAATTAAAAGAGAATTTAGGAGAATTACTCTCGGAAACTGATGCCACTTATTCCGAAGAAAAGTTGGAATTGGAACTGGCGATAATTGCCGAAAGGGCAGATATCGAAGAAGAAATTCAGAGAATCAAGGTACATTGTAAATCGGTAAATGACCTCATCGAGAAATCGGGTAATAATCCGGTTATCGGTGCGAAACTCGATTTTTTCTGCCAGGAATTCGTCAGAGAATTCAACACCATAGGTTCCAAGAATAAGTTGCGTGATATAAGCCTGCTTGTTATTGACGGCAAAGCTTTGGTAAACAGTTTAAGGGAACAGGTACAGAATATACAGTAACCGGAAACGAACTGGAGGTGTTTATGTACGGAATTATAAACATAGGCTTTGGTAATATCATTGTTGGAGACAGGGTTATAGCGATTGTAAATCCAGAATCTGCACCTATGAAAAGATTGAAAGAACAGGCAAAAGATGATGGAAAACTTATAGATGCCACTTATGGGAGAAAAACAAGGGCTATAGTCATTACTGACAGTAATCACGTTATTTTGAGTGCTATTCAGCCGGAAACAATTGCACTTAGATTTAAACAGAGCTTTGAAGAACTGGAAAAAGTTCTTGATAAAATTAGGATTGAATAACTGAATTTATTTTATGGAGATTTTTTATGTCTGAAGGAATATTATTTGTAGTTACAGGACCATCCGGAGCAGGAAAAACCACGATAATAAAAGAAATTCTTGAATTGTATAAAGAAGACTTAGAGTTTTCTGTTTCATATACCACAAGAAATAAAAGGGCAGGCGAAACAAGCGGATCAGATTATTATTATATAGACGATTCGAAGTTTCAGGAAATGGTTGAAAAAGATGCTTTTCTAGAATTCGCGGATGTTCACGGGTATAAATATGGTACATCGAGAGAATATATAGAATCCAGGACAAAGACCGGGAAAAATGTTCTTTTAGATATAGATGTTCAGGGAGCATTGAATGTTAAAAGTAATAAAGCAGACGCCGTGACTGTTTTTGTCGCTCCTCCGAGTTATTCGAATCTAGTCAGCAGATTAACCGGAAGAGGTACGGAAAATAATACCGACTTGCTTAAAAGACTTGAAGACGCTAAAAAAGAGTTGCGTTTGATTAAAGAATTTGATTATGTTATAGTAAACGAGGATGTTGATCACTCGATTTCCCTGATGAAATCAATTATTAATTCGGAGAAAATTCGTGTATTCAGAATGAGTGATTTTTTAAAGCAGTTCATGTAAACGGAAAATAAGAATGGAAGGATGGTAACATTGTACAAACTCAAGTATAATTACGACGAACTCCTTGAAAAGGTATCTTATAAATACGCTGTTCCGGTTCTCATAGGAAAGAGAGCAGAGAGAATGAAAGAGGAAAGATCTCTCAGAGGCGAGCACGTTGAACTTGCGGAACTCGTGGAACTTGCCACAGAGGAAGCTTTTTTAGAAAAAATAAAAATCAAGAACGAAGATATGATGAAACTTTTAAAGCCAAATGTAAAATGATATTCCGTTTTTTGATCGGATTTGCTTTAATTTTTCTGTTTTTTTTCGGTACTGAATGTCTAGGGTCAGAAAAGGTGAAGTTATTCACACATGTTAATGATGGAAAAAAATATCTGTACGTTATCGGAGAGTTGGAAGATGGTCATTCTTTAAAATCTTCCAACTCTTTTGTTGCGGGTAAGGATACTTATTTATCAATTAAGCTCTATAAAAAAGGCAATGTTTTTTTCGGAAGAACTGCTTTTTCCTTCGATGGAGAAGATTTTTCAAGATACAGATGGTTCTCGGAATCCGGTGAAACAGAATCAGAACTGATTTACCTGAGAGGATATTTCTTTCAGTCAAATCCACCTCCATTGGATTTTAATTTCAATATCAAAACAGAATACGAAGTACAGCAGGGAGAATATCTGTATAAAATAGCAAAGGAAAATGCCACGTCTGTTGCGGAACTGGAACTTGCCAATGACCTCCCAGACGCGGATATTCATCCTGGACAGATTTTAAAAATAGGGAAATTAGTCTTCCATGGCAATGACTTAAAAATTGCAATAAACCGCGAGTTATGCAAAATGGATGTTTTTTTTAATGACAGCTTAATCTGCAGTTTTCCGGTTTCAGTTGGTCGTGATGGTATGACACCATCCGGCAATTTCAAGATCATGCGTAAAATCGAAAACCCTGCACTTTACTGGGAAGGAGAATACATAAGCCCCTTGGCTTCTATCAACGGGCTTGGTAAATGGTGGCTGGAACTGAGTAATCCACAATACGGAATACATGGAACCAATAAACCATGGGAAATAGGAAAAAGAATATCACATGGCTGCATCAGGATGTTTAACGAAGATGTTGCATTTATACAGGAAATTGTTCCGATTGGTACTGAGGTGATTATAAATTGACAAAACACAAAGATATAAAAAGATGTCCCTGGTGTGGAAACGATGAATTGTATGTTAAATACCACGATGATGAATGGGGTATTCCGGTATACGATGATGGAAAACTGTTTGAATTTCTACTGCTGGAAGGTGCCCAGGCAGGTCTGAGTTGGATAACTATTCTCAGAAAACGTGAGTCATACAGGGAGGCTTTTGACAATTTCAATTATGAAAAAATCGCATTATACGACGAAAGGGATTTTGAAAGGCTTATGAACAATTACACAATAGTACATAATAAATTAAAAATAAAATCTGCAATTAAAAATGCCGGATTTTTTATTAAAATAATCGAAGAAAAAGGAAGTTTCAGCAATTACATCTGGGATTATTTTGATGGAAAACCCGTTATAAATAAATTCAGCACTTCTGAAGAAATACCTGTCAGTAACGCTGTATCCGATAGAATAAGTAAAGATATGAAAAGAAGGGGATTTACTTTTTTCGGATCGGTAATTTGTTATTCTTTTCTTCAGGCAATGGGTATGATAAACGATCATTTAATATACTGTTTCAAACACCCTTACAATTCGGAGGTAAGTTAAATATGCGCTTGTACAAACTCGAAGTCTTTATGCCTTTGGAATATCTCGAAACTATACGTGATTCCGTCAACGAATTGGGGGCATGCAAAGTTGGGAATTACGATAATGTTTTTTCATTTTCTGAAATCAAAGGGTATTGGCGCCCATTGGAAAATTCAAACCCCTTAACCGGCACAAAAAATGAGATAAATTTCGGTTCTGAAATAAAAGCGGAATTTATATGTCCGCATGAAAAAGTTAAAAATGTTTTGGCAAAGATAAAACAAATACATCCGTATGATGAAGCGGTTGTGAATATAATCCCTTTAGCCAATCATGAATTTGAAGCATAAAAAATAAATACCAAACCTCCGAGTCTTTTTTCCTAAAGCTGACAAGACAGTGAGCAACGGAAACCTGACCGATAGGGTATAGGTGGAAACGCCTTTGCCTCCCGGATTTGGAAAGGAGGAAACATGAAAAATGTAATGTCTTTCATTAAGACATGTTTTTTGTTTTTAATTTTTATAGCCGTCAGCCTTACAGTTTTTTCAACATCTCTGTTCCTTAATGACTCATACTTTGTTAACAACGATACTATAAGCAACGATATTACACAGATTGCCTTAGGTGAACTGTACCCTTTGATGTTCGATGTTTATGATGTGACATTCAGTTTTCAGAATGGAGATTCATTCGTTTTTGATGAAAATATAACTGAAAAATTCTTTGATATTTATCTTTCAACAACTCCGGATGGAACCCTTATATTCAACGGGAACAAAATAGAAAGCATAAGTATAAAGGGTGAAAAATGTGATATTTCCGATCTGGAAATCTGGATAGGCTGGGAAGGGGAAAAAGAACTAAAAAATGTTATAAATTCTTTTTCATTAAAATTTGGTATAAAAATCAAAACACTTTACGTACCCAACTCCTATTCAAAACTGATATCCTATATAAGGTCAAATAAAATACTTCCCGATATAGTGATGGTTGAAAGCGATGATATATCCACATTAATGGAATCAAAAGCCATTCAGAATCTGGATTATATTTTTAATTCATCTGAAGAGAACGGAAGTTTCTTCGATAAATTGAAAGAATCCTTCATACTCGGTGATAAAACTTGGGCATATCCATTCTATGCCGATACCCATCTCATCCTTTACAACAGAAAACTGATAGATTTCAAAAACAATACCGATTCATACAAAACTCTTACGCTTAATGATTTGAAAAATATGGATGAATACGTACTCGCCAAGGAAATCATACCGATAAGCTGGAATGCCTATTCAGGCTACTTTTTCCTGCCGTTTATGATGGGTTTTGGTAAGGAAAATTTCATAGAAAAAGATGGCACGGTTAGAGTGAACGACGTCTCGTCTTTAAAGGCAATTGAATACATACTGACTCTCGAAAAAGAATCCATACTCGATATTTCAGAACGTGATGCCATGACAGCTTTGTTTTTGGAAGAAAAAACTTCAGCCATAATTGGCGGTTCTTATATGATTCCGTATTTAAAATCTCTCGGAATTGACCTGGGGATACTTACATTGCCCTATAATGAAGCAGACAACTGCTATATCCCTCCATTACTTGATATCAAAGGATTTGCAATAACGAGGAAATCCAAAAATCCAGTTCTTTCACGCAGACTCATACAATACATAACAAATCAAAAAAATCAGGAAGAATTCTGTGGTGAACTCTTCAAAATCCCCTGCCGTTCAGAGGCACTTGACAAAATATACGCAAATAACGGTGATGGTGAAGATTACTCAGAAAAATTAAGGATTTCTGTGGAAAATGGTATAGCTATTCCAGCTGATAAGGCATATTCAGTATACAAATCCACGATGTGGAATATCCTCAGATTTGCAATTTCAGGCCAAATGAAGCCGCAAGAGGCACTTGACACTGCCCAGAATATTATAGACAACAATTTGAAAAGCAGGTGAAAAAATGAAGAAACTGGTTCTATCCCTATTGATAGTTTTTATGTCTGTTACGATGTTCTCACAAATAGTTCTGATCAACAACGGACAGCAAAAAATTATTTCTGAAGAAACACTTGAAATACTTCCTTCAGAAGAATTCGACGTTTCATATGAAAGTTATTTAGCCGAAGATGGTGTGGTGCCAAAGACAAGTTCATTCAAGGCTATCAGAATATCTTTCTTACTGGCATATCTGAAGGGAATTGATAAAGATGCCACAGTTCATATAGTTGCATCCGACGGATACAGTCAGATAATACCATATGAATTGTGTATTACCGATTCAGCACTTGGATCCCCATACCTGGCATATTCGAAAAATGGTGAAAAAGAATACTGTTTCACATTCAAACCCGAAGACGGTTTGGTTACAAACGCCGAAATGTTTTCCGTACTTGGTGAGGAATACTCAAAATACAGAAAGGGTATTCCGTCCGCATCAGGTATGATGGTTAAAGGAATAAGCCATATAATCATCAATTGGGATGGAAACATGGATATCCTGAATGAGAAATCTGATAAAGTATCTGAAAATTCCGAAAAAGCAAATGAAAATTCAGAATTTTCCGTTAATTTCAAAGGCTTAAACGATTTTTGTATAGATATGACTATTATAGATAAACTGGATTCTGGAAAAACACATGCAAAAAAAATCGAAATTGAAGAAAAAGGCCAGCTCAACAGTTATGCTGGTATGCAACTTAAGGAAATAATCGCAGCTGTTGACGGCGGTAGAAGAGATCACCCCTTCGATTTCGATGAAAAATTATGGAATTCGGGGTATGATATTACCATGACCGCAGCTGATGGTTATTCCGTAACTTTCAGCACTAAAGATGTTGACCAGGACGACCTTTATTTTGTCTGGAACAGAAATTCAGAGAAAATCACACCTATGATAACCGGAAACGTCTCTGGAAAATTAAAGATAAAAAATATTAAAAATGTTGAATTATCGATAGCCAATCAGGAATTCACAGAACAGGAAATCATTATAAGTTTAAAATCAGATTCAAAATCGTTGGATATAAATATACACGAACTTGAAAAATCCGAATACTATTTCGAAGAAATAGGGCAATTTACGACTTCAGCCGGTACCGTTCACCGGGATTCATATGCCGGAATTGACATGGCAGTCTGGCTGAAAAATGAAATGGATCTTAAAAAAGAGGATACAGTACAAATAAAGGCTTCGGATGGTTACAACATGTCTTTTTCAGGTAAAGACATTCTCGTACCTGAAAACGGCAAATGGATGCTGGCTTTTAAGTTAAACGACGAATACCTTCCTGAAGATCCGGGATATTTCAGAACTATAAAAGTCGGAAAAGACGTGGATACCGAAGGACACAATTCTGTTAAAATGATTGTTGAAATAGAAATTATTAAATCAGAATATCGTAGCTACAACATCGAATTTGAAGGAAAGATGAATTTTTCAATTGACAGGGATACCATGCAAAGTGGTATAAACTGCCATAAAACAGTTGTAGAATGTGAAAGCAAAGGCGAAAGAAACGAGTATGAAGGTATAGCCCTATGGAGATTACTGGCATATTCAGATGACAGTAAATACGCCCCACATAAACAGGATTCTTCAATTATTTCATACGATGAGCATGCTGCCGAAAAGGGATACGATGTAACCATAGTAGCCTCAGACGGTTATAGTATTACCCTTAAATCAGAAGAACTCAATAAAAATGATGATGTGATTCTGGCAGTTTATAAAAACGGGAAAGAACTGGAGGACAAATACTGGCCTGCGCTGATTGCATGGAACAGTGACTCCGAAAATATACCTGAAAATATTAAAATGGTTCGCAACATATCCAAAATTATCCTTACCGAAAGATAGTATTTATTAACCCTAGCCGGAATATAATCTTGATTTTATTCCGGCTTTACTTAACAAGGAATTTATATGAAAATACGAGGAATATTCAAAAATGAAATGATACTGATTCTTCCCATATTTTTACTGGTACTGTTTATAGGAATAATTCCATTTCTTTCCGCGTTTTACAACGGTTTTTTTCACGACACCTGGGGAGACAAATACTTCGTAGGATTTCAGAATTATATCAGCGTTGCCGAAGATATGGGATTAAAACTGAGTTTGAAAATATCTCTTGTTTATACGTTGTTATGTTCATCTATAACACTTTTAATTTCGATTTTCATATCGTATACTCTGAATCAGAAAGGAAAAGTATCTTCTTTAGTTTATATTGCTTTACTGGTTCCATGGGGAATACCTTCATACATACTTGTCCCTGTATGGAGGGCCATATTACACGGTGGGAATGGGCTTTCGCTTTTCAGCAGATTGTTCGGGATGGAGTTAAACTTGCTCATAAACCCAGGCCATTCATTCATATCAGCCGTTTTTGTCTCCGTATGGCTTGTACTCCCGGCAACTTCTTTCGTTTTATTATCGGCTATGAGAAAAATAAACAATTCAGTTTTAGAAGCCGCAAAAATAGAGGGTGCAAACAGATACGACATATTGTTCAGAATAATTATTCCACAGATTAAATCTTCGATAATAACGATTTCAATACTCAATTTCATAAAATTCTTTAAAGAATTCACCGTAATATTTCTACTGACATCAGGGGGAGCTCCTCTGCTGGATGGAATAACACCCACACAGGTAATAGGCGCCACAACAAATGCAGAGATTTATATATATGGCAAATTCTCACTTGGAGACAATTTCGGGTTGACTTCGGCATATGCAGGTACTATGGGTTTGATAATCTGTTTACTACTCGGTGTTTTTTTTGTCTATAAAAACAACAAGAATAAAAAAATATTTGAAAACGGTCTTTTTTTATTTTTCCTGATATTCGTTTATATACTCCTTGGCAACGGAATGGAAAGATATATTTTTGCTGTGTTTTACTTCTCTCTTTTTACGCTTCATAGAAAACTCAAAACAAAAATTGTTTTTACCTTTAAAATTGCCTGTATGTCTGACATAATCATAATGCTTTTTAATATAATGCAAAATGGTTTATTAAAAGGTCTGAACACAGCTACGCTGATAGTATTAGTTTTCTTTGTTTTCATGTCCCTTGAAACCCGTAAAAAAAGATTTGGTCTATTTTTCAGTTTTAAGGATTTGTTGTTTAAAATTCTTATCAATATCAATTCAACTATGATGATATTTCTGTCAGCTACAATAATTTTCATACTGATTTATATGAGCATAAGCCCTTACAGCACAACATATGTCAGGAGTTTTATTCCGGATGAAATAACATTTCTGAATTTCAAAACACTTTTCGAAACAGAGGAGATATGGAAATATTTCCTGAATTCCTTCAGGTATTCTTTACCAGTATCAGTTCTCACACCATTTCTATGCTTGCCAGCCGCATTCTATCTGACCGGCAAAAAAAACAAAGTCACGGATTTTTTACTTGCCGCACTATCTTTTACTGGTGTCTTTGGCGGTATGCATACTTTGATTCCCTTATTCGTAATGTTTCAGCAGATAAGCATAACGGATTCTACATTGCCTCTCGTACTCATTTATATTTTTCAATCCGTCCCGTTTTCTCTTTTTACCATTAAAAGTTATCTCGATTCAATTCCAGTTTCACTTTATGAATATGCAAGACTTGAAGGTATGAACAAACCTTGTTATGTATTAAAAATAATCTTTCCGTTATCACTACCAGCTATAATTATTTCTTCCATGATATCTTTTTTAAGTTCTTGGAATGGTTTTCTGGCTCCACTGGTATTCATCGACTCACAGGATTTTTACCCTGTAAGTCTTAAAATAAATTCATATGTCGGCAGTATCGCATCAGGAAACCCGAAATGGAATCTTTTTGCGGCATTGTCACTGCTGAATATGATAATAATATCCATACTATTTATTGCGATAAAAAAACCTTTTAAATTCACAGAACTTTCAAATTACGACGATTAAAACGATCAATATGAATATTGAAATAATTAAATAGTTAAAACTGTTTACTTATCCTTAATTTACGGGCTTTTTAAGCAGAGTAAGTATGGTATAATATTTTCAATCGTTTAACCATTATTGGAGGGAAGAAGAATGTCTGTTGAGAAATACCTTAAACACCTTAGACTCGATAGGCTACCGCATGTATGGTGTCCGGGATGCGGACATGGAATAGTTTTAAAAGCGGCAGTTGGGGCTATTGAAGAACTCGGACTCAACCCCGATAAAATTGCAGTAGTTTCGGGGATAGGCTGTTCGTCCAGAGCTACGGGATATTTAAACTTTAACACAATGCATACTCTGCATGGAAGGGCAATTGCTTTTGCTACGGGAGTAAAACTTGCCAGACCTGATATGCATGTTATCGTAATGACGGGAGATGGAGACGCTGGAGCTATTGGGGGCAATCATTTTATTCATGCCGCCAGAAGGAATATGGATATAACAGTAATAGCTTTTAACAACAACATTTACGGAATGACTGGGGGACAGTATTCACCAACTACACCTGAGGATTGTTATGCTACGACTTCCCCTTACGGAAACATAGAAAAACCGTTTGACCTTTCAAAAATAGCCATCGCATCGGGAGCTTCGTATGTTGCAAGGGCAACTACTTTTAATTTCCTAGACCTGCAAAAATATATTAAAAACGGTTTATCCAACGCGGGATATTCTTTTGTTGAAGCTGTAACACAATGTCCCACTTATTTTGGAAGATACAACAAGATCGGAACAGCTCCTAAGATGATGGAATATCTTAAATCAGCTGCTTTGCCCATTAGTAAAGCAAAAAAAGACATGGCTGCGGAACTCAAATGCGACGAAGTAAGTGTTTCCAGAGTATTTGAACTGAAAGAGAGCATCTATTCTGACAGGATAATAACCGGTGAATTTGTGAATCAGCCTCGTCCGGGATACGTTGATAAATACGAAAAAGTTATTCAGAAGGCAGGTGCCCATTCGGAATAATTTATCCGGATGAATAAATCGACTTTAAACGACTATTAATTAAAGGGTGAATAATGATGATTCCAATAGAAAAAAGTCCTAATTCAATAAGAATAGGCGGTATTGGCGGACAGGGTAATATAAAAATGGGATTGATATTGGCGAAAGCTCTTACATATGATAAAAAATGGGTAGTTCAGACGCAGCATTACGGTGCTCAGGTAAGAGGCGGTATAGCCTATAGTGACGTCCTTTTCTGTTCTGACCCGATTGATTATCCTGTTGCTTACAGTTTTGACGTAATATACATGATGCATCAGAAAGCACTTGATAAATACTACAATCTGGTAAAACCAAATGGTATTCTTTTCTGTGACAGTACTTTTGTCGATAAAGTTCCCGTAACGATAAGAAGATTAACCAGGAAGATAATTTCTTTCCCGATTGCGGAAATGAGCAATGAGAAGTTCAACATGCCAGTGATGGCTAACGTTATCGGTCTTGGCCTACTGCAGAAAACCACTGAAATAGTGAGTATGGAATCACTGAAAAGAACCGTGGCTGAAGAAGTTCCGGAGAGATTTAAAGAACTTAACATGCAGGCATTAGAATTCGGACATTCGCTTTGTGACAAATCCTATGCTGTGAAAGAGAAAAAAACTTATACTCCGGTTAATTTTGAATAAACATCATGAAGAAGTGGATAGCTTCTTTTTTTAAGAGTTTCAAATACGCTATAACAGGAATAACCGACACTCTTAGAAAACAACGCAATTTAAGAATTGATTTTATTTTCGGCTCAATAATTTTGCTGATATGTTTGTTTTTACCTTTGAGTGTCGGTGAGATATTATGGGTTGTTTTTTCGATTGTAATGGTAATCGTATTTGAAATGTTGAACTCACTTTTAGAAGAATTGATGGATCTTTTATACCCCTATATTAACGAAAAGGTACGAATCGTCAAAGATCTTGCTGCGGGTATCGTTTTGGTAGTAGCAGTTTTTGCGGCAGTTGTCGGAATATTGATAATTTTGAGACATCTATTTGGAATTGATAAAATTTTTGGAGTATTATTTTTATTGTTGTTTTTGATTGCGTTATTCTCTTTTTCAAAAAAGGGGGTTAAAGATGAAAAAAATAAGAGTGATGATATGTGATGACTCTGCTTTTATGCGTATGATTATAAAAGAAATTCTTGATGCGCAGCCAAATATCGAGGTAATAGGGCAAGCCAGAGATGGTATGGAATGTGTGGAAAAGGCCGTAAAATTGTTGCCCGATGTAATTACGATGGATGTTGAAATGCCAAAATTAAATGGCCTTGAAGCTCTGAAGCTCATAATGAAGAAAATATCAACCCGTGTGGTGATGGTAAGCAGTTTGACACAGGAAGGTGCCGATATAACTATAGAGGCACTTGAAAACGGTGCATTGGATTTTGTGCCAAAACCTTCAGGCTCGGTGTCAACTAATTTCAGATCAATGGGTGGAGTTTTAATAGAAAAAATACAAAATGTGGCAAATATCGACCCATCAAGAATAACGAGAAAAATAAGTACAAAGCCACATATTGTAAGGAGGAAATTTTTGTCGTCCGGTAGAATAGTTATGATAGCCTCTTCGACAGGCGGCCCCAAATCATTAGACAGCGTTATACCTCTGTTACCCAAGGATTTACCAGCACCGGTATTGCTTGTTCAGCATATGCCCGCTGGCTTCACAAAATCTCTGGCTAACAGGCTTAACAGAATCTCGGAAATCAAAGTAGTCGAAGCGTCTGAGGGTGATATTCTGCAAAAAGGTATAGTTTACGTAGCTCCTGGGGATTTTCATATGGGTTTGAAGGCCAATGGAAGCGATGTAAAAATATTTTTAGATAAAGGTGCAAAAATCAATGGTGTAAGACCAGCAGCGGATTTCACCTTTGATTGTGGTGCTGAAATATTTAAAACCCAGACAATCGGAGTTGTTATGACAGGTATGGGTAGAGATGGTACTAAAGGCTCTTTTAAAATAAAACATTATCAGGGAAAAGTAATTGCCGAATCCGAAGAGACCTGTGTAGTATACGGCATGCCTAAATCTGTTGTTCAGGAAGGATACGCTGATCATATCGTTCCTTCTTATTCTATTGCCGAGAAAATAGTGGAGATAATCTAAATAAACATTTTAATAAATATCCGAAAGGAGAAGAAATAATTTGAAAGCGGTAATTCTATGCGCGGGTAGTGGAACGAGACTCAGACCATTTACCTATACAAAACCGAAGCAGTTATTACCGGTTGCCAATAAACCGGTTATGCAGTACACTTTCGATTTACTCAAAAAAAGTGATGTTTTTGAAGTTTGCATGGTTGTTAACAATGAAAACCAATATGATTTTGAAAACTACTTTGGTGATGGAACTGAATTTGGGGTAAAAATAGAATATGTTATACAGGCGGAACCTCTTGGAATAGCCCATGCCGTTTCCAAAACCGAAGACTGGGTTGATGGCGACGATTTCATTCTTTACCTCGGAGATAATCTCATCCTTGAACCGTTGACAGAATTTATAAACAAATATCATAAAACTTATTCTTCAGCGGCTTTGATCTTAAAACATGTTGATGACCCCTCGAGATTCGGTATTGCCGAACTGGATGGTGAAAGAATAGTAAGAGTTGTGGAAAAACCTAAAAATCCACCAACAAATCTTGCAATAGCGGGAATATATATTTTTAACCCAAAAATATTCGACCTGATTAGAAAATTAAAACCTTCCTGGAGAGGAGAATATGAAATAACCGACGCCATACAGTTACTGCTCGAAGACCAGGAAAAAATCACCTATCAGGTGATGGACGGTTGGTGGAAGGATGCAGGTAAATCCGAAGATATGCTTGATGCCAACGAAACTATACTGGAAGAAGTTATTTTTTCAGAAGGCCTTTCACAGGAGATGCTTGCACATAAGGAAAACTCAGTACTTGACGGGAAGATAAAATTCGGAAGAGGCTGTGAAGTGATAAACTCCAAGGTTAACGGGCCATGTATACTTGGGGATAACGTGATTTTAAAAAATTGCGAAGTGGGCCCTCACGTTTCAATTGGGAACGATTCGAAACTTAAAAATGTAAAAGTGGAAAAATCCATAATAATGGAAGAAGTTAAATTGGAACATCTCAATTCTAAAATAAACAGAAGTATTATAGGAAGCAGAACTGAAATAATTTTTGATTCCGATAACGAAGGAATCAAACTGCTGATTGGGGACGATAATTTCATCGGATAATCTCACTACCTCAAAGTTGCATTTTATCCGAAATAAATTATCAAATATTTTTACAGGGGGAAAAAGTCATATTGCGGGGAGGTTTTCCTATGAAAAGGATAACTGTTTTGATTTTTGCTGTCGTATCACTTTTCTTCTTCGCGTCATGCGGGAATAAAGTGATTTCTTCTCTTTCCGGGTTTGTTTTCATTGAAGATGAACCAGTATCTGATGCTCTTGTGATTCTTTCTAACGGATTAGAAACAGTTACGGATGAAAATGGCAGATACGTATTCCCTGGTATAAATCCAGGTTTTTACACTGTAACAGCCAGAGCTACCGAAAACTCGTGTTTTCCATTTCAGATTATTCAGAATGTAACTGTGGGCTCCGGTGGTAGTGGCTTTAAGAATCTCGAAATGATTCCGGTACCCAATGAATTTAAAAAATGGAATATAACGGTAGTTGGTCTGGAAAGCAATTTAACTGCCGACACTCTCTTTCCCGCAGTTTCATATAAGAATGACGTAAGCCTTAATTTTCTGAAAAGAAATGAAAACAACGGCTTATCGCTGGAGTGCCTTACCGAAGATGGTTGGAAAACTGCTTTAAGCCTTAAGAACAAGGTTTTTCCCCAAGGCATACAAAATTATCTGAATATAAGCGGACTCATGAACCCTTCACAGACAAACATATTGCTGATATTGAAAAAAGGGCATGGATGGAGGTCTTCTCCAAGATATCCTGAAAATGTTTTCTTTGAAGAAACCTTTTCCACCTTTGAACTTTCAAAAGCCCTTAAAGGAACTTACTTTGACGCTTTAATTTCTGTAAGGCCTTACTCAAATCTGGTCGAAACGGCATACCAGATGAAAGATAACTGTAAGTACTATGTTGGTTTTGAAGGTGATTTCCCCGATTGCTTCGATAATTTATCTTCCCTGTACGAAATATTGCCAGATGAAAACATTCAGAATATCGAATCATTTCTGGAAAAAGTTCAACAGGATTTTTCTGATAGATTTAAACCTTACGAACAGGAAATGCTTCTCGAAAAAAAAGGAATAGCATTTTCAATTATAAATTCTTTATGGCTGGAAGAACTGGCATCCAGATTCACTTCAATTGTAGATTCTATAGAATTACTGCTTTCGGATTCCGATTACAATCTTCCCCTTAAAATGGATTTATCCGATACACTGGTTTGGCAACCTTTAAAATTCAAATTCGAAGACTACATCGATCTGGGAGACTGGGTAAGAAAAGTCAGATCAATAATTGACGGCACTCTTTCAACTGAGGGCTATGCGGTAAAGTCTGAAGAAATAGGATTCACTTACGATATAAGCAATCAACTTGTGAATACGTTATTTCAAGACTGCGATTATTTTCTCGAACTACTCACCCTGGCCATAAAAGACAAATTTAACTGTGGATATAACAGTTTTTACCTTAAAAATGGATATAAATACGATAACAAAGATTTTTCCAATTCTTCCGGTATAGCCTTCTGGTATCCTGTAGCAGTTGAAGGCGGTTTATGGAATGTTTTTGGAAAAGAATTTTATGATAAATTAAAATTTTCCGAAAGAACCAATTGGACAGCCTTCTTAAAAAGACTACTCTCAATTGACGTGCTTCCTTCGCAGGTACTGCTGCGCAAAGAACATGACGGATCTATAATATGTAACCGGGAGTTATACAACCCCAACAAAGCTCTTGATACATCTGGGATCACTTTAAATCTGGGCTTTATAGAGAGAGAGTACATAGATAAGGTATGGCTGGTTGTAGGTGATGATGTTATTTCCAAGGAAAAAATAATTTCAAACGGCGGAGTTTTTGAAGAAGACCCAAATTCTTTCAGAATATACTATCCCGTTTCTCTGGAAGACCAGGGAAAGACAGTTAAAGCAAGGGTATGGCTTAAAGGTGCGAATACTTCTGAAGAAAACTATGCGTATAAGGTAAACAGGATTCCTCAGGGAAACGGAATCGCAATTTTCGATTCAAATGGAAAAACATTGCTTTATGCCGTGCCGGGAAGCAGCTGCAACATTACATCAAGTAATTATATGCGATTCGAAATACGAACCGATAAAAGTGAATTCTCCGCAGATTCCACGGTAAAAATCAAATTGATTTCAAATGATACTTCGGAGGAAAAGACTATTGAACTGACGAAAAGGTCCGAAACTGCTATTAACGACATATGGGAATCGTCATTGATTAAGGGGGAAGACATAGCTTATTTAGGTGAAGTATATACTGTTTTGGAATTTTCAAATCAGGATGGATATGTGAAAAGTGTAAACAGATGCACAAGCGAGAACTGGAATATTTCTATTTCAGAATAAATTTATTTAAAACTCAGGAGGTTTACATTGTCAATAGCTATTTATCCGGGAACTTTCGATCCTATAACTTTTGGTCATATAGACGTAGCTTCCAGAGCATCAAAAGCTTTCGATGAATTGATAGTAGTTGTTATGAACAACTCTTTGAAGATGAATTCACTTTTCGATACAGAAGAGAGAATGGAATTACTTGAGAAGACTTTCAAGAATTCCGATAATATATCAATTGACTCCCATAGCGGTCTTCTGGTGGATTATCTGAAGAAAAAGGATATACATGTCGTTGTAAGGGGACTCAGAGCCGTTTCCGATTTCGAGTATGAGATGCAGATGGCAGCTGCAAATAAAGCACTTTATCCTACTCTGGACACATTCTTTCTGATGACGGATACTCAGTATTCATTCATTTCATCAACATTGGTTAAAGAAATTGCTTTTCATGGTGAAAATATTGACAGATGGGTACCGGAACATGTGAGAAAAAGCATGGCTGAAAAGATCGAACAAATCAGAAAAAACGTTTAACAGATATAAGCCGGTTTAACCGGCTTTTTAATTATCTTCCAAATTTACTTATTAAATTAACCAGAATATTATTTATAATATCTCTATATGTATGTGTATCTTTTGGGGACTTAAGGTACCATACTGTTTTTTATGCATCCATCAGCTAAGGATATTACATATTAACCATTTTATAACTTAGTTACCTTTCGCAGATTTCATTCCATATGATAGACCACCAATAAATGATTTATCAATACTTTTTCGAATAGTCATCCAGAACGAGACGGACTTGATTTATAGTACTATGAAGGCAATCCGGGTTTCTATTTTATTATTCCGCAACATAAAAAACATGAAACTTCAGCGGGCTAAAACACAAGCACGTCGCACTATAATACAAATGCTCCCGGCAGAATGACAAACTTCGATTCTTATGATGATTTTAGTATTTTTTGCATTTATCAAACGGTTTATTTCATATGACATAGACATAATAAATTAGAACTGTTATTCATGTAAATTAACATAAAACTGGTAAAATATAGCTCACAACCATTTATAGAAATATTTTAAATTGCAATTGGTATTTATTTAATTACTTCTCACAATTCAATTGTAATGTATAATATGTGAAGTATTACTCTAAATTCGCGGAGGTAAAAAAATTGAAAGACTACAGGGATTTTAAACTCTGGAAAGATGTCAGTCCTGAGGAATGGAATGACTGGCGCTGGCAGCTTAAAAACAGAATTATGGATGTTAAAACACTTGAAGAAGTTCTTCCGTTATCGGAACATGAAAAACGTGGCGTAGAACACAGTTTGGAATTTCTAAGAATGGCTATCACTCCTTATTACCTGACTTTGATCAATCAGGACGATCCGGATGACCCAATAAGAAGGCAGGCAGTTCCTACAGTTAAGGAATTAGAAGTTGCCCCGGAAGATATGCTTGACCCGTTGCATGAAGATGTAGACTCTCCAACACCGGGAATGACTCACAGATATCCAGACAGGGTGCTTTTACTGGTTACAGATATGTGTTCGATGTACTGCAGGCATTGTACAAGGAGAAGAAAAGCAGGTGAATTGGATAAAGCTATGCCACTTGATTATGTCGACAAAGCGGTAGAATACCTCAAATCCCATCCGGAAGTAAGAGATGTATTGATTTCCGGTGGAGACCCTCTCACTCTTCCCACAGAACATCTTGAAAGAATAATAGCAAAAATCAGTACCGTCGAAAGTGTCGAAATAATTAGAATCGGTTCGAGAGTACCTGTTGTTCTTCCTCAGAGAATCGATGACGAACTCATAAATATGCTTAAAAAGTATCACCCTATTTGGCTTAACACTCATTTCAACCATCCGAATGAAATCACACCAGATGCGATTAAAGCACTCGACAAGCTTTCAAATGCGGGTATACCACTCGGAAACCAGTCAGTTTTACTGCGTGGCGTAAATGATCACCCTGAAATTATGAAAAAGCTCGTTCAGGATCTTGTAAAAAACAGGGTAAGGCCGTATTACATATATCAGTGTGACCTCTCTCAGGGACTTTCTCATTTCAGGACAACAGTGGCAAAAGGTCTTGAAATCATGGAATATCTCAGGGGACATACTTCAGGTTTTTCAGTGCCAACATATGTAATAGACGCACCACACGGCGGAGGTAAAATACCTGTTATGCCTCAATACCTTCTCTCCATCGGAGAAAACAAAGTGATTCTGAGAAATTACGAAGGTGGCCTGTTTGTATACGAGGAACCCAAAAATTACTGTGCACAGGCTAATCCCGATGCACTTCTGAGAGACGACAGAAAGAGCAAGGAAGGGGTTGCAAGCATGCTTACGGGTGACAGGAAATGCCTGATTCCTTCGGATACAAAGAGACTACAGAGGGTGGATGATTGGAAAAAAGATCATTGAACACTTCAGTATCACGTATAGAAAAACTTTTAAAAGAATTACCGGACGGTAAAACGATTTCTATAGTGGGAATGAATAAAAATGTTGGAAAAACTACATTCATGAATGTTTTTCTTGAACAAATCGCGAAAGTAAAAAAGAAATTCTTAATCATGAGCATAGGTCGTGACGGAGAAAAAGAAGATGTTTTAGAAAAAACTCCCAAACCTATGATTATGCTCCCCGCCGGGAATCTGGCCGTGACATCCGATAAAATGACAGAATTCGACAGTTTCATCGAGGTGATCGACAGTTATTCAAATACTGCTGGAGGAAAACTATTCCTGGGGAGGGCTATGGAAAATACCTATGTCCAACTTTTGAATCCCGGGAGTATTGCAAAAATGAAGGAAATTTCGTCATATTCACTCGAGAGTGATTTATGTTCGCTGGTGATAATCGACGGGGCTTTGAATAGAAGTAGTCATTCTTCATCTGCACTGTGTGATTACATAGTTATGATTACGGGTGCAGAGGTTCATGGAACTGTAGATGAAATTGCCCAGAAAACTATTTATGAAATTAAGAAATACGAAACTCCCGAATGTGAATTTTTTATAAAGAAATTGATGCTTGATGAGATTTCTCAAAATAAAAAATCCGTACTGATGAGAAATAATGTTATAATAAAAAAGACGGAAAAGAGTTTTATAGAAAATGTTTCTATTATTGAAGAAATTGAGGATGGCGACACGGTTTTCAATTCAGGGGCAATAACAGATAAAATCGTTGAAAAGCTTTTGAATACCTGCAAAAAGTTCATTCTTATTGTTCGTGACGGTTCGGTATTGCATTTGAACAACAGGAATTACAGAAGGCTAATGAGAAATGGCATTGTAATAAAAACTTTGAACAAAGTGAATGTTATAGCCATCGCGGTTAATGGAAACGGAATAAGAAGATCTATAAACTCGTCAGATCTTATAAGAATTCTTGAAAAAGAATTAGAAGAAAAACCAGTAGTAGATGTATTGGCTTTGTAAGTACTTAAAAGATTTAAAAATAAAAATAGAAAATGAAGGATAGTTATATATATTCCTTCAAAACCTTGAAAAGAGGTGTTTGTATGGACTACAGACTAATTACAAGAGGATTTAATGCAAGTGACTCTTTGAAAGAGTATTTAGAGAAAAAAACTCTCAAACTCGACAAAGTGATTCCTGAAGGCGATCACGTTCATTTGGAAGTAAAGATCGAAAGAGAAAAGAGCCGTTTCGACACAGAATTCACACTTCATATCCGTGGCGGAGTCGTGAGAACAGAATGTTCGTCAGAAGATGTGTATATCACAATTGATTCTACGGTAGATTCTCTGGAAAAGAAGATGCAGAAATACAAAGAAAAGAGATTGGCAAGACACAAGGTGGGACATAAGAGTACTGTACTTGATCTCGTTGAGGAAAAAGAAAGTGAAGATGAAGATGTACTTGAAATTGCGAGAAGCAAAAGATTTTTCCTCAGACCTATGGATCTCGAAGAAGCAAAACTTCAGCTGGAAATGCTTGGACATAATTTCTTTGTATTCAAGAGAGATGAAACCGATGAAGTCAATCTGATTTATAAGAGAAAAAACGGAAGTATAGGATTAATTGAGTTTGAAGTATAGATTTTATAGGAAAAACGGAGCTCTTTTAAGGGCTCCGTTTTTTTATTTTCATATAAAATTATCTGCAAACTGTTTAATAATATCGTTATATAAAAATTCATTGTACATAATATTATTCACTATATGCACAATATTATTTATTTTGCGATATAATAGGCTATAAAATAATCGATTATACCGAATAGAGGTGAATTTTTATAGTAATTTCCAATCCATTGATAAAGAGAATTTTAATAGGTACAATTGAAGATGAAATAATGATGGCAGTAATGGAAGGTGACAGGTTGGTCGAACTTCATCTCGAGGAAATGGATAACGAGAGTATTACAGGTAACATTTTCCTGGGAAAAGTAGAAAATCCGGTATCCAGTCTTGATGCTTCTTTTGTAAACATAGGAAAATCAAAAAATGCATTTTTAAGAAATAAAGATCTTGTCAAAGGAATACGCAAGCTTAAAAAGAAAGAAAGCAGCGATGTTTTTCTTGAAAAGGGCGATAAGATAATAGTTCAGGTGAAAAAAGACCCGATTGGCAGCAAGGGCCCCCAGGTAACAACCAATATAGGAATTGCCGGAAGGTATCTTGTTTATATGCCTTATTCTTCCAATATAGGTGTCTCGAAAAAAATAGAGAATCAAACTGAACGAAGACGTCTGCATGATTTTATGTCAGAGTTGATAAACGACGACGGTGTGATAATAAGAACAGTGGCAAAAAATATTGACCTTCAGGTTTTAAAAGAAGAATTCGAAATGCTTAAAGTAAAATGGGGAGAAATATTCAAGAATTTCCAGCGCTTTAAAAAACCCCGTGAGTTGTACACCGAATCCGATATTCTGGAACATATAATGAGAGAGAAATACGACTCAACAGTTGATGAGATTATAACTAATTCACGTGAACTTTATGGAAGACTCGAAAAAATTCTTAACAACTTTGAGAAAAAGACGGTTAAAGGCAAATTAAGATTGTGGAACGAAGATATTTTCGAAGCATACAGAGTTAATTCACAGCTGGAAGACCTTTATCGCAGAACCATCGACCTGGAATGCGGAGGAAGCCTTGTAATAGACCGTACTGAAGCGTTTACAATAATAGATATAAATTCCGGAAGCAATGTGACTAAATCTAAAAGCCGGGATATGGCTCTTGAAACCAACGTTCAAGCTGCAAAAGAAGTGGTAAGGCAGGTCAGGCTGAGAAATTTAAGTGGTATTATTATTGTGGATTTCATAGACATGGAAGAGGAAAACGATAATCTGACGGTACTGAAGGTTTTAGATGAAGAGTTTAAAAAGGATAAAGCAAAAACTGCGATAATGGGTTTCACAAAACTGGGTTTGGTTGAAATGACTAGAAAAAGGACTTCACCACCGCTTGAAGAGTTATTGTTTGAAGACTGTCCGGTTTGTAAAGGAGATGGACTTGTCCTCGCTCCAAAGAGAATACTTAAAATGATATCTACGGAAATGAATTCAGCTTCGGATATGTCAGATATAGTGGAAATAGATCTGAACGTCCATTGGAGCCTTTCCGGGTTTATGAGTAAGGAATGGCGGGAAGACATGGAGTCTATAAGTAATAAAAAGATAAACATTGATTTTACAAGAAAAGATCCAAACGGATATGATATAAAGTTCAGAAAATAATTTGGCGCGAGGAGGATATTATGAGGAAAATTAACTTTCTTATCGGAATCCATAATCATCAGCCTGTAGGAAATTTCGATTTTGTTATAGAAGATGCATTTAAAAAATCTTATAAACCATTTATTGACACTTTAAGGAAATTCCCATCGGTGAGGGTTAACATTCATTTCAGCGGGTATCTTCTTGAATGGATCTATAACAGGTATCCGGAATATTTCGAAACACTTAAAGAACTTTTAGAAAAAGGCCAGCTTGAAATTTTCACTGGCGGATATTACGAACCTATACTGCCGGTTATTCCTGAAAGTGACCGACTGGGGCAAATAAAGAAACTATCCGAGTTTATTGAAAAAACACTGAATTACGTTCCTAAAGGATTATGGCTTGCAGAGAGAGTATGGGAACCTCAACTGGCCTCAACGCTTGCAAAAGCCGGAATAAAGTATGTGGCTCTTGACGATAGTCACTTTAAGAATGCCGGACATTATGACGATGAACTTACCGGGTATTACATGACAGAAGATCAGGGAAAATCGTTGAAAGTATTCCCCATAAATGAAAGATTGAGATATATAATCCCTTTTGATGATGCCGAAAAGTCGATTGAATACCTCAAAGAAAGAGCAACTGAATCGGGAGATAATATGTACGTCATGTTCGATGACGGTGAAAAATTCGGTGTCTGGCCCGGGACAAATGAAAGAGTATTTAAAGATGGCTGGCTTGAAACGTTTTTCGGTTTACTGGAGGAAAATTCAGATTGGCTTAACACTGTTACTTTTGATGAATTTTCTCAAAAGCATAAGGCAATTGGCAGAACATATATTCCCACTTCCTCCTATTCAGAGATGATGAATTGGGCTCTTCCAAGCAGGGCCAGGACACATTATGAAAGACTGGAAAAAGAGTTGAAGACAGAGGAAAACTGGGAAAGATATTCGATGTTCATGAAGACGGGTTTTTGGAGAACTTTCCTTGAAAAATATTCCGAATCAAACCTGATGCACAAAAAAATGTTAAATATAAGAGAGAAATACGATGACAGTATGCCAAGTGAAATTCTTGATAACATCTGGAAAGGACAGGCAAATGATGCGTATTGGCATGGTGTATTTGGAGGATTATACCTTCCGAATCTAAGACATGCCATCTATGAAAACCTCATAGAAGCTGAAAAGAAAATAGACGAATTTAAGCATGATAACCAGGATTTCATAGAGGTAGTCGAGAAGGATTTCGATCTGGACGGTAATACGGAAATTCTGATCAATACGGATAAATTCAGTTTAGGTATATCTCCTGAAAAAGGTGGAAGAATTTTCGAATTCTCGGTAAAAGGAAGAAATATTAACCTGTCAAATAATCTGACGAGAAGATATGAACCTTATCACGAAACAATGGGCAAGGCAGTAACTGCTGAAGAAGGCGGTAAGGGAACCACATTAGCCAAGGAAAAGGGACTGGAAAAGTATCTGAATTACGACTGGTATGAAAGATTCAGTATGATTGATCACTTTTTCGGTGAATGGAATGATCTTGAAAAATACTCAAGAAGCAGATATCCTGAGCAGGGTGATTTCATAAATCAACCGTATGAATATCAGGTTACCGCGAGGGATACCGGAGAAATAAAGTTGTGGAGAAAAGGGCATGTATGGTTAGGTTCTTTATGGCTTCCGATAAAAGTTGAAAAAACATTGCAGATGGAAGACGATGGAATTTTTATAACACATACCATAACCAATGAATCAAACGAACATGTACCGTTGATATTCGGTTGCGAATACAATATAAATCTTTTGGCACCAAATTCACATGACAGATATTTCTACTGTCCCGAATTCGAAAAGAAAACACTCGGTGAGTCTGGCAAAGTAAAAGCCGGATTTTTCGGAGCGAAAAGTGAATATGAGGGAGTAGACATTTCTTTCCAGCCAGACAGGGAAGTAGATTTCTGGTTCTTCCCGGTATACACTGTCTCATACTCTGAAGCTGGTTATGAAAGAGTGTATCAGTCTTCAAGCATAACCCCCATATGGAGATTCAAACTTGAGCCAATGGGATCACATGTAACTGAAATGAAAATCAAAGTCAACGTTATTTAAGTATATAGAAGGACCCGATGAAATCGGCTTTTTCTAAGTTGGAATATATAAGAGTTTCGAAAGGAGTTGTATTAAGTGGCATTTAAACAATGGAAAACGGAGATTTGTGGGAGAGAACTCACGGTAGAAACCGGAAAACTCGCAAAACAATCCGCAGGAAGCGCTTACATAAGAATGGGAGATACTGTGGTTCTGGTTGTGGCAAACGCTTCAAAAAATCCTAAAGGTGGAGACTTTCTGCCTTTAACCGTAGAATTTATGGAAAAGTACTATTCCGCAGGTAAGATACCCGGTGGTTTCTTAAAAAGAGAAGGTAGACCCGGAGACACGTCAATACTTGCTGCAAGGCAGATAGACAGACCTATCAGACCATTATTCCCTGAGGGTTTCTCAAATGAAGTACAGGTTATAGCAACTGTATTTTCACTTGACGAGGATAACCCTGCAGATATAATCGGAATACTAGGTGCTTCAATGGCATTGAATTTTTCCTATATTCCGTTTGAAGGAATCGTTTCTGGTGTTAAAGTTGCATACCTGGATGGAAAGCCAGTGGTTTTCCCAACAGCAGAACAGCTTGAAAATAGCCTGATAGATCTTACAGTTGCTGGTTCCGAAGAAGCAATTGTTATGGTTGAAGGAGAGGCAAAAGAAGTTTCCGAAGATGTAATGCTCGAAGCTTTAGCCGCAGCACATGAAACTATTAAAGAAATTTGCCAGTTCCAGTCAAAAATATTGGCTGAAATGGAATTGCCTGAAAAAATGGAATTCGAAGTACCTTCTTTACCCGATGAAGATAAAGAAAAATTCAATTCAATAATCGATATTGAAGAGCTTAGAAAATGCCTTTTCACATCCGGTAAAAAAGCCGCAGAAAAAGCCATCTCTTCTTACAAAGAAGAAGTGATGGAAAAATTCTTCGAGGAGATGGAAGAAGAAGAAATCGCAGAAAAATCCATGCTGGTTTCAGGATTATTTGAAGACACACTCAAGAAAGTGATGAGAAGATCAATTGTTGAAGACAAAAAAAGATCAGATGGCAGGTCTCCAACACAGATAAGAAATATAGTCTGTGAGACATCCCTGCTTCCACGTGCTCATGGTTCCTCACTCTTTACAAGAGGGGAAACTCAGAGTCTGGGTATAGTTACACTCGGTAGCAAAAGAGATGTTCAGTTTGTAGATACGATTTACGAACAGAGCGATAAACATTTTATGCTGCATTATAATTTCCCAGGATTTTCAGTAGGCGAAGTTAAACCTCAGAGAGGTATCAGCAGAAGAGAAGTAGGGCATGGTCATCTCGCCGAAAGGTCTGTAAAATTTATCGTACCTGGTCATGAAGAATTCCCATATGCCATCAGGGTAGTATCGGAAATTCTTGAATCAAACGGTTCTTCCTCAATGGCAACAATATGTTCCGCATCGATGTCTTTGATGGATGCAGGTGTCCCAGTAAAAAAACATGTTGCAGGCGTCGCAATGGGTATGATACTCGAATCCGACGGCGTAGAAGTACTCACTGATATTCTCGGTCTTGAAGACCATCTTGGTGATATGGACTTTAAAGTCGCAGGTACTCGTGAGGGTATAACCGGATTCCAGATGGACGTAAAAGTCAGTGGAATCAGCCAGGAGATAATGGCAAAAGCATTGCAGCAGGCAAAAGATGCGAGAATGCATATACTTGGCCTGATGTATGACACTATCGATAAACCGAGAGATGAAATGTCTCCATATGCTCCTGTTATGCTTAAAATTCAGATTCCTTTAAATTCCATAGGCGATTTGATAGGACCTGGCGGAAAAACCATCAAGGGCATTATTAAAGAATACGATGTTGATCTGGATGTTGAAGATGAAACAGGTATGGTATACATTTCAGGTGAAAATTCCGAAAAAGCCCTGAAAGCAAAGGCTTTCGTTGAAGGAATAACTAAAAAAATCGAAGCCGGCGAAGAATACAATGGTAAAATAACACGCGTCGAAAAATATGGAGTTTTTGTTGAACTTGCACCAGGAAAAGTTGGGCTTCTGCATGTTTCGAATATGGTTGGATTTGTTAAAGATCCTTCTCAGACCATGCATATTGGAGACAGAGTGGAAATTGTAGTTGGTAAGGTAGAATCCGACGGCAAATTCGAACTCAGACAGAAAGGTGCCGAAGAAAGAAAGAAAAGAGATGGTAACGACAGGAGGCCGCCAAGAAGAAACAACAGGCCGGAGAGAAAGAAAGAAAGAGAAAGTGGGGAGTGATCCTGTGTCACAAACCGATGTTCTGAAAAAAAACCTTTCAAACGGAATGAAAATATATTTGCAGCCTATGAAAGGATTGCGTTCTGTGAGTATAGGTGTTGCAGTTCGTTCCGGAGCAGCATATGAAACCGAATCCATTAGTGGTATAGCACATTATATCGAACATATGGTTTTCAAAGGGACGAATAAAAGGAATGCTTTTCAGATAAAGGAACCAATTGAAAAAGTCGGTGGTACTCTGAATGCTTTTACGGGTAAGGAAAATACCGTGTATTTTGCCAGAGTACCGGATTCTCATTTTGAGATCGCCACCGATATACTTATGGATATTTGTTCTTCCGCGATATTTCCGGAAGAACAGATACTCTTGGAAAAGCAGGTTATTAAAGAGGAAATTTCTGCAGCCGAAGATGACCCTCTGGATAAGGCTTATGAAAATCTGTTTTGTAACGCCTGGAATTCGTGTGAATATGGAAAACCCGTATTGGGAACTTCCGATTCCATAGAGAATATTAACAGAAATGAATTACTTGATTTTTTCGACAAAAGTTATGTTTTGTCAAATACCTGTTTATCGATTGCCGGTAATTTTGATGAACAAATTGTCGAAAAATTCAGAACTCTTCCTGGCGAAGATATTGGACAAATAAAAAAGCCTCAATTGATTTATTCTCCCGATAAAAAAGTCGTAGTTGAAGAAAGATCGGATATTCAGCAAATACAGTATATTATGGGAATCGAAGCTCCAGGTAGAAAAAACAAATACTTCAATTCTCTTCAGGTGCTGAATACTATTTTGAGTGGTGGAATGAGTTCCAGGCTTTTCAACAGAATAAGGGACGAACTTGGACTTGTATACTCTATAGATACAGGCATGATAGGATATCCGGATGGTGGTATGTTCTATATTTATGCGGCAACTACCGAGGATAGAATTTTCAAACTCATAGAAGAATTGAAAAATCAGGTCATTTCTCTTATCGACAATGGTATAACTGATGAAGAACTTATGTATGGTAAAGAAAGACTGAAAGGCAAATTACTTTTATCATCGGAAAGCACTTATTCTTCAATGATGAGGAATTTGGATACCGGACTTGCCTTTGATAACCCTATGAAAATCGATGAACTTGAGGATAGGATTGAAAGCGTCACACATGATACTATTCTGGAGGCTGTAAGAAATTATTTCGATAAGGACTGGATATACAGCCTGGTGGTTCCTTCGAAGATGAACGACGTTAACCAGCTGAAAAAAGTTATCGAAAGAGGGATATAGTTGAAAATTAATTGGAAAAATATTGATGCTGTAAAACCTGGAGACATATGCGGTGATGATATTTTCGATCCAAATAGTTTCGTGCTTTTGGTTCATAGTTCTTCGATATTGGATTCCAAGACTATAAGCTTTTTAAAGAATCATAATGTTACTTTTGTGCCGGTTAAGGCCGAAACAAAAGAAACCATAGAAGAAAGTGAAGTTCTGCATATAGAAGAAGATTATATGAATATTTCCGATAATCTTCTGGCGCCGGAACTTCCTTTGTTTTTCAACGATGAAAGTTATCACGAATCAATGGATAAATTCCAGCAAATAGCGGAAGACCTTATAAATTCCGGCAGTATAAAAGAACAGGAAGTCGTGAACATATGTAACGATCTTGTCAGTGAAGTTGTAAAGACAAAATCATATGTCCTGAATTTCATGACCGAAGTTGCGCCGGGATTCCTGATAAAGCATGGATTGAATACGGCTATATTGTCAGCTAATATAGCTCATTATCTGAAACAACCATGGCATCATCTTATACAAATAACAAAAGCCGCTTTGCTTCACGATATTGGCTTGGCTTTTACGGATAGCAAAGGAGAGGATGTTTTTAAAATAGAAGACATAAAATTACAGTATTCTAAAAATATCAATCCACGAGTTAAAATTCATCCTTTACTATCTGTAAAAACCATAAAGGAAATTGACAAGAATTTTCTGGAAAGAGATGTTGAACGAGCTATTTTAGAACATCATGAAAGATATGATGGTGAAGGGTTCCCTTTTAAAACTAAGGGAAAGAAAATCAATTTCTATTCAAGGATAATTGCAGTTGCAGATTCATACGATACGCTGACATCATCAGTTAAAGGTGTACAGAATTATTCTCCTTACGAAGCGTTGAGATGGATTATTTCCAATGTTAACAAGATATTTGATCCGGAAATCGTACACTCATTCATAGAAATATCCGGCTTGTATCCCACGGGTACTATAGTTAAATTAAACAACGGAGTAGTTGGCAAGGTAATTTCCAGAGGTGAGAGTTCAATTGGTAGGCCGATACTGTTGACTTCATCTGGTGAATTGGAACTCGAAAAGGAAAGTCAGTTATTTGTCACAGAGGTGAAAGGTCTTGATAAAATGGAAAATGACAGAACATCTTGAAAACGGTGATATGATATATGAAACCATAGTGGGTAACAGGCCAGATGACTTGATAGTTTCAAAAGGAGAGATGGTAACAGATTCATTAAAGCAGAGACTGTCATTGCGGGGCATTAAATGGGTTTCCGTGTGGGAAAATTCAATAAATATAGAACAACTTGATCCGGTTTTCGATCAGCAGCAGATTAAAAAATTCGAAAGCGATCTTGAAAGTATAACAAAAAAAATTTTAGACGATGGCAGAATAGACGTTGAAGCTACCGAAGATATTGCCTCTGACATCACAAACTCCATAGTTACCAATTACGGAGAGTATCTTGTTCCATCACTTGCGCAACTTAAGAATTTTGATGAGTACACTTTCACTCATCAGGTAAACGTTTCTATAATCTCTACCATGATTGCAGCAGACTTTTTCAGTGTGGATTCTCCACAACTCTTAAAAATAGCCACCGGTGGTTTATTACATGATATGGGAAAACTGTGGATTCCACCTGAAATTTTACTCAGCAGAGAAAAATTGGCAGATGTAGAGTTCAACATAATAAAGAAGCATCCAAAATACGGACACAGTATCGCAACATATTCGGGAATTGATGATGAGACAATTCTGAACTGCATTCTGAACCATCATGAAAGGTTCGATGGAAAAGGGTATTGCAGTCAGCTGATGGGTGAGGATATCCCGCTTGTGGGAAGGATAATGATGGTTGCAGACGTATACGATGCACTTACGACTGTTCGTCCGTACAAATCCGCATGGACTCCGTATTCCACAGTTTCCTACATAATAAAGGAATCTAAAAAAATGTTTGACCCCCATGTGGTAAATGCATTTTTAAAGATGTTTGGAATATATCCCGTTGGCACCAGGCTACGGCTGTCCACCGGGGATGTTGCAACTGTCATCGGTGTTAAAAGGGGCTCTATTTCAAGGCCGGTAGTATCCATAGAAAATGAAAGAGAAAAAATAGCCCTGGACCTGAATGAGGAGAAGAAGATAAAAATTGAAAAAGTAATTTAACGGGTGGTGTTTGTTTGGAGTTATTTGATAAAAACTTAAACGATACTCTGTACCTTCCCGAATATGAAGGAAATTCTCTGGTTAACCTTTCTAACTCGATTCTCAACAGTTATGGAATTAAACCTCTTCATAATCTGCTGAACTTCGATGAAACGATTTTCAACAATGATAAAAAAAATATAGTTTTAATTGTAATAGATGCTTTAGGCTATTACAACCTGTTGAGGCTTGCCGAAAAATCGCCGGACTTTTCTGCTCTTCTGGATTTCTTTAACTTGAAAAAAATCACCAGTGTTTTTCCTACGACGACTTCAGTAGCCCTGACGTCTCTTGTAACCGGCACTTATCCGATAGAACACGGTATAATGGGTTATTTACTCTTTCTTGAGAGATTTAACTCGATTATGAATATGATAAATCTTTCTCCAATTGGTTTTCCAAGGGATATTTTTGTAAGACATGGGCTGAATCCAAATAAATTCCTCCCTGTAAAAACCATTTTCCAGCATCTTACAAATGCGGGTATTAAAAACTGGACAATTACATCAAATGCATTTAAAAACTCCGGATTGACGAGGATGCATCATCAGGGTTCATCCATAAAGGGTTATTCGGATGTGGTTGAGATGATAATGCTGATTAAAGATCTCCTGGAAAAAAAGAACGAATCAAATTTCATTTTCTGTTATTGGGGATTATCAGATATGTACGGCCACATTTATGGTACGGAATCAGAAGAATATTGTTATGGCATAGAACTGATTTTTGAAATCTTGATGAAGAAATTACTGAAAAGACTCGATAAAAAAATTTTAAAAGAAACCTTATTCCTTATAACCGGTGATCACGGTCAGATAAACACCTCATGGAGAGATGAAAAATGGCTTAACGCATCTGATGAAATGACTAAAAAATATTTCGTGATGCCACCTACCGGAGACACCAGAAGTATTTACCTGAACACGAATGATGATACTTCTTTTAAAGATTATTTCAGAAACAGATACGATAATCAATTTACACTTTTAACAAAGATGGATGCAGTTGAAACGGGGTTGTTTGGCGATATTTCAAAAAATAATGGCGTGAATGGTATAATTATTGAAAAGAATTTACGACGAATCGGTAAATACATAGCTTTAGCCCATTCATGCAATTCGCTGAACTATAAATACACTTCCGAAGATAGAAGGCAAAGAGGAAAACATGGGAGTTTAAACGAATGGGAGGTTTTTGTACCGCTTCTTATATACGCTGACAGGTGAAATAATGAGTTCCAATGTAAAAGTATTTTTGCTCAGGAATTTCGGTGTGCTGGGTAAAAAAGGCAAAGTAGTGGAAGTTAACGGAAAATATGCAAAAGACTTTTTGTATCCGAATAAAATTGCCAGAGAAGCTTCCGTGAAAGATACTGATGATACGAATTATTTAAAAGAAAAAAGGAAAGATGAAAGAATATCTATTGAAAGATATTTGACAAGAGAAACGATGCAAAAAGGTAAAAGGGCTTATACGGGAAAAATCCCCGAGTTCAATAACTTTTTTAAAAATGCTGAAGGTGAGAAAGAGAAAATAACCTGGAGTTGGTATCCTACCAACAGATTAAATTTACTACCTTATGGGCCAAGATATGTAAAGATAAAATATAAAAAACAGGAATATACCGGGACATTCGTGTATCTCAATTCACTTTTAAGAAGAAGGGTAAAAGCATCAATCATTGTTGATGGCAGTAATTTAGGATGGTATAACGGTTATCCGTCACTTGATCCAATCTTCTCTCTTTACAATTATCTTGCACGAGATTCGGATCAGTTTTTTTTCCCGGTGATCTGGGTTTTTGATAATTCTTTCAGGCGAAAGCTGACTTCAGGCGAAAAGGTATCTTATGATGAGTTTAAAAGCTCTGATGGAGTAAAAACTGTAAATTACGCCGATAAGGAAATTTTTCAAATGGCAAAAAAATACGACACCAGATACCTCTTTTCGAATGACCATTTCAAGGAATATCACATGAAAGGTTTTGTGAGAATAAGTATGAGGTAAAATAGATATCTCATTATGTATAAAAGTACGATGAGGATAAGTCATTTTTGTATCTTAAAAACAAATAGTAAAAGTACTGATCAGAATATAATTAGGCATTTGTAATATGATTTGGTAAAATTAATACTGATCAATGCATATATAGAAGTAAACATACGCTCGCTGATTTCAAACGCATAGGTGAAGTTTATAAATACTACGTGTATGTTTTCATCCGTGAAAGGAGATTTAATAAACTGATGGAAGAAATTTTAGAAATTCTGGAAAAGACTCTTTTAATAACAAAGGAAATAAATAAGTATTTAGAAAATGATACGGATAAAATTTCAGATTTACTTGATGAAAGGGAAAAATTGCTCCTGAAAATTCAGGATAAAAAGGAAACACATATTTTAAACCCTGCTGAAACAAAAATAATAGAGGAAATAAACAAACAGGAAGAAGAAATCAGAGAAAAGATAAAAAATGAAATGGCTTCTCTGAGAAATCAGGCAAATAAAGTCAAAACAGGAAACCGGGCTATTAAAAACGGATACATGAAAATAAACGAAGAATTCAGAGTTAAAAGAGATTTCTCAGGGAGGGGATAATATGTCAAAGCATCTGATGACCGGAATTTCAATTTACACCGGCGAAAAATTCATTGAAAAGGGTTATATATTTATAGAAGATGGAGTTATACGAGAAGTAGGAGAAGGAAGAGCAGACTGGGAGCTTGGAAGAGAAGCAGATTCCTTTCAGTCATTTGAAAACAGGAAAGTTTTAATAGCACCGGGACTCGTAAATGCTCATACACATACAGGTATGGGTTATCTGAGAGGCGTTGCAGATGACGTTTCTTTTGAAGAATGGCTTTTCAATCAAATGCTTCCGCGTGAAGAACTGTTTACCGAAGAAGATGTATACTGGTCAGCATTGTTTTCACAGCTTGAAATGATTAAAAACGGTATTACGACTTTCTGCGATATGTATGTTTTTCCTTCTACGGTTTGCAGGTCAGTTGCCGAAACTGGAATGAGGGCATTAATTACCAGAGGATTAATTGATAGTAATGGTGATGGTGACGGCGGAAGACTTGAAGAAAATATAGATGCCTTCAACAAATGGAATGGCAAAGCAAACGGAAGGATTAAAGTTGGTCTGGGTCCTCATGCTCCGTACACCTGTTCTGACGAATACCTTAAGAAGGTAAGCCAGATAGCATATGATAGAGGAATGACAGTAAACATACATCTTAAGGAAGCAGCGAGGGAAAGAGACATGTACTCCTTCGCCAAGCTTGGAGAATTGGGTATGTTCAAAAACAACACGCTTGCCGTTCATTGTGTATACCTTACCGATGATGACATAAAAGTAATTTCAGAAAATGGCGTGAATATAATTCATAACCCCTCTTCAAACCTGAAGCTTGCCAACGGTGTTGCCCCTATAACGGAACTGCTTGAAAAAAATGTACGAATTTCACTGGGTACTGACAGTGTTGCAAGTAATAATTCTCTTGATATATGGAGAGAAATGCTTCTTTCGGCTTTATTGCATAAGGGGATTAAAAATGACCCACTTGCCATACCAGCAAAACTGTCCTGGAAATTCGCCACTATTAACGGGGCACAGGCTCTTGGATTTGAAAAAGTCGGGAAAATAGAACCAGAATATAAAGCAGATCTGATACTGGTTAACCTGGATGATGTATCTTACTATCCGTTACAGAATATAGAAAGCCAACTAGTGTACAGCGGAAAGAGTTCTGATGTTTTAGCTACTATGGTAGATGGAGAATGGCTGTATTATTTCGGTAAATTCCCAAAAATGGATGCGAATAAGATAAAATTCGAAATCTCGGAAAGATCAAGAAGGATTAATCAGGAATTTCTTGACTCAAAAAAATAATAATGGGAAATATAATGGATATAGATATCCTGAAAGTTTTAAGAGAAATACTAGTAAGAATACCAGTTGTTTTTTTTGCATTGGGCCTCCATGAATGGGCCCATGCTTTTGTTGCCGTAAAACTGGGTGATGATACGCCCAAAAAGCTTAAAAGACTTACACCAAACCCTCTCAAGCATATTGATCCTGTTGGTATGGTGGTATTTTTCGTTTTTGGATTCGGATGGTCACGCCCAATTCCAATCAATCCTATCAGATTCAAGAATAAATTCTGGAATATACTCGCAATAAGTCTGGCTGGTCCTATTTTCAGCCTGTTACTTGCATTTATTACCGGAGTGATATTTTATGGATTGGGTTTTTTTCAATACAGTTATTTTTTCAACATAAATGCAAGTGACAGCAATTTTATAATAATGTACCTTGCGGACCTGATGGGATATTTCATGATCGTGAATTTTATAATATTTATTTTCAACTTGTTACCGTTTATGCCATTGGATGTTTCAAAAATATGGATGGCATTTTTAACGTCAAAACATATGAAAAATGTCATTAAATACCAGATATATGGTATCCTTATATTGTTAATTTTAATTATACTTGGCGCAGTAAGTTTGTTTATGGATCCAATTATAAAAGACTTTCAGAATTCAATAATAAAATTATTTGACTGGCTTAAATAATTCATTTTGGGAGGGGTTATGAGAAAATACAAATACTCAGAATTTTTAAATATTTCAGATTTGGTTTTAAAAGAAGAAATAATCAAAATTCTTGATTCGTTTTTTGAGTATATTCAGTTGCCTAATTCATTCATAATCAGTGATTCACCCACAGATTCTGCCGAACATGAAAGAAAAGGAATACTTACACGTCTTTATTTTAGAGAAGGCGGTTTAATCGAAGGGTATTACAAAGATAAAAGGGTATTTGAAATATCGGATGGTTTTGATCCCAAAAATATTAATCTATCAATTTCATGGCTGGTCAGCATAAACACGAACATGATAGGGGAATTCTGTTGGCCTTATTCAGTCAGAAAAAAACTAATATCGGTTTTAGAACCTTTCATCGTTCTGATGGAGGTAGAAGACAGTAAGGGTTACAGCCATTCTCAAAGGGTTGCCGAGATTTTCTCTGATTTCTGTATATATCTTGGCCTTGAACCCGAAAAGAAAAAAGCTTTCGTACATTATGCACTTCTGCATGATGTCGGAAGGATTGGTTTGGAACAACTCATGCTCTATTCTCCAACCAGATTGAGAACGTTTGAAGAAACAGGCCAGGATCATACCGTTACCGGATCGGTTTATGTTTCGACATTGGAAGTTCTCGATGATTTCATACCTTTCATAAGAAGTCATCATGAAAGATATGACGGTTATGGTTATCCGGATAGATTGAAAGGCGAAGAAATTCCGTATTGGGTTCGGGTGCTTTCCATAGTAAACTGGTACGACAACGCATTGAACACTGTGGATTCGGAATTCTCGACAGGAGTGATGTCGGCGGAAGAAGCTCTTGAGATGATTGAAAACGACAATGGCAAAATGTTCGATCCGGATATAGCCATTAAATTTATATCGTTCATGAAAGAAAGATTATGAAAATTTCGCCTGTTATTGCCGCTGTATGGGATTTCAGGAGAGACAGGGAGCAACTTGAAAAATACACAGGGAATACCGTTTTTATTTTAAAGACTGATTTGATATCTTTACAGGGAAACATAAAGTTTCTAAGAAAACTCGGTAAAAAGGCTTTCCTGGATATTGATTTTGTCGAAGGGCTGTCCAATGATGAATATGCCCTGAGATATGCAACTCTTAATGGCGTTGACGGAATTATAACGGTCAAACCCAAAATGATTGAATTGTGTAAAAAATACGCAGTACCTAATGTACTCAGATCATTTGCACTTGATTCCAATGCTTTGTTGAAATTATCCGATACGTTGAATTTTTTAAAACCTGATTATCTGGAAATTCTGCCAGGCAGCTCTTTTTTTAAAACCAGAGAATTCATAAGTAAAACACATGGAAATAATTTACCTCCTTTGATTGCCGCTGGTTTAGTGGAGTCAGAACCTGAATTGCAAACGCTTATTAATGGTGGGGCCATTTCGGTTTCGACTAGTAAAAAAGATTTATGGGAAATAGATTACCTGTAAAAGGTATTTGTTTTGTGAGGTGGATTTCATGAAAAAAGTTATTTTAATTTTAAGTTTAATCGTTTTATTTACAGGTATTGCCCTTAGTGAATACCTGGTTTTATACCCCGATGGTTTTGCCCTGAAGGGTGATTCTGTCCTTAAAAATTCAAATATAGTTGAGCTTGAAGTAATAGAAAGCATGCTTCTGGACTCATTCCAATCTTTTCCACAACCATCGAAAATAGATTACAATCCGTCCCAAGAATTCAACCTTGAAAATGAATTGACAAAACTTGTGGGCAAAGAAATAAAATGGATGCAGGAAGACGGAACCATAGTAAATTATGAATTGATATCGGCAAATCCGGTACTGTTAAAATCTGATTTTGGAATATTTGCACCCAAGGAAGGTATACCTGTTTTTGACAGTATAAGCATAGATAACGATTCAATTTTAAAAATCACTTATCTTGATAAAAGCGCAAAATTAGATTATTCCTATCTTTTTACAGGATTATCTGGTAAAATCGGCTATAATATTTTTATCGATGGTAAAAGCAATGCGACCGTATACGGAAATTTAATAGTCACAAACAACACGACAAAGAATATTTTCACGGATAATTTCATACTTTTTTCCGGAGATATAAACAAAGTAGAGAGTTATGGTGGATACAGCAATGCCAGGTCTGCAATGTTGTACGAAGCCGATTCATTTGCAAAGTCTGTTTCCTCAGATTCTCTGGAAGATTACAGACTTTACAGTTTGAAAGGCAGTTATGATTTCAAACCGGATAAAACGGATATATTTGGTTTTTATTCAGCTGAAGTTGAATATGAAAAAGTATTCACATACAGTGGCTACTATGGTGGAGGAAATGGTGAATACACATCTCTGACACAGACCATACTTATAGATAAATTACCAAGGGAAATACCTGCGGGAAATGTCAGAATTTATACTGATTTCAACAACAGCAAGGTATTACTCGGAGAGGATACGGTTTCAAACAAATCCAGTGGAGATTCTCTTGAATTGCAAATGGGTAAATCAAGTGATATACTTGGGAAGTATGAAATGTTAAGTTCAACTCAGGTCGGAAAGACGGTATATCAATCTTACAAATTTACGGTTAAAAACCTGACAGAAAACAACAAGACAGTCAGATTCAGAACTTCAATCCCCCGTGATGCAAAATTAACAGTGCATGGGGTAGAATATCAGAGACCACAGGCTGGGGAATTGATAATTCCAATAAAAGCTAATGGCAATGGAGAGACTGAGGTTAACTTTGAAATACAATACAGTCGTTGAGGAAGTACACGAAACTTTAAAAAATAAAGTTACAAAAAAACGCCTTCGGCATTCCGAAGGCGTTTTGCAATACTCGAAAAAGCTCTGTAAAATTCATGGATATGAAAGTGGTGCATGTGAAGTCGCGGCGATAGCTCATGATCTTTTCAGAGATATACCCAAAAACGAATTACTGGTACTCGCTAGAAATTATGAAATTCCCATTATGGATATTGAAAGAAAAAATCCCATTTTGTTGCATGGTAAAATTGCAGCCAGGTATTTGGGTGAAAAATTTGGCCATCTGGAAAAAATAGAAGAAATAATGGAGGCTGTATCATACCATACAGGCGGATTCCCATTCACTTCTTATGTGGGATATATAACTTTTATTTCCGACGGTCTTGAATATGGCAGAAAATTCAAAGATGTCGAATCATTAAGAGAATTATCCTTTAAAAGTCTGGAAAAATCTTTTGAAGAAGTACTAAGAAACACTTTGAAATACACGTTGAAAAAAGATTTATTTCTATTACCCGAATCTATAATTGCTTGGAACAGCATAAAATATACTGATGGATGGAGTGTTGCAGGATGAACAATATACTTGACTACAATTTCGAATCGCTTGTAAAGTCATTTGAAGAAAAAAAACTTAAGAAATTCAGAGTATCACAGGTATTTGACTGGATTTATTCGAAAAATGAATATGATTTTGAAAATATGACGAACTTATCAAAAGAGCTTCGCTCAAAACTGGTTGCAGAATACAAAATAGATATTCCTGAACTGGTGGAAAGAAAACTCTCAAAAAGAGATGGAACTCAGAAATTTCTATTCTCCCTCGACGATGCAAATACAATTGAATCCGTTTTGTTATTCCACGGTAAAAGAGTAACCGCATGCATCTCATCACAAGTTGGGTGTGCTATGGGATGCAAGTTCTGTGCTACGGGAAAATCGGGATTTGTTAGAAATCTGACAGTTGGCGAAATAATCGGACAGATACTTGCCATGCAGAAAATAAGTGAGGAAAGGGTTGGAAATATTGTCTTCATGGGAATGGGAGAACCTCTTCTGAATTTTGAAAATGTCAAACAATCTATTTCCCATTTCAACTCGGATAAAATGTTCAACATAGGTATAAGAAGAATCAGCGTTTCCACATGCGGTATCGTACCTATGATTGAAAGAATGGCTGCGGAAATTCCAGAAGTTACACTATCAATATCCTTACACGCATATGATAATTATACAAGAGATGCATTGATGCCGGTAAATAAAAAATACTCGGTGGAAGAACTCATACAGTCTGTGAAGAATTACCAGGAGATAACAGGTAACAGAGTCACTTTTGAATATATTTTAATTGATGGAATAAACGATTCTAAAAATGACGCAAAAGCATTGGCGAAACTTTTAAAAGGCATAAAATCCAATGTAAATGTAATACCTGTTAATCCCGTTGATGAAGAATTCAAAAGACCTGATAAGGATAAAACAAAACAATTCGTTGAACTGATGAACGGATTGGGTATAGAAACAGTTGAAAGGATTGAGAAAGGAAGCGATATTGACGGCGCCTGTGGACAGCTGAGAATCAGAAAATTGAAATAGGGGGCAAATCTTATGAAGAAAAAGACAATTTTTATAATAATATCCCTCGCAGCAATTGTGGGATTGTTTTTCTTTTTAAAGGCAAATTTTGCAAATGAAATGTATGTAGATCCCACGATTTTAACGATAGGACCCCTTAAAATTAACTGGTACGGTTTTCTGATTGCATCAGGTATAGTTTTATGCTATATGATCGGAAGAAAACTTGCGATGAACGAAGGAGTCAAAGACGAGCAGGTGGCAGAGGCAGTTATAATATCGGTACTTTTTGCCATAGTCGGTGCAAGACTTTATTACGTCTTTTCAACATGGGAAATGTTCAGCGAAAACCCAATTGAAATATTTATGACATGGCATGGCGGGCTTGCTATTCATGGTGGGGTAATTGGTGCGATGCTTGGACTTTTCCTTTTCACAAGGTTGAGGAAAAAATGTACCTTTACATTCTTTCAAGGTGCCGATTATGCGGCATTGCTGCTTCCTTTAGGTCAGGGAATTGGCAGATGGGGTAATTTCTTCAACCACGAGGCATACGGTTCTCCAACTGATTTACCGTGGAAGATGTACGTACCACCACAATTCAGGATGTGGGGATATGAGAATTTTGAATTTTTCCATCCCACTTTTTTATACGAAAGCGTATGGGATATCATGATTTTTGCCTTTATGTTCTGGATTTTTAAAAACAAGAGAAAAAAATTCGGAGAAATGGTGGCATACTATTTTATATTGTATTCAATCGGAAGGTTTTTTATAGAAGGATTAAGGCTTGACAGCCTTTACTGGGGCGAACTCAGAGCGGCACAGGTTATAAGCGTAATACTGATTGTTTCAGGATTTATATTGCTATACCTGTTGAGAAAATTTGGTACCGATTCCACCTTCAGAATCGGTGAAGAAAAGAATAAAGGTGAATAATTTGAACATGAAGTTACCTCCGCATGATACGGAAGCGGAAAGGGCAGTAATAGGTTCCATACTTATGGATAGCGAAGTTATCCCGGACGTTATGGAAGTACTTAAAAACAAAGATTTTTACAATGAACCTTATAAGCTTATATACAACGCAATAGAAGAATTGTATGAAACAACGGGACAAATCGATGTTATTACGGTATGTGATATTCTAAGGCCAAAAGGTGACCTGGAAAAAATTGGTGGAGAGCTTACAGTCGCCCAGTTGGTTGATTCCGTACCAACTTCAGCTCACGCTGTACAATATGCAAATGTTGTCAGGGAAAAATCCGTTCTCAGGAACCTTATAAGTGCGGGAAGTAAAATAGTCGAAAGTGCCTACAGTCTCGAAGGTATCGGAGATATTCTGGATCAGGCAGAAAGAAGCATACTCGGAATCGGTGAAAGATATGTAAAAAAATCTTTTACTACCATGGATAAAGTTGTAAATTCTGCTTTTGCGAAATTGGAAAAACTCAAATTGGGAACCGGTGAAGATGTCAGTGGACTTTCTACGGGATATAGAGCACTCGATGACATGACAACCGGATTTCACAGGTCAGACCTGGTTATAATAGCCGCAAGGCCTTCAATGGGTAAATCGGCTTTCGCATTGCACGTGGCAAAAAACATGGCTTTGACTAAAAATTTAAAAGTCGGTGTGTTCAGTCTCGAAATGTCTGCGGAACAGATTGCACTCAGGCTTTTAAGCCTGGAATCAGGTGTGGATTTCGAAAAAATAAGAAGGGCTTCACATATAACAGACATAGAATGGGATAGATTAACAAATGCCGCATCGAAACTAGTAAAAGCGCCACTTATAATAGACGATGACTCTTTGCTTGACCCACGTACACTCAGATCCAAAGTGCGTAGGATGAAAAAAGAGCATGGTCTCGATGCAATTGTTATCGATTACCTTCAGCTGATGAATGGTGGCAGCAACAGAGAAAACAGACAGCAGGAAATTTCAGAGATTTCCCGATCACTTAAAATCATAGGAAGAGAAATGGACATAGCAGTTCTCGCTGCTTCACAGCTGTCCAGGGCAGTTGAACAGCGTGACAACAAAAGACCAAGATTGTCCGACCTCAGAGAATCCGGAGCAATAGAACAGGATGCAGATACCGTAATTTTCATTCACAGAGAAGCTTATTTCAACAGACAGAAAAACTCCTCTGATGAATCTGAAATTCAGATGCTGAACGATCCTCACGAAGCGGAAATAATCATAGGAAAACAGAGAAACGGTCCAGTTGGTACGGTAAAACTTATGTTTCATCCCAGAGTTGTTGGGTTCTTCTCACTTAACACATATGACCGGGTACCGGGAGAAGGATAAATCGTATGAAAATACTTTTAGTAAATCCCTGGATATACGATGTGGCGTCTTTCGACTATTGGCTTAAACCCCTGGGCCTTCTCATACTGGGGCGCTATCTGAGAGAATCCGGCCATGACGTTAAGCTGATTGACTGTTTGAACAGATATGATGACGACTTGATAAAATTCACGGGCAAAACACCTAAAAGCAAATGGAACGGTACGGGTAAGTTCATGGATAAAAAAGTAAATAAACCGCCTTCAATAAAGCATGTACCGAGAAATCTCAAAAGATACGGACTTCCATTGGAAGTTTTCCAGGATAAAATAGAGAAGTTGAAAACCGATGGGTGGAAACCCGATTATATCTTTGTAACTTCTGCGATGACATACTGGTATTTAGGTCCATGGAAGGCTATTGAAATCCTGAAACGGAATTATCCCGATATACCTGTAATGATAGGTGGAAATTATGCGGTTCTGATGTCTGAGCATGCAAAAAAAAGCGGTGCGGATATCATATGCAAAACAGCAAAAATTGAAGAAACTTTGAATTTTCTGAACGATATCGGCATTAAAATAGATAATTACGAGATGGATTTAACCCCTGATTATTCCTTATATGGAAAAGGTACTGGCCATCTTGTTTTCCTCACATCACTGGGATGTCCTTATCATTGCACATATTGCGCCACTCCAAAAATACAGAGATTCTACCAGATGCCTCCAAAGAAAATGGTTGAATCAATAGTGAAATACGTGGATTTATACGATGAAAAAAATGTGGCATTTTTTGATGATGCGATATTGATAAATCACAAATTACATTTCGATGAAATTCTAAATGGATTGATAGATGCAGGCCTGCCTCAGAGAGGCGTTAAGCTGCATGTACCAAATGGAATTCATGCAAAACTGCTGAAAAAAGAATCAGCAGAACTTATGATGAAAGCGAATGTAAAATCGATTAAAATTGCCATAGAAACTATGGACCCTAAAAGGCAAAAAGAAACGGGCGGAAAGGTAAGCAATGAAGATTTTTTCAACGCAGTACGCATACTCAAGGAAGTCGGTTTCACCGGAAAGGAATTATCGGCTTTCGTTCTGATGAATTTGCCAGGTCAAACATCTGATGAGATATTACATGCCCTGTATACATGCCACGATCTTGAAATAAATTCGGAAATAAACGAATATACGCCGATTCCGGGTACCGTCGATTATCAGAGATTTTTATCGAAAAATTCCGAACTGGCGAATTTCGATCCTATACAACTCAACAACACGATATTGATATATTCTTTTGAAGATGGACTTACTTTTGAAGAGGTAGAGAGAATTAAAAATACCTACAAGACCGACATAAAATTCAGGGGGTGAAAGGATGATTGAATCCTTAACTTACAATTCAATCGTGGAAGGCAAAATAATTGAAGATGTACTTTCCTGTGTTATAGAACAAGGTGGCGACTTTGCCGAAGTATTTATAGAAGATAAAATTTCTTCAAACATAAATATGTTTAATGGAAAAATAGAAAATGTAAATTCAGGTGTGTCATGCGGAATTGGCATAAGGGGATTCCTTGGAAACAAATCGGTTTATGCGTATACCAACGATTTCAGTACGGCATCCATAATGAGCGTTGCTAAACGTGTTGGAATTGCACTTAAAGGCATAAAATCAGAATTTACAAAATATGATTTAAGAATATCAGAAAATAAAAATATGCATCCTGTTATGCTCATTCCATCGAATTACCCAAAAAATGACAAGATAAATATCATGAAAAAGGCTTTTGACGGAGTCTGTGAATATTCAGATACGATTAAGGAAAGCAGTATAATGTTGGCAGATTATGTGCAGAATGTAACCATAGCAAATTCGGAAAACGTTTTCGTTAATGATCGCAGGACAAGAGTCAGACTGGGTATTTCCGCAGTGGCTACATTGAATGGACAGAAGGAAACGGGATTTTACGGACCTGGAGCATCGATGGGTTACGAGTTTTTCAACATAGTTGATCCCTATGAAGCGGGAAAAGAAGCGGCAAGACAGGCAGACAGAATGATCAAAGCAGAGTATGCACCTGCTGGAAAAATGCCAGTTGTCATTTCGAATGAGTTTGGTGGAGTAATTTTCCACGAAGCATGTGGTCATGCCCTCGAAGCGACATTTGTTTCTAAAGGAGCTTCCGTATTCTGTGATAAACTCGGACAAAAGGTAGCCAGTGAATTGGTATCGGCAGTCGACGATGGAAGTATTGCCAATGCATGGGGTTCTGCAAATGTTGATGACGAAGGAACGCCGACCAGAAAGAATCAGCTTATAGAAAACGGTATACTTAAAGGATATATGATTGACAGAATGGGTGCAAGAAAGATGGGCACGGACTATACCGGAAATTCCAGAAGACAGGATTACACTTTTGCACCAACATCAAGAATGACAAATACATTTATTCAGCCAGGAAAATCACTGCCAGAAGAAATCATCTCTGCAACTGACAAAGGACTTTACGCAAAGAGACTCGGAGGAGGTTCCGTAGACCCGTCAACGGGAGAATTCAATTTCTCAGTGAGAGAAGGCTATCTCATTGAAAATGGGAGAATAACGACACCGGTACGAGGTGCAACCCTTATAGGTAAAGGCATAGAAATACTTCAGAAAATAGATATGGTGGGTAACGATATTCTCAGAGGTCAGGGAATGTGCGGATCACTTTCAGGTTCCATACCAGCAGATGTAGGGCAACCGACATTAAGGGTTTCTGAAGTTGTTGTAGGAGGTAGAAACAAATGATATATGACAAATTTATAAATCAGGTTTTCGATTATGCCACCCAAAAAGGATTAAAAGAATTCGAACTATTCTCTCTGAACAATCAGGAATTTGAAGTAATGGTTTCCAAAGGTGAAATTGAAAGATATAAAGATGCAGGTTCGGGCGGAGCAAGTTTCAAAGTCATAAAAGATGGAAAATGCGGATACAGTTTCACAGAAAAATATGATTCCGAAAATGTAAAGAAATTAATAGATGACGCATTGGAAAATCTCGGTATTATCGAAACCGACGATAGAGACTATATATTCAGCGGTAACGGCAGTTACACCGAAATGGCAGATTATCAGAAATCATTTGAAAAAGAAGACGCAAATAAAAAGATAAATATGGCAGTAGATTTGGAAAAAAGAATACTTGAAGGTGATTCCAGAATAAAAATGGTAACTAACTGTATGTATATGAACTTCTCATCTTCAGTTAAATTGTCAAATTCCAGGGGCCTTGAAGTGAATCATATAAACGGTGGCGGAGGAATGTACGCCATGGCTGTGGCTAAGGAAAATGAATCGTCCAAATCAGGTTTCACATTTTCTTTTGTCGACAATCCCGAAAAACTGGATATAGAAAAACTGGCATCCCAGGCAATTGAAGAAACTGTTGGAAAACTGGGAGCAAAACCCGTTTCTAGCGGAAAATACAGGGCAATAATCAGACGTGATGTATTCGGCTCCTTTTTATCGCTTTTTGTCAGAATGATTTCAGCTGAAGCCGTACAGAAGGGATTTTCACTTTTCAAAGATAAACTGGGACAAAAAATTTTCTCAGAAAACATAAATATTTCAGATCTCAACTACTATAAAGGAAGTATGTTCAATACCCCATTCGATTCACAGGGGGTTCCGACGCATGCAAAAAACCTGGTTAAAAATGGAGTTCTGCAAACATATCTACATTCATTAAAAACGGCTAACAAAGATGGAGTCGCCCCAACAGGAAATGCATTCAGAAGATCTTATAAAGGTAAAGAAAACATATCTTCCATAAATCTCGTTTTAGAAAAGGGAAATACCGATTATGATTCATTGAAAACAGAATTGGGAAACGGAATAATCATTACCGACGTTCAGGGAATGCACTCCGGAGCTAATCCTGTTTCTGGAGATTTTTCGCTTGGTGCCGAAGGATATATGATCGAAAATGGAAAAATAACCTTCCCCGTCGAACAGATTACCATTGCTGGTAATCTCATAGACTTATTCTCATCGATAACAGCTATAGGAAACGATGTAGAGGTGGCGCCAGAATTTTCCCAGGGAATATACACTCCTTCCATACTTATCAATGAAATAGAAGTTGCAGGATAAGAGTGGGAAAATTGTTTACCATAGGAATTACAGGCGGTATAGGCAGCGGTAAAACAACCGTCAGTGAAATCTTCCATGAGTTTGGATACGAAATTATATACGCCGATAAAATCGGACATGAATGCCTTGAAAAGAAAAAAGTAATCGATTTGCTTGTGAAGGATTTCGGTAGTGAAATACTTGACGAAGGTCATATTAACAGAAAAAGCCTCGGAAAAATCGTGTTTTCTGACTCATTAAAAATTATCAGATTGAATGAAATCATGATACCCGAAATGTTGGAAGAAATAAAAAAAAGAATTGAGTATTTTTCTCTCAAGGGGGAAAAAATTCTTTTTGTCGAGGCTGCTATTTTATACGAGATGAAACTGGATAAACTCCTGGACAGGGTAATCTATGTGAATGCAAATGAGGAAATCCGTCTGAATCGTATAAAAAAAAGGGACAACAGATCATCTGAAGAAATTAAAAAAATAATGGACAAACAGATACGGGATATGAAAGGCAGAAAAACAGATTATGTTATGGAAAATAACGGATCAATTGACGAATTACAGGAAGCATGTTCACGAATATTAAAAGACCTTTCTCGTCAAATCTCAGTGAAGCCTTGAATAATTTATAGCCGTCTATTGCTTATAAAAATTACAGGTATTTCTATACCAATCTAAAATAAAAAAACCCTTTCGGGTTTTTTTATTTTAGATTGGTTAATATTTTGTTTTTATGTGCCGATTATATATACGGAGGCGATAAAGATGCGTATAAGTGGAGAATATACCAGTCTTAATATGTCTTATTTAAAACAAAGTTCAAAAGTATCAGTAACCGAAAAAGAAGGTGAAAATCAAAAAGATATATATCACGAAATGGAAGCTGTGTCTTTGGAATATCAGAAAATAACATACTCTTTTTCCGGTATGGGTTTACCCAAAACAACTGAATTAAACGCTTTGGACGCTGAGGAAAATGTAGCCGAAGTTTCTTCAAAAACATGGCAGGATATGATGGATGAAGTTAACGAACAGATTCAGGCGTTTATTGAGAAACTCGAAGAATTGTTAAATATTCAGGTAAAAGAGACATATGATGAAGAGCTGGAAAGCATGAGAGCAGAAGCTCTCGAAAGCATACAAGATGGTGGAGAATGGGGTGCTGATACCGTTTCTGGAAGGATACTCGATTTTGCAAAATCGATTTCCGGAGGTATTCCCGAAAAGATAAACCTGTTAAAAGAAGCAGTCGATAAAGGTTTTGAAGAGGTTAAAGATATATTCGGAGAATTACCTGAAGTATCTTTAAGAACTTACGATATGATCATGGAAGGTTTCGATAAGTGGCAATCAGAAGAAAGTGAATCAGCTGATTTAAGTTAATTTATTACAAAATTGATTTAATTCATAAGCTGCTGAACTACTCAGATTTTGGCATTCTGGGTGAGTGAAAATGTTTTTCTATACAGGAATTTTCTAATATGAAGAATTTAGATTTTTCATCGAGAGTTCCGATTTTAGATTTCCTTATTTAAATAGGATTGAGAAATTAATTTGTCTTTGATTTCGCTTTCTTTATTTTCCTGATAATAGCCAATAAATTGATTTAAATGCAAGTGTTTTTCAGAAAACCCTAATATAGAAAATGATGTACTTATAATGTGCGCGTATGTAACTCGTACGTTAAAGCGTCATAAGTGTTATAAATAGATATATACACGCTCCAGATCAAGATATGAAACGTCAATTGTAATCAAATTCGGTGAAATTTACAAACCGTGTACTTCACGAGTTTCGAACTCGCTACGCTCAAACAGCGAAACTCAACCGTTACGTTCCCTGGTTTGGAATTTCATAGCCAAACTTGAATTAAGATTTCCTTATTCATATCATATTCCTTGTACTCTGAATGGCATTATTCAAGGTGTAAATAATTTGTTTACAAGAATATAATGTAGGCGTACATTATGAGTGATGCATATGAAAGCATATTCTTAATAAAAAACAATTCACTATTATTCTAGATAAAGTTGAGGAAAACACGAATTTAATTCAGAATCTAACAGCCACCTCCGAAGAACAGGGAGCAATTGCAGAAGAAATTTCCGATATTTCTGATTCATCTGCGAAATAGTTTGAAACTGCCAGAAAAACAGAAAAATCAGCCGCAATACTTGAAAATCTGTCGAAAACGCTTGAATCATTGGTGGAAAAATTTTTGATATAATAAACGGGGCTTTTAGCCCCGTTTATTATTTTCAAGTTTTATTCCGATATATCTTCCCATTTTACGGGTTCAAAATAGTTATACTCAATTTCACCTTTATTTATACATTCAACCGCTTTTTCACGCTGAATTACATTCCAGTTATTTCCGATTATTCTCCAATTGTTAAAGTATCCCGGAGTAAGTATGCCATCATATTTTTCAACAAGGAATCTCCTTATGAGATCACGAATCCTTCCATCACCATATACAGCATAATCTTCTGATTTTGCCAGGAATCTGGGAAGTTCATCCCCTTCTTTAAATACACCTCCAGGTTTAAGCAGATGAGAATTCGCTCTGTAATTGTTAACTGCAAGAATAAGAACCTCATCGTCTTCTATCGGTGTTCCATCCGGATGAGACAGATTCTTTATTCTGTTTCCGACAGGTTGTGAAATATCGACATCGTATACTACAGGATAGAACATGTCATAATTGTAACCCTTAACTGCTGGATCAAAGGAAATAGTTAAATCCCCTTCATTAAAAGTGTTGTAATACTGAACTGACCACTCCATATACTTTTTCAGCTGTTTTCCGGTTATCTCAAGTGCATAAAGAGTGTTATCGTATTTATAAATCAAGGCCATATCACTTTTCTTAATTTCACCTTCCATTATATTGGAATCATCTCTGAACACTGCCGCAGCCGCAACATCAACAGGCATTCCCGCCATTTCTGAAGCATATTCAATCTGTACCTTGTTTATCAGTTCTATCATTGCTGTAGGCTGCATTTTTGCAGCTGTGACGTACTTAATTTCGTAATCGGGTACGAGATTGCCTCCCACCATTTCTCCGATTATACTGTTCGCATCTGCAAGGGCCTTTTCATGATATGGTTCCAGAACTTCTGATAGCCCTTCATCAGAACTTTCAATTACCATTTCTCCACTCTCATCTGTTTTGACAACCATTTTGACATCAGAACTTATATCTTTCAAAATCCATTTACCATCTTCTTTTTTGAATTCCACATCTATGACGGATAAACCTTTTCCCCAGTTAGATGACATCATAAACAGTATACCGTTTGCTTTAATTTCTTCGGTTATGTCTTTACCATTTTTATCTCGGTATATTCCCATTTCATCGGGAGAATAGTATTCCGAATTGTAGAAATACCTGTCAGAAATTGCCATATGAAAATGAGCACCAATGAATATATCTATTTCCGGGCATGACTCCATTACATCATCCGCTCCCGAACCGTAGAAATCATATTCTTTTTCATCACCCATATGCATGGCAGCCACTATTAAATCCACTTCGTCTTTTATTTGTGAAATAACCTTTTTAGTTTCATCAATGGGATTTGTCACCGGAAATCCTTCCATGTTTGTGGCATCCCATTTGGTTATATTAGGAGTTACCATACCAATTATCGCTATTTTCAAGCCATCTTCGGTTTCATAGATATCGTATGGAACTGCAAGTCTGTCTCCATTTTTTTAAATAAACATTACCACATAGAACTTCTCCCTCAAACTGTTCCATAACTTTCTGAAGGGTGGGAACACCAAAATTAAATTCGTGATTTCCAATAACCCAGTAATCATATCCTATTTCGTTTAATCCCTCTATCATTGGGTGCACAGGTTCATCAAAGAAAATGTCGGCAGAATTGTCCTGTACTGTATCCCCCACATCTATAAGTATCACATTTTCCAAATCATCCGATAATTCATCAATTATCGGATATAGCTGTACAAGACTTCCGTTAAGATTCTCTGCATTTATCGCATAATCATACGGAAAAAATCTGCCATGCAGGTCAGAAGTAGTCATAATTCTTAAAACAGAAGTATCCGAACCAAATGTTGTTAAGGTGATAATTAAAAACAGCAAGCTGACAATAAAGATTTTCAAACTTGATTTCATTACTAACCACCATCCTTAAAAAGTTGTAATTAATATGAAAATTCCCTCTGTTATAAAATAAACCGAGAAATTATTATACCATTTGCAACCCGTTTTGTTAAAATATTGATATATTAAAAGTAATATTATGTAATATAAAGATATATGCAAGCAAGAAAAAAAGCGCTTCAAGCGCTTTTTAAAATGGCTGGGAGAGGAGGACTCGAACCTCCACCGGCGGTTCCAGAGACCGCTGTCCTGCCAATTAGACGATCTCCCAACTTTACGAAGGAATTATACACTAACGATGCCACATTGTCAAACTAAAATAATGAGTCTATATTTTTAATAATCTTTTAAAAAATTTAACGGCATCCTTCTGCCTCAACGCAAACAATGAAAGTGCATATACCAAAACACCACAGAATATCTGTATTATAACTTTAATTATGGAATAGTCAAAATTCATATTTATCAAAAGAATTATCACAGACATGAAGAAAGTACCCGCAAATATTTTAAGAAACTCAAATAAATTAGATTTTAAAATGGTTACCTTTTTCTGCTTAATCAGATGAATAAGCAATACGACAAAACCTGCTATACCGGCAAAAGAAGTTGCCAATGCGACTCCAAGCGGCCCGTATATCGGAGCAAGTGTTATATCAAGTATTATGTTTATCGAAACCGAAACCGCACTTGCCCAGAATGTTATCTTGGTATGTCCCAAAGAATATTCAGCTTTAACTAGCAATGAATAAAGTGAATAAAATGGCAATCCTGCGCAGTATCCCATTAGAATACCCGAAGTCATCATGGTATCGTATAATCCAAACTCTCCCCTTTGAAACAACAATCTGATTATGTCTTCACGCATAAATATCAGTCCGAGAGTTGCAGGCAATACAAAAAAAAGCATTCTCTCAAATCCCTCCATAAGATGATGGTTGAATTCATCACCTTTTTTCTTGGATAATTGTGTGAGAGCCACAGTGGATACCGAAATCGCAAACACTCCCAGAGGCAGTTGGAATAGTCTGTTGGCATATTGCAGTAAAGAAACGCTACCAGACCCCAGCGAAGATACCACATTGGTATCCACAACCGAATTGATCTGAGTTATTGAAAGTGCAGCAAAACTGCTGAAAAATATTGGAAAAAATTCTTTTAAATCATCTCTATCATAAGTCGGCGTCATTCTGTAACCAATTTTCTTACTGAATATGTAAACCGAGAACCATTGTGCGGCACCACCTATAATGAAAAAGATCGCCGGTCCTAGTATAGGCGGATTAAAGTGAGGTGCAAGAAATATACCGATTATCACGAATATGTTGTGAATTGCAGGTGACAGTGCTGGTGCAAAATAAATATCATGACTGTTAAGCATACCGGCGTAAACTGCCCATAAACTTATGAAAATAATAAATGGAAATATTATCCTGCCAAGATATACCGTCAGTTCTTTCGTATTCGCGGATAAACCGGGAGCCATTATCGAAATTATGTTCGGCATAAAATAAGTACATGCGATAATTATACCTAGTATAACCGGAATAAAGACGGTCATGATAGAATTGGCAAATCTCTCGCCTTTTTCATTCCCCAGCATGCAACGTCTGTTATATAAAGGAACAAAAGCCGTTGATAATGCACCTTCGGCAAATATTCTCCTCAATATGAAAGGCAACAGTATGGCCACTAAGTATGCATCATATTCCGGGGAACTTCCGAATTCTCTGGCAAACAGTACATCTCTCAGCAGCCCCAGAACTCTGCTTATAAGCGTGGCAATAGCCATCTGCATTGAAAATCTCAAAGTCTTTGACAAAATTCAGATCCCCTTTTGATTTAATCGTTAATACCTGTTTCTAACTGTTAGTAAACACTACCGGAAACAATGTATAAAAAGCGGCGGCTTTAACAAGATCATCATCTGGACACTGATCATCCGGACTGTGTGCATATATCTCATTCGCAGGCCCAAACCCGAATGTTGGAATATTGTACATACCAGCAGTCGCTATACCGTTGGTACTGAAAGTCCATTTATCAACTCTGGCTTTCTCTTCAAACAACGTCTCGAATGTTTCAACCGCTTTCTCTATGTGCTTGGAATTTTCCGGGTACACCCATGTGGGATAATATTTTTCAGTTTTGTATTCCAATCCTTTATAAGTAGTTTCGGAATATTCAAGAACTATTATTTCTGCTTCAATATTATTTTCATCAATTATTCCCTGTATCTCAGAAACAGCAGATTCTTTCGTTTCACCAGCGGTCAATCTTCTATCGAGCTGTATGACACATTCGTCCGCAACGGCATTTTGGGAAGGGGATTTGAAAAATATCTGTGTCACCGCGACGGTTCCTTTCCCCAGAAATTCATCGGGTTTTAAATTTTCATTCAGCTTTTCAATACCCTGAATTATAGGTACCATTTTGTATATTGCATTATCCCCGCGTTCGGGAGCACTGGCATGGCATGACACTCCTCTGGTCTTTACCTGAATTTCCATCCTTCCCCTATGACCACGGTAAATCCCAAGATTTGTCGGCTCGGTTATAACCACCACATCTGGTTCTATAACCTTTTCTTTTATTATATATTGCCAGCATAACCCATCACAATCTTCTTCCATTATAGATCCCACTACAAATAGCGTGTAATCTCCTTCGAGTTTCAGATCTTTTATTATTTTTCCCGCATAAACCATCGAAGCCATGCCTGCTTCCTGATCACTGGCACCTCTGCCATAGATTATTCCATTCTCATATTTACCCTCAAAAGGATCCACTTTCCATAGTTCGGGGTTTCCCACATCTACCGTATCGATATGTGCATCCATAGCGATTATTTTTGACCCATTTCCAATCCGGCCAATTATATTCCCGAAACCATCGGTAAATACTTCATCAAAACCTACCTTTTTCATCTCTTCTTCAATTCTTTTTATGACTTTCTCTTCATTCAGAGAAGTACTTGGAATGCTGATCATGTCTCTTAGAAAGTTTATCATTTCAGTTTTGTAAGACTCGGCTTTTTTCAAAATTTCGTTTTTGTCAACGTTCATTTTTACACCTGCCTTTTTTGATTTAAACCATTTCTTTTGGTTTTTTTTTTACCATGAAAGAAATTACCGCTCCCAGTATCAAAACCGGTATCATCGTTAAAAAAGATGCCCTGATATCAATATATTGTGAAAAGACACCGTATACCATAAACAGCAGCATCCCAGTTCCCCAGGAAAATCCCATCGCAATACTCGCGGCAATGGATTTATCCTTTGGCATAATACTCTGTGCAGCTACAATGTTGGTGCCCATTGTAAGATGCAGGAAAAAATCCATAAGGGCGAAACTTCCCATAAGTACAAAATAGTTGTCCGTGGATACGAACAAGATAATAACCGGTATTACCGCGATAAAATGTATTAAATTCATGGTTTTAAATGAGAGTTTGTTGTAAAGCAAACCACCTATCATATTCCCGAAACTTCCTGCAAACAGCCCTATGGTCAATAACAATCCACTTTCCACAAGGGATTTATTTTTAACAGACACAAGGTAAATTGGAGCATAAGTATTCAGAAGAGTCATAACCAGGGATCTAATGGATACGATTGCCCATATATTCTTAAGTTTTCTGAGGTTTTTCCAACTAGGCAACAATTTTCTATCTTTACTCACAGGATTCATTCTGATATGCTTTTTTGTCACGAATAAATAAACCAAAATCAGTGCAATTCCCGGAAATACCAATAACCATGTCGATTCAAGCCCCATTGCCGAGACCATACCACTTATGGTTATGGGAGCCAATGCACTTCCAACAGCTCCTCCAACTGAAAAAACAGCCATTTTAAATGCCGATCCTGTATAAGTTCCCATAATACCGGATGCGGACGGATGAAATGCGGAATTTGAGAGCCTGGATACAAAGAGAACAGCTACCAGAACAGAGAATGAAGGAACAATACCTATCATTGGTGATGATATGAACACAAGTAAGACAGAAATAAATACAAATTTGAAAGGATCGGTTCTGTCAGATATATAGCCGAATATCGGCTGTGCAAAAGACGTAATAAAACCTATTAAGGATACAAGCCATGTAATCTGTGAAGTATCGAGTGTGAATTTATCCATAATAACCGGAAGTAACGGAGATAAGAATCCGGCATAAAGGTCAGCAAAAAGATGAGAAAGTGTCATCAAAACCAGGATAAGTTTCAATCGACTCACCTCATCAGTTGCTAAGTGAATACATGGTATTTATATCCGGAAGAAATTTTAAAGGATCGTATGTTTCCGTATTTGCAAGGTTTCTCACCTCAAAATGAAGGTGTTGCCCGGTACTAACACCAGTTGTCCCCATCCTGGCGATAATATCTCCCTTTTCAACTTTCTGGCCTTTATACACACAAAACCTCGAAAGATGCCCATATCTGTATATATTTTTTTCTCCCTTTATTTCTATCAGATTACCGTAACCGCCATTTTCACCTGCAAAGGTGACAATTCCCGATTCTGCCGCAAATACAGGAGCACCATAAGGAGTGTCGTACTTTATTCCCGGAGCATCTCTCGCTATATCAAGCCCTGAATGAAAAGTTGTTTTCTTCCCGCTTACCGGATGTGTACGCCAACCGTATGGCGAAGTAATAACTCCGTATGCCGGCCAGATCAGGCCTGATGAATTTTTATTAAAAGCCTTTCCAACTGATGAAAAGGGTATTAAAAGTTTCTGATCCACTTTTATTTTATATGGATATGATAATGTATTGGCAATCGCTATTGTTCTGATATCCGCAAAAAAGAACCCAGCAATTGTAGACAAGGTATCTTCTTCATTTACCCTGTAAATATATCCATTAGGAAATGGGATGTTGAGAACTTTTCCCGTTTTGAATGTCTCGGGAGAAAGCCCTGGATTCCAGTCAATCAAAACGGACAATGAAATCCCGTAATCTTCGGTAATGGAATATAAAGTATCGTTAGAATTCACGAAATGCTTTAAAGTAATATAAGAAAAGCTGGTAAAACTAATGAACAAAACCAGCGATAAAACAAATAGATATTTTTTCATTTTCCCCCCCAGATATATATAAAATAACTTATAAAACAGACAATATAAAAGCTAAGGCAAAACAAAATCCGGAATAAACCAGAATACCTATTCCGGCACTATCCTTTTTCTTTTTATCATCCGGCTTTTCATTTTTAATTTTCCTTGATAAATAAATCCAACTCACGTTGATGAAAATCATCCCGAAAACAAAAATAACATTGGAAGAATTTCTGATATCAAACCAGGTAAAAAGCAATGCCAAAAAAACGGTAATTGCAAAAAGGTATAGCGGAATTAAAAAAACCGCATTCAGTACTTTGTTTTTTGTCAGTATTTTATTTAGTGTATTTTTCATTATTCCTTCCCATATATTTATCTAGAATATCTATATATTTGCTATCCGGAAACATTAAATAAAAACGAATGGCATTTTCATACCATTCAGGTTCTCCGGTCCTTCTCTGATGAGATATCAGACAAAACATCGCTTTCATAGCTTCATCCGTTTCAGGATAATGAAAAAGCAGTTTCTTAATGTAATAATTCAACTGATATTCATCTTCCAGCTTTTCATACTCTGAGATTATATTATGCAGAACTTCAAGCATATGTTCTGATTTCGGAAACTTTCTTTCAAAATCTTTAAGATGTATGATGTTTTCCTGAGGGTCACTTGAATTTATACGCGTTAAAATATGTTCAAAAGCATCTTCTTCATTTTCCGGAATATTGGTATCCACATTCTGATCGAGATAAATCGACTGAATTACCTGCAGCATATTATCAACATAGGGTGAATTGGGGTAAAAAGATATGAACTTTGCATAAGTATCTATTGCTCTTTGTTTATCACCATCATGCACGAATGTCTCAAACGCCATGTGCATCATTTCTTCCGGAGTGCTTCTGAGTGACATATATTTCTGCTGTATAATTTCCGAATTTAAAACAGTTATAGATTTTAAAAGTTTAAATCTCAACTCAAAATCCTTCAAGTTGTTTATCTCTTCCCTGTTGTAAGTAATAATTTCCGAATCTATTTTCACGATTGCCTCAAACGGTGACTCCAAATCGTTAAACATCTCTATAAGCCCTATAAAATGCCCGCTTTCCATGACCAAAGGCTCCCAGGTATCCCATTTCCAGTTGAGAGTCACACTACCTGATTTTATATAAAAACAATTTTCGATTTTCTGACCTTTTGAAATTATCTTCTCATTCGAAAAAAAAGCGTTGCTTTCCATCAATCCCTCACAAATCAGTCAAAAATTTTTCTCATCAAAACCACATCATTCGTGATTATGTAATCAAGTATTCCATCCTGTGCCAATTTCTTTGCCAATTCCGAATCATCCAAAGTCCACCACATATATTTTATATCAGATTGATTCTTCAAATTCTTAAAAAGAGGTATACAAAAATCGTATGGCATGATTTCAAATGCCTGAACAGGCAAATTCAGGGAATAAGGTTTATATTCGCTTGCTATTCCCGCTATGAAATTGACCGGATTATCTGCCTTTTGTGCATTTTCACCCACTAAAAGTGCTTTTTTTACCTTTGGCAGTAATTCATCAATTCGTTTTATCGCATCGTATAAAAAAGACGAAAAAAGTATGTCCTCATATTCATCACAGCTTCTCAGCATATCATAAAGAGGGTCTACTACTTCCATTTCCTTTATTTCAATATTTATCATTTTTCCTTTAGGGGAAATTTCCAGAACTTCCTTTAAAAGCGGTACTTTCTGATCCATTGGTAATTTATAATTACGTAATTCCTCGAGTGTCATATCACAGATATTTTTCTTTGCTTCGGATTCGGTATATTCGTGATCGGGCGGTAAAACTCTTTCAAGAGTATCATCGTGAATAACTACAACATGACCGTCTTTAGTCTTCCTGACATCAAGTTCAATCCCGTCCGCCCCGTTCTCATAAGCTTTTTCAAAAGCAAGAAGGGAATTTTCCGGATATTCTTTTGAAAATCCCCTGTGTCCCAATATCAAAGGTTTCATCTTATCCCCCCGTTATAAACTGATAGACTATATTATATCACAGGTATATTAACGTGTTTTGGAAAGAAATATAAGTTTACACTCTTTACCCGGAAATTATGTCAGGCCGGAGAAACCTGGCTCTTCGTGCGTAAACTGGTTTGACATTCATGTTTTCATAAAAAATGAGAGTCCTTATAATTTTCTCTGCCGAAGAGTCGAAGTCCGCCTCTTTGAATACCATCAATGAAATATCTGCAACTCCTGAAAAGTTTTCCCTTAAAGACTTCGCAGGATTCTTACTCCTTATATCATCTGTGATAGAAAAAATTATGGCATCGATGTTTTCAAAAAAGCACTCATCCTGTTTTAAGAATATATTGAAAAGTTCTTCAATGGCATCGTCTATCTCTTTTTCACAATCATTCTCAATGGAAATAGCTCCTCTTATAGTTTTCATATATATTCCTCCGATTCAAATTATAAAATAATTAAGTGCAACAATATATCCCTGCCAGCCAAGTCCCCTTACAGAACCGGTACAAACCGGGGCGGTAACACTTGTTTTTCTGAATTCTTCCCTTGCATCCACATTTGAAATATGCACTTCAATTATCGGGCAATCAATCATTTCAAGAGCATCGCGAATCGCATAGCTGTAATGTGTAAATGCACCTGGGTTTATTATTATCCCATCATATTTTCCAATTGATTTTTGAATCTCCTCAACTATTTCACCTTCATAATTCGATTGAAAAAAATCCGGTAAAATATCATTCGCCCCGCAAAAATCCTTTATTCTGTCATATAATTCCTCCAGTGTAAAAATTCCATATGACTTTTTATCTCTTTTACCAAGCATATTAAGATTGACACCGTTGATAATTCTAATACGTTTCATACAAATCACCTCTGAGAGAAAAAGCTTTTTATTTCTTTTTCCGACATACTTTTTAAAAAAGGAGAACCAGGTTTTTCAAGCATTATAAATGAAATATCCTTATCCAGATTTTTTTTATCGTTCATCATATTTTTCACAACAGATTCGTCAATCCCATCTTCAATTACATGGAAATTGTCTTTTGTAATTTCTTTAAAAAAATCGATGTATTTTCTGATACCACTATGTCGATTCCCACCGAGAACTTTAATCATGCCCAAAGCAACTGCTTTACCATGACTTATCCCATATTTTATCTCATATGCGTGGCCGAGAGTATGACCAAGATTTAAAAATTTACGCTTTCCATTTTCGTTCATGTCATCTTTAATCACATTCAATTTATCTTCAACTGACAATTTTATAAACCTTTTCAAATCATTCAATGTTGGTCTTTTTAAGATACGCTCGGATAAATCAAGCCTTTCTTCAAGTTTTTCTTCGTTTTCATGCAATATCAGGCACACTTTAAGACCTTCTACGAGTCCGTTGATTATTTCGTTTTTACCCGTACTTAAAACCGCAATCGGATCTATCAAGACCTCTTCAGGCTGGTAAAAAGTTCCAACCATATTTTTAACCCCATCAAAATTGATACCATTTTTCCCGCCGATTGAAGCATCAACCTGAGCCAAAAGAGTTGTCGGAAAGGAGTTGAATTTCATACCTCTTTTAAAAGTGGATGCGGCAAATCCCCCAAGATCCGTTACAGTTCCACCTCCAACGGCAATAAGAGTCTGATTTCTCCTGTATTCGCTTTCAAGCAGCAAATGCCATATTTTTTCAAGTTCATCCATTTTTTTTGCTTTTTCACCATCAGGAACAATGTGATTTTTTGCCGGAAACAAATTACCATATAACAAATTTACCGTTTCACTTGTTACACAGAACGCTTCTTTATACACAGATTTAATTTCCGAAAACAATCCGGGTATTATTTTTATCTCATTCACAAAATCGATATTAAAACCTTCATAATTATGGTATTTTGAAAATCCCTTTATACTGTAAATCAATCCGGGTATATTTTTCATATTCGAAGAGTATTTATCCCCTTTTTCAGTTTTGAATTCAAAAGGAGTGAAACGCTCGTACAATTCGTAATATTCTCTTCTTTCCTTAAAAAGCCTTAACAGATCTTTTTCAGGATTCGATATCAAAGGACGTTTATCATCATCAGTTTCAATCCTTTTGAGAAGCTTTTCAGGATTACATTCCAGATAAACCGTATTTTCTTTTTTCAATATTTCCCGATTTTCGGGATCACAGATTATCCCACCACCTGTGGATACTATCATTTCATCGTTGTTTTCAGAGATTTCTCTAAGTAATTCTCTTTCGAGTTTCCTGAATTCCTTTTCGCCTTTTATCCTGAATATATCTTTGATAGTACTGCCAGATTTCTTTTCTATTTCTTCATCCATGTCAACAAATTTCACCGAAAGAAAATCTGCAACTACCTTTCCCATAGAGCTCTTACCGGAACCAGGCATACCGACAAGGAATAATTTTAAGTTGTTATCCATAAATGCCTCCTTTGAATTTATAGCGGCAACTCAGATTAAAAAACACCTCTTTCCAGCAAAGCATCGAATATTGATATCGCAGCAACACATTCACTCACTATAACAGCCGGAGCTATCGCAGTAACGTCAGATCTGACATATTCTGTTTTAATCTTTGTTTTTTTCACAACATCAACAGATTCAAGCTGTTTTCTGAGCGATGGTATCGGTTTAAAATGAGTTGTTATGATAATATCTTCGCCGTTGCTTGTTCCTGCCTCTATCCCTCCGGCATTGTTGGATTTTCTGCATATCTTACCGTTTTCAACATCAAATTCATCATGTGCATATGATCCAATCATCTCATCAACAGATTCATTTCCTATAAAAACACCCTTTACAGATGGAATAGCCATCAAATTGGCAGTTATCAGTGCATCGAGTCTCTTATCCGGGGTTGAAAAATTCCCAAGTCCGCCTTGAACTCCGCTGATTATTATTTTTATCCTGCCTCCCAGAGTGTCTCCGGATTCTCGCATTCTGTCAATCAGATCTCTGGCTTTTACATAACTTTCCTGGTCGGGCATATATAAATCATTTTTTTCCTTCTCGGATTTCATCTTTTTCATATCTATCTTTTTGGTGAAACAATTTTCAAAAACATTCGTTTTTATATTCCCTACACTTTCAACAAAGGCTTCGACTATAACTCCTTTTGATTCAAGCAAATTCTTTAAAAAACTACCAACAGCCACCGTCCCTGCAGTACGGCGTGCACTGGCACCTTCGGCATATTTTCTCATGTCCGTATCTTTAAATTTCAAATATGCTGCATAATCACAATGGCCAGGTCTGGGTATATTTCTTGGATTATCTGACTCGGGATAAGTACCTCTGTTTTTCACAGATAAAATCAAAGGCATTCCCGTAGTTTTTTTCTCCCATGTTCCCCCGAGTATTTCGACTTTATCATTTTCAAGTTTCATCCTGCTGCCTCTTCCCAGGCAGTTCTGGCGTTTTTCCAACATACGGTTTATATAATCCTCATCAACATGCAATCCATAAGGCATCCCCTCTATAAAAGAGACTATTGCAGGCCCGTGAGAATCACCTGCCACTTCTATTTTCAAATTACTGGTAAAAAACATAAATAACCTCCCCATTATCTATACAGATTTGCATTCGCCCCGGTAAGATTAAAAATTATCCAATATGTCAAAGAATGATGGAAAAGAAATATTCACGGAATAATGGTCTTTTACCTTCACACCATCTTCGGAAACAAGTCCACATAATGAAAACAGCATTGCCATTCTGTGATCACCATATGTTTCCACTTCCCCACCAGGTATCTTCTGTTTACCCATTATACAAAAACCATCATCAAGTTCTTTAACATCCACTCCGATTTCTCTCATTCCTTCACAGACTGTTTTTATCCTGTCGGATTCCTTCACCCTGAGTTCACCGGCATTCCTCATTATCGTTTCGCCTTCAGCATTTGCCCCGAGTAAAGCCAGAAGAGGCAATTCATCTATACATGAAGGAATGAGATTTTCAGGCACGGTACAACCCTTGAGATCCGAAGTCTCTATATATATGTCACCAAACGGTTCGTTATCATTACATACGTTGCTGATTTCATATTTCCCGCCCATAATATCCAGTATGCCAAGTAATCCGGTTCTCGTAGGATTTAAAGATACATTTTTCAGTTTTATCCTGCAATTAGGGTGTACAAGACCAAGTACAATGAAAAAAGCAGCCGAAGAAAAATCTCCCGGCACCGTCATTTCGATACCGTGTAAATTACTTTTTCTCACAGACACTGAATTCCCAGCCACTTCTACCTTCACACCCATGGTTTTGAGCATTCTTTCAGTATGGTCACGGCTTTTAACTGGTTCTTCGACCCTGGTAATTCCGTTTGCTTTCAGCCCCGCAAGCAGAATTGCACTTTTAACCTGCGCACTGGAGTTTGAATTATAAAAATCAACACCTGTCAGATTATCTATCCCTTCAATTTCAAGTGGCAGAAAACCATTTTCCTTTTTGTATGTAAATTTAACTCCCATTCTTCCAAGTGGATTTGTAACTCTCCCCATAGGTCTTTTAGAAAGTGATTCGTCACCGTGTAAATGAAATTTACCTTTTATTCCCGCAAATAAACCGGTTATAATCCTGGCTGTTGTTCCCGAATTACCACAATTGATATCGTATTCAAGGTTTTTTACATGTTTTGGAATTATTTTCAGTTTTTTAAAATCCCCTTCAAAACATATTCCAATTTTTCGCATAGCTGAATATGTACTTATTACATCAGCAGATTCAAGCAGATTATGTACTGTTGACTCCTCATCTGCTATCGAAGGAAAAAGCAAACATCTGTGGCTTATGGACTTATCGGCTGGAACTTTAATTTCAGAATTTATTTTCTTCTTCGGTAAGATTCTCATCGTCATACCTCACTTTTATATTCTTCTTTACCCACTGGTTTTGAATTTCTTGCCGATTCAAACATTTTTATATTTTCAACCATGTTTTCAAACATGTCAAAAGTCAGAGACTGTCTGCCATCAGAAACTGCCTTTTCCGGATCAGGATGTATTTCCACCATTATCCCGTCTGCTCCGGCAGCTACTGCAGCATATGACAGTGCCGGAACCAATTCTCTTTTACCCGCTGCGTGACTTGGATCTACGAATAGGGGTAAATGTGAAATCCCTTTAATAACAGGGACAGCTGAAATATCCAGAGTATTTCTGGTGGAATTTTCAAATGTCCTTATTCCCCTTTCACAAAGCATCACATTCCAGTTGCCGCTGTTTATTATGTATTCAGCTGACTGTAGGAATTCCTGAACCGTATTCATATAACCTCTTTTAAGAAACACGGGTTTATCTGTGTTCCCAAGTGATTGAAGCAATTTGAAATTCTGTGCATTCCTTGACCCCACCTGAATTATATCGACATATTCCTCAAACATGGCTATATCTTCATTTACCAATATTTCAGAAACAACTTTAAGATCATATTTTTCAGCAGTTATCTTTAAATACTCCAATCCTTCTTTTCCAAGCCCCTGAAAAGAATATGGAGAAGTACGCGGTTTAAAAGCCCCGCCTCTTAAAAACTTCATTCCCTTTTCCTTCAGGAAAGCCCCTATCTCATCTATCTGTGACAAAGATTCAACAGCACATGGGCCGGCTATTATCTCGAATTTTTCACCTATATTTATTCCATTACCAAAATCGATAACCGTTTTTTCGGGATGAAAATATTTAGTAACCAATTTATAGGGTTTCAGAACCTTTATTACCTCTTCTACGCAATCAAGGGATGCGAAAACATCTTTGGAAACGTAGCTGTCGTCTCCTATAATTCCCACAAGGCTCCTTTCAGTTCCCCGGGAAACATGCGTTTTGAATCCCAGTTCATTTGCAATGCCCAGTATTTTATCGATATCGGTATCCACATGCCCCTGTTTCAGAATAACTATCATACATATCACTCCCAAAATTAAAAGGGCCTCCTTTCGGAGGCCCTTTGTTTATTTTATTTCCTCCGGAAAGTTAAAAAAGCGCCTTGCCGAAGGATATTTCCCTGCGGTCAGATGCGCCTGCCCCAAAAATAATAATATTCAAATTTAAAATTACCGGATAATAAGGTTTTATTCATAAATACCTCCATTGTTTGAACTATTATAGCATAATACGATTAAAATACGTACCTGGCACCGATTCCTATACTGGTATTAACGCCTATAAAAGAACTGCCATTAAGTATAGTATATACACATGGTGCCGCTTCGATAAAAACATCTATTCTGTTTCTGTTGTTATTAACCTGAAACGGATATATAACTCCCAAAGGCACTCTGAATCCTATTTCATTCCAATTCAACAGCTTAATTCCCCCGCCAGCATATACGGTTAAAAATGAATTCCCCACCTGTAAAGCCCTGTCGTTAAGCCAGACCAGATTTGCGTTTACATTAAAACCATTAGTACCCAGAAAAGTCCAGCCGCTGAACATAGTAAATGCAAAATCCTTCTCATACCTGTACATAATGGAAAATCCCGAATTAGATCCTGCAAATATCCCCGCTGAGAATTCAGGTACTTTTGAAAAACTCATCGAAGAAAAAAACATCAGAAAAAAGAGTAAAATCAGTAATATTTTCCTCATCCTTACCTCCAGATTTTCTATTCGTTAATATTCTCCCTGACTTTGTCCAGATATTTTCTCATCTCATCAAAATCTCTGTCATTTATTATATGAGAAATATAGGAAAGTTGTGAATTGATATTTTTAATCTGATCTATAACATAGGGATTGAATAGTATTTCCGATAAAAGATAATCATCTTCAGCAAGAAGATTCTTCGCTATATTCATATGCCGCTTGAAAGTTGTTCCGGGAACTACTTCCTTTTTCATACAACCTCCGAAAACCAGAGAGGATACAAACGGTGTAGCCAGTGAATATGCCATTGTCTTGTCATGTTCATCAAATGTATATTCAAATATGTTGAGACCCAGATTTTCAAAAAAATCACGAAAAAAAGCTTTACCTTCTTCATCAGATTCCTTGATGATTACTGCATTTTCAGAACTCAGCTCCTTAATATTTGCAAATGTGGGGCCAAACATCGGATGAGTGGAGACAAATCTGAATCCGGAAGTTCTGTAATAATCTTCAAGATTGGCTTTCACCGAAGTAATATCTGAAATGATACATTCTGCTGATATGTACTCTTTTATGTATTCAAATGCGCTGATTGTGTTGTTCAAAGTCACACAGTTTATAACAAGTTCAGGGTTAAAGTCTTTTAACTCTGATATTTCCTTGAATCTTGTTACGTTGAAAAAATGTTTCATCTTCCTTATATTGTCATCGTATACCGCTACATCATGGTCGTGACAGAGTTCTTCAGTAAACCAGGCACCCATTTTCCCGGCACCTAAAATAAAAATCCTCATTTTATCTTCCTCTCGTCATAACAACCTATCAGCCTGAAATTCATAGTCATTTCGGTTATCTCTCTCAACACTTTCTGTACTTTAGCATCCCTTTCCGAACCGATAAAATCCAGGAAGAAAGCGTAGTTTCCCAGCTGATTGGGTATTGATTCAATACGGGTAAGATTCAATGATTCAGCTGCAAACTTTTCCAATACACTGAACAGTGACCCCGCTTTGTGTGCTGCTGAAAACACGATGGAACACTTGTTACCGTTTTCAGTATTCTTTTCTTTAGATAGAATCAAAAACCTCGTTCTGTTTATCTCATAGTCCTCAATTGATTCTTTTATTATTTCAAGGTTGTATATCTCAGCTGCAAGTTTACTGGAAATAGCCGCTGAATTCCCCTGATTCTTCTCAGAAATCATCTTTGCCGCACCTGCCGTATCATAATACTGCATTGGCTTTAACTTGTTGCGCGAGACAAAATTCCTGCATTGAGCCAATGCCTGTGGATGGGAATAGACATCCCTTATTTCCCGGTGATCTGTTCCCGGAAATACAACCAGGCAGTGTATTATTGGAATTTCAATTGCACCTGTGACATGAAGTTTTGTATGAATCATCAAATCATTAACTTCACTGACAATACCGCCCAAAGTATTTTCAACAGGAACTATTCCATAATCGTATTTGCCACTTTCAACACCTTCAAAAACCTGTGCAAATTCATTACATGGAATCGGCACCAAATCATCATTCCAGTGTTTTGCAGCGGCTTCGCTGTATGCTCCGTGTTCTCCCTGAAAAGCAATCATTTTCAGATTTTTATTCTTTATCATTTCCCCTTCGGCTACTATTTCCCTGTAAACCCTCTGTAAAAATTCCTGCTCAGTAAGTATTCTTGAATTTCTAAATATATCTTCCGAAGGATTGTTGATCACGGCAGAAAAATAATCTTCAGTATTCAGATTCTTTGAAATCACTATCTGTTCCATTCTCTGATTTATAAGGTCAATTATCTTCCCATCTATTATTTTAATCTTGTTTATTATCTTATCGTTTTCCATAATCCATCTCACCTCTTTCATTTTGTTAAAGAATTTCTTTAACAGCCTTATGCAAATTTCTCGCCTTCAGCATAATCTTCCGGAATTCTTCAGGCGTAAACTGCTGTTCTGAGTCACTTTTTGCAACCGGGGGATTGTTATGAACTTCAACTATCAATCCATCTGCTCCGGCGGCTACAGCAGCATATATCATAGATTCTATCAGATGTTTTCTTCCCGTTCCGTGAGAGGGGTCAATAAAAATCGGCAGATGAGTCTCAGCTTTAACTGCCGGAATCATGCTCAAATCCAATGTATTTCTGGTATAAGTTTCAAAAGTCCTGATTCCCCTTTCACAAAGGATTACATTTGGATTCCCTTCTGCCAGAATATACTCAGCACAGTTCAACCATTCAGCAAGAGTGGAATACATACCCCTTTTAAGAAGAACTGGTTTATTCACCCTGCCGACTTCTTTTAAAAGTGAGAAATTCTGCATATTCCTGGCACCGATCTGTATGATATCCGCGTATTCGCATATCCAGGAAACATCTCTGGTATCAACCACCTCAGTTACTATTGGCAGTCCCGTTTTCTGCTTTGCCTTCTCAAGTATCTTCAATCCTTTTAAACCCAATCCCTGAAATGCATATGTTGAAGTACGTGGTTTAAAAGCTCCACCTCTTAACATATCTGCTCCGGCATTTTTTACTCCGATGGCAGTTTCTACGGTTTGAGACTCATTTTCAACAGAACAGGGGCCGGCTATAACAGTAAGTTCTTCACCGATACTCAAGTCTCCTACCTTTATTACAGTTTTGGAATCTTCCGATTTCTTTTTAACAAGTTTCAGGTTTTTCATATGTACACCTTTCTTATTTTTTGATTTAATTAAACAAAACGCGAGTAAGAAAAAAGAATGAATACAATAAGGGAATTTAGAATTCTAATATTACGTTTTATCATTCAGTTTCCGAATTATAACACAACAATTTAAAAATAAAATTCATCTTTATACTTTTTAATAAAATAACCGAATAACAGAAATGGAAAGTGGTTAAAATCGAATCATACAGGAATTATGAGAAAGAAACAGATAGAAGGTGATAATTGCCTTTAATCAACTGTAAAGCAATTTATACTTTTCATGTATGGTATAATAAACTGGTAAAAATGGAACATTTTTAGTAGATAAAAGGAGGGAAACAAATTTATGTCCAAGAAGTGGGTTTATTTTTTTGGAAAGAGTAAATCCGAAGGCGATTCTTCGATGAAAGAAGTCCTCGGTGGTAAGGGAGCAAACCTTGCTGAAATGATTAATATAGGAATTCCTGTTCCTCCAGGTTACACAATCTCCACTGAAGTTTGTAAATATTTCTACGACAACGGAGAAAACTATCCGGAAGAACTTACAGAACAGGTAGCAACAGCTATGAAAGATCTGGAAGCAGATACAGGAAAGAAATTCGGCGATGACAAAGATCCGTTACTGGTTTCAGTAAGATCAGGTGCTGCAGTATCCATGCCTGGTATGATGGACACAATATTGAACCTTGGTCTTAACGACGATACAGTTGAAGCACTCGCAAAAGGTTCTGGAAACGAAAGATTTGCTTATGACTCTTACAGAAGATTCATGCAGATGTTCGGAGACGTTGTTCTCGAAATCCCACATCACGATTTTGAAGTAGCTCTCGATACAGTAAAGAAAGAAAAAGGCGTTAAGCAGGATACAGATCTTGACACAGCAGATATAAAAAGAGTTGTTGACCTTTACAAAGAAGTATACAAAAAACACGGGAAATCATTCCCACAGGATCCTGAGAAACAGTTATGGGCTTCCATCGGTGCGGTTATTGGCAGTTGGATGAATGACAGAGCTATCACTTACAGAAAGCTCAACAATATCCCAGAAGGTTCCCTTCTCGGAACTGCTGTTAACGTAGTTGCAATGGCATACGGTAACATGGGTGACGACAGTGGTACCGGTGTTGCGTTCACAAGAAACCCATCCACCGGTGAAGATCATTATTATGGCGAATACCTTACCAACGCACAGGGAGAAGATGTTGTTGCAGGTATCAGGACTCCGTTGCCTCTCGAAAAAATGGGGGAATCCTGGCCGGTAGTTTACAAAGAATTACTTTCAGTTTTCGATAAACTCGAAGCACATTACAAAGATATGCAGGATGTAGAATTCACAATAGAAAAAGGAAAACTCTACCTCCTTCAGACAAGAAACGCAAAGAGAACTGCAGCTGCAGCAGTTAAAACAGCTGTTGATATGGTAGCCGAAGGAATAATTGATAAAAAGACTGCTCTTCTCAGAGTATCTCCTGAACAGATCGAAAATCTTTTACACCCTTCTTTTGACCTTGAAGAAAAGAAAAACGCCACAGTTATCACAAAAGCTCTCCCTGCGTCTCCTGGTGCTGCATCCGGTAAAGCGGTATTCGATTCCAAAGAAGCAGAAGTATGGGCCGGAAGAGGCGAAAAAGTCATACTCGTACGTATGGAAACTTCTCCTGAAGATATCGGAGGTATGGCTGCCGCTGAAGGTATACTTACAGCGCGTGGCGGTATGACATCCCACGCTGCAGTTGTTGCACGTGGTATGGGAGAACCAGCTGTTGTTGGTGCAGAAGAAATCGAAGTAAGCGAATCCGCAAAACAGTTCAAAGTCGGAGACGTTGTTGTAAAAGAAGGAGACTGGATCTCCGTAGACGGTAGCACCGGTGAAGTTATGCTCGGTAACATAAAAACAATCAAACCAGAAGGACTCACAGGAGACATCGCTACGGTTCTCGGATGGGCAGATGAATTCAGAAAACTCGGCATCAGAACCAATGCCGATATCCCAAGAGACGCTAAAGTTGCAATGGAATTCGGAGCAGAAGGAATCGGACTCTGCAGAACAGAACACATGTTCTTCGAAGCAGACAGAATCCCAATAGTAAGAAGAATGATTGTTGCAAGAAAACTCGAAGACAGACAGAAAGCTCTGGACGAACTCGAACCTATCCAGAAAGGAGATTTCTACGGAATCCTCAAAGAAATGGATGGCAAAGGTGTTACAATCAGATTCATCGACCCTCCTCTTCACGAATTCCTTCCTCATGAAGAAGATGCACAGAAACGTGTTGCAGGTGAATTGAACATGTCCATGGAAGAACTTCACGCTGTAATCGAAGAACTCAGTGAATTCAACCCCATGCTCGGACATCGTGGTGTAAGGCTTACCGTAACATACCCCGAAATCGCAGTTATGCAGACAAGAGCAATCATCAGTGCGGCAATCGATCTTAAAAAAGAAGGCCTCGACCCTAAGCCTGAAATCATGATTCCTCTCGTAGGTATGAAAAACGAACTCAAAATGCTCGAAAACATAGTAAGAACAGAAGCCGACAAACTCATAGCAGAATCCGGTATAGAACTCAATTACATGGTAGGTACCATGATAGAAGTTCCACGTGGTGCGCTCACTGCCGATGAAATTGCAGAATACGCAGAATTCTTCTCATTCGGAACAAATGACCTGACACAGATGACATATGGATTCAGTAGAGATGATGCAGGAAAATTCATAGCTGATTATCTCGAAAAAGGTGTTCTCGAAGCAGATCCATTCAAGAAACTCGACAGAGACGGAGTTGGCCAGTTAGTCAGAATGGCTGCAGAAAAGGGTAGAAGCGTTAAACCTGATCTCAAACTCGGAATATGTGGTGAACATGGCGGAGAACCTTCCTCAATCGAATTCTGCCATCTCGTAGGACTCAACTACGTAAGTTGTTCCCCTTACAGAGTACCTGTTGCAAGACTTGCAGCAGCTCATGCAGCAATCAACAACGGATAATTAATTCTTTAAATACAAGCGGCCTTCGGGCCGTTTTTTTTGTAAAAAAACTCAGATTTACACTTTTTACATTATTTTTTTACATACCAAACAAACTATGAAAAAAAAAATCCCCTTATTAAAATATACAGCTCTTAATTCCGCCTTTTTTCTACAAAACTACATATGAATACACTTCACAAAATCAAAAATCCACAGAATATCCGAGATTTCAAAAAGCTTGAAAAGAATTCATTCTATAATCGCCGATAATTAGGCAAAATGGCCATTACTTCCATTTTTAGATGACAAGTAAAAATAAATACGTTTTTTATATATATTACAGTTTCAATCTGTTTTCATTATTATAATATTTATATTTATAATATTATGTTTAATTTGTTTTTAATTGAACTTGTTTGTTAAGGATTCATCTCATAACTACATACTATTACACATATGAAAGATTTATTTATTTAATACAAATTGACTTTTAAATATATTTGATTTATAATAAAATAAATTAACATTCCTTACTATTTTCAATATACCAAGATTTTTTATCAGCAGCAAATTTATCATAATAACTTTAAATTAATATTCTACATGTCTCACGATTTTTGTCGATGTTCTTTTTCGCTGTAATTTTCAAATATTCTAACCAAAGGAAGTATTTCCAATGGGAAAAAATAAGAGGTGAAGTATTTATGAAAAAGTTTTTTAAAATTCTGTTTTTGGTGATTATTTTTTGTCTTCTGTCAACAGTTTTCTTTTGCGGAGAAAGCGAATTACCGAATTTACAGATGCCCGTAGTGGTTACACCTTGTGGACAGAGTCCTGGTGCCCTTATGTTCCGTTTGGTATGTATGAGAAGCAAAATAACCTGTAAAGAAATCCCACTACTTAATTCCGAAGAATTAAAAAACGGCGGGTATAAAACATTAGTTATCATTACAGGTACAAGTGGAAAAGGAATGGGTGCTGCTGGTATAGATATAAATCAGGAAATCAAAAGAGTTAAGGAATTGATTTCCACAGCAAAAGAACTCGGAATAAAAATAATAGGTGCCCATATTGAAGGAATGGCAAGAAGGGTTGACAGTATGGATGCCGCTTCGATTGAAAGTGTAATGCCAGAATCTGATTTGATTTTAGTCATCGAAGACAGTAACAGCGATGGATATTTCACTAAATTATCCGACGAAACGGGAATTCCTGCTTTAATAGCAAAGGATTCTATGGGTGTCGGAAATGCGCTCAAACCTCTTTTCGAATAAGACACAAAAATAATTTTTAACGGGGAGGTAGTCGATGTATTTTTATGCTGGGTTAGTTCTGGTTTTAATGGTAATTGCATTCATAGTAGGAAAAAAGCTTAAGTTAAGTGTTGAGTTGTGTATGCTTTGCGCAGCACTTACCGGGTCAGTAGTATACCTGATAAGTGATGGTGAATTCCCTTTAAGGCATATAGTCGAAGGCTCATTTACTTATCTGGATGTTGTGCTTATATTTATCACCGCAACGTTCTTCATGAATTTATTAAAAGAATCTGGTGGAATCGCATATTTAGTCAGAAAAATAGTAGTTTCGTTCCATAAAAGACGCAATGTATGTTTGTTACTGCTCACTTTTGTTTTACTTATTCCAGGTGCACTGACCGGTGCGGGAGCTGCAACAGTTTTAACAGTCGGCACTCTGGTTGGTACCGTATTAATGTATATGGGCATCAACAAAGAAAAAACAGCTGCGATAATATTCATATGTGCAGCCATGAGTGCGGCCGCTCCGCCTATAAACCTTTGGGCGATGATGGCAGCGGCGGGTTCAAATATGCCCTACGTAGGTTTTTTCCTACCATTACTGGTTCTCACCGTAACTGGCGCGTTGTTTGCGATGTTCTTCCTGGGAAGAAAAGGAACTCCAATTGATATCAACAAAGCTTTAAAAGAGTTACCTGTACCTCCCGAAAAGATGAACGGTTTCCGTGTAGGCGTTCCATTTTTAGTACTCTTTGCCCTGATATTAGCCAGCAGAATATGGCCATTCCAAATGCCTATAATAGGTTTACCACTTATGTTCATACTGGCTTCATTGAGTGCAATTATACTGAGTCCTAAAAAATTAAAAATACTGGATATAGCAACACACACTGTCAAGTCACTTATACCGCTCATAGGAATGATGATAGTAGTTGGAATTCTGATTCAGATAATGGCTTTAACAGGTGCCAGAGGACTTATCTCTCTTGGTGTTGTAACCCTGCCTGTCATAGTACTATATTTTACCTTGTTTATAATCCTTCCTGTTTCAGAGGGACTGTTGCAATACGCAGTCGCACCACTTCTGGGAGTCCCTTTGATACTCCTGTTCAACATGAAGGGATTGAACCCGATAATAGCGCTGTCAGCGATGGCTGTTATGTGGCCGGTAGGAGATATTTTACCACCTACGGCTGTAGTCGGAAGGGCAGTTGTAATGGAATTAAATTACAAAGGAAATTATTATAAGGGCTTTTTAAAGACAAGTTTGATCCCCATGCTTTTTATCCTTTTACTGGCAACTTTATTCATAGTGTTCAGCAATCAGCTTTCTTTTCTCGTTGCAGGATAGAAAGACACGGAAATTTCTTCAACATAATTTTAAATGTAGATGAAAGGGGATAAAAATGGATTTTATAAATTCAATTGTGAATATTTGTTATTACCTTCTCAGTGCTTTTGTAGCATTCGTACTTCTGCGGAACATATTTAAATCTAAAAAAGCACAGGAAATAGTTTTATACAGTGTGATGCTGATACCATTCGTTCTCAGAGTATTGCACATAAAATAAGGAGGCGGTTTATATGTCGGAAAAAGCTTTAAGTGGTTTTAGAATTACCGTTCTCTTGATTATATCGGCAATTATGATTGCCACTGGTATTGAATTCTATAATCACAGAAATTTCAAAGAGGGAACGGTCGCAGGTCCTTCAGTTACATCGGTTAAAAAGCTGAGTGACTATTCTTCGATAATGAAAGGATCGGTTAATGACACAAATGTCTACATAATAGACAGCGGAAAACCAGGTGGTACAGCGTTGATACTTGGTGGCACACATCCGGAAGAACCATCCGCAAATCTCGCTGCAGAACTGATAATGGGAAATGTGAAAATTGATTCGGGAAAAATTATGATAGTGCTACGCTCAAATAAAAGTGCTTCTCTTGTCACAAGACCCGGAGATGCATATCCGCTCTACTACAACATAAAAACCGATTGGGGAAGCAAGAAATACAGAATGGGCGACAGATGGTCAAGTCCACTTGATTCTTGGCCCGACCCGGAAGTATATGTTAACTATCCAAGCGGTCAGCTTCTTGCATATATGGACATTAGAAATTTTAACAGAACATGGCCTGGAAGGCTTGATGGGTTGATAACCGAAAAGACAAGTGCTGCTTTTATCGAATTGATAAAAAAGGAAAATGTGGATATATTCATAGATTACCACGAAGCTGAACTTGAATACCCGGTTATCAGCACTATAGTAGCTCATCAAAAAGGATCTGATATAGCAGCTATGTCTTCTATGATGCTTACCGCAACAGAATTTAAAATCGGAATGGAATTTTCACCACCATCGTTGCATGGACTTTCACACAGAGAAGTCGGGGATTTCAGCGATGCAGTTTCCCTGCTCTTTGAAACTCCTGAACCATTCTTGGACAGGGTAAGGGGAAAGACAAACGAAGCTCTTTTACTTGAAGGAAAGGATGAATTCGTAATGCGAGCAGGAGAAGCAGGTTTGCTTTATGAGCAAATAGATGAAAATGGCTGGCATATCGACACAAGGGTGGCAAGACAAGTAGCAAGTACACAAATGGTACTGGATACATGGTCAGATTTCAATCCGGATAAAGAAGTAAGGATGACATCATTGCCCACATACTCCGAAATAAGAGAGAATGGCGTAGGATCTTATTTATTAAATCCTTCGGATTATGACAAGAACTTGATCTATTACGAATAATATTCTTCGATGAATAATATTCTTTCGATCACAATTACAGATCGAAAAAAATCAAAAAGGGGGAAGAATTAATGAGCAAGAAAAGTTTTTTCAGGACACTCTCAGTTTTTGTAATTTTACTTTCCTTCCAAATTGCAGCTTTTGCATGTACCGATATTATGGTAGCAAAAGGCGCATCCGTTGACGGATCAGTTATCACTTCTCAGACATGTGATGGCAGATATGACTCAAGACTCACTGTTATTCCAGCAGCAGATCACGCCGAGGGAGAAATGGTTCCTATTTACGAATGGGGAGTTTATGCAGACAGAAAAGAACTGGTTAAACTCGGAGAAATCCCACAGGTTCCTCACACAAACCAGTACTTCAGCATAGCATATCCTTTTGCCAATGAACATCAGCTTATAATCGGCGAAACAACTTTGGGTGGAGCAAGAGAAACCACAAACAGTGATGCTGCAATAATGACAATCGAAGCATTAAGTGCTCTTGCCTTACAGCGTACAGACAATGCAAGAGATGCAGTTCTACTCATGGGAGAACTTGCAGTTAAATACGGATACAGAACTTCTTGCTATCTTGGTGAATGTCTTACAGTTTCAGACCCCAATGAAGTATGGATTTTCGAAGTATTCGGAGTAGGACCTTTATGGTCACCAGAAGATGGAACCCCCGGTGCCGCATGGGCAGCACAGAGAGTTCCTGACAATCATGTAACCTGTGTACCTAATTTTAGCAGAATTCACGAAATTAATCCAGAAGACACCGAAAACTTCCTCGTATGTGAAAACTACATTGATACTGCAGTAGAATTGGGATTGTATGACCCTGATTCAGGGGAAGAATTCTATTGGAACTGGACATACGGCGCAAGAAAAGGAAAGACTAACTCCAGACTCTGGAGAGCTTACAGCCTTCTCAAACCTTCTGTTGAATGGAGCTGGGATAACATGGACGATTATCCTTTCTCAATTGAACCAGATGAAAAAGTATCCGTATTTGATGTAATAAACATGTTCAGAGATGTAATGGAAGGCACACCTTATTCCGCAGAAGACAACGAAAACTGGTATTACGAAAACAACAACGGCGAAAAGGTAAAAAGCCCTCTGGCAACACCACAGGCTCCTTCAAACTGGAGAAATCTCATAGGAGTACCCTATATGAGAAACATAGGTGTTACACAGTGTTCTTACTACTTCGTATCACAGGCCAGAAGCTGGCTGCCTAACGAAATAGGCGGAGTATGCTGGTTTGGAATAGACAACCCACAAAAAGGTGTATTCATTCCTGTTTACGTAAGTAACACAGGTTTACCAGAGAGCTGGGTTAACGTTAACAGAGATGTTGTTGACAGATCCTGTTCATATTGGGCATTTGATTTAGTGGATAAATTGTCAAACAACAAATATCAGTTACTGTGGCCAAAAGTTAAAGAATTCAGAGACGAATTCCATGCTCCTATTTTCAACGGACAGGATTCTGTTGAAGCTGCAGCACTTGCTCTTTACGAACTCAACCCAAGACTTGGTGTTGAATATTTAACAAACTATACCAACGGTTTATTGCTTGAAGCAGAGAAAAAATATTACGATTTCTCCGAAGTACTTCTCTATTCAGCTTTAGATTAATACCGTTCCCTTTAATTATAATTGGAGAACAATTATCCATTTCGGGGCCTCTAAAGAGGTCCCATTTTTATTTTTAATATGGTAATATAATAGTATCAAATAAAAACTAAGTAATCGGAGGTATGAAATATAGAAAACATAAGAAAAAGAATAGAAGATGGATTTAATATTTTCGATTATCTTGATACTTTAAAACACGCGGCATATATAGTTGATAGAAACAGAAAAATAGTTTTCTGGAATAAAGAAGCCGAAATCATAACCGGATATTCCCGCGCAGAAGTAGTTGGACACAGTTGCATGGACAACATATTGAGCCATGAGGATAATTACGGAATAAATCTTTGCAAAACAGAGTTGTGCCCGCTTTTCAGAAGTATGAAAAGCAACAGGATTGAATCCATTCCCTTTCATGTAAACGGTTTAAATAAAAAACTGAAAAAAAGAACCAATTACGATATTTTTGCCCTTCCTCTTAATATAAACGGTAAAAATATGGGTGCAATTGAATTCTTCTCATATGCAGAAAATATTGTTGAACAGAACAGAGCTTTGAGTGTTCAGAATTCTCTCTTCCCAAAAGAGCTTCCTCGGGGAGTTGAACTGTTTTTTCATCCATCCAATCTGGTTGGCGGAGATATGGTTTTTATAAAAGATGAATGGATAATTTTATTCGATGTCAGTGGTCATGGGATTTCATCAGCCCTTATATGCAGCGGTATACTTGCCATTTTAAATCAGATAGTCAGCCCTGATTTAAAAATAGAAGATTTGGGAGATATTCTTGAGGAAAAATATTCATTTTTCAACGAATCGGAAATTTATTTTACCTGTCTTGCCGTTAAAAGGGATGGGAATCTTCTGAATGTAATTTCATTCGGTCATCCAGCACCTTTGCTTTCAAAAAACAATGATTTTTCCTTCATAGAAATGGCAAACGATTTCCCGATTGGCTGGGGTCTTGAAAAACACATACGACTGACCACAGAAATAAATATCGGTGATGAGGATTTTTTGATAATCTACACAGATGGTTTTACTGAAACAAAAACAAAGTCCGGATTCATAGGAGAAAAAGGCATGCTAGAAATTTTCGGTAAAACACATTCACTAAAAAAAGCCTTTATAACAAGCCAGGAAATGAATATTTCCCTGTTCCAGGAAGATGATATAACTTTACTTAAAATTATGCCTGTTTAGTTTTATTTGTTGATGAGATAATTATTAAAACCATCAGAATACGAAACATCAGTTGCATCTTTCATGATCATGAATTCAAAATCCCATCGTTCAGATTTTTCCGTAATGTATTCAATTGGCGAAACCAGGAGTGTTTCAAACAAACACTTTGCCTTCAGTGCTTCGTTTGCAATAGACACCATGGAATAAAAATCCGATTCGACTATCTTTCCATCGACGGGACTTACTATCTTCTCAGCTTTTCTGATGACACTTCCACTTGGCACATAAAGAAGCCTCATGGTATCTTCCGAATATGTAAGTTCTTTTGTTGGTTGAAGTATTGGGATTGTCCAGTCTGAAGAATTGAATTTCGGGCCAAAAACCATGAAATCTTCGTTAAACTGTATGTACCCTGAAATATTCCTGTATTTATTTTCTATATACAAATTCACACTGTCCATTGCAAAATAAGGAACTAAATCTTTAGCATAAATACTAACTTCATCATTCAGCTCAATTTTATCTTCATCAATATAAACGTATGAATATCCAGTTTTTTCAAAAAATTCCTCTTCTGGAATATCGGCTTTTTCAACTGGAATAACCGTCGGATCAAAAACTCCTCCAGTTTTTTTAGCTAAACTCATCAATTGAGTTATAAAATTAAAAGTTTCCGGATCTTTATTTTTATACAGGATTCTTGTTTCATTTAAAGTGTCGATTGGAGAATTTTCAGAATAATAATATCTGTCCATAACACGTGAAAATTCTGAATAAGCCTGTTCACCCGCAATTTCATTTTCTCCGTCCACATTAAGAACTATTTTAACTTCGCTTTCGTTTAAAACTCGGGTATCTATGAAATAATCCACGGAATTCGTCAATGTGAAGACTATAACTACAATAAACAAACCTGCTATTATAGAATATGTGAAAGCCCAGGACAGTTTTGACATCCTTCTTTTTTTATTCAGATCACCCAGGTTTCTTTCCCTATTTTCATTCATAACAGATCCTCCATCATACTATTCTCAAGAAATCAGGCCGGAATAATCCGGCCTTTCAAATCAATAGAAATTATATCAGATTTTTGTTTTAAATTTATTTAATGTCCTAGCGCTTTCGGGTCAAAAGCATCCCTTACAGCATCACCAAGCAAGTTGAATCCAAGAATCGCAAAGAATAAAAACACACCCGGTAACAGTAACCATGGATTTTCCTGCAAAACGTTCAAATCCATAGCCTGAGAAAGCAGTAATCCCCAACTTGCATCCGGTTCTTTGATACCGAATCCAAGGAATGAAAGGCTTGCCTCTCCAAGTATGTAACCTGGAATTGAAAGTGAACCGGCAACTATGATATACGTAGTGGTATTGGGAATTATGTGTTTCCAGATAATCCTGCCGGAAGGATATCCCATGGCACGGGCAGCTTCGACATATTCGCGCTGTTTTAATGAAAGCACCATACCTCTCAACACCCTGGACATACCGGGCCAAGAAATGAAAGATAGTATGACGATTATCATCAGATACAAAGTGGTTGAAGGCAGCTCTTCGGGTAAAATAGCTCTCAATGACAACAGGAGATACAGTCCGGGAACCGCCATGAGAATTTCACAAATTCTCATTATCAGTTCATCACGCCATCCTCCAAAATACCCGGCAATTCCACCGAAGAACATCGCAAGTGTAAAAGAAACTGCTATTCCAAGGAACCCTACTGAGAGTGAAACCCTGGAACCGAAGAGTATCCTGCTCCATAAATCCCTGCCAAACCTGTCAGCACCGAATATGTAGAATGATGCGGGATCTTCAACACCGTATAGATGTATATCGGAAGGTATGAAACCAAGTAACTTGTATTCCCAGGATTTAACAAACCACTTAATCTTAAACAGCTTAAAATCAAAACTGTTTATCGATTTAACTTTTATTGAATCTTTTTCACCGTTTTCGTAAACCAGATTCAATTCCGTTATTCTCTTTGAAAGTTTGATTTCTTTCAATTCACCGATTCTCTTAAGCTTGAAAGAATAAACCGGATTGGACAAATATTTCTCAAGTTCTTCTTTATCGGTAATGGATTGTGTCAAACCCTCACCAGAAAAAATATTCTCATCTTTCAAAGGTATCAATTCTGCTTTTTCTTTTGATGATTTCAATTTTAATTCTTTCTTTTCCCCGATAGCATATTCAGTTACAGAAATCACGGGGTTGATGCTTTTAAGTCCATTATCTCCTAAAGTCAACTCGACATTGTTGTCATCATCGTCAATAAAGTTAATCTTCTCTATAACCGATGCATCGTGATATGTCTTTCTGAAAGTAATCGGATCTCTTTCACCCACTATAGGCAGAACATATGCCGCAACGCTCTCACCTTTATATTCGTGATAGACTTTTGTAGGTGGAGAGAATGTATTCTGGTTTTTTAAAGCATATGGATCTGAAGGTGCAAAAAAATCCGCAAAAATAGCCAGTATATAAAAAATTGCCAGAACTACAAGGGCTACTCTACCAAGCCTGTGACGCCTGAATGCCCTCCAGATCAACCTGCCTCTACTCATATACTGAACTTCAAAACTATTATCCAGATTGTTTGCATCAACTTTTTTCTCTTCTGGTTTCTTTTTATTTTTACCAAACATATTCACAACCACCTTAACGATATCTTAGCCTTATTCTGGGGTCAACAGCCGCCAGCAACAAGTCTGCTATAAGGTTTCCGATTATAAGCATCAGAGATGACAGCAATAATGAAGCCATTACCAGGAATATATCCTGTGCGGTCAACGCTTCTATTATAAGTTTTCCCATTCCAGGCCAGTTGAAAACCCTTTCTGTTATAACTGCCCCACCCAAAAGGCCAGAAAGAACAAATCCAAACATAGTAACAATTGGATTTATCGCATTCCTTAGAGCATGCTTGAATACAACGACCTTTCTCGGCATACCTTTTGCCCTGGCAAATTCAACATAATCATAAGACAACTGGTCGAGAAACTGCCCTCTCATCTGTCTCATTATTCCCGCCATTCCCGAGAAACCAAGCGTTATAGCCGGGCCGATAACGTGTTTCAGATAATCACCTATCTGCCCCCAGAAACCGAGATCCGCATGGTTCAGAGACGTCATACCACCAATCGGGAACCATCCGGTTTTTGCCGCCATATACAGAAACAGCAATCCGAAGAAAAAATTGGGTATCGAAAGCCCAATAAAGGCAAATACGGAAGCAATCTGATCACCTGCACGGTACTGGCGCAATGCAGCATAAATCCCGAGTGGTATACCTATTCCCCAGCTTATTATGAGAGTGGAAAAACTCAGCAATAAAGTGGAATTGAGTCTTTGCCATATCAGATTGAATACCGGCTGATGGTACTGGAATGATAAACCCCAGTTTCCCTTCAACACCTGAAAAAGCCAGTTGAAATATTGAGTTATTATTGGTTTGTTGAAACCGAATTCTTCAACCATCATATCTATTCTTTCTTTACTGAAAGCGGGATTCATCCTGAATTGATCCAGAAAATCTCCTGGTGCAGCTTGAATAATTATGAAAGAAAGTATTGAAACTCCTAATAAAACCGGTATGGCGAGTATCAACCTTCTTAAAATATATTTAAGCAATTTTAAATTACCTCCGTGTTAAATATACCCCGGAGAAATAAAATTCTCCGGGATTAAACATTAAAAACGTGCTATTATTTGGAAATTCCCCATTCATTCCAACCCCAGCTTGCAAAACCACCGATTTCGATGTTCTTGAGTTCTGCTTTATACCCATAAAGCCTGAGTGTCTGAACTGTGTATATCAAAGGAAGATTTTCTGCTGAGAGTTTCTGATATTCGCTGAAGAGATTCCATCTTGCTTCAGGATCCATTTCTTTGGACTGTGCTCTGAAAATCTGGTCGATTTTCCATTCGAAATAAGGAATTGTGTATTCGTCTTTATTTACAAATTCTTTTAATGAAGGACTGTAATTCCAGAAATGAAGCCCACCGTCTATTCTTTCTATATTTGATCCGCTGTGTGGGTCTGCTCCACCTGTAAGACCCATGATCATCGTTTCCCAGTCGCCTGTTGCCATGAGTTTCTGTACGAGTGTGTTGAAGTCTATAGGTGTGAAATGCACAGTCATACCAACTTTTTCGAGGGAATCCTTAAGAAGGTTACATGCCTGTTCCCTGGTCTGGTTTCCTGCATTTGTTGTGAGTTTGAATTCAACGAGATTACCGTACTGGTCATGAAGTTTGCCTTCTGCATCCCATGTGAATCCGCCTTTTTCGAGTTCTTCTTTGGCGAAATCGTAAGAATGTTCGTATGTGTAATTTTCTTCAATTTCAGGATCGTAGAAAGAAGAAGCTGGGCTTATTGGGCTCCAATGAGGCATTGCAAGACCACCATAAATAACATCGATCATTGTGTCTCTGTCCATAGCATGGGAAACAGCTCTTCTGAAATGGACATTTTTATACCAGGAATTCTGTACAGGATTTGTTGAAGTCATATTCATACAGAAGAACAATGTACCGGTATTAGGACCGTATGCATTTACAACCCAGTTCTTTTCGGCTTCCATTTCTTTCAAACTTGGATAGTCAGGAGCAGAAATTGCGAGAAAATCTGTTTCTCCGGTTTCGAATTTAAGTCTCATCGTTGTCTGGTCTCCACAAATTATCCATGTGAATTCATCAAAGTAAGGAAGTCTGTTTCCAGCTTTGTCGAATCTATGATAATAAGGATTTCTTACCATTACAACTCTCTGTTCAGGAAGGTATTCGTTTATAAGGAAAGGACCATTTCCTACGAGATCATCCACATCGGCTACTGTCCATCTCTGGCTTATTGTGCCGTCTGCTGCTGATTCAGCAAGCTTGTGCTTAGGAAGAATTTTTACAGAACCGATTGTTCTGAGTCCAGGAGCGAATGGCTGTGGATAATAAATCTTGAATCCATTATCACCAACGAGTTCGATTTTAGGAACGTTTCCGTCGGAATCCTTAAGAACGTCTATTGTATTACCAGTTATGAGGTTAGGAACAAGCCATACGTTGTTGAAAGACCAGTATACGTCTTCAACTGTAAGAGGCTCTCCGTCTGACCACTGAAGTCCTTCTCTGATATAGAATATCCAACCGTTTCCCTCTGGGGTAACTTCCCAGCTCTTTGCAAGGTCTCCGCCTCTGATAGCTGCATCTTTTGTAAAATCTAAAAGTCCTACGAACATTCTGTCAAGAATATCGTTGGAACTGTTTTCCTGAGCTTCACAAGGATTGAATGTTTTCGGTCCTCCGAGTGACCCGATATAAAATGTTCCACCTGGTGTACCAGTTACATCTTCAACGATATATTCCGGTGCGGCAAACAGCACGGAAGCGAGAAGACATAAAACCAACGTTAAAAGAATACTTTTTTTTCTCATTTAAGAACCTCCTGATTTGAGATTAGCCTCGAAGGGCAGTTTGTATTACGAATTACTTATCAAAAAGATGACATGCCACAAAATGTTCCGAAGAAACTTTATCAAAACTAGGATATTCCCTATCACATATATCCATTTTATATTTACATCTGGTTTTAAAGAAACAACCCGTGGGCCTGTTTATAGGACTTGGTACCTGACCTCCGATTAAATCTTTTCTGTCCCTTCGCTTCCGGGGATCCGGAATCGGTGAAGCCGCGAGCAATGCCTTTGAATAAGGATGCAACGGATTATCGAATATCTCATCTGAACTTCCCTTTTCTATAATCCTTCCGAGATACATTATCCCGACCTCGTCACTTATAAATCTGACAACAGAAAGGTCATGGCTTATGAATATATAACCTGCATCAAGTTCTTCCTGTATTTTGTTGAGAAGATTTATTATCTGAGCCTGTACCGATACGTCTAATGCCGATGTGGGTTCATCGAGTATTAAAATCGAGGGATTTACTGTTATTGCCCTTGCAATTGCTATTCTCTGCCTCTGCCCCCCCGAAAACTGATGAGAATACCTGTCAAGGTGATAAGCTTTGAGACCAACCAGAACCAGAAGCTCCTTAACTTTTTCAATTGCTTCGGCCTTAGATTTGCATATACCATGAAAAAGCAGTGGTTCCATCAAAGTCTGTCCAACTGTCATCTTAGGATTCAACGATGAAGTGGGATCCTGAAATACTATCTGCATACTCTTTCTGTAAGGCTTGAAATGTTTTTCCTTAATAGTGGTAACATCTTCTCCGTTTATTATTATTTTTCCATCGGTAGGTTCATGAAGTCTGAGTAACGCTCTGCCGGCAGTACTCTTTCCACAACCTGATTCACCAACAAGACCAAAAGTCTTTCTATGACCTACCTCAAAAGATATTCCATCGACTGCTTTTAAATGTGCAAGAGTTTTCTGAACAAAAAAACCGCCTTTTATCGGAAAGTATTTCTTTAAATTTTCAATTTTCAATAATGTGGTATTTTCCGCCATTATTTTTCACCACCATTGTTTTTATTCTGAATACTCTTATGTGGGTTGTAACATCTCAGGAAATGATCATTTGATATTTCCACCAATGGTGGTATCTCTTTAAGACATTTATCAATTTTTCTTGAGCATCTTGGAAGAAAAGGACATAAAGCCGGTGCATTAAGCATCGTAGGTGGCTGTCCCTGTATTGGTTCGAGTTTATCCTGTTTTATATCCATTCTTGGAATACAGCTTAAAAGAGCATGTGTGTAAGGATGCAACGGATTTTCAAATACAGTGAAAACATCGGAATACTCCATAGTTCTTCCGCCGTACATTATCATTACTTTATCTGCCATCTCGGCAATTACTGCAAGATCATGCGTTATGAAAATTACTCCGCTTTCAAATTCTTTCTGAAGATCTTTCATCAGTTCCAGAATCTGCGCCTGTACGGTAACATCAAGAGCAGTGGTAGGTTCATCGGCAATCAGTATTTCGGGGTTACACGAAATTCCTATGGCTATGACAACACGTTGTCTCTGTCCACCCGATAATTCGAAAGGATAGTTGTTAAGCCTTTCTTCAGGATTAGGAAGGCCAACCTTTCTCAACATTTCAACTGCAATCTCCACGGCTTTTTCTTCATCCACGCCCTGATGATAGCAAATGGTTTCAACCATCTGTTTTTTTATCGTCAGAATAGGATTCAAAGATGTCATAGGATCCTGGAATATAATACTTATATGATTACCACGGATTTTCGTAAAATTTTCTTCTTTAAGTTTCGCCAAATCAAGGTAACCATTTTCCTGTTTATTCTGAAATTCATTAGTTTTAAATAGTATTTTTCCTCCGGCAATCCTTCCGGGATGCTTGATCAGGCCAGTGATGGTTTTAACCGTGACACTTTTTCCCGAACCGGTTTCACCAACTATTCCCATTATTTCATTCTTCTTAAGAGTAAATGAAACTTCATCAACCGCTTTAACAGTTCCTTCAGCCTGCTCAAAATAGGTCCTTAGACCATCCACTATCAAAATAGGTTCCGACAAGAGAAACACCCCTATACAGTAATTTTTAAACAACAGAAATTTATCGAAAAATTATTCGAGTAAATTCACTATTAAATTTTTAGATTTTTGTTTTTTTGCACGTTTACTTTCTCGATTATAACAAAAAAAAGTTAAAAATGTAAATTTATAAATATTACTTTAGTCATTAAATATAAGTGAATATATATTTAATACTATTACCATTTGCTTCGATAGCACATCACAGCCTTCTCTATAAAAAAATAAATTAATTTGTACTTTTGTTGTATACATAAAGAATTCGACACATAAAAACCCTAATTGATAATTTAAAAGTTCATATTTTAAACATGTCAGAAATACCCCGAAAATTGATGAATTAATTAAAACAAAGCAGATAAACAGGAATATTTACAAAATACTTGGGATATTCGCCACATATGTGTTAAAATCACTTTTGAGACTAAAAAAGAAAGGAAGAATCGATAATATGAGCGATTTATCAAATTTTGAGAATTTAGGATTATCAAATAAAACTTTAGACGCATTAAGGATTAAAGGGTATGAAGAACCTACAGAAATTCAGGAAAAAGTTATACCTTTGTTGTTAAAAAATGAAACTGACGTAGTCGGCCAGGCGCAGACAGGTACGGGAAAAACAGCGGCATTTGGTTTACCTTTACTCGAACTGATCGACGACAGAAAAAGGGGAGTTAAGGCATTAATAGTTACCCCTACCAGGGAACTTGCCATTCAGGTTTCCGAAGAATTAAATTCCCTTAAAGGAGACAGACGCCTTAAGGTGTTGCCTGTTTATGGAGGCCAAGCAATAGTAAACCAGATTCACAGATTAAAAAGCGGAGTGGACATAGTTGTCGGTACACCCGGAAGGTTAATTGATCATCTCGAAAGAAGAACTATGAAATTGGATAATGTTTCTTATCTCGTTCTTGACGAGGCAGATGAAATGCTCAACATGGGTTTTGTCGAAGACATAGAAAAAATCCTGGATTTCACACCCTATGAAAAAAGGGTTTGTCTTTTTTCAGCAACTATGCCTCAAAGAATTCTGCAGATAGCTAAAAATTATATGAAAGATTATCAGATTGTCAAAGCTGCTACGCAGCAGTTGACTACTGATTTAACGGATCAGATTTATTTCGAAGTCAACGAAGGCGACAAACTTGAAGCTTTGTCAAGAATAGTAGATATAGAACCCGATTTTTACGGAATCGTTTTCTGCCGAACAAAACAGGAAGTTGATTATCTGTCTTTGAAATTACAGGAAAGAAGTTATGATTGTGAATGTCTTCATGGAGATGTATCGCAATTTCAACGCGAAAGGATAATGAGACAGTTTAAATCCAGAAGAATTAATATACTTGTAGCCACAGATGTTGCAGCAAGGGGTATTGACGTAAATGATCTGACACATGTAATCAATTATTCTCTTCCTCAGGATCCGGAATCCTACGTACACAGAATCGGAAGAACAGGAAGAGCTGGAAAAAAAGGAATAGCAATTACCTTTGTTACACCTCAGGAATACAGAAGGCTTATTTTCATCAAGAAAATCGCCAAAACGGATATCAGAAAAGGCAGAATACCTCAAATCAAGGAAATAATGGATCACAGAAGAGGACGTGTTCTGACTGATATACAGTCAATACTCGATTCAGAAGATTTCACAGATTTCGAAACTCTCGCAAATGACATATTGGAAGTATACGAACCAAAAGCAGCGGTAGCCGCATGCCTTAAATTCGCCTTGAAAGAAATACTTGATGAAAATCAGTATTCGGAGATCAGCGAAGTTTCTATGGAAACCAAAGGAAAGACAAGACTCTTTGTCGCTCAGGGAAGAAAAGATGGTATGACACCTAAGAAATTAGTAGAATTCATCATGAGTGAAATAAAGATTAAAAACAATTCCATAAAGGATATAAGCGTATTCGAGAATTTCTCCTTCCTGACAGTACCATTTGAGGAGGCCGAATTACTCATACAGATATTCGATAAAAAGGCTGGAAGAGGCAGAAGACCAATTATCGCAAAAGCAGAAAACAAAGGTGGTAAGTCACCGAGCAGACCACAGAATAAAAGAGGTAATCATAAACCCTCTCAAAAAACTTTTTATCAGCAAAACAAAAAATCCGGTCAGGGAAAACGATCTCACAGATAACTTATTAAAAAATATATTTAGCACAGAAATAAAAAGGAATACTTTAAAAGTATTCCTTTTTTATTTACCTTTATATATTTACATAAGAATATGTGTATCAGTTTTCGTCTATCAGATTTAACACATAATCTTTTTCGATGGGAATTTTTACGATATATTTTCCTATCGCATTTGAAACTGAATTGGCAACCGAAGCAGGAGCTGGTATAAGTGATGGTTCCCCAATGCCTTTGGCTCCAAAAGGACCGGCTGAAAAAGGAGCTTCAACAACTGATACTTTGAATATTTCAGGAGTATCCTGTATGGTCGGAATAGTTAAAGTGTTGAAATTATCCGAGATAATCTTTCCACTTTTATTTAATTTTATATTCTCAAAAAGTGCATAGCCCATTCCCTGAATGAAACCACCATGAACCTGCCCGTAAATTCCATCAATGTTTATGGCTTTTCCAACATCGTGTGATGCATAAACTTCTTTAACTTCAATTTCACCTGTCAGTGTATTTACCTCGCTAACCACAACATTCGTGGCAAAAGAATAGGTAACATAAGCTTCTCCAAAACCTTTTTCCGGATCCCAGTGCAGTTTAGGTGTCTGAAACCATCCCTTGGCAGTCATACCGACATTGTTCCTGTCACAAAGCTCTGCAGCTTCTTTAAAACTCAAACTTATATCTGAATTTTGTGACGAAAACGTCCCTTCGGTAAAATCAACTTCTGTTTCTGATATGTTCAACTCTGCTGCAAAAGCTGATTTCATCTTTCCAATCAATTCTGTACAGGCAATTTTAACTGCATTGCCACTGAAAATAGTGGTTCTGGAAGCCACTGTCGGGCCACTGTCGGGCATGTAGGAAGTATCCGGCTGATATACTTTTATAAAATCAATATCAACTCCAAATATCTCAGAAGCTATAAGTGCCATAACGGTTTTGGCACCTTGCCCCATTTCAGTTCCACCAATCCTGACACCCACGGTACCATCTTTGTACACCTGCACGAAAGCCCCACTGGCATCGAGATGCTGCCCCATAGCTCCCAAAGCTACTCCATAATGAATATGGGAAACTCCAATTCCCTTTTTATGAAATTTATTTTCAGAATTGAAAAGTTTTATTCTATTTTTAAGACTTTCCCAGTCACATATTATTTTAGTTTCCTGTAAAGTTGCTTTTGCTCCGACTTCCTCATTCAGAAAATGTCCTGTTGCAGTACTCAAACCTTTTTCAAGTGCGTTTATTTCCCTTATTTCAATGGGATCCATATCAAGTTTCTCAGCTATTCTGTCAACCATAGCTTCCATGGCAAAAAACACCTGAGGTGACCCGAAGCCGCGATATGCTCCACATGGCACTTTATTGGTATAAACACCATACACATCAACTGATACATTGGATATGTTGTACGCTCCCGCGGCATGAACGCTTGATCTCCATAAAACTATCGGAGAAAGAGTGCCATGCGCACCCATATCACCGTACGCTTCAACTTTCACGGCCCTGATTCGTCCAAAATCGGTAAATCCGACTTTATATTTCGATTTGATAGGATGCCTTTTGCTTGTAAGCTGAATATCTTCTTCTCTCGTGAGAACGAGTTTTGCCGGCCGGCCAAATTTTGCGGCAACCAGCGCCGCAGGAACTGCAAAATATGTAGGTACATCTTCTTTGCCGCCAAAAGCACCGCCAGTCTCTGTCTGTACCACTCGTACTTCGGATATGGGAATTCCGAGTACACGTGCCACACCATCCTGTACATAATAAGGGCATTGCATTGATCCGTATATGGTGAATATATTGTCGTAATCCTTTATTGCAATAACACCCTGTGTCTCAAGATACGCCTGTTCCTGATACCCTGCAAAAAACTCTCCCTCAAGAACATAATCACAATCTTCAAACATATTCACGGGATCAGTATTTCCCTTACGGACTTTATTGTGCGTTTTAACGTTTGAGTTCCCTCTTATTATCGATGTGTCTTTTATGGCACTTTCGAGCTCAAATACAGGATCGTATTCTTCATAATCAACGACAGCAAGCTTTACCGCTTTTTGAGCTGTTTCCCTGCTTTCAGCTGCTATAAATGCAATATAGTCACCGACATAAGTAATTTTATCACCGGGTTTAAGAAGTGCCGGATAATCTTGTATAACTTCACCCATTTCATTCTCTCCCGGAATATCGTCATGGGTAACAGCACCTATCACACCTTCAAGCCCAAGCGATTCTGAAAGATCCACACCTTTGTACAACCCGTGAGCAATGCCCGCAGTTACAATACCCACATAAAGCATCTTATCTTCAATAAGATCATCTATGTATCTTGATTCGCCACAAACTTTGAAGAATCCATCAACCCTCTTCACTTTTTTGCCTATAATGTTGTATTCATTTTTAGCACCAGACATTCTGATCACCCTTAAGATTTATTTAGAATCTCTCTTCGGAAATAACTCTTGCCAGAGTATCTTTAAACCCGAGCTGTATCAGTTGAAGTATTATGTTTATTTTCGCATCATCTTTTGCTTCAAAAATTATGACAATCTTTTTATATTTTATATTCAAAGGCTGAACATACAGTATCCTTTCGGTATTGGGGTTTGTGATCGCTATTAAATCCGCTTCACTGTATTCAATGTACCTTTTAATGGCATTCATGATATATTCATCAACATTTCCCGGAAGGGTTATGATTTTATCTTTTGTTTCAAATGCCATGTAAACATCGTATATTGAAAAATCTCTTTCAAGTATTTTTTTCAACCGGTTATAAAAATCCACAATCCCACTGCTCTTCTGCAGTTCTTTGTAAAGTGAATGTGCATTTTGAAAAGCTGCCATTATTTCCTCATACGACCTCGCTATTTTAGAAAAATCGTTGTTGAGTAGCAGAGAATTCAACGCAAGCCCTGACATCGAACATAGCATCGAAAGAAAGTCCTTATCCTTCTCCTCAAAACCGTACAATATAGCAACACCCAATACATAACCTTCTATGGATCTTATAACACTTGCAAAAACCCCACCATCATATTCTTTTACCGGATTGTTCTCAAAGAATATGGCAGAATTTCCAAAATCTTCATTGAAAGCTTCATACTCATTCGCTTTTTTTAAGTTGTATACATCCCAAACCGAAGAATATTTGGAAATAAGTGCATTTGATTCCCCGTTAAAGCTGGAATCCCACAACAGATTCCCCCAATTTTTCCTGGCAAAGATCTTTACATCTTCAAGCTGGAATACTTCTTTTACCATATCGCTCAACGCTATGGAAAATTCCATGGTAGAATTCCTTGAAAAAAGGTAACCCAGACCCTTATAAAAACTCAACAGCCTGAAATTTGATTTTTCTATGTCTTTCTTTTCAAGATCGGATTTTCCTTTCAGCAAATGATATTCAAGAATCTTTGACAGCACTCTGCTGAGGCTGTTTATTATTACTTTTTCCTCTTCGGTAATTGATTCAGCTCTGCCAATGATAATCGTATATTCCACTTTTTCATCGATAATTACGGGAATCGCGAAACATGCATTTATTTTTTTTAACTCTTCTTCACAATCCGAGAATATACTATGTGTCTCTAAGTTAACTGGAAATGAAAAATACAATGGTGTGGAATTGAGTTTATTCGTTTTAATATCGGCAATTTTTATGTTAAAACCATGATCATGTATCATCTTGAAATAATCGCCTTCATTTCTGAATAAGGCACTTGAAGACAACAATAATTCGCCAAAAGCATCGTTAAGTATAGAAAGAAGTTCTTCTGGTTCAAGAGGTTCCAGTAACGAACCTATAAATGTTTCTATACCCGTCATACTGTAAGTGAGTTTGGATATGGTTTCATCCTTGAGTTCACTTTTCGTATACATATAATGCATATCGAATATTTTTTTCAGCAATTCAATATCTTTATTTTCAATATTTCCATGATATAAAAAAATAACCTTATCTTCCAGATTCAGTTGTTCGTATCCAGAGAACTCTTTGTATATTTCTTCAGTAGTAAATCTGTATTTTTCCATCTTTACATTAAACGTCTCTTCAACCATCCACTCGTTATTTTCCTCATATGTAAAAACGCAAACATCCGTGAGGCCAATACTTTTGAGATAGTCAATGGTTTCGATGAATATCCTGGGTGTTCCGATATAAAGGATGAGATTTTTCAAACCCATCACTCCTTTCACGCACGCTCTAAAATACCCTTAGACATAGCATTCTGCGTGTCTATGATACCCTTTAAGTCTTCGTCAAGTATAATCCCGTCTTTTATTCTTATTTTTCCGTTTATTATAGATAAATCCACATTTTTCATATCACATAAAACAAGCGCACTCAAAGGATCAGATAACCCGCCTGCGAATTCCAATGTATTTAAGTCAAAAGCTATAAAATCCGCAGATTTCCCCACTTCTAAAGAACCTATGTAATCATCCATGCGTAACACCTGTGCACCACCAAGAGTTGCCATTTTAAGCACTTCCCGTGGAGTGATACTGTCGGCTCCCTTCAGCACTCTCTGCAATAAAAGTGCATTTCTGGTTTCCTGTAACATATTGCCGGTATCATTGCTAGCGCTGCCGTCAACGGCAAGTGAAAGCCTTATTTTTTCATGCTTCAGCATTTCAACAATTGGAGCTATTCCGGATCCAAGCCTCATGTTGGAAGTCGGGCAATGTGATACACCCACATTATTTTCCGCAAACCTCGCCCTTTCAGATTCATCAATATACACACAATGTGCAAACCAGGCTCTTGGATTTAACCATCCGAGTTTTTCCATATAATCTACCGGCTTCAAACCGAATTTTTCAATACAGTATTCATCTTCATCGGCAGTCTCCGCAAGATGTGTGTGAACCAGCAAATCATATTTCTCAGCCATCTCAAGAGTATCTTTCATAAGCTTTCCGGTAACGGAAAAAGGACTGCATGGAGCCAATGCTACCCTGTACATGGAATATCTGGAAGGATTGTGATATTTTTTCACAACCCGTTCGCATTCTTCCATTATCTTTTCTTCAGTCTGAACAACCGAATCGGGAGGTAATCCGCCATCTTTTCTGCTTAAAGACATACTTCCTCTGCAGGGATGAAACCTTACACCTGTTCTGAAAGCTGCTTCCATTTCCCTGTCAAAAAAATCATCAGAATTTTCCGGATACAGATAGAACATATCCGAAGTTGTAGTCACTCCTGTTTTCATCATTTCATATATCCCCACAGTAGCAGCAGAATATATGGCATCTGAATAGAGTAATTTCCATCTTTCATAAAGAAATACCAACCAATCAAACAGCTTCATGTTCTGAGCGCCTTTGACATTTCTGAACATAGATTGAAACAGGTGATGATGGGTGTTTACCATACCGGGAATTATTAATTTTCCTTCACAATTGATTTCTGAACATTCTTCTTCAGTTTCAAAAATATCCAACGTATCGATACGTTCTATTTTCCCATCCGAAACAAGAATATTCGCTTTTGTAAGTTCTCTGTCACTGGAATCAAAAGTTGCAAGATAATCAATGTTTTTAAATAAAGTTTTCAAATCCTCACTCCCCATTTAAAAGTAATAAGAAGTTGACCATTGAAAAATTATAGCATATTTTAACAGTTAATTAGTTTTGATGAGTATCAGCTTGATTTTTTATATTACTTCTGTTATAATACCTCGTTAATCTCGCACATTCGTTCGAATGCCTTTCGGTGCTTCTTTTTGAAGTGAGAGGTTATATTAAACGGATGGAGGAAACAACCAAAATTATGGAGGTGCACTACCAGTATGGCAATTATTTCTATGAAACAACTTCTGGAAGCCGGTGTTCATTTCGGTCACAGAACAATGAGATGGAATCCTAAGATGAAACCTTATATTTACACCGCAAGAAAAGGTGTTCATATCATGGATTTACAGAAAACTCTCAGACTTATCGAAGATGCTTACAACTTCGTTAAAGAAGAAGCTTCAAACGGTGCAAGAATAATGTTCGTAGGTACAAAAAGACAGGCAAGACAGTCTATAAAAGATGAAGCAGAAAGATGCGGAGCATATTACGTAAACAACAGATGGCTCGGTGGAATGCTCACTAATTTCAAAACTATTAAAAACAGAATCGCAAAAATGAAAGAACTGGAAGAAATGGAAGCAAACGGTGAATTTGACAAAATGCCAAAATCACAGCAGTCCATTTACCGCCACAGACTTGATAAACTTCAGAAAAACCTCGGTGGAGTAAGAGATATGAAAGACATCCCCGATCTCATCTGGATAGTTGACCCAAAGAAAGAAGAAAATGCAGTTGCAGAGGCAAATCTTCTTGGTATTCCCATAATAGCAACCGTTGATACCAACTGTGACCCTGATGTTATCGACTACATCATTCCAGGTAACGATGATGCTATCAGAGCAATCAAACTTCTCACAAACAAGATGGCAGAAGCATATATCGAAGGAAGAGAAGGTTACGTTGAAAAAGAAGCAGCTTCCGCTGAAGAAGCAAACGGAGCTGAAGATGCTGAAAAGGCATCCGAGGAAAAAACAGAAGGTGCAAAGTAAAGCGATTTCGTTGTTGAGATTTAACAGGAAATTTGAATTGTCTTTGAAAAAAGCAATTCAGATTATCGAATTAATTATACGATGTTTTATTTATGATAAGGAGACGGTTTTTTCCGTCTCCACTTCTTATTTGGATGTGATATTATGAAAAAAATTCTGATATTGTTGATTATTTTCTCGACATTTTCCGGGATATATTTTTCCGAATACATCATGCCAAGTAACGTTTCGGGTAATCTTACTTCTACTTTCGGTGAATGTAGGAACTCGATAGATTTATCTTTCTACAGATTTCACATGGGTATAGATATATCGACAAATGCCCTTGAAAACACAAAAGTGTATGCAATGGAAAACGGATATTTATGGAAAGTGTATGTTAACGATCCTATATACGGAAACACCATATTGATAAATCACCCTGACGGAATCACAACGGTTTATGCGCATCTGAATAAATTTTCCGACAGGTTCTTACCTGTTATAAATTCCGCACTGGTTGAATTTGGTGAAGAAAGCCATATAGAAATGGAGTTTTCCGAAAAGGATTTTCCCGTTAAACGCGGCGAGAACGTTGCATTATCCGGAAAAACCGGTGCAACATCAGTGCCTCACTGTCACATAGAATTCCGGAATTACGAAAATGGTACAGCGGTTAATCCGCTGAATTATCTCAAGCACCTTATAAAATCACTTGATACAAAAATATCAATTGAAAAGATTAGAATAGATGGAAATTCAAACAACGTGGTGAACGGTGGTACGTATTATTTTAACGGTTCAATTCCACAGATAGAAGTCAACGCAAGGCTGGTAAGTAATTCCGGTAGAGGAAAATTCGGAATTAAAACACTTCAGCTGTTTTTTTCAGATGAAGAAGTGTATTCCATAGATTTTTCCGAAATTCCGCTTGCCTTTGCCACTGAAGGAAATTATGTGTTTGGAGAAGCTTCCAATCAAAGCAGTTATTGGTATAAATTCTATTCTCCAATTCAGAAAAAACCAATAGTTACCAATAAAATACGAGAAATGGACAGGTTACCGGATAATACAGATGCCAAATTGGTACTGAAAGACGATTGGGGTAATGTTAAGGAATGGTCTTTCCGTCTCAAAAGAAGGTGAGAAAATGAAATTATTTGATTTATTTAAAAGGAAATCTCCTGAAGAGAGAAAGAAATTCCTTTATATTGAAAGGGATTTGCTAGTTTTTTATGTTCAATGTGATGAATGTGGAGAACCTTTCAGGGGTATTGTGAGAAAAAACTCAGAACTTTTTCAGACATACGGTCAGAAAACGGGTGACTACGAGATCAGTAAAGAACTAATCGGGGCAAAGTGTCATAAGAAGATTCAAGTGCATTTCAGCCTTTCAGGAAATCTCAAAGTGATAGAGAAAAGCATAGAAGGGGGAAATTTTTTGACCCGAGATGAATTCTTCAAATTAAAGGAGGATTATAATGACAAAAAGACTGTTTAGCAGTGAGAGCGTTACAGAAGGACATCCCGATAAAGTTGCAGATCAGATTTCTGATGCAATTTTGGATGCTCTTATTGAACAGGACCCAAAAAGCAGGGTTGCAGTTGAGACTCTTGTAACAACAGGAATGGCATTCGTATCTGGAGAAATCAGTACAAATGCTTACGTAGATTTCTCAAAAATAATAAGAGAAACCATACTTGAAATAGGTTATACAAGAGCAAAATTTGGATTTGACGGAGAAACATGTGCTGTTGTGTCTTCTATAGATGAACAGTCCCCAGATATTGCAATGGGTGTTGACAAATCCAGAGAAATAAAAGATGGAGAAGATGCCACAGAAGACGAACTGGACAAACTCGGTGCCGGTGACCAGGGTATGATGTTCGGATACGCTACAAACGAAACACCTGAAATGATGCCTCTTCCAATCGTGTTGGCACATAGACTGACAAGAAAACTCTCCGAAGTAAGAAAAGCCGGAATAGTTCCTTTCTTCAGACCGGATGGAAAATCTCAGGTTACCGTTGAATACGACGAAAACTGGGTTGCAAAAAGGATAGATACGGTTTTAATTTCCACACAGCATGATGATGTTCCATATGAGGATATAAGGAATGCCGTTATAAAAGAAGTAATAGATCCTGTAATTCCTGCTGAACTCAGAGATGAAAACATGAAGATTCTCGTTAACCCGACGGGAAGATTCGTATCCGGTGGACCACATGCAGATACCGGTCTTACAGGTAGAAAAATAATCGTAGATACTTACGGCGGATGGATTCCTCATGGTGGAGGAGCATTCAGCGGTAAGGATCCGACAAAGGTAGACAGATCGGCACATTATATGGCACGTTACGTTGCAAAGAACATTGTGGCTTCCGGACTTGCCGATAAAGCAATGATTCAGCTTGCTTACGCCATCGGAAAAGCAAATCCAGTTTCCATACTCATAGACACATACGGTACTTCCAGAGTTTCGGAAGAAAAACTTGCTGAATTAGTACAGAAAGTTTTCGATTTCAGACCTGGCGGAATCATAAGAAAACTCGATTTGCTGAAACCAATTTACAAGAAAACCGCAGCTTATGGCCATTTTGGTAGAACAGATGTCGAATTCCCATGGGAAAAGACAGACATGGCTGAAGCACTTAAAAAAGAAGCCGGTTTATAATAAATTCTGAAAAGCCCCGCATATGCGGGGCTTTTTTTATGCTAAAATCGTAAATAAACAAAAAATTTCGGCAAGAAGGGGGTTAAAATGATTAAGAAAATCTGGAAAGAAAGAATTGAAAGTATTCGCAAGACATTCCTTCAAAATAATTTTGACGCTGCTCTTTTTTCTCTTGCAGAAAACATTTCCTGGCTCACTTTTGGCGGAAGAAATCATATAACATTGAACACTGCCGAAGGTGTTGCAAGTATATTGGTCACATTGGAAAAAGTCTATATGATTACAAACAACATCGAGATGGAAAGAATTTATAACGAAGAAATACCTTCGGAAATTGCAGGTGAATTCACACCATTGCAGTACAACTGGTGGTATGATGAATATGAAATAATAGAAAAACATTTCCCAATACTCAAAATCACTTCAGATACAAAAAGATATGGTTTTAAAAGCTTCGACAAATATGATCAAATAAGGAACAAATTAAGCCCCATAGAATTTGACAATTTTGAATACCTCGGAAAACTCTGTGATGAAATTCTATACGATGTGATGACCAATATAAGCCCTTATGATTCAGAAACAGAAATACAGGGAAAAATATTTCAAAGATTTCTCGCAAACAACACAGAACCGGTTCTTGCTCTTGTATTTGGTGAACAAAGCTCATATCAGTACAGACATAACCTTCCAAGAAATATCAGAATAGGAAATAAATGTTTTGCAAGTGTATGTGTCAGATACAGAGGTTTGATAGCTTCATCTACAAGAAGTGTGGCTTTTGAAAATAATCCGTCACTTATTGAACAACACAGAAAAAACTGCATGATAGATGCAGCTGCAATTAATTATTCAATCCCCGGCAATCCTTTGAAAAAGGTTTTCGAACATATAGTAAACTCTTATCGTGAAATTGGATACATCGATGAATGGAAAAAACATCATCAAGGTGGACTGGCTGGATATAGATCCAGAGAATCTGTTGCCACCCCTTACAACGAGGTAATCATTCCTGCGGAATGTGCCGTAGCCTGGAATCCCACTATAACCGGAACAAAATCAGAAGACACAGCACTTATCACAGAAAGCAAAAAAAATATTGTCACTTACCCATCGGATAGTAAATGGCCGGCTCTGAAGTTTGACTTTAAAAACAACATTATATCCCGTCCGGATATTTTTATTTTATAGAAAAATATACTACAAACGTTTGCATTCAATACCATTCTTTATGATAAAATATTCTACAACAACTACAATGAGGAGTTGATCGTATGAAAAAAGCCTGGTGGAAAGAGGCTGTGGTATACCAGATATATCCCATAAGTTTCAAAGACAGCAACGGGGATGGATATGGTGATTTAAGAGGAATTATAGAAAAACTGGATTATTTAAAAGAACTAGGAATTGATGTCGTATGGTTAAACCCGGTTTATAAATCGCCGAATGACGACAACGGATACGATATAAGTGATTACAGAGATATCATGGATGAATTCGGAACGATGAAGGATTGGGAAGAGCTTCTTAAGGAAATGCATAACAGAGGAATAAAATTAATTATGGATTTAGTTGTAAACCACAGTTCGGATGAACATAAATGGTTTGTCGAATCCAGAAAATCAAAAGATAATCCTTTCAGAGATTATTATATCTGGCGTGATGGAAAAGACGGTAAGGAACCTAATAACTGGAAATCTCATTTTGAAGGTTCAGCATGGGAACTCGATGAACAAACCGGTGAATACTATATGCATCTCTTCTCAAAAAAGCAGCCAGATCTCAATTGGGAAAACGAGAAGGTCAGGGAAGAAGTCTTCGATATAGTAAAATTCTGGCTTGATAAAGGTATTGACGGATTCAGGATGGACGTAATTAACATGATTTCAAAGGTGGATGGCCTGCCTTCGGTTGAAACGGAACAGCAAGGTTACGTGGATGGCGGGGAATATTTCAGAAATGGCCCCAGAGTTCATGAATACCTTCGCGAAATGAATGAAAAAGTTCTATCAAAATACGACATAATGACGGTGGGTGAAACTCCAGGTGTGAACCCTTCCGAAGGGCTCAAATATGTTGGTGACGACAGGTACGAACTTAATATGATATTCCAGTTCGAACATGTTGATGTTGACGTTGGCCCTGAAGGACCAGCTGTGATAAAGGACTGGAAGCTCACCGATTTCAAAAAAATTATGGACAAATGGCAACTCGAACTTCAGGGAAAAGGGTGGAATTCTCTGTATCTGAACAATCACGATCAGCCAAGAATGGTTTCCAGATTTGGTGATGACGGAAAATACAGGGTTGAATCCGCTAAAATGCTGGGAACATTACTGCATACATTACAGGGAACTCCTTATATATACCAGGGTGAAGAAATAGGAATGACCAATGTTCATTTCCCGACTATTGAGGATTATAAGGATATTTCAACTGTAAACTCATATCATGTGGCAGTCGCTGCCGGTTTCCCGGTTCAGATGATTATGCCCATAGTCCATTACCGCAGCAGAGATAACGCAAGAACACCGATGCAATGGAATAAAACTAATAACGCTGGTTTCAGCACTGCAACTCCCTGGATAAAAGTAAATCCGAATTACATGGAAATAAATGTTGAAGAAGCCTTAAAGAATAAGAATTCCATTTTCTATTATTATAAAAAATTGATAGAAAACAGAAAAAATCATCCGGTAATAGTATATGGAAATTATAAACCGCTGCTCGAAGATGATGAGAGAATTTACTCCTATCTCAGAACCGGTGAAGGTGAAGAATTACTGATAGTTCTTAATTTCTATTCCAAAAAAGCAACTCCGAATTTACCTGCAGATATAAGCGAAAAGTTCCAGGATATTCTGATCACTAATTATGATAACGATATCATTCCAAAACCAAACGATGAACTGAACCCATACGAAGCAAGGGTTTATATCAGAAAAATCTAGCATAAAAACATGCCAGGTTTATTACCTGGCATGTTTTTATTTATAATCTCATTTTATTTTTTTCATTTTTATAGTAAAGGAAAAAGTACTTCCTGTATCCGTATCACTATTTACCCACATACGTCCACCCATCAATTCGATCAGTTTTTTTGATATCGTGAGACCCAACCCGGTACCACCATATTTTCTGGTTGTTGATCCATCGGCCTGAGTAAAAGGATCGAATATTTTACTTTGCTTTTCTTTGGGTATTCCGATTCCCGTATCTTCCACAGAAAACTTCACGATTACTTCTTCATCATCTTCAGAAATTTTCTCAACAATTATTTTGATATATCCTTTTTCGGTGAATTTTATGGCATTGGAAATCAGATTATTCAGTATTACCTTTATATTATTTTCATCACTGATTAATTTTTCATATATGTTTTCATCTATGACACTGTAAATTTCAACTTCTTTCGTGTTAATTATAGGCATAGAAAACTTTATAATATTTTCAACTGTATCCCGTATATTTATCTCTTCATGTATTATTTCAACTTTCTTTGCCTCTATTTTAGACAAATCGAGTATCCCGTTTATTATTTCCATCAAATTTTTTGAAGAAGTGGCTATCATATCAACATATTCGAACTGTTCCTTATCAAGATCGGTTAACGACAGCAATTTTGTCATTCCTATAATACCATTCATAGGCGTACGAAGTTCATGGCTGACATTCGCAAGAAAATTCTCTTTTATTATTGCAGATTCCTTTATCAGATCATCAGCTTCAGCAAGAAGCTTTTCCTTCGCCTTTTCTTCAGAAATGTCTATATATACTCCTGTCATCCTCATAGGCCTTCCAACAGAATCTCGTTTAGAAACCCTTCCCTTTCCATGAACCCATTTCCATGTATTGTCTTTACATTTCAACCTGAATTTGATAGAAAAAAAGTTTATCTCTCCAGTGAGATATTTTTTTAATTCTTCAAGTACAAGTGGTTTGTCTTCCGGATAAATCATCTCTTTAAGCGCCTTGAATGTATCATCCAGTTCATTCTTCATATATCCTAGCATGGTATAGAAAAAATCGGTGGCATAATAAGTACCTTTTTTTATATCCCAATCCCACATGGTTTCATTAGCCCCTATTAATGCCAGATTAAGACGTTCCTGACTTTGATCGAGAAGTTCTACCAGGTTTTCCAGTTCATTTTGATTTTCTCTTAAAGTCTCATTCAAAGCCTCCATTTGTTCAAGAGCAGCATATATTTCTTCATTTTTTCTTCCGAGTTCGAACTCTTTTTCTTTTAATTCTGTTATATCGTTGATTATTGAGGTCACATATCCTTCTTCACTCTTATAGGCTCTTATTTTAAACCATTTTTTTATTTCTCGCGAAAAAATATCGGGAGATACTACAGTTTTTTCTTCCAAATAAGAACATTTCAGAAATTCATAGAAATTGACATCCATTTCTATGTCTATTTTTTCACCTATCTCAATAAAACTCTTATCGGCCAGATTTTTGCCTTCAATATTAAATATAGTTTTAAAAGATTTATTGACATTTTCGATGCATAAATCTGCAATTTCATCTTCAGCAGAATTCTGATCGATTATTACCCGGCATCTGACTACGCCTTCCTGCATTCCCGAGAACAAAGATGAAAATTTACTTTCGCTTATTTCAAGCAGCTTATTTTTATTAGATAAAACTTCATTGTGATATTTTTGAATCCTGAAAAATATAAAAAGAATTATTATAATTATAATCATAATAATAATAGAAAAGACAATAGTTATAGAAAGTTCAGGGAAAACTTCGAAAACAGATTTTGGTTTATTTCTGATGATACTTCCTTCTGGTAAAATATCAAGAGGAATATTATATTTTACGAGCTGGTCGTAGTTAAATAGAATTTCTTTTTCTGCTCCAGGCAAAGGATCAATATCGGCTGGATTCTCACCTTTTATTATTCTTATTGCCATATCAGCAGCATTTTTACCTTGATTATATGCTGAACTCATTATCCCACCTACAACTTCATCGTAGATATGAAAAGTCCAAATAGCATATATTGGCAAATTGGAATTTTCCGATATTATTTTACTCGAATCACGTAATCGAACAAAATTACCATCTTCATCAAAATAATTAGCACTTAACATTAAAATAACTGAATCTGAAGGTAAACTCTTAAGTAATTCAATATAATCAGCAATATTTTTATTAATTATTACATTCCAATTAATTTCAAAATTTTCTTCTCTTAATTTTGTAAATTCTTCAAATATTCTAGCTGAAGTTATACTATTATCTTCAGCAATTATATTTATAGATTTAATATTTGGATGGAGTTTTTTTATAAGAAGAATATTTTCTTTTATAGCTTGATTTTGGTATACACCAGTAATCCAATCAACAGTATATGGAAACTTTATGTCTTCATTATCCAGTCCACAAAAAACAACGGGTATATTATTAAAAAGCTGATCATGATACTTTTCCATAAAAAGAACAGAAAAATCATCACAAACTATTATAATATCAATTCTAATATTTTCGTACTTTTTATTAAATACTTCATAATGATATTCATAGTCTGTGCCAGGGTATCCTCTTAATGAATCAAGATATTCAACATAAAAATGAAAGGCAATATCCCCATTTTGATCTTCTTCTGTTTGAAAAGTATCAGTAATTCCTTGTTGCAGTTCTCTAACCCATCTGAATTCAGAATGATATGTATGAATTATAAGGACATTTACTTGTTTCGCATTCATAGAATGATTACCAAACAAAAAAAGTGTGGTAGCTATAAAAACAAAAGTTATTATAAAAAACTTTTTCACTTAACCACACTCCTTTACTTATAATTTTTCAAGGGCGCTTTTATAACACGTTTACACGAGAATAATATAGAGTATATCATATATCCGCGTAATCGAACTTAATATTTTTTTTATAATTACTACAAATTATTTTTAAAGAACTTCAGAGTTTCAGAAATTAAATATTCACCATAATCAATTGAGGAATACGTATGGTCAGCCCCTTCTACCGGGCGAAAAATTACGTTTTCAAATTCCCTGTCAATATTTTCCGATAGTTCACATTCAACACTGGCATCTGCCGTACCGTGGATAATCATAACATTATCCTTAAATTCACCAAATTCTTTTATCGGGTTTATAGTTTCAAGTACTTTAAAAAATTCTTTACCAAGCTTAAATCCCTGATAATCCCTTATGCCATCTGTTGCAGAAATATTTTTTGACAGTGTAAAGACCTTTTGTCCCAATATTGCCGGTGAAGATGCCGGAGACCATAGTACACCACATTTTAAACTTTCATTTTTCTTTCCTAAAATCCTCATGGCAACCATACCACCCATCGAAAAGCCAAGTACACCTATTCTTGTTTTATCAAATCTATCATCAGATACTATATCATTTAAAACACACAATGCATCTTCTGTCTCCGTATCAACTGTCATTTCCTCAAAACAGCCATCTGAATTTCCCGAACCTCTGAAATCAAACCTGACAGAAGCTATTCCGTTCTCTGCAAGTATTTTTGATAATTTTGAAAAATAGAATTTGGACTCCATATTGTTTCCCGTAAAACCGTGCAGCATCATAATTACCGGAAATTTCCCATCACCTTCGGGTATGTTTATAAATCTGAAAATTTCCTGTCCATCAAATTCTAAAAAATCCGCATTCTTCATCAAAACACTCCCGTCACTGATCAGACTGATTTTTATTCATAGCCATAACTCCTATTACTATCCCTGTCACACCAACGACCAAAGATCCCACACTTACCCAGGTCATTATATTCAATCTGCTGTCCATATCGGCCATTTTTTCCTTAATTTCAACATCATCAAATTCCAGCTGTTTTATTTTTAATGTATTCATTTCACAATTACTGTTTAAAGATTCAATTTCTGAATTCAACATAGTAATCGCATCACTGAATCCCTTTTCCCTCAATTCAAGATCGGTAACTTTTTTTCTGAGGGCAATCAACTCTTCATCATCGTCAACTTTATCCGAATTACCTATCTCGCCGGTGTATCCTGTCCTGTCAAGTATTATCTGGTATTCCCTTCCGATTTTTTCCATGGAATTTGCCATCGATTCGACAAGATTCTGCATAGAATCCAGTTTATAGTTGATAGATTCGGTTTCAATGCTACCCTGCTGTATATTATTTCCGGATTTCAGATACTGTATCGTTCTGAATATGGCGATTGCAGTTTGATATCTTGTTGTAGAATCATTTCCCTTGAAAGTTCCATCCGGCATACCGCTGAGTATGCCGTTTTCCACTAAGAAATTGACAGCTTCATATGCCCAGTGATTCGTCGCAACATCTTTCAGTACCGCACAATTAATTACCCCTCCGGTTAACACTATAATTATAAAAAAAGTCACTAAAGTTTTCTTCATAAGTCCCCCCTTAAACTTCCCTATTTCGGAAAATACCCACATTTCCCTAAAAATTCCTGAAATCCTTTTAAACCACTTTCATTCCTCTTATAAACCCCCGAATCTTCCAGTACCTGCTTAAAAATCTTGCTTATTTCACATTTTATTGTATCTCTCAATTCATCCGAGGAGTTCTTTTTATCATGATCATTCTTAAGATTTTCAATCCAGGTTTCATGCTTTTTCAATATTCCATTTTCCGTAAAATATTCATCGTATTCCTTTATAGATCCTTCCAGTATCCCGGTAATAAGGTCAATCTCATGCTGAAGCCTTCCGGGAAGTATTGCCAATCCCATAACTTCTATCAAACCAATATTTTCTTTCTTTATATGATGTAAATTCTCATGAGGATGAAATATGCCCAACGGATGCTGTGCGGATGTTCTGTTGTTTCTCAACACAAGATCCAATTCGTATTTTCCATCTTTTTTTCTTGCTATTGGAGTGATTGTATTATGTTTTTCCTCACCGGTTTGGGCAAATATATCAAGAGAAGGATCCGAATATTTTCTCCATTTATCCAATATTCTGACTGCATGTTTTATCAGCAGTTTATCATCTTCAGTTCTCAGCCTTACAACCGACATCGGCCATTTCAATATTTCAATTTCTATTCCTTCGTGGTTCTTATCAACAAATTCTTTCTCACATACTGCCTTTTCCATTGGCATAGCATGTCTGCCGCCCTGATAATGGTTATGGTTCAGTATTGAACCGCCAACTATTGGCAAATCGGCATTTGAACCGATGAAATAATGCGGAAACCTGTTTAGAAAGTCCACGAAATCTTTGAAAGTGTTTTTATCTATACTCATCGGAACGTGATTCTCGTCTATGATTATGCAGTGTTCATTGTAATATACATATGGTGAATACTGAAAAAACCATTTGCCGCTTCGCATTTCAAGAGGAATCAATCTCAGGTTTTGCCTGGCTGGATGACCAGTATTTCCTGCAAAACCCATGTTTTCTATGCAGAGAACACATTTTGGATAACCAGTTGACTTCACTTTTTTGGCCATGGCGATTTCTTTGGGATCCTTTTCGGGTTTCGACAGATTTATTGTAATTTCAAGATCACCGTACTCTGTTAAACCCAACCAATGCCTGTTTTTTAAAATCCTGTCCCATCTTATATAGTTCACCGCTATGCTGAGATCATAGAAATAATCAGTTGCTTTTTCAATACCAAAATCACATTCCAATTCTTTGAATTTTCTGTTCACAACTGATGCGGAAGGAGTCAGATACCCCATTATCCTAGTATCAAGCAAATCACGATTAGTTATATTATCCTCTTCTATAATCAGCTGCTCAACGGCAAAATCAAGTAAATCACTCAAAATTTCATTCAATGTAATTCCGAGTTCTTCCTGAAATTCACCTTCATACGGTTTTTTTATCTCAAGTAAATCTATTAACGAATTCCTGATCTGTATCATATCTATTTGTTCGATCAGATTCTTTCTGATCGCATAATTCAACAATTTTTCTATTTCACATGCCGGATTTTTAATCTTCATTTTTTCTCCTCATTATCCCCGCCGTATTCATCATTTATTATTCCCAGAACCTCATACATTACTTCTGGAGACGTTACCACCTGATCATGGTCAAGATCATCATAATGAATTCTCTTGGCTCCTTTATCAATTCCCCATATTTGCTGGCTGAAAAGGGGAACAACGGCATCATTCCTTCCATGTTTCATATAATCCTGCCCAAACTCATGTGAAACTAATTCAGCAAGTTTCTCCATAAGTTTGAAAGTAATATAGTAACCCTGGGTAAATTTAGTAGTATCCTTCGTGACTTCTGCGGATATCAGATAAAGTTTTTCATAGTAACTGTCATCTTTATTAAGTTTCTCCAGATTATTCCTTGGAAGTAATATGTTATCAAATTCCCCATCGAACTGAGGATAAAGGTATTTTGCCAGCGCAATATCGTAATCTTCACATGCGTATTCCATGCTCATACCACCTGGAAAAGGATCGAGGAATGAAAGAACTTCACTGAATAGTTTTGAAATTACTTCAGGGTTATTTTTCGAAAAATAAATAAGCAGGTCGGCAGCCTTATCCATCTGGTCTCCAAATAAGAAGCTTCTTATAAGTCCGAATAGACTCATATCCGATCCTGTAAATTCTGATGGATTTTCTTCTAGAGCATCTACAAGTGACTCTCTGACAGTAAGTATAAAATTCTGTACTATAGTACCCCAATGAGGTGTGTCTATCGTGAATATATTTGTGATTTTATCACCAAGCTTTATTTTTTCACCTTTGAAAGCAATTTCGGTATTTATGGCTTCTCTACTCACAAGCCCACCCATACTGTGAGATACGATGTAGATCTTGTCATAATCATTTAAAAGTCCGTTGTCATTCATTATGTTCGCAAGATTCGAACCATATTGCTCCGGATCCAAAGCCGATGTATCGTATAAGAATTCATAAAAATCATAATCTGTAAATATTTCCCTGTTTTCTATTATTCTCTTATACCATTCATCCCATACGTATATTCTTCCGGTACCTCTCCATACATAAGGGACATTTACAATAGGTTCATTGTTCTCATTAAAAATAACCATCTGCTGTTTTCCGTGAACGAATATTATGGCATTTCCCTTTCTATTTGTAACCGGTTCTTTCTTTTCATCTTTTACCGTATAAAACTCCACCGGATATCTTGATATGTAAACATTTTCCGTATCCACAATATTTTTAACATCTTCTGCGAAATATTCGGGAACATATCCGGCAAAAATATTTTTAATGGCGTTCTTAGCATCAGAATTGTTTAAAAGAGTTATTGCAACTCTTCTGTCAAACGCCGGTTCCATCTTCCATAATTCTGAATACGGATTCAGCTTCACAAAACCTTCCACTACCATGTCAATGTTTTCCACTGAAAGGTTTTCTTCGAGTTTGGTAAAGTTGAAACCATTTCCAATCAGGGAACCTAATGTCCTGAAAATAGTAGATGTCTGGTGTTTTGCAGCAACCCAGAAAAAGTCCATTATAACCGTATCTCCTTCATCGGTAACACGATTGGAAAAAATCGGGTAATTTTTCACAAAACTTTCCTCTTCATCTGTGTTGAAATTTATTGTAGATTTGATTCTCGCATAATGGCCTTTTGCTTCATTCAAATTGAACAGTTGAATGAGCTTGGATTTTTCCAGCCTATTAACAGGAGCGTCTTTTCTCTCTTCATATTCAGTTAATTCTTTCCATTCCATGTCTATCATTTCAAATATCGCCAAAGAAGATTTGACTTCGGAAACTGATTTACTGCTGAGAACTATCTCATTTTCTATTTTATTCAAAATCGAATCTATATACCCCTGTTTATACTCTTTTGAATTCGGAAGATAAAACTGATATATTGCCTGCATGGCATCTTCGGTGCCATATTCTTTTATGAGTTTCAGGTTGTTATAACTGAATATCTGAAAAAGCATTTCGGAAATAAGCAGGTCTTTCAAATCCGAAACTGCCATCTCACCATACGAACCTGCAAATACCTTATTCAAATTGTTCAGCTTATCGTAAATCATTGATGCTATCTTTTTCTGTAAATCCAGATTGGATTGAAAAATCATAGAAACTGTTTTTGCCATATTTTTTTCTTGTACGAACAAATCTTCCAATGGAGTGTTGTAATTTATAGATGCGGTTATAGAGTTCAAATTTGGCGTTGCCGAAGACGTCACAACACTATTCTGCAGAGTCTGATACGCAAGAATAAAATTTTGAGCATCAATTTGTGTGTAAACTTCTTTAAAATACTCATCAGCACTTTTTTGAAGCATATTGCATATCTCTTCATCCGTAGGCTCATATATTATCTTCTCGAATTTTAATTCTTTTCCTTTCAGATAATCGGATATATTTCCAGAAAAATAAATACCGTAATGCCTTATACTGTTAAAAATCCTCGATACGGTTTCACGGTCATTTTTTTCTTTAAAGCTATTCAGCTTAGTCACAATAAAATTATTGTAAGAATCTATAAAAAGGTTTATATAACCCATATCCTGCATAATCAAAGTTGTCGGAGAGAAAGTTGTCAATATTGAATCAAATGAAAAAAGTGAATCCTGAAGTGCCAGCAATATACCCACATTTTTCCTGGATTCTTCTGTAGTTGCGGGATTTTCTACGAGTTTCGGAAATGATATGACCCTGAGATTTTCCTCAAGATCCATCAAAACCAAATCATTTTTTATCAATTTCCCGTTATCCCTGTAACTAACTAAAAAAGCTCTTTTAATTTCTGTTGAGGGAAACTTTTCTGCAATCTGAGCCCTGTTCAGATTTGTCCCCTGCTGCAACCTTCTTGTAAATACAGTTGTAATCTCCTGTACTGAATTCCCCTCTATATTATTTGAAAATAAAGTCAGGGTTGAAATAAGAAGCAATAATAGAAAAATATACTTCATCTTCATACTTTTTTCTCCTTTCGGTTTGACTTATGCAAAAAAACCGTTACTATTCTCATATTTCCATTATCATACTGAAGTATAACGGTTATATCATCAGATTCCAGACGGAACCTTCCATTCGGTTGTCTAATGCAATATGTATTTTTATTTTCAACCAGGTTTAAAATTTCCTCTTCTGTGATACTCCTTTCAATGCTTCGCTCAATTGCATGAATATTATATATGAGATTAGTGCCAAGAAATTCGGAGTAATAGCTTTTATCACCTTTTTTCATATTTCAATTATACATTAAGTAAATGTCCGTACCTAATTACCAAGTATTTTCAATCTAAGTTCATTGATAGCGTAATATGATGCCCTTCTGATAATTTTATTTCTGTCTCCTTTGAATTTGAATTTTTTCACTTCACATTCACCATCTGCATAAATCCCTATATACACATCTCCCACGGAATTGTGTTCATCTGTACCTGACGGTCCGGCAATTCCATTCGTAGCAATGGCATAATCACTGCCATTTTTTTCTGCAATTCCGCGTACCATGGCTTGGGTTACCTGTGTACTGTACACTCCATGTTTTTTAATAATTTCAGCATCAACATCACAGCTTCTGATTTTTGAATCGATTGAATAACAAACCAATCCTTCTTTCAGAATATCCGAAGCGCCCGGCAGCGCAGTTAACATAGCCGCTATATTACCACCGGTACACGATTCCGCAAGTGATATCGTCTTTTTTTTATCCCTTATTAAATCCGATACCACCTTTTCTACAGATATTTCACCATGAGCATAAACACTTTTTCCAAATCTGCGTGTTATTTCCTCGGTAACAGGCTCAATAATTTTTTTCGCATCATCAACTGTTCCGGCTTTGGCGGTAATTCTCAGCAATACTTCATTGTCTTTGGCATATGGAGCAACTGTCGGATTCGTCTGATTTTCAATTATGTCCGATAATCTGTAGGCAATTTCACTTTCACCAATCGAAGCAATTCTGAGTACCTGTGAAAATAAAATTCCATCACCCAGTTTAACCAGATATGGCCTTACATATGTTTCTAACATCGGCTTCATCTCACGCGGAGGACCAGGCATAACGATTATTACCTTTCCGTTTTCTCCTTCCATTATGCAGCCTGGAGCTGTCCCGAACGGATTAGGTAGTATTATCGAATCTTCCGGGAAATATGCCTGTTTCAAGTTCATCTTGATCATACCTTCAGAACGTCCCTTAAAAAACTCTTCAAGCATTTTCTTAGCTTCTTTATTTACATTTAACTCTTTTTTTAAATATTTTGCGGCTGTTTCTTTTGTAAGGTCATCATCTGTAGGTCCCAATCCACCGGTGGTAATTACAATATCGGCATCTTCAAATGCGGAATCGAATGCTTTCATCAATCTTGATTCATTATCCCCAACACAGGTTGTCCTGTATATATTTATTCCCAAAGCTGCAATTTCTCTGCACAGCCATTGAGCATTGGTGTTCAATATATCTCCAAGCAGTAATTCCGTTCCAACTGAAATAATTTCTAATTTCACAAATATCACCTCAATAAAAATGTTCTCTCTTTACAAAATAAGTTAGATCACGCTATATTATACTTTATAGTCTTTTATGCTCAAAACTATTCTTTACCCCTGATTCTTAACCTTGATAAGGGCTTAATGGTATAATAGACGGAATATAATAAAGTCGAGGAGAAATACAGATGTTTCCTTTAAAAGACACTATCCCCGGCCTAAGGCGACCCTATGTGACATATTCGCTGATAGCCGCGAACGTTCTGGTTTTTATAATTGAATTGCTTTTTTCAGATAAGACCAGGATAATCGGTGGACATTCCGTAAACGCTCTGGAAACAATTTTTCATGAATACGGTTTTATAGCTGCGAGGATTTCAAAACCAGAATTCTGGAGCTCGTTTGATTTCCTCTTCCCAAACTCTCCGGTGTTATTTATATCGATGTTTACTTCGATATTTCTTCATGGAGGATGGACGCATCTTATAAGTAATATGTGGGCACTCTTTATTTTCGGGGATAACGTTGAAGATAAAATGGGACATTTTAAATTTCTGTTGTTTTATATTCTGTGTGGTCTTGCCGGAAATATAATGCAATTCGCATCAGAACCTTTTTCGAATATACCGCTTATTGGTGCCTCTGGTGCAATAGCCGGTATAATGGGTGCATACCTGGTGTTGTTCCCACATTCGAAAGTTATAACTTTATTCTTATTGATAATTTTTCCGTTAATATTGCCGATTCCGGCACCCATATATCTTGGGGTATGGTTCTTTCTGCAGTTCCTCAACGGAAGTACTACCATACTCAGTAATTTCAACGGTGGGGGTGTGGCATACTGGGCACATATCGGAGGATTTATATTTGGAATGCTCACATTTAAATGGTTTGAACGTAATTACAGAATTAAATTTAAAAATCAGTAAAATATGATACGCTACTCGTAAAGACAAAAGGAAGTGATACATATGCCAAAAGTATTCAGAAAAGAAATGATTGAATCAGAGATACTCAAATTGATGGGCCAAGCCCTTACGGATTGGAAAAAAGAAGATTTCCCAAAACAAAATGTAAGTTTCACCAGAGTCGAACTCTCAAGAGACAAAAGGTATGCCAAGATATACGTCAGTGTTTTCGACATCAACAACAACGAAAAAAAGCGGCAGACAACTTTTGAACTGCTGGAAAAGAACAGTGGCTATTTCAGGAATATAATAGCGAAAAACATAAGGATGTACACTGCTCCTGAAATTACACTTGTTTTTGACAAGGGTATTGAACAGAGTGTAAAAATGCAGAAATTACTGGATTCACTGAAAAAAGAAGAAAAAGAAACGGATGATGCCGAATAGATGATGAATGAAATATCAAATCAGACAAAGGGGAAATTAAACGGAATACTGCCTGTGTATAAAGAACCAGGCCCTACTTCGCATGATATAGTCTATCGTATACGAAGAGTACTTAAAAGTGTAGATAAAAAAATAAAAGTCGGGCATTCGGGAACACTTGACCCTTTCGCAGATGGAGTACTGGTAATGGGAATTGGAAAGGGTACCAGACTACTCGATTATATGAAAGACATGCCAAAAACTTACATAATGGAATTTCGTCTGGGCATGGTAACAGATACCTACGATATCACCGGTAAATTGATTGAGGATGTAGACATTTCTCCGGATCCTGATATATTCAGAAATACTATTTTATCTTTCAGAGGAGCTTATGATCAGGTTCCACCTGTTTTTTCCGCAAAAAAATATCAGGGAAAAAAATTATACGAACTGGCAAGAAAAGGCGAGATAATAAAAATGCCACCTAAAAGAATCAGTATTTTCGATATATCTGTTCTCGAAATAAAAGGCAGGGAAGCCAGAATTTCTGCCACCGTTTCTCCTGGTACCTACATGAGGTCACTCGCTATGGATATAGGTTATAAACTTGGAAACGGTGCCACGGCAATTACTTTAAGCAGAATCGAAAACTCCGGTGTGAAAATCTCAGAATGCATTAGAACAGATGGAGAATTAAATATAAACGATTTGCTTGAAAAGATAATAAGCATGAAAGAGGCTTTGAGTTTTATGCCCGGTATAACCCTGAAAGACGAGTTCACTACGAGAATTCTCAACGGTGGGCAGGTGTTTTGTGAATACATTTCTGCCAGTGACGAGTTCAGCAAAGATGACGATGTTAAAATCATAAATGAATCCGGAGAATTCCTGGCCCTGGCCAAAGCTGACAGAACATTTTCATTTGTTGAAAAGAAAATCACTGCAAATGAAAATATAAGGGTGGCCAAACTGTGCAAAGTCTTTAAATAAAGGAGATTATGAGTAAATCAGGTAGTTCAATTACAATAGGTATTTTCGATGGAATACATATAGGACATCGAAGACTGATAGCAAAAGCAGTTTCTCAAAAACCGGAAGATGGCGAAGCCGTTATGCTGACTTTTGAATATCCACCTGAATATTATTTTAAAAGAAATGATAAATTTCACGGCATGATATATACGGGTAAAAAAAGGAAAAAACTTGCATTATCACTTGGAATCGACAGAATCGAGTTTTTGGATTTCCTTGAAATTAAGGATATGTACGCGAATGAATTCGTAGAATTACTTAAAAAAAAGTACATGGCAACTTCGGTAACAGTGGGATTCAATTTTCGCTTTGGGAAAGATAAAGGAGGCAACACCTCTTTTCTGTCAAACAGAGGGAAAAAACTGGGTTTCAAAACAAGCATAATACCTCCTATCCTATACAGCGGGCATAAAGTGAGTAGTACGCTAATCAGGCATTACTTACGGAATGGGGAAATAGGGCATGCAAATGAAATTCTGTGTAAACCATATTCTATGTGTGGAATCCTTAGTAAAACCGATGACGACGATATTTTTATACTTAACCGTAGAAATCAGACTTTACTCGCTCCATGTTGTGGATTATACCTGGCGGTAAACAGAAATTTGGATTATTTTATTGTCAACATAAAAGATACTGGAAACTCAGAACATATAGAAATACTGAATACTTCGGAAAAGAATACGGACATTCAAAATTACAAAGAATTCTTTTTACTGGAAACAATTTCCTTAACTAACGGAAAAAACCGGGCGGATTTTGATAAAATGAAGAAAGAAATTGATATTTCAAAAAAGCTTATAGAATTTTGGAAAAACAGGAATGGATGGTGGAAAGATGAAATCCAGTAAATTCAATATATTGGTTACCATAACGCTTATTTTGCTAGGAATTTCCTTTTTCGAATATGTGTTGACAAGTCGCATAAACCTGAACTTCCGATTTTTTTTTCCGGCTGCCCTGGAAGAAAATACCACTTTTGATCTGACAATATCTAACGAAGATGGAAGTGAAGAATACAAGATTACTCCAAATTCTAATGAGATAAAACTTGGAAATAAAAAACATGGTTCTTATAATCTCAATGTATTTCTGGATGACATGCCTCTCATAAATGAATCGTATGATTTCCATAAGGAATTTTCTTTTTTACGTGAAACATTTGAAAAGAGTATCTCCATAACCGATATTTCATCTATTACTTCAGTGGAATATAAAATAGCAGACCCATGGCTGAGAATAAAATGGTTCTCACAGAATCTGGGGGATTACAAACCGATTCAGTATAAGGTGAGTATTCTCGGAAAACCTGATTATCTGAATGTGAATTATTTTGAAATAGACATAAGAGAATTTCTAAGCAACGGAATAACCAACATCCCAATAGAAATATCACCAGTTACAAAAAACAAGAAAATTCTCAGTACTTTCAAAGATGAATTACCCGTGGAATTGAAAAAAATATCACTTGATGTCCCGCCACAATTCGATTCATTTGAAATTTCAGTTGATATAGATGATAATCATATGCAGATAAACCCTTATGATATGTCATTTGAATTTCCGATTCTGTCTAATAGGGAAAATATAAAATACATAGATGTTCTGTATCAGAAGGAAAAAGTATTCTCCGCAACAATAACGAATAATGACAAAACACTTGCACTTCCAACTATCCCTTATGCAACTGTTACAGACGCAGTTATGGAAAACGGAACTCTAACCTTGAATATCGCCCTTGATAACAAGGACGGTTTCCTTCAGAATTTTTTCTCCGAATTTCTGGTACAGTATGAGGACAAAGAATTCAGTACGGACTCAATAGTGGAACTTCCGGCAACAGATAATGCGATGAATATTTTTATAATCCCCAGATTCAAACTTGGAATTCCAGGTTACGCATCTTTATATGTGAAACCTTCATCACCGGTTATAAACATAGAATCCAGCAGTAAATTCGCTACGGGTACAGTTGACTTAACAATTCATTCCGGTACCAGTGCCTTGACTACAGGAAGAATACGAATAGACAGAAAAGACTGGGTAGATATCCCAGAATTTAAAGAACTCTATCCGATTTCCTTTAAAATGGATTATGAAAGGGTACATCTTGTTGAAATAGAACTTCACGATGAACTTGGTCAATCCGGTATGTATTCAAAATGGCTGGACCCAAATACTCCACAATTAGGTTTTTTCAAAAACATAAAAATTGTGGATGGCATTCTCAATTCTGAATGGGGAAATACCGACTTATATGAAAAACTTATACTGATAGTGACTGATGGCTACAACAGAGTCACTTTATACCCCGATAAAAATGAAAGCACAGTGAATTTAAGAAACTCAGTTCTCACATATCCTTTAAAATTAATTCTCAAAGGTGTTAAAGACGACGTACAATACACTTATGCGATAGAGGAAAATATAATCCCGGATTGAAAATTTTATTACGTCACCTACAAATTATAATAATTCTGATTTCTGCGCATAGCCCGTAAATTAAATGTTTACGGGTTTTTATAATATTAATTTGTATTTGAAATCCCCAAAGGGTAAAATAAAGCTGTTTTCATAAATATGTCAAAGTTGGTGATTTGATGGCTTTAAGTCTTGCTGCAATTTTAATACTCGGTCTTGTTTTCAACAAATTTTTCGAACTTATAAAACTTCCGGGACTTTTGGGGATGTTGATACTCGGAATTATAATTGGCCCCTATGCCCTGAACTTTATCGATCCCGAGATAATAAATATCTCTTCAGATCTGAGAAAAATAGCCCTGATTATAATACTGTTGCGTGCTGGTTTCGGTATAAGCCGAAATACGCTCAACAAAGTCGGAATACCTGCAATAAAATTGTCCTTCATTCCCGGATTGATGGAAGGATTTGCAATAATACTGGTAAGCATGTGGATTTTAAACTTTTCTTTTGTAGAATCGGGAATACTGGCATTCATAATTGCCGCCGTATCACCTGCGGTTGTGGTGCCGCTTATGCTGAAGTTCATCAAAGAAAAGAAAGGTCATGACAAGGGAATACCAACCATGATACTCGCCGGCGCTTCCATAGATGACGTTTTTGCAATAACGATTTTTTCCCTTTTCATGGGACTTTATGGCGAAAGTAATTTGAATATACCTCTGAAAATAGGCAGTATCCCAATTTCAATATTTTTAGGAATAGGCATAGGCATAGCAGCAGGATTTATTCTCATATTACTTTTTAAAAAAATTCATATGAGAGATACAAAAAAAGTCCTGATAATAATTTCAGTGGCAATATTGCTCACGACACTGGAAGATATTTTCCAGGATTGGGTGCAGATAGCCAGTTTACTCGGTGTTATGACGCTTTCTTTCATAATACTTGAAAAACTGCCTGAAACGGCGAAAAGATTGTCACTTAAATTCGAAAAAGTATGGGTATTTGCAGAAATAATGCTTTTCGTACTTATCGGTGCCCAGGTTAACATAAGTGTCGCACTTGATTCCGGCCTCAAAGGATTACTGATAATAGCATGTGGATTATTGGCAAGAAGTATTGGAGTATTGATTTCCACATACAAAACAAAGAACAAACTGAACAGAGGAGAAATTTTATTCTGTATGGTGTCATACATACCTAAAGCCACCGTTCAGGCTGCTATTGGGGCTATTCCACTTATGAGTGGTGTGAAAAACGGAGAATTAATACTCGCATTGGCAGTTCTTTCCATAATAGTTACCGCACCATTGGGTTCAATAGGAATAAAAGCTCTGGGAAATAAATATCTTAAATAGTATGGTATTTAACATACAATACCATCAAATGTATTTCAAAATTTTGTTGTATAATACGACACAACCAATATCTAAATAAAATTAATAAAATAATCCAGATGACGATTATTTAATAGAGGTGATTCTCATAATAGGCATTATATGCGATTCCGCAAACGATATATCAAAAGAATTCATAGATAAATACAACATAAAAGTTGCTCCCATACATATAAAAATCGGCGATGAAGAATTTCGTGACGGTGATAAGGGTTGTATGGAAAAACTTCGTGAATATATGAAGCACAGCTATGCTCAAACAACTCAGGCCTCATTTCATGATGTAAAAAATCTCATGAATGAATTAATAAATCAGGGATGTAAGGAAATAATCGGACTGACTATGTCTAATCAGGTAAGTGGCACGAATAATGTTTTTCAATTGGTTTCAAAAGAATTGATGAAGGAAAACGAAGATGTAAGAATTGAAATAATAGACACTTTAAACATTTCTATGGGTGCAGGGGTTTTAACTTTGAAGGCGGCACAACTTCGTGATGTGGGAAAAAACTTTGATGAAATAACTGAGCAGATCAGGTCGATGGTCTCCAGAAATTCACGTATTATGTTTGTAGTACCGACTTTAAAATACCTGGTTCGCGGCGGCAGAATCGGAAAGATCACCGGAAGTATAGTTGAAGCTTTAAACATAAAACCAGTAGCCTCAATAAATAAAGAAGGCATAATTTACACTTACCTCAAAGCAAGGGGTATAAATAATGCAGTTAAAAAAATGATAAAAGAGATCGAAGCTGAAGTCGATAAAGGTAATATTGAGGCTCTCGCAATTGCATATTCAGGTAATATGGAAAATACTATGAAAAATGTCGAAAAAATCAGAAATTCGTTTAAAGATACGATAAACACCATATACGTTGGTGAAATAAACGCAACTTTATGGTGTTATGCCGGAATTGGTTTAGTTGGCGTTGCCATACTTACAAAATATACGGAATGAAATATCAGATGAGAAATCGTAATAAATATAATGTCTAATTTCCATTTTATGGAACATATGCGATAAACGGTGTAAACATTAAAAAAGAAGAACATCGTGAAAGAAAAAAGACGAAAACTAATATAAAGAAACGATCAGGGAACTCATAAAATAAGGAAGCCTGAAAGATGCGAAAGACGTACAAAATTTGTTGAAATAAAAATTCAAAGATATAATAGAAGAAATGCTTGAAGGGAAATTGGACTATGAACTTGGATACAGCAAATACGATTACAGAAATAAGGAAAGTGAAAATAACAGAAATGGAAAGATAAGCAAAAAAGTTCTCTGAATAAAAAAGTGGGTATTAAAAATAGAAAAAAGAAGAAATGATAAAATAAAGGCAAAAATGGGAAAGAATGCCCATTAAAGACTGGTCTAATATCCTTTCCCCAACTTATGATCTATTTTGAAGATAAAATTTCTGACTGGAAGCATTTAATATCATGATTATGAGAATTTACACAATCTTCTTGACATACCCTATTTTTGTTTTTATCATAATTCATATTTTTTTATCATTAGTAAATCATCAATCTTGTTTCCTGAAAAATTTGGATACTTTCCATCTGGGTCATATAGTATTGCATTAATACCTGCATTTTGTGCTCCTTCTATATCCAGTTTTAAATTATCTCCTACCATAGTAATAGAAGTTACCGAAACTGCTAACTTTTCAATAATTGTATTAAAATATTTTTCAGATGATTTTTCATATCCTATTTCTCGATAGCAAAAAATGCCCTTAAAGTATTTATCTAAACCAACTCTCCGCAAAGCTTTCAAAATATCTTCTTTGTTTGATTCTTTAGCATTTGTTGCAACATAACAATCAAATGACAAAAATAACTCTTTTAGCACATTAATAGAATTAGGCATAGCTTCTACCTTTTGCCAAGTATACATTTTTCCTGTTTGATTAGGAAAATCTCTCATTAAAGTATCTCCCCAATCAAATAAAATAATCTTTTTCATTATACTCTTCCTGTTCGTATCCATTTTGCCCAATCTTCTCGCTTATTTAATATAGCTTTTTTAACCGCCTGCTCATAATCATATGAAACTGTAACTTGCTCTATATTGAACGATTTAGTAGATTCTGTTATTATTGTATAACTCGCATAAGGATTATAATTTTGCATTTTATGTGGAATAGGTAGTTCATCATTATATGCCGGAAGCCCCACACTACCCACGTTACAAATTACTTTATCACCACTTTTAATGATTCTTGGAACATGACTATGTCCACAAACTATTATATTTTGTTTAATTCCACTTAAAATTTTATCTATTTCAGAAAATGCCCTTATATCTATATATTCAGGTTCAAGACTTTCTAATAAATACTCCATATCGCTTCTTGGACTTCCATGACAACAATAAATATCATTATATACACAATCAAAAGATAAATTTTTTAACCAACTAATAATATCACTATTCATTTGACTTAATATATATTCTGCTGTTAAATTATTAGTTTTTAATTGCAAATTTTCTAAAATTAACCTATCCCCATTTCCAGAAATACTTAAAATCTCATTCTCTACCAATAACTTAAATGTACCTTGTGGGTCTAAAGGTCCATTTAAGGAATCACCTAAGTTGATTATTTTTTCAATTCCTCTATCTTTTATATCTACAAGTACACTCTTAAGTGCCCAACTATTGCCATGTATATCAGCTATTATCGCAACTTTTTTTTGCATAAAACCACCCTTTTATAAATTGTTTTTTTCATTAAATAAAAATTCTGCTTTTGATATTATTTTCATTTGTCCTTTCTACGTTTTCGGACATCACTTAAAACTATCCCTTTACGTTTAATATACTGTGATAAACTTTTAGTGTCTACTCTTCTATATCAGTACCAGATAGACACATTTTATGTAAGATAACTGCAGATCATATCTGTAAGCTCTTTAAGCAAAGAAGTATGATCGTATTCGGTATTGAATATTTTTATAGAATGAATCACTTCTTCCACCATTTTATATATAATAAAGGATGCACTTTTAAAGTCAGTTACTTTCAGATGTTCTTTGTTTATAATAAGCATCTTTTCAATACTTTCCATGACTGATTTCTCGTATCCATTCATCACAGTTCTTATTTGACTGTCTGTATAAATTAATGACATCATTTCACTGTGAAATTCCACCGATGCATCATGTGCATGCATAACTTTCACAATATATCCTTCTATCAGGCTCTTTATATCGTTTTTGCTTTCTATAAAATTAATTTTTATATTACCTATTATATTTCTGCAATAATCGTTGAGAATCTCGATAAACAATTCCTTTTTATCATTATAGTAATTGTAAAAAGTTCCTATGGATACTTCGGCAATTTTCACAATTTCATTTGAGCTGGTATTATAATACCCTTTCTCGGAAAAAAGTTTTTTACCCGCTGATTTCAGTTTATTTTTAGTATCTTCACTTCTCTTCTGTTTCGGATTCCTGATTTTATATTCTGTCTTATTTTCACTCATAATTTTTTTCCCTTTCATGTTTTTATCTCAAAATAAATCATAACATAAATTCTTTTCTGTAATAATATGAGTATTTACTCATATTTATCCTTTTGTTAATAATTATATGCTAACCTATATATGAGCTGATACTCATATTTCTTAAGAGGTGAAGAATGGATAAATATAATAAAACCATAAGGTTGAATCTTGGAATAACAAAAGTTTATCTCATACAGTGTAATAACGGTTATTTACTTATAGATACCGGATACAGCAAAGATTACCAAAAGTTCCTGAAAGAAATGAATAAAATAGTCATAAAAACCGATCAGATAAATTACCTTTTACTTACACATTATCATGATGATCATGCGGGTTTTGCACGGCAATTGAAAGATGAATTCAATATAAACCTCATAGTACAGGAAAAATCAATAAATCATTTAAAAGAAGGGGATAGTGGTGTTTCGGAAGATGAATATCCCTTGAACCGAAGAGTGGAAATTCTCATGAACTTTTTCATGAAATTCCATAAGAACTTTAAATTCCCACCTGTGACAGTAGGACAAAATGATTATATAGTGGATGGTGACGACTGTAAACTGCTAAGAAAATTGGGAGTCCATGGTGACATAATCTACACACCTGGGCATACAACAGACTCCATGAGTGTGATAATGGATAATGGAGACACATTCTGCGGAGATGTTGCCATGAATTTTTTAAGATTTACCGGAATAAAACACAGACCTATATACATAAACAGCATTGAAGACGTTTTTAAAAGCTGGAATAAAATGTTGAAAAAGGGTGCTAAAACTATTTATCCGGCACATGGCAATGCATTTCCAGCTGAAAACCTTCTACGGTATTTAAAACTTTTCAACAAAACGGAGGATATAAAATGAAGCTGCTTTCAATAATTGCCACGAACAGAAGAAAAGGTAATATAAGTACAATATCGGATGAAATACTGAAAGGGGCAAAGGAAAAGGGACATGAAACCGAAACGATAAATCTGTACGATTTGAATATCAAAAATTGTATAGGCTGCTGGAATTGTAATAAAAAAGGAAAATGCTTTATCGATGATGATTTCGAAATGTTAATGGATAAATTTAAAAGATCTGATGTAATAATTTTAGGTACACCCTGTTATTGGTGCAGCGTCAGCGGAGTTATGAAGAATTTCATGGACAGGCATACAGGTATCACCATATATCAACCCGAGAACATGACGGCAATAAAGTCAGCATCTTTTATGGAAAAATTTAAATTCATGTTAAAGGCATCCAGAGATTTCGGAGCCATAAAGGGATTTTCAGAAAAAAAATATATCACCATCATCACGGCAACAGTACCATTTCCAATCAGTCATCTGGGAGGTGATGTATCAAGTACCCAAAGACTTTTAAAGCTCTATATAAAGAAAATGAAGGGAAATTTATACCGCAAAATCATTTTCACAGATACACATTTCAGATTTATAAAAAGTAAAAGAGACAGAATATTTAAAAAGGCATACGAAATCGGAAAAGCATTATGATGTAAATCGAATGCCTTTTAATCTGATTATTCGATAATTGCAACCGCGCGTACGGGCGAACCATCTTTTCCTGAAAGTTTCAGCGGAAAAGCGGCGAATTTAAAATTCTTATCTATCAGTTGGGATAAATTTGTCAGATTTTCTATAATAAGCATATTTGCCCCCAGGGCAATCATGTGATTTTTAAATTCCAGAGAATCGGAAATATCTATCGAAATTGCATCAAAGCCCACGGCTTTGATGTTTTTTTCCACAAGATATTGCGTAGCCTCCTGGCTCAACACCGGATAACCCGAAAAATATTTTTCTTCTCCCCAGTAACTGTCCCATCCAAAATTGAACAATACGAAATCTGACACCTCTATTTGTTTATCATATTTTCTTATGTATTCAATATCCACAACAGAATTTTCCGAATAATTCCTGCAATCTATTACCAATCCATTTCCATAAAACTTGTCAGTTTCAAAATCAGAAGAAGTTAATGCATTTTCTATCATATGTGCAGGAAAATCCATATGTGTACCTGTATGTGAATACATATTAAGGTGCGTTTCTGCAAAACCATCTTTCTCGATGGTGTAATCAGTAATGAAAGAAGGTTCAGGTGTTCCGGGATATACCGGCATTCCCTCTTTCATACTATGTGTAAGATCTACTGTTTTCATTTTATCCCTCCGTTTGTTTTGAGTTATTATAAACTATTTTTTATCATGATATAATCTTAACAATATATTTTATATCACGGGGTGTAAACATGAAAATTCTTGCGGATATAGGAAACACAAACACGGTAATAGGTTTTTGGGATGAAAAGATCGTACAGACCTGGAGACTCAGTACTTCTTATATAGAAACCGAGGATCAGCTTTATGTTATGCTGAAAATATTCCTTTCAGACATGAATTACGATATAAAAGAGATTAAATCCATTCTCGTTTGTTCTGTAGTGCCGAGAATAAACACGGTTTTTTCATATCTTGGAGAGAAATATTTTTCACTTAAACCTTTATTCGTTTCAGCCAGAAATGATATAGGAGTAGGGTGGAATGCGGACAACCCTGAAGAAATAGGAGCTGACAGAATATGCAACGTAATAGGTGCAATTGATAATTATGATAGAAATTCCATAGTTATTGATTTCGGAACAGCCGTAACCGTAGATATAGTCAGGGATGGTAATTTTGTAGGCGGTTGTATTTTACCAGGACCAAAAACAGCTATGAAGGCATTATTTTCAAATACCGCCAAACTTCCTGAAGTTGATTTGTTCTTCGAAGATCATTATTTAGGTGTAAATACCGCTGATAACATACGAATAGGTATTATAAACGGTACTTATTTTGCACTGAAAGGCATAATCGATTCAGCAAAAGAAGAAGCCGGAGAATCATGTGTAATCGCCACCGGAGGGCTGGCAAAAATATTCTACGAAGAAAAAAATCTGATTAATTTCCTCGATTCTGATTTAACTTTAAAGGGTTTGTACGGATTTTATAAGAGGGTTAAAAGCTGAATATAAAAAATCTGGAGGCAGGATATGCAAAAAGAAAACATAAAAGAAATCGTTGTTTTTTTAATATTGACCTTCCTGATAACCTGGAGTCTTTGGTTGTTCCCAGTATTGAACTCGGCGGGTTTAAAAGTACCCGTTTTTTTAATCGCACTTTCTATGGCCGCGAATTTCGGTCCGACTTTTTCCGCTTTTATACTGACTGCTAAACACTCGGGGAAAACGGGAGTTAAAAACCTCCTGAAGAAAGGCGTGAATTTCAGATTCGGTAAGCTTTGGTTTTTTATAATTCTTTCCGCTCCGATTATCGGGCTTCTTTCTTTCCTCATAGTCAGACAAACAGGTTATGAGTTTCAAACCGATTTTTTTAAAAATCCATATTCAATATTGCCTTTTTTCTTCATGATGACTATAACTGGTGGGCCCCTCGGAGAAGAATTTGGATGGAGAGGTTATTTACTCGAAAGGCTGCAGAAAAAATTCAATTCATTAAACTCCAGCCTGATACTGGGTTTGATTCATGGTATATGGCATCTGCCCTTGTTCTTCATCGCAGGTACCACTCAATCTTTCATACCCTTTTGGGAGTTTATGGCAATAATAACTTTCACAGCACCTTTTTATACATTTATTTTCAACAATACCGGAAAAAGCATAGCCGGAGCAATACTGTTCCACTCATTTTCAAACTTGACAGCCTGGATGTTCCCTTACTGGCATATAGATATCGGAAGATGGGTTTTCTTTTCATTCAATCTCATACTTCTGTTTATAATAATATGCAAATACGGATATAAAAATCTGAAAATAAAAGACCCTTTCTAAGGGCCTTTTATTTTTCGGAATCACCATTAAGGTAAAATCCCTCATTATTTGTATCCACATTAGTATCGTGTTTTTTTTCCGTTCCGTAAATCCCGCTTAAGAGTAGCGTTGACCCGATCAGAAACAATATCCCAGACCAGAAAATATCAAAATGAAACAAAAAAGCGAGGCCAACTAACCAAATAAACCCACTTCATTTAGCCACTCCTTTTTCTTTAGCAAAATTGCTGGGTAGCCAGGCTATACCTATTACAGCAAGTATCCATGGCCAGAACGATATCGAATCAACAAGAAACACCACCGCCAGACCTATAAGAAAAAGGCCGACACTCAATGTCTCCATATCTTTTTTTCCTCTTGACATTTATCTCCTTTATGATAACGAATACTATCAAAAATAAAAGTATTGTTTAACCCAGTGATTTCTTATAAATTGCGAAGTTAATCGTCAGAATCCCTGTTCACATGATATTCTTTACCATTAATATTTACATGAGCTTCAACATGCTCATCATGCCTTTTTTTAGTTCCATAGATTCCACTTACCAATAATGACCCGCCTATGAGAAGCAATATTCCCGGCCAGAAAATGTTGAAATGGAATAACACGGCAAGACCTACAAGCCATATAAAACCATTCCATCCATACCAGCCTTTATTTGCAGCAAGTGAACTTGGCAGCGTTGCTACTCCAATAACCGCAAGTATCCATGGCCAGAATGAAATCGAATCCACAAGAATCAGAATTGCAAGTCCGATAAAGAATATCCCTCCACCAAGGGCTCCCATTTGTTTGTGTCTGTTAGCCATTTTTTCCTCCTTACCTTTTTGTTTATTAATCTCTATGATTATTTTGATTATACAGTAAATTCATATAACATTTCAAAATATTTTTTTCTAATTCTTTGTATACTCGTTAAAATAATTTACTCAAAATACCTGAGTGCATCAGCAGGAGGAATCCTGGACGCAAGTATGCTGGGAATCAATGTTACCAGGAACGATATTCCGTAAATTGCAAAACATATCGCCGTCAGGAGTGCATATGGAATTTCCATATGAATCTTAAATCCCATTTCGACAAACAGTTCAAGAAACTGATAACTCGTTATAGTTCCTGCCAGCAATCCGATAACTATTCCAAGAATCACCACAAAACTGGTTTCAAATATAAAAGATGCAAATACCATTTTTTTCGTAAATCCAATTGACTTCATCATTCCTATAAGCCTTCGCCTTTTAAAAAGCGCTTTGAACATTATTATTGCAATTCCGGTTATCCCCACAAAGAGTCCAAAGTACAGGAATGATCTCAAGATATCGCTGAATCCCATTATGCTTGCCGCAGCGAGTCTTATTATGTCCCCTGTGAATATTGAGAACATCCCTTTATTCTGAATAAACTTGGAGATTTTCTCATATCCATTCCTCATCTCCTCAGGAGTGTCACCCTTTATAGCAACCATGGATATCCTGTACCCGGTTTTAAGTAAATCCATAGGTACATTCTTTTTGTTCATCATTATACCTGAATAAAGATTGAGATTATCGGATATTATTTTCATATCGGGAGATATCTCTATTTCCGTACCGGTTTTAACATTCATCAAACCAGGTTTGTACGTCATATGAGGGGTGAACTGACTGGATGAAAAACCGGTTAATGAAAGTATCTCATCGTTTTCAATACTTGAAATGTTGAAATTCACCACCGTCTTGTTCTCTGAAGATTCTATACTTTTATTAAATATATCCAGCGCTTCCTGCCCACTGTACATTATTGAATTCATTAAAAGTGAAACATTCTCATCCGTAAGCCTGAAATTATCTTCCACCGCTATTACAAGCGAGGCAAAAGTACCGTATTCATCTTTAAGAATACTCGGTATAACGTTTACCTGTGTGAACAGTTCAACCTCATCCATTTCCTTTATCTGATCAAGATATATATTCGGTACATCCGATTCCATGAATGGAAAGGCCAGAATTACTGCATCATATCCCAGGAACAGACTGTTATCACTTTTTCTTATCATCTCAGTTTCCGAATGCGGTATTATCGAGAATATGGTTATCACGAACATAACTATAGTGTACATGGCTATTGTAAATGCAGTTTTTCTGGTATTTCTTGCCGGGAAAGCTATGGCAACTTTAATAACGGCGGGAGAACCTTTCAGAAATACCATGACCTTTTTCAATAATACCTCAAAAAATCTGAGATTGTACACCACGAGAAACAGCACTGAAAATAAAATACTAAGCGCCCTTAAAATTGTGAAAATCACTGTATTTATCTGAGACATGCCCATATAGCTAATGGTTGAACTTGAACTTGTACTGTAAAGACTTGCAAAAAGTATTATGATAACTGCAGCCAGAGAAACTGTAAACCTCATATATTTTTCCCTGAAAAGTGCCCCAGCACTGCCTATTACCATTATCACACCTAAGAAAAACAGTATGGAATTACCGGTTAATCCAACCCCCAGCGAGAATCCCCCTAATATCAGCAAAGATATCTTAATTCGCTTTTTCCTTACTCCAACTATTTCATCATCTTCATCGGCAATTCCCCTGATAGCCTTCACAATATTCATACTGGAAGTTTTTCTGCCGTTGACAAGTATAACCAGCATGGGCAGTAAAAATCCTATCAACAGGCTGAAGAAAATAGAAGAAAAACTGATATGAAAATTAATACTTATAGTGGGTATACTTATTTCAAAAGGAAGATTCTTCGGAAGAACTTCGCCAATATCCATAACCACACCGGAAAATCTGTTCAATATGTACATGGACACGAAAATCCCAGCTATAACCCCGAAAAAAGACGATATGAGAGAATAGAAAAATCCTTCGTATACTATCAGTGAATTAACCTTTTTACGGGTAAAACCTATTGCCCTCATCGTACCCATTTCTACTTTTCTCTCTTCAACCAGCATCGTGTATATATTTGAAAGTAGTAAAAGCCCCGCTATTATGGTAAAAGAACTAAGCGCCAGGAACATCCATCCGGAGATGTTGTTCTCACTGTTTTCTATGGCAGTTCTTTTAAGCATATTTATACCGCTGTTTGGATCTGTGTTCTTCTCAAAAAATTCATAGCTTACTTTACCGGAGTAATCATTCCCCCGTAAATAATCACCTTTATTGGATATCAATATGGTATTGTATACGTCATCAGAACTTATTCCAAGAAATTTTCTGGCATCTTTTCCAGGAATGAATATTCTGTCTATAAAATTTGAAGAATTCCTTTCATAGTACTTCACCATCTCGGATTCTTTGACTATAGCTATTACCTTTCCTTCTGGAAGCTCATTCCAGAACATAAGCCTGTTTTCAGGATTCGCAAGGAGTTCTATTTTATCACCAACTTCAACTCCCAAAGATTCTGCTGATTTTTCATGAAGTACGACACCTATGGCATCATCATTTCCGGTTGTCTTTAAATCGTCTAGCTGTTTAAAAGCCTTATAATCCGAGTCGAAATTCATTACCTTCTGAGCATCGGCACCTATCATGAGAACTTCCCTGCTGTTATTACTGAGTGGATTTCTTATCGTACCCGGTTTCCCAATCATTATCCTCTTAGTCAATAAAGGCAGAATTGCATCGGTATATCCTTTTTCTTCAATTGATTTTAAAAAGTCATCGTAATCACTTAACTGAAAGTAAGTTTTTTCATCATTTACGATTTTTTCTACTGATTCATCTATTTCACCATAACTATTCTTTATCTGAGAATAAATAAAACTTTCCATTGAATCATTCATGGAGAAAGCACCTGTTATAAGCGCTGTACCTATACAGGAACCGATAATTATGAGAGCGGTATCTATTTTTCTCCTGAATATGTTCCTGAATGCCATCTTGGCCATCAACTTATCCTTATACATCTTAAAAACTATGTATCCTATCAGGACCAGAGTTATTATTATCAATACATTCAATATATCCATTCTATTTCCTTTCAAAATCTATTTCGGAATTTTTTTCTCTCTGAAGGGAAATTGTTTCAATTATCCTCCCACTATCCATTTTGAGTATTCTGTCGGAATAATTTGATATTCTTTCATCATGAGTAACTATTACGAAAGTCTGATTGTATTCTTCATTGAGTTTTATGATTAATTCCATTATTTTTTTACCAGTTTCGGTATCGAGCGCACCTGTGGGTTCATCTGCCCAGATTATTTTCGGAGTATGGACTAAAGCTCTTGCAATCGAAACCCTTTGCCTTTCACCACCACTTAGATTCGAGGGATAATAATTTACCCTATCACTGAGTCCTACTCTTTCCAGCACACTCTTTGCAGCATTCCTGGCTTCTTTTTCACTTTTACCACTGGACAGCATTGCAAGTTCAACATTTTCTATCACGTTGAGTACGGGAATGAGGTTGTAGAACTGAAATATGAACCCCATATTAACAGCCCTGAAGTATGTCATATTGTCGTCCTTCAGTGAATGAATATCCGTACCACCTATGACTACCTTTCCGCAGGTTGGATTATCTATTCCTGACAGGCAATTGAGCAATGTACTTTTCCCACAACCTGAAGGCCCCAATATAGAAAGAACTTCCCCACTTTTTATATCCATATCTATACCCTTGAGTGCTTCAAATTTTATCTTCCCTGTTTTATATTCTTTTTTTAAATCCCTTACCTCTATATAACTCATTCTATTTTTTCACTCCCCAATCAATTCTCATTTTATTTTATCACAATGCATGAAGTTAAATAACAGATTCACAAATAATCGCGGTTTATTTAAGACAAACTGACAAGCATTTTAAAATCCCAAGCAAAATAACTGACGTTTAATTTCTAAATAATATTTTTAGAAACAAATCTTATTTGTCTTTATCAAACACTTAATAATTTTTTTTCTTTCCCCTTATCTAAAGATACATAAAAAGTATATTATTGGAAAGGACACTTTTAATTGCAGGAGGTAGTTTTATGAAAATCACTAAGGTTTTAGTTTTTGTTTTTTTAATCGCACTGTTCTCCATTACAGCATTATCTCACAGTGAAATCGCCATTTCGATTCAGGGTTCCGAATACGAGATTCCGGCGATTTTAACCGTGCCTGATATTGAGGGATTCGACATACCAGCAGGAGTTATTATGGTACATGGATTCGGAAGCAGCAAAAATGAAGTTGGAGATTTCTACAAAAGACTTGCAAATGATATGGCAGACAGAGGCATCACTTCAGTAAGATTTGATTTCCCAGGTTCCGGAGATCATACACTCGGTTTTGAAAAAACAAATGTTGCTTTAATGGTCAGAGATACTATGGAAGTACTCGACTGGTTTGAAGGCACTGTAAATATCGATAAAGAAAATATCGGTATGGTTGGATTCTCCCTGGGTGGAGTAGTAGTCAGTTCCGTTGCAAGCAACGATTCCAGAATAAAAGCACTCGCTTTATGGTCAACACCTGGAAATATGGCTATGTCACAGCTTGACTTGTACAACACTTATTACGGAGAAACAAAAGAAAAGGAATTCGTAACAGTTGATCTCGGATGGAGAACAATCAACCTGGCAAAGAGTTATTTCGACAGCAGATATGGATTTTTCCCAATTCACGATATATCAAAATATCAGAATCCATTACTCGTCATCGCAGGCGAAAATGATGAAGAGCAGCCATATTATGCAAGAGAGTTCGCATTCAATGCAGGCAGCCACGATGTCACTTTAAAAATAGTTGACGATGCGGATCATATTTACCACGTTTTGACCGGCGATCAGTCATATGCACTTGAAGTAATAAACACAACCGCAAATTGGCTTGAAGAAAAACTGAGATAATAAGTTTTATTCTGAAAAAGACACTTCTCGTGTTCTGGGGTATGAATTTATCCCCAAGAAAGAGTTGTGTCTTTTTTTTTAATATTTGACAATTTAGAATGATATTGATATATAATGTACGGAAGCTCTTTATAATGGACTTTCTTTTTTCTTATTATCAATTTCTTGAAAATCATAGAGGTGAAAAAATGAAAAAAATGAAATTCAGGGGCATAGTAGAAGGGTTTTATGGAAAGCCCTGGACTGATGAGCAAAGATTATTTCTAATCGATTTCATGAATGAAAATGATTATAACCTTTACATTTACGGCCCAAAAGCTGATCCGTATCACAGAAGCAAATGGAGAGAAAATTATCCCCAGGATGAAATGGAAAATTTCGAAAAATTAATCAAAAAAGGCAGCAGTATGGGAGTGGATGTTTCCATAGCAGTTAGTCCCGGATTGTCTATGTCTTATTCTTCAGAAGAAGATTTTGAAACACTTCTTTCCAAATTCCTGTCTTTTGCCAGAATTGGTTCCAGAACATTTTCACTATTTCTGGATGATATTCCACCAGAACTCAAATCCAATGACGATTTGAACAGTTATGGCTCGATTGCAGATGCACAGGCTGATTTCACAAACAGATTGTACAACAGGCTTAAAGCTGAATTAGGAGATATCAATTTTATTTTTTGCCCTACCCATTATCATGGAACAAGTGTAAACTCTTATCACACAACTTTAGGCAAAAAAGTGGACAAAAATATACAGATAATGTGGACGGGTCCTGAAGTTTGTTCTGAATTCATAGATGAAAAAGATTCTCAGATGATTTCCCAGGCGTATGAAAGACCAGTATTATACTGGGATAATTATCCGGTAAACGATGCCAGTATGGTACCGGAACTTCATATAGGCCCATACGAAGGCAGAAGCCCGGAAATAACAAAACACTCAGCCGGAATTGTGCTGAATCCCATGAATCAGTTTTATGCCAACATGATTCCGTTAAAGGCAATCAGTTACTTTTTAAAAGATTCAGAATCGATGAGTGCTGAAAAGGCGACAGAAACGGCAGTTATAAGTTTAGCTGAAAATTGCAGTAAAGCCATGCTCGATTTTATAAACGCGAACATAAAGAGCCCTATACATCCGGAATATCCGACGCTTCCCAAGGAACTTGAAGAAAAATACAAATCTTTGGTTAAAGAAGAAAAGATGAAAGAAAGTATAGATATATTATACGAAAGTGGTAGCAGAATTCTTGAAAACACATCAGAAATAAAAGCCAACCTCGATAAAAATATCTTAGCCGATATAACTCCATGGCTTGATGAATACGAATTATGGGGAAAAGTTTTAACGGCAATTGCAGATGTAAAAAAATGCAATTACGCATTTTATCAAACCAGTCCATTTGAAGACCATATGCCGGATGATGTCATAGACAATGCCGTCGTTGCAAATAGCAAACTGGAAGAATTACTGACCAAAACAGTACAAAACAAAACCGTCTCATTGGGTCAGGGGTTCATGGAACTTGGAATGCAGATTCTCATAAAAAGCAAGGGTCTGGTAAGCCTTTACAGATATTAAGAATAAGCCCGTATGGGCTTATTCTTTTAAGAAGAAATCTTTCCCGCATGAATCTATGGCAACCATCAATGGGAAATCTTCCACATAAATTTTCTGAATTGCCTCCGTGCCAAGTTCTTCATACAACAAGACCTCATGTTTTTTAATCTTCTTTGAAAGTGAAGCTGCGGAACCGCTCGGAGTAACAAAATAAACTCTTTCATATTTACGGCATAAATCTCTGGCGACATCAGTTCTCGCACCTTTACCGATAGTTGCAACCACACCCAGCTTAAAAAGCATTTCCAGAAATTTATCCATTCTCTCGCTTGTGGTAGGACCGATAGCACCACATGCATCTCCGTCCTTTTTCTTCGCAGGACCGGCATAAAATACTATTTTTCCGTTCAAATCTATCGGAACTTCTTCTCCATTTAAAATCAGTTCGGAGATTCTTTTCTGTGCCGCATCTCTCATTATTATAATTTCGCCCGTATAATTCAACGCTTCTGTAATTTTCAAATTCTTAAAGTTCAAATTCAACACTTCCTTTCCTGCAAACATAGCAGTCAACTGCAATAGCAAGCGGAAGAGTTGCAATATGAGTCGGAAAAGATTTTACAGTAGTTGAATATGCACTTATGCCTTTACCCAATCCCTGAAAACCGATTTTCAAACCGTTAACCCTGTCGGTAATCTTTTTCTCCAGACTGGCATATTCATTTATTGGATTCACATAATCAATATTCTCGGTTAAGGCGTATTTCGCCAGCATAATTGCCTTATCCGACGTCCCACCTATACCTATGCCTATATGTAAAGGCGGACATGATTTGGCACCTTTTTCTCTTATATGAGATACAACAGTTTCTATAATATCTTCTTCGGTAGAAGAAGGGCTCATCATTTTTAAAAACGAAAGGTTTTCACTGCCCCCACCTTTTATCAAAAATCTGACTTCCAGTTTATTCCCCTCAGTTTCCATGTAATGAATTATAACTGGTGTGTTATTTTTTGTGTTGACTCTCTTAAAAAGCGGATCTTCGACAACAGAATATCTGAACGGATTCTCAGTATACACTTCTCTTACACATTCGTTAAGAATTTCCTCCAAAGAAATATCCAGACAAACCTTATTGCCTTTTAATACAAAAAATTCTATCATACCGGTATCCTGGCATAGCGGAAGGCCTTCTGAAAGAGAAACATCAATATTCTCCCTTATGCTCTCACAGAAAACGCCATGATACTTTTCAACTTTGTCTCTAACCTTTTCATCCATGTGGATATTCGCTTTTATAATCCCAGCTTTAATATTTTTCTTGAAAAGAGATGTAAAACTCAACTATTTCAACACCTTTCACTTTTTCTCAAAGAAATTTAAAGATTCATAAAAAAATCTCTCTGAGCAAGATAAATAGCACCCATAGCCCCGCCCAGGCCTATAAGCTCGGCTTTTCTGAATGTTGTGTTGTCAACCATTTCACCAGGTAGGACTTTCTTAAGTATAGGCTCTACGGTCGATTTTATCATCTCATACTTGTTATATCCAACTCCCCCGGAAATTATAATAATTTCCGGATCTATTAAAGTTATTATATTTGCCATCAGAAGCGCGAAGTGCTCACATCCGGTTTTGAAAACATCCATAAGCTTTGGATTTTTATCTATCATCGAAAAAAATTCTTTTGCGCTGGTTTTTTTACCTAGAATTTTCTCAGCCTGTCTTTCAAACGCATTTCCTGACATCCAGTTTTCAAGATATCCAAAAGACTTTTTCTGATCAAAATGTTTATCATTTTCCCAATCAGTTATCATGTAGCCAATTTCTCCGGCATAATTATGTGCTCCTGTGTAATTCTTGCCATCTATAATCAATCCAGATCCAGTTCCCGTGCCTATATGTACAAGAAAAACATTTTTACAATCTTTTGCACTTCCCTTCCACATTTCACCATATGCCGTGGAAGTTACATCATTGCTTATCACTACCGGCACTTCATGTTTTTCCTCCATTATTTCTTTAAGGTGAAGATTATAGATATCGAATACCGGAATATAATAAACTATTCCTTTTTGGGTATCAGTAGTTCCCGGAACCGATATACCAATTCCGATTACCTCCACTTCAGACAGTTTTTTCATCTTGTCTATTATCTGATCAAGAGACAGCATCAAATCCTTTTTCGAATTTATACTTCTTGAATCGAGTTCAACGCTTTGTTTTATTTCTCCGTTTAAATCAGTCAATACGGCTTTTATTCTTTTTCCGCCAATATCAACACCTATCAAATTTCTGCATCCCGGAACGAAGGAAAGAAGGATTGGTTTTTTACCGCCTCTTTTAGAACTCTCACCGATTTTTTCCTCTATCACTAACCCTGCTTCTAAAAATTTCAAAACTATTTTTGAAACTATCGGCTTTGAAAGATTAGTTTTACGGGCAATATCAGCCCTTGATATCAGATTATTCTCCCGAACCGTGTTTAAAACAAGTTCCTCACTCTCTTTTGCAATCTGTGACAAAAGAAATCCCTCCTTTTTATTAAGAAGCGAGTAAATAACATAAATTCTGTTAGTAATGCTGATTACTAACACTATACACCCGAACATTAAAATATTGAAATTTGTTTACTAACTTTTTAATCGAAATAATGGACTATATTCGTAGTTTATGAAGAAATAACTCTTTTTTTCTGAGGTATTCTAATTATTCAGAATTTATCAATTTTATTCATTACGCTAAATGTATTTTATCACTAAAATATCCTTCAACCCATTTTTTTGCTTTTTCATTGGAGTATTCGGCACAATATTCACTCTTACAGCCTGCATATTTTTTCATTATAAAAGCTGCATTAAAAGAATCACCAGCTCCGATAGTATCTTTCACCGAATCGGATTTTTCTGTTCCTACTTCAGTCATATAACCATTTTCATAAATTACAGCACCCTTTTTACCACATTTCACGACAATAGGAGTGGTAAAGAGTTCCTTATACTTTCTCAAAGCTTCCCGTAAATTTTCCGTGTTCATAAGATTCACTATTTCGGTTTCATTCGGTAAAAACCATTGACTTTTCTGTATCAACTTTGAAATATGACTTCTGTACTGTGGTGTCCATCCACCGACAGGCCAGCCGGAATCAAGATAAACCTTGTTGCTGGAATCTATTTCAGATAAAAACTTATCCATTTCTGGTGCCTGAAATCCAGGAATCAAATTTACACTGTTTATAAGAATATGGCTGTTCTTTAAATCCAGAAGATATTTCAAATGTTTATAAATATCTATGTTATTCATAATTCCCTCTGAAGTAAAAAATGACCTTTCACCTTCAGTATGCTTTATTCCCACCGAAAACGGGGTCTGTCCTTTTATAACGTTTATTTTAGAGGTGTTTATACCCAATTTGTCAAAAGTGTCGAATATTATTTCACCCATAAAATCATCACCAACTGCACTCACTATTTCCACGTCAAAACCATCAGCTACCATTACAGCAGCAGAATTCACAACCGGCCCGCCAACACGCAGCTGATTTTCCTTGGTAAGTATTTCTGTTCCCCATTCCGGCCAATTACCTATTTTCCCCATTATAATATCCAAACTTATGCTACCTGCAATATATATTTTCCCTTTATTCACGTCTCTACCTCTCTTCATCATAAATCGTATAAAAATACTATCATTGATGCGAATATTGCCCAATTCCGTTATAGGGCATCAAACTAAAAAAAATATCGTTTATTTCTTACAATGGGGTATAATCTCACTATTCCAAAGTTTAGGTGTTAGTATGAATTTGTTTCGGGATATATTTTTCATCACAATACTCATAAATACGATTTTTTCCTTTTCGGTAGTTTTTATAGAACGAAAAAACCCAACATCAACACTGGCATGGATGATGGTTTTTCTTTTCATACCTGGTCTTGGTTTTTTGCTCTATCTGTTTTTTGGTCAGAACCTTCACAAAACAAAGATGTTTACTCTTAAAAAATTTGAGGATAATCTGTTGAGGGAAATAATAATAAAACAGGAACATGAAATAGAAGATAAGATCATGTGCTATTACGATTCAACTGTTTCGGAATACAGTGACATCATTAAAATGCAGTTGAAGACAGGTGATGCTTTTTATACTCAAAATAACGATGTGAAAATCTTTATCGAAGGCAAGCAGAAATTTGATTCCCTTTTAAATGACATAGAATCCGCAAAAAATCATATACATCTACTTTATTACATATTTAAAAATGACGATATCGGATCTTTGATTATGAAATCACTCATTAAAAAATTGAAAGAAGGCTTAAAAGTCAGAATACTTTATGATGGTATGGGAAGCTCCAATACCCCGGATTCCTTTTTTAAAGAATTCAAAGAAAATGGCGGAGAAGTTTCCTGTTTTTTCCCCATAAGAGTTCCCAGGTTCCAGTTCAGGCTTAACTTCAGGAATCACAGGAAAATAGCCATAATCGATGGAAAAACGGCATACATAGGAGGATTTAACGTAGGTGACGAATACCTGGGTAAAAACCGGGAATACGGTTTCTGGCGGGATACACATTTAAGGATACAGGGAGAAGCCGTATACTCATTGCAACTGAGATTTTTAATGGACTGGAATTATTCTTCGGAGAATAAAATAACCGTTTTTTCAACCGATGAAATCAACGAAAATATTGATTCTATACTCTTCCCCGAAATAAATTGCGTTAAAAATGCAGGCATGCAAATAGTTTCAAGCGGTCCTGATTCAGAATCCGAACAGATTAAAAACGGCTATTTAAAGCTGATCAACAAGGCAAAAGAAAGTATTTTTATTCAAAGCCCCTATTTCATACCGGATGAAAGCGTAACCGAATCACTTAAAATAGCGGCATTATCGGGAGTAGATGTCCGAATAATGATTCCCAACAAACCCGATCACCCTTTTGTATACTGGGCAACACTCAGCAATGCCGCATCACTTATAAAAAGTGGGGTAAAACTTTACCGGTACGAAAAGGGATTTCTTCACAGTAAAACCATTGTTGTCGACAGGAAATTATCGTCTGTTGGAACCGCAAATTGGGATGTCAGGAGTTTTAAACTGAATTTTGAAGTCAATTCCTTTATATACGATAAAAACCTTTCAAAACAGCTTCATGAAATATTCCTCAGCGATGTAAAAAACTCAATTCAGATAACGCAGGAAATATATGACAGACGTTCAAAATTCGTGATATTTAAAGAATCTTTTTCAAGGTTACTTTCCCCATTACTTTGATTTTAATTCACCGAGGTTAGTTGCATACTTCGGAAAAATTCATCTCATTATTTTAAAAAACTCTGTTTATTTAGTTTTTGATATTATAAAAATATCTTTATCTCGCGAAATATTTAATTACGAAGAGATATCCTTTATTATTTAACGATTTATCAGTATATACGTCTGTATATAAATATTTTGTATGTTATTTTTAATATTTAATATCCTTCTGCAATTTAAGATTGAAATCCTCTGTATTTGACTAAAAAAAGATTATAAAGTATAATATTTTGAGGCGCATAAGCATATATTCATACAAATAATTTAATTTGTAAGCAAACTATTCGTCAACATTTGTAAAAATGGAGAAAAATAAGAATTGAACAAAAATAGAAATCCAACTAGAAAAGCATCGATTATGATAGAAGCTTTGATCGCTTTGATTGTGATGATGTTCGCGCTTACCATAGTATACATTTTCCCTTCAAAGTTGGTCGAATTGACGAAAACACTTCAGATAAAGTCTGATATCTATGACCTTGCATATTCCATAGCAGAAGAAAGCGTAATAGCCACGACAACTAATAATGCAACTATAACAACTACGATAAATGACATCGAATATACTTATACACTTGAATATGCAACCAGCACTTCTAAAAATGAGTTTTTCACCAATAAAACGAATTTTGCAACAGTTACGGTATTCCCAAATATCTCAGAAAATGGGATTAAGGATAAATTGAAGATAAGCTTGAATTTCATACCCAAAAAGGGGAGTTAGCAAATTGTTAAAAAGAAACGGTTTTACTCTAGTTGAATTATTGATAGTTTTGACTGTTTTAATCTTAATAATTACCATTTCTTTTTCAGCACTTACTCCCATATTAAGGTTTACAGAACGGGATTCACTGAAAGAAACGTTTGATTTGAACATAAAACAGCTTTTTTCCAGCGCAAGGGCTATGAGTATAAAGGAAGATAAAAAGCTGGTATTTGATTGGAAAAAAGCAGATTCAGGAATGGCAACATTTTCATTCGTCGATTCAGCTGATAAACCTGTTATGAATTTCGTCACCGACAGAATAAAGAATATAAGCCTAACCAGCAGTACCCCAAGGGGATATATAATGGGAATATTCACGAAAATCGGTACACCTTGCGAAGTGGATAAAGAATTTAATATAAAAGTCGAATTTGATTTAGTTGAAAAGCTGGAAACAGACATAAAAATCAAAGATGGTTTAGCCACATCTTAATAATTTTTGAGAGGATTTAAATGAAAAGATCGGGTTTCACTTTGACAGAATTATTAATAAGCATATTAATAATCTCGATGTTTATGCTGGCTCTCACAATTACTCTGGAAGTAATCATCAAGAGCTACAGAATAAACAAAACATCCGTAACAAGACTTTATGTTGAAACGAATATTGACAGCCTTTTCAACATAATAGAGAAAGAACTCAAATACACCGGAAGTATGTCCGATATAATTCGAATGGTTAAAACGAAATCGAATGACCCCGAACTATTGGATTCAGATTCAGGAGCAAAAATAGATACCGAAAGCGATGAAATAGAATTTCAGTACGCATTAGCCGAAAAAATAATTCTTAAAAAACATAAAGATTCTGATTATAGTACAACGCCTGAGATTACTGAAGCATCAAAGACATACTTTGCGCTATTTCAATCTGAATTCCCAGAAATCGAAGCCAATGGTATACAGTGCATGTTTTACAGTCATGCGCATGATGCCGCAACCATAATTAACCTGAAAGCTGATGAAATTATATCTAAACCAATAAATAATAACGGTACTATTTTAAGTGCAAAAGTAATTAGCAAAAATCCAAATATCACACCTTTTGCAAGTGAGGAGATATATATGTCTCCACTTTTACACAATGATAACTTCAAAAAATGCGGTTTAAAAATTGATGGGAAAGACTGGTATGGTGAGAATATTTACAAGACGACAATTGAAAGTTCCGGCACCTCAATAATAATGCATAAATATATACCGACGATTAATGCAACTTATTCATCTTTGGTTGTCGACAACATACTGACTATGGATGTAACTTCAACTAAAAATGATAACGCATTTAAAATTATTCTGGAGTACAAAATAACTCCCGATAGTTCTGAAAAATTCAGGAAAGAAAGAATATTCTTCTTTTAAGGTGGGTAAATGAAAAGAAAAGGTTATTTCACAATCGCATTGGCCTTGATCATGCTTATATTTTCAACTTTTGCGGCAATTTTTATCCAAAAGATGTCCGATGAACTTTTAATTACAATCGGCAGAATAGACGAGGGGAAAAAGGAAAGATACAACAAAATAGTAGTCAAATCTACGGAAAATTCGATTGATTACATTAACGCAACTTCAACTATATCCAGAGGAGCTACATCAAATAATATTTTTGTTCTGTATATGCCAAGATATTATACAAGTGATAATTGCTCAACTGAAACAACTATATTCTCAGTAAATTCAGAAATCGTACAAATAATAAATAGCAAACAATATTTCTTCGAAACCGAAGTAGAGGCAACAGGTGTAAAGACTCAAGGGGCAATAATAAAACATACGATACCTTAAAAGGGGGCGGGATTTATGAATAAAGGTTTTAAAGTTTTCATCTTACTGTCAATGGTTTTAAGTTTCACTTTTTTTGCAAGCAACAATACGGATTTTTACTGGTACAAGACTTCCAATAGTACCGATACAGTAAGTGAATTTAAAAAACCGGATGGCGGAAATATACCAGATCCGAATGATTGGGTAATATACACAAAAGAAGGATTGAATGTAACCGGAAACCCCAGTATTGATGGCAATATCATAATAGAAAAAACTGATAAAGTTGAAAAAACTGGCAGCAATCTTAAAAATAATATTTTCATCAAAGTACTTATCGATTACACTGAAGAAAGTATAAAAGAAAATTTTACAGATGGACAAGTGTTGGTTGATCCTAAAATACAAAGACCTGCCGCGAATTTCTGCAATATTGACCCTTCGGATTATATTGAAGTATTCACGCGATACGTAGGTCATGGTGGGGTAAATTACGCAAAGGGAATTCGTTGCCCTAATGAAGATTATATTGATATTTCTCCTAATACGATTATAAAAGGGGGAGTCTATGCGGATAAAAACGGAGCATGGAATCAAAAACTGTCTATTTCTTCAAATGTAAAAATATATGGAGATGTATTTTTACCACATTTTAAAACTGTAGAATTAAGCGGTGGAAATGTGGATAAAATGGTAATTGAAGGAGCCATTTGTGCTGAAAATGCTACTTATTTCCCTATAAGTGGAAATGTAATAATTCATAACGGGATTTATGCACCGAAAGCCGATATAACAATATCGGGAAATGCGGAAATATACGGCAAAATATACTGTAAATCACTCACCATAAACAGCGATGTAATAATCGACGGAGATATTTAGTACATCAAATATCTTTTCGCCATTTCACATAAGATTATAAATGGTAAAATTTTCCGAATTTAAAACGAAAAAACGGCCATATTGCTTAAGTACTTTTATTCTAAGGTTTTTTCGCTGTACGAATATTAAGATTGAATGCAACTCCTGCCAGAAACAAAAACAGAAAAAATTATGTCACAAAAACAATTATAGATATAATAAAACAATAAATAGTGAATCACAGGAGGCTGAAAATGAAGAAAATTTTTTTCCTTTCAACGATAATATTAATTTTATCAACTGTTTTTTTCGGTGGAAATACGGAATTTTACTGGTATAAGACTTCAGATAGCACGGATACCGTAAGCGAATTTAAAACACCGGATGGTAAAAATGGTAACAATAATGGATTTATCTACACCGGCGACTGGGTTTTATTTTCGATAAGCGGCAATATGCGTATAACAAATACTCCTACAATAAAGGGTATAAACGGATGGAAAGTTGGTGCCAATTGCAGCCCGCAAAATAAAATAATTATCAGCAATTACGGAAATATATATTCCGATGATTTTTATATAAGCAAGGGCACCATAGCTTCTGAAGTAATAGACCTTAAATCCGACTGGGAATGGGAAGGAGAACCAAGAAAAACTTTTTATACAAAATTAAACGATAATGATTTTAAATTCACAGAATTACAAACTTTCAAAGATCCATCGAAAAACTTTCCATTAAAAAGTAATCATTTTATTGCTCCTGAACTCCCGGTAAGGGACAATATTAATCAAAGCTGGAATGGACAAACAGTAACCATAGAAGAAAGTGGTGAATACGATTCCATAAGAAAAATTGGGAATAAGATCAAATTAATAGTAAATGATGTTGACCTAGTTTTAAAAATAGATAATTTATATGTACAGGGTATGACACTTGAAATAGAATCATATGGTTCTGGCAGAGTATTTCTTTTTGTAAATAAATTTTCAGGATCAGATTTTAAGATAGGTAATTCAAGTGATGCAGGTAATCTATTTTTATTTTATTCCGGTGATACGGATATTTCGATATCCGGAGCTGCCGAGTTACATGCAAATCTTTACCTATTACAAGCCGGAATAATTCTAAGAGGAAGCGGCGGTACTAAAAGCATCGTATCCATGTCGGAAAATAAAACTATAAATTTTTCAACAGATAATAACAAACCATATCTGGATTATATATACGCAAAAAAATCTAATATTATAATTGGTAATACAGGAAAAATAAACGATGGTATTGTTACGGGCGGTTCAAATGTAACGGTTAGCAACGTCAACTCTTTAAAGTATATATATGCTCCAAATGCAAAAATTGTTTTTTCAAATTCAGGAACATATGAAGGATCATTTATTGGTAAATCTGTAGAAATTTCCAATACCATTAAAGTAAACGGGCCAGTTGCAAAAATCCCTATCCCTTCTATCCCCCAACCAAAAGTTGCCACATCTGAAACATACAAATTAACTTTAAACAATCCTACCCCCGAAGCGGGAATTATAGAGGGAAATGGTGATTATCCTGCCGGTAAACAGGTTACAGTAGTTGCAAAGCCAAATTTTAATTATAATTTTTTATTCTGGATGGATGAAAATGAAACTATTATGAGTACTTCCAAAACATACAGTTTTGGTATGCCTGAAAGCGATTATTCATTAACTGCAGTTTTTATACGTAAATGCAATCTCAATTCTGACTGGCTGGTTACACTTTGTCTTAATCCTGAATATACTTCTGAGGGTAAATTTGGAACGAACCCTGAAAATTCCGGAAACATTTTTTCTGATGATGATGGATATGTTGCCTTTAAAGGAAATTTTGATATAGTCTTTGAATCAGTCTCTTCTAATGACGATGATGATGATGATTGCGACGATGATGATTGTGACTGTGAGAAGCACAGATACAGAAATGGCCAGAATAATGGAAATTCTTCGTCCGGACAGAACAGGCATGGCTGGGACGATGACGATGACGATGACGATGACGATGACGATGACGATGACGATGACGATGACGATGACGATGACGAAATCAGTATATTTAAAATTACAACCCTTTGGGGAGAAAGGCAATGGTCATGGGACAGTTCAGATTTAACAATGTATATGTCTGAATGTAATTGCTATGATGACGACGATGATTGCGATGATGATGATGATTGTGACTGTGATAAGCACAGATACAGAAACGGCCAGAATAACGGAAATTCTTTATCCGGACATAACAGGCATGGCTGGGATGACGATGACGATGACGATGACGATGACGATGACGATGACGATGACGATGACGATGACGATGACGATGACGATGACACTAAAGCATTGAAAGCGGTATTTGTCAATCTGAGAAACTATGATGGAACTATAACTATTGACAACAATTCGGGATATTGCATCATAGTTAAACCATCCAGTGAAAACTTCTCCGGATCAGAACACACTATAAAACCGTATTGTGAAGAATATTATGATGCCTCTGAAAACAAATGGTATTTATTATCGTGTGATTACGACGATGACGATGACGATGACGATGACGATGACGATGACGATGACGATGACGATGACGATGACGATGACGATGACGATGACGATGACGATGACGATGACGATGACGATGACGATGACGATGACG